>AACY020305827.1_pt1 | contig 28169 bp, 27 predicted proteins | sample 267378 | NCBI WGS metagenome assembly AACY02 (sample SAMN02954345, study PRJNA13694) | marine metagenome | biome: aquatic; feature: ocean; material: water; isolation source: isolated as part of a large dataset composed predominantly from surface... | reverse complement strand
AATGTCACCATTTGCTTGGACCGAATGTCTTGCTGGAAGTTAACGTATTTGTTCCTCCAGAACAGCATGAGGGCTGAGAATATTATGGTTACCACAAAGGCGACAAAACCCCACGAATACATATGGATGCCAAAGATGGCGGATCCAAAACCAGCGTCGCCAGGTTGAATATGCAACAATATTTGGCGCAAAGAAATGGAAGCGCCTAATATTGCAGACAGAATAATGAGCCCATAATGGCTGGGTTTCACCCCAAATCGGCAATTGAGCGCAAAACCAAAACCAACCATGGTGAGGCCAACCCTCTGGAGTTGGCAAAGTGGGCAAGGTATTTCATTCAAGAATAGCTGATAATAAAATGCCATGAGCAGCGTTAGGCAAATGCCGAAGAGGGCAATGATATTCAGCAACAACAGCAACTCGCTTTTATGGATGTAATCTGTTGATTTATTGCTCGCTTCCATCATGCTCTCCTTAAAGTGAGATGTCTAATGCGCTGTCCATATGGAAATTTGCTGCAACCAGCATCGCAACAACAGCCAAAATCCAGCAGATTTTTGCCATGGTCTGTTTGGTTCCAAGGATCATGAAAATTGCGAGTGTGATAAAAACCCATGAAGGAAGAATGACCAACAAGACCTCCAATATTAAGTTTTGTGAGAAAAATTAAAGATATTGGTTCGTACAGCAACCAGCGGATAATTCAACATAAATCTGCGCAGTGAACTTTTTAACCTTTTGTATCGACGCGCGTTGTTCCATGGGCATGACTGCCATCAACTAACGACATAAATCATGCAAGCAGGCACGTTTTGAAATCAATATGCATTTTGTAAGATGACGATGATTCGTCTGGGGTCGTTGGTGCATGGTTCATGTGTTTGAAGGCTTCGAAATTATTTGTTGCGAAGGGTAAATTAGGTGCCGCATGCACATTATTGTGGTTGGTAACGAAAAAGGAGGAAGTGGCAAAACCACAACTTCCATGCATATTGCGACTGCATTGATGTCGGTGGGCTGCACCGTGTCTGGCATGGACCTTGACATAAGGCAGCGTTCCTTCACCCGATATATGGAAAATAGGCTTGCTTTCTCCCAGCGGCATCATCTTGCCATCAACCATCCAAAGTATATCCGGTTCGCGCCGTCTGAGTTGTCCTTGAAAGAGGATGCAGCTGCCGCCGACGAGGCAGCCATGGAAGAATGCATCACTAGGGCATCGCAAGGTGATTTCTTGATTATTGACTGCCCAGGTTCTGACACGGTGGCATCGCGCTACGCCCATAGTCGGGCAGACACCATCATCACCCCCATCAATGATTCTTTTGTGGACCTGGATCTGATTGGTGTGGTGGATCCTGATAGTTTTCAGGTGCTGCGTCCAAGCTTCTATGCCGAAATGGTTTTTAAGGCGCGGCAGAAACGGGCCGGGCGTGATCGTGGCGAGGTTGATTGGGTTATTTTGCGCAACCGCATGGCCCAGATCATGGCCCACAATCAGAAGCGTGTGGGCGACGCCCTGGAAGAATTGTCCAAAAGGGTGGGCTTTCGGGTGATTCCTGGCATGTCCGAACGAGTTGTTTTTCGGGAATTATTCCCCAAGGGTTTGACCTTGATGGATCTTGGTAAAGGTGATGATCAAGCGAAAATGACCATGTCGAATATTGCAGCAAGACAAGAGGTTCGGGCCATGTTGGCCGCCTTAAACCTGCCCTTACATGGTTCGAATTAAGACCATAATTTAGGGTTTCCTGTGCCCTGGGAATGGGGTAGCCCTTCTCAAATATATTGTAAGTTATTTGGAGTTTTTTAATGCCACGTATTCGTAAAGCGATCTTTCCGGTCGCTGGCATGGGCACGCGTTTCCTTCCTGCAACCAAGGCCATGCCAAAAGAAATGCTTCCCGTGGTTGATAAGCCCATCATCCAATATGCCGTGGAAGAGGCCCGGGAAGCGGGCATTGAGGAATTTATCTTCGTGACGGGCCGGGGAAAGACAGCCTTAGAAGACCATTTTGACCGGAATCCTGAATTGGAGCGTCTGCTGCAAGATCGTGGCAAGGATATGCAACTTCGTGTGGTCCGTGACAGCCAACTTGATTCAGGACAGATTGCCTACACCCGGCAATATGACCCACTGGGTCTTGGGCATGCGGTGCTTTGCGCCCGCCATTTGGTAAATGGTGAGCCTTTTGCGGTGCTGCTTCCCGATGACCTGGTGAAATCAGAGACGCCATGCCTCAAGCAGATGGTTGCAGCCCATGAAAAACTTGGTGGCAACATGGTGGCAGTTATGGAGGTCGAGGGTAAGGCCATTGAACGTTATGGGGTGATCACCCCGGGCAAACGTCAGGGCAATTGTGTTGAGGTCCGTGGTGTTGTGGAAAAACCCTCCCTGGCCCAGGCACCATCTAATCTTGCGGTCATTGGTCGTTATATTTTGGAACCCAAATTATTCTCATATCTCCATGAGGCAGACCGTGGGGCCGGGGGCGAAATCCAATTGACCGATTCCATGGCCAAGTTGATTGCGCCCGGCAATTTCCATGGTGTCTTGTTTGAAGGTGAGCGTTTTGATTGTGGGGACAAGGCTGGCTTTGTGAAAGCATCCATCGCCATGGCTCTGGCCCGTGATGATATCGGTGGTGAGGTTCGTGAATACCTCAAAAGCCTCAAGGATTGATCAGGAGATAATGACATGCGTGTGGTGATGATTGGTACGGGCTATGTTGGCCTCGTGTCGGGCACCTGTTTTGCAGATTTTGGCCATGATGTTGTTTGCGTCGATAAAAATGAGCAGAAAATTTACCAGCTGAACCAGGGAGGCATCCCCATCTATGAACCTGGGCTTGATCTTCTGGTCGCCAAAAATGTGAAAGAGGGGCGCCTGAGCTTTACCACTGATCTTGCCACCTCAGTTGCCGATGCAGACGTCGTCTTCGTTGCCGTTGGCACGCCCTCGCGCCGTGGTGATGGTCATGCCGATTTGACCTATGTTTATGCAGCTGTCGATGAAATCTCAGATGCCATGGTAAAGCCAACCCTCGTGGTGACCAAATCCACCGTGCCGGTGGGCACCAACAGAAGTATTTTTGACCGCTTGAAAGCACGCCGCCCGGATTTTGAACCACAAGTGGCCTCAAATCCCGAGTTTCTGCGTGAGGGATCAGCGATTGAAGATTTTAAGCGCCCCGACCGCGTTGTTGTTGGCGCCGAGACCGAGCATGCCAAAAAATTGATGGAGCGTCTCTACAGACCCCTGAACCTAAACCGGGTGCCCTTGATGATCACGGGGCTAGAGACAGCTGAATTGATCAAATATGCGGCCAATGCATTTCTCGCAACCAAAATCACCTTCATTAATGAGATGGCTGATTTGTGTGAAAAAGTTGGTGCTAATGTACAAGATGTTGCCCGTGGTATGGGGTCGGACAACAGAATTGGCGGCAAGTTTCTTCATGCAGGGCCTGGCTATGGGGGCTCATGCTTCCCAAAAGACACCTTGGCTTTGGTCAAAACAGGCCAGGATGCAGGGGCACCGATCACCATTGTTGAGCAGGTTGTTGAGGTGAATGAAGCCCGCAAGAAAGCAATGGCCGACAAAATTCTGGCTGCTTCTGGGGGGGATCTTCAGGGCAAAAGGGTGGCCATCCTCGGGGTCACCTTCAAACCAAATACCGACGATATGCGTGATGCACCAAGCCTGTCGATTATTCCTCGTCTTCAATCATTTGGGGCTAAGGTTGCTGCCCATGACCCAGAAGGCATGAAAGAAGCATCCCATTTGTTAGACGCTGTCATTTGGGCGGACACACCCTTGGAAGCGCTTCAGGGGGCGGATGTGTTGGTGTTGCTGACCGAATGGGATGCTTACCGTGCGTTGGATCTTAAGAAGGTCGCAAGCCTGATGAATGGGGATATCTTTGTGGATCTTCGCAACGTCTACAAAAGAGAGGAAGTGGAAGAAGCGGGTTTTTCATTCGAAGGTGTTGGTGTTCCAGGCTCCAACAAAACTTGAGGGAACGGGGCGACCAAAAAATCAGCCCTTCGTCACGGGGGGAATAAGCCTGCAGCCCAACCCAATTTTTCTGAGGTCACTGCAGGCCGCCCCGGCGGTCTCTTGGTCCAATCCTTCAAGTCTTGCCCGGTAAAGCCGCACGCCTTCTGGGCTCTCCACCCTGGCAATGCGAATGATTCCTGAAGATTTGGTGGTGGTCATGGCTTTACTGGCCATCAACTCAGCTTTTTCTCGGGTGGTAAAAGCACCCACCTGCAAAGACCAATCGCGGGGCATGGCTTGGCCTGTGGCGGAGCTGATAAGGCTTTCGATGGAAGGGGCGCTGCCCATGGCAACAACCCGAGGCCTTGGCCGGGGAACGCCTGCCATAATCATGCGGGGGGACTTTGCCGCAGCCAACCGATAGGTGCTGGGCATTGATACATGTTTGGGCGGGTTTGCCGATGACACGGCAAAGGTCTCTCTTGGTTGAAGCTTGGCAAATGCGCGGTTCAACAAATCTTCCATATGGGCATTGCGCGATTTGCCAGAACGGCCACCCATCACCACAGCAATCACCCGATGTCCTTTGCGTACTGCCGATGCAACAAGATTAAAACCAGCCGCATTGGTATATCCTGTTTTGACACCATCGGTCCCGTCATAGCTTTTGAGCAGTTTGTTATGGTTGCGGTAGTTCCGGCCTTTGTATGAAAATGCCTGTGTTGAAAAATACCGATAATAATAGGGATAATGTTTCATCATCGCCCGCGCCATCATGGCCATGTCCTTTGCGGTGGTTAGCTGGCCACGCGCGGTGAGGCCGGAGGCATTTTTGAATGTTGTTCTTGTCAGCCCGATTTGCCGTGCCACCGCGGTCATGTTGCGCGCAAATCTGGGCTCACTGCCCGCAAGCTTTTCGGCCACCGCGGTGGCCACGTCATTGGCACTCTTGGTGGTCAGGGCAAGAATGGCTTGCTCCACGGTGATTGAATTTCCTGCGCCCACATTGAGTTTTGATGGTGGCCGGCCCGCGGCATATTTGGAAAATGTGATGCGGTCATTAAGTTTGAGCCTGCCGGAATCGATTTCACGAAACACCATGTAAAGCGTCATCACCTTGGTCAGTGATGCCGGATGCCGAAGTTCGTTGGCGTTTTCTTGATAGAGAACTTTGCGGGTGTCTGCATGAATGACATAGCCAGCATATTTGCTATTGGCATGGGCAGCAGAAGGGGTGCCCAGGGCGACAAGCAAACAAACAGACAGCAATGCAAGGGTCAAGTATCGCATGCAGGTAAGATACACGAATCATCAAAGATAGGAAAATTGTGCAGCGCACAAAAAATTCTTGACATGCATGTTTGGTGGGGTGCATATGGTTTATGTTGCATCGCACAATCGACACATAAACCTCTAGTTTGGAGCATTCCCATGAAAGACCAATTTAACGCACAAAATATCGAGCAGAACGTGAAGAACATGTTTGAGCAGTCAAGCAAGAACATGGAAGACATCACCGCGATGTCAAAAGAAAACTTCGAAGCTTTTGTTCAAGCAATGACCATCGCCTCTAAGGGCATGGAAGAAGTAATGGCTGAAATCATGGCCTTCTCAAAGCAGCAGGCTGACGAGTTTGCCAATGTTACGAAAGAAGCTTCTTCTGTGAAGAATGTTGAAGATTTCGTGAACCATCAGTCAGAATTCACCAAGCATGCTTTTGAAGCATATGTTGAAGAAATGACCAAAGTTGGCGACATGATGATCTCCAACGCCAAGGAAGCCATGGAGCCGATTTCTGCGCGCATGAACGCCATGAACGACCACATGAATTCTGCCATGGCTCAAGCTAAGGCTTAATAGGAACACCAATCGGCAATTGTCGTATCAAGGTCCGCCAAATTTGGCGGGCCTTTTTTTTGGTTTTTTTTCAAGTTATGGGTTTGGCATGCGGAATTTTTCAGATCGTTTGAACAACCAATTGAGGGTAAGCAATCGACCCAACATGTTTGTCATTGCCACGGTGCCCATGCCAGATCAGCAACGGTTCGATCAGCGTCCAAGCTTGCCAGCATCGTCCCAATCGGTATTTGCCAATGGTGTCACCATGCTGATCAGTCAGCCTCGAGCCAAGATACTGGCATGTGATCATGATGACCTCGAATGCCTAGGTGTCATGAGGACCAAAATGTTGGGGTTTGTGGATGATTTTGCCTTTGCAGTTTGGGAAAATGACCTTGGGTTTGCTGATTTTTTAATGATGAGTCGCTCGCGCCTTGGCTATTGGGACCTCGGAACGAACCGCCGCAGGGTAATCGCCCTTGCAGACGAGCTCTGCGCGCTCTACCTGTGACCCTGTAGGCTCAAGCTTTTTAAGGATAGCAACTTGTCCAACGATTTTGATCAGGACCAGGATCAGGAAACTGGCGTCATCACGCGGACGCGCCCGCGGACTCAGAAGCCACCTATGTATAAGGTGCTCTTGCTCAATGATGATTACACGCCCATGGAATTTGTGGTGCTGGTGTTGATGCAGATTTTCCGGATGAATCAAGAACAAGCCACCCAAGTGATGCTTCATGTTCATCAAAAGGGCGTGGGTGTATGTGGCGTCTACACCTATGAGGTGGCGGAAACAAAGGTGATGCAGGTGCTCGATGCCGCCCGCAAGCATGAGCACCCCCTCAAATGCACCATGGAAAAAGACGGTTAAAAATCGTCTCAAGGGTCAATTTGTGGTTTGACCTGGGGATCAACCCGCGCCACATTTTAATTTCATGACAAAAGGGAAGGGTGGGTATCTTGGCCAGTTTTGACCGGGAATTAGAAAGTAGCCTCAAGCGAGCTTTGACCATTGCGGCCAAACGGGGCCATGAATTTGCCACGTTGGAACATTTGCTATTGGCTCTTTGTGACGATGCGCATGCCCAACAGGTCATGTTCGGCTGTGGCTTGGACGTACCTGCGCTTCAGACAAATATTGATGAGTTCTTGTTGGAGCAGTTTGATAACCTCCCGCTGCCTGAAGAGAGTGACCCGCGCCCAACATCAGCCTTCCAGCGTGTCGTGCAACGCGCAGCCATCCATGTGGAATCATCGGGTCGTGGTGATGTAAACGGCGCCAATATTCTCGTGGCCATTTTTGCCGAACGTGAATCCCATGCGGTTTATTTTTTAAACCAGCTGGGTGTGACCCGCTTCGATGTGGTCAATTTCATCAGCCACGGCATGCCATTGGAATCCATGGACCAGGATCAGGGCGCAACTGCGTCTGAGACTGCGTCAGAACAACAAGAAGATGCCAATGACCCACTTAAGCAATATTGCGTGAACCTCAATGAGAAGTCTCGTTCTGGCCGTGTTGACCCATTGATTGGCCGCGATCAGGAAATCATGAGGACAGCCCAGGTGTTGGTTCGGCGCCGTAAGAACAACCCGCTTCTGGTGGGTGACCCAGGTGTGGGCAAGACGGCGATCGCAGAAGGTTTGGCCCGAATGATTGTGGAGGGTAAGGTCCCTGATATCCTCAAATCGGCAGAAATCTTTGCACTGGATATGGGCGCCTTACTTGCTGGCACGCGTTATCGGGGTGATTTTGAGGAACGCTTGAAGGCTGTCATCAATGCATTGGAAAAGCGCGACAAAGCAATTTTGTTCATTGATGAAATCCACACCATTATTGGTGCCGGCGCCACATCTGGTGGGGCCATGGACGCATCAAACCTGCTGAAGCCAGCCTTGCAAGAGGGGCTGTTGCGCTGCATTGGCTCGACCACCTACAAAGAATATCGCCAGATTTTTGAGAAAGACCGGGCGCTTTCCCGTCGGTTCCAAAAAATTGATGTTGTGGAACCAACTGTTGATGTTGCGCGCAAAATTCTCACGGGCCTGAAGCCTTATTTCGAAGAGCATCATGATGTTCGCTTCACCAATGATGCGATCAAAACGGCTGTGGAATTGTCCGACCGTTACATCCGTGATCGCCGCCTGCCCGATAAGGCCATCGACATCATTGATGAGGCTGGCGCGGCACAGCAATTGCTTGCCCAATCACGACGCAAAAAGGTGGTGGGCGTTAAAGAAATTGAAAAAATTGTGGCTTCCATCGCACGAATTCCACCAAAGAGCGTCACGCAAAGTGAAGCCGAGGTGCTGGCGGGACTTAAATCATCCTTGGAGCGGGTTGTGTACGGTCAATCCAATGCCATTGATGCCCTGGTGCAGGCGGTGCAGACATCGCGTGCCGGATTACGTGAACCTGACAAGCCCGTGGGCAATTACCTGTTCGCGGGCCCCACTGGTGTCGGCAAAACCGAGATTGCCCGGCAGCTGGCAAGCCATCTCGGTATTGAACTCATCCGCTTTGACATGTCCGAATATATGGAGCGCCATACCGTATCTCGTTTGATCGGTGCGCCTCCTGGTTATGTTGGTTTTGATCAAGGAGGTTTGCTCACCGATGCGGTGGACCAGCATCCCCATTCGGTGCTTTTGCTCGATGAAATCGAAAAAGCCCACCCGGATATTTACAATGTGTTGTTGCAGGTCATGGATTCTGGCCGGCTGACAGATCAGAATGGCAAGACGGTTGATTTCCGAAATGTCATCATTGTGATGACCAGTAATGCCGGCGCCCGTGATCTCCAACGCACGGCCATGGGTTTTGCCAATGCGGTTGAGCAGGATGATGCCTCAGCTGCCATCAACCAGACATTCTCACCGGAATTCCGCAACAGGCTTGATGCCGTCATCTACTTCAATGCCTTGGTACCCGAAGTCATGGGGGCCATTGTTGAGAAGTTTCTCATGGAGTTGGAAGGCCAGCTCATGGAGCGTAAGGTGGAGATCAGCACCAGCGAAGATGCCATCGCTTGGCTTTCCGAGAAGGGCTATGATCCGTTGATGGGGGCACGTCCTTTGGGCCGTGTCATCCAGGAACATATCAAAAAACCATTATCCAATTTGCTGCTCTTTGGCGACCTCAAGGATGGTGGAATTCTTTCCATTGATGTGGCGGATGGCGAAATCAAGCTTGAAGGGAAGCCCCATGATGGTCGGGGGAGCGGCAAAGCCCGCAAACAGAAAGAGGATGCCTAGGCATCCTCTTTCCTGAAGGGCGTCATTTCTTGATATTCCCGGATGGCATGGTCGACCATGCCTGTTTCATGTCGCAAGAAGTCTGACACTGCATCGGCCAAACCCTGATGTTGCACGTAATGGATGGAATGGGTGGCCACAGGTTCAAAACCACGCGCTATTTTATGTTCTCCTTGAACACCCGCCTCAACATGAAGAAGTTTGTGCATGATCGCATGCTCGATGGTTTGGTAATAACAAAGCTCAAAATGAAGGCCATCGAGCCTGTTGATGCAGCCCCATTGACGCCCAAATAAGCTGTCGGCACCGCACATGCTCCATGCTGCAGCAACCATGTTGTTGCCGTCAAATGCTGCTGAGAGGCGTAAATCTGCGCCCATGCTTTCTTGCAGCATGGCGAACGTATCTCGATTCAGGTAGGCCTGCCCCCATTTTCGGTCCACCGTGGCATCATGGGCCCGACAAAAGCCATCCCAATGCTCAGCCTTGATGTCTTCGCCACAAAGAAATTCAATGCGTAGACCTGACGCGTGAACCTTGGCGCGCTCTTTACGTATTTGTTTCCTTTTGCGGGAATTAAGCGCGCTCAGGAAATCATCGAAATCTTCATAATTTCTGTTGTGCCAATGAAATTGGAGGTCTTTGCGACGCATGAAGGGCGGTTTGATTTCCCCAGCTTCCCCACGCGCAAACAAAAGATGAAATGATGAAAAATTTTGTTGGGCCAACCATTGGGCTAACGCTTCCAGCATGTCCCCCAATTCATCGAGGTGGGGTGTGATGAGGCGTTGGCCGGGAACTGGCGTGAAGGGAATGGCACTTAATAATTTGGGGTAATAGCGCCCACCTGCCTGTTCAAAAGCCCGCGCCCACGCATGATCAAAGACATATTCTCCATAGGAATGGCTTTTGGCATATAAGGGAAGAAGGGCGCGTGCCTCGCCGTCTTGTTCCAAGGTTATGTGGGCGGCTTGCCATCCTGTCTCCCGACATGCCGCACCGCTTTCCTCCAGCGCGACGAAAAAATCGCGCCGCAAAAAAGGGCAGCGCTTTCCTTCCTCGCCAAGCAAGTGCGCCCAAAGGTTTGGGTCGACGGCTTGTGCCGAGCCGTGAACCCTCACATGCCAAGTCATCGTTATCGCTTACGACGAGATAAACGTGGCCTCGATTTCCACAGGCGCCCCAAGAGGCAAGGATGACATGCCCACGGCGGCGCGCGCATGGGCCCCGCGGCTTTCACCGAGGATGTCGCTCAGCATTTCTGATGCGCCGTTAATAACCTGGGGATGTTGGGTGAAGTCAGCGGTGGAGGCCACAAAGCCACGGATGATCAGGCAGCCCATGATGCGACCAAGATCATCGTCAACGGCTTTTGAAAGTTGGGACAGAATATTGATGGTGCACAGCTTGGCCGCTTCGACAGCTTCCTCGATGCTGATGTCTTGGCCAACGATACCCTGGTGCATGAGCTTGCCATCTTTTAGCGGCAGCTGACCGGAGATGGCGATTTGCTGGCCCAAATGGCGGAAGGGCACGTAGGCAGCGAGTGCGGCGGGCGCTTCAGGAAGTTCTTGGCCGGTTTTTTCTAGAACGATTTGTTTGATGGAAATCATGATGCGTCTCCCCGGGATAAATCCCTTGCTTGTGCCAAAACCGACCGGAACATGTGCGTGGTCAGCCTATTCGTGTTCATGTTGTAGCGCGAACAATGGTAACTGTCCTGCACCAAATATGGTGCCACCAAATGTGTCGCGCCATGGGCAAATTTAGCATCACCAACCCGCATGCCTAGGCTTTTTAGGATATTATCATGGGCCAATTTGCCAAGGGCGAGGATTACCCTCAGGTTTGGCATGGCGTTGATTTCCTGGATGAGGAATGTTCGGCAATTGCTCGTTTCAGCTGCTGTTGGTTTGTTTTCTGGGGGCACACAACGCACTGCATTGGTGATGCGAAGATTCACCAACTCCAAGCCATCCGCTGCATGACCACCATAGGTACCAATGGCCATGCCAAGTTCCAATAAGAGGGGGTAAAGGGCGTCACCGGCCCCATCGCCGGTAAAGGGTCGGCCGGTGGCATTGGCCCCACGCAAACCAGGTGCAAGGCCAACAATAAGCATGTTGGCATCAAGGGATCCGAAACTTCGCACCGGCTTATTGTGCCAAGCAGGTTCTTCTACCTGCCAGTGGGCCCGGAAGGATGACAATCTGGGGCAGCTGGCGCAGTCGCTCGGTGGTTCGATCAATATTCGTCTTCAACCATGTTGCTGGGGTGGTCCCGTCGATCAGCGGAATCCAAGCGCCCAAATTGGCCGCGCATGTCATCCAAATCCAAGAAAAAGTCAGCCTGTCGACGCAATTCATCAGCAATCATTGGCGGCGAGGACTTAATTGTGGACATGACGGTCACCCGGATGCCGCGATGTTGCAAAGCTTCAACAAGCCTGCGGAAGTCGCCATCGCCAGAAATAATGATGGCATGGTCAATGCGGTCACTTAATTCCATCGCATCCACGGCCAATTCAATGTCCATGTTGCCTTTTATTTTTTCGCGGCCTTGGGCGTCGGTGTATTTTTTGGTTGGCTTGGAAATAATGGTGTAGCCGTTATAGTCTAGCCAATCGACGAGGGGGCGAATAGGAGAATATTCCTGCTCATCGAGCATTGCTGTGTAATAATAGGCGCGGATGAGGCGACATTTCTTTGCCAATTCCGAACGCAAGCGTCGGTAATCAATGTCGAATTCTAGGGCGCGGGCCACGGCGTAAAGATTGGAACCATCAATGAATAGCGCTGTGCGCTCATCCGGATATACCGGCAGCTTATCTTGCATCAAATTAACCTTAAAAATAATTAAAAATACGTCCCATGTATGACTGTTCCCGCATACCACTTCAAGGCATGTGGCTGGAGATATGATGAGAAGCCATAATTATGCTGTGATTTCGGTGGGCGCTAACCTGCCAAGGCGCGACGGAAACCATGGGGCCATGTTCCGTGCGGCATGTTTGATGCTGCATGGTCTCGGCTATCCTGTTGTCGCGAGCTCTTCTTTATATAGGACCCCGGCATGGCCCCCTGGTTCCCGCCACCCCGATTACACCAATGCCATTTTTGTCCTTCGTCTTAGGGGCAATAACCCAACAGGTTTGATGCGCGTGTTGCTTCATGTGGAACGCCTCCATGGGCGCCACCGTCGTGGGCGGTACGCACCAAGGGTCCTGGATCTTGATGTTGTTGATTATCGGGGACGACCTTTGCGTTTGGATGTGCCGGATGCACCCTTGCAATTGCCACATCCAAGGATGGCTCAGCGGGCTTTTGTGTTGGTGCCGCTTGCTGAGGTATGGCCAAATTGGTGCCACCCCATTTCAGGTGAAAATATCGCTCATTTGCTCGCCAAATTAGATGTTGGATCCCCCCAGCCCTTGACCAATGGGCCCTTCCTCGGGCAGATGTGGCGCTTGCCTTTGGAAAGTTAAGTTGAGGTTGTCATGGCGCGCGTCACGGTCGAAGATTGCATTGATAAAGTTGAAGGTCGTTTTGACCTCGTTTTGTTGTCTGCCCATCGGGCGCGGCAGATTGCTGGCGGCTCTGAACTGACCGTTGCGCGTGAACGTGACAAAAATGCTGTTGTCGCCTTAAGGGAAATAGCGGAACAAACTATTTCCACTGAGGCATTGGCGGAAGAATTTACCTCGACCCACCAGCGCCATCTTCACGATGATGAACCTGATCCAGATGTTCCTGAAATGCAGGCCATTGGGAAAGCTGATGAACCTGAGGAAGGTTTGTCGGAAGAGGATCTTTTGAAGGTTCTTCGTGGTGAAATGGAATTGCCGGAATCCTCTTGATCCCAGCAGGCCATGACTGGTGGCGGTGATGTTGGCACATGATCAGGCAGTATGAACTCACCGACACCATCAGGGCGTATAACCCGGCGAGTGATGAGCAGCTGATCAACAGGGCTTATGTGTACGCCATGCGTGCCCATGGCAGCCAGACCAGGATCAATGGTGATCCCTATTTTTCTCATCCCTTAGAAGTTGCGGGCATCCTCACCGAATTGAAGTTAGATGACGCCACGATTGTTACCGCGCTTCTTCATGACACGGTGGAAGATACCGACACCACCCATCAGGACATCCACCAATTGTTCGGCGAAGAAATCGGCCAATTGGTTGATGGTGTCACCAAGCTTGATAAGCTTGAACTCTCTTCGCCCGATGCAGCCCAGGCGGAAAATTTCCGAAAATTGTTCATGGCCATGTCCCAGGACATTCGTGTCCTTTTGGTCAAACTTGCCGATCGCCTGCACAACATGCGGACCTTGCATTTCATACCAAAGCCGGAAAAACGTGCACGCATCGCCCAAGAAACCATTGACCTTTATGCCCCGCTGGCAGGGCGCATCGGCATGCAAAATGTGCGGGACGAACTTGAAGATATAGCGTTTCGAGAGTTGAACCGGGAGATGCATGACACCATCACCGCACGCATTGACCGTTTAACGGTTGGCGGCGAGGCATTGGTGTTGCCCATCCTCACAGAGCTTCGGGGGCTCCTGAGCCAACATGATCTTGTGGGTAAGGTCTATGGCCGAACAAAGAAGCCATTTTCCATTTACGCCAAAATGCAGCGGCAGGGCATTGGGTTGGAGCAATTATCCGACGTTTTTGCCTGCCGGATTATCACCGGGACGGTGGCAGATTGCTATCGCATTTTGGGTCTCGTTCACACCAGATGGGCCATGGTTCCTGGGCGCTTTAAGGACTTCATATCCACCCCGAAACGAAATGGTTACCGCTCCTTGCACACCACCATTGTGGGGCCTGCCAAGCAACGGGTCGAGATCCAGATCAGAACGGAAGACATGCATGAAATCGCCGAACGCGGCCTAGCGGCGCATTGGTCTTACAAAGATGGCGTTCGTGGGGGGGACCAATCAGAAGATCTGACCCTTTGGGTCGAGGAATTGGCCCAGATGATTGAGGCCGGCGACACCGCAGAAGACTTTCTAGAACATACGCGTCTTGAGATGTTCCAGGACCAGGTTTTCTGCTTCACGCCACGGGGGGATGTGATTGGTCTGCCAGCTGGCGCCACCCCGCTTGATTTTGCTTACGCCGTTCATACTGAAATCGGTGAACATGCCGTGGGCGCCAAGGTGAATGGCGTGCGCCAACCATTAAACCATAGACTTGCCAATGCCGATGAAGTGGAGATCATTTTGTCTGATGCCCAGTCACCGCAGCGAAGCTGGGAATCCATGGTGGTCACGGGCAAGGCAAAGGCGGCGATCAGAAGATTCTTCCGCGAGGAAAACCACCAGCAAATGGTGCGCTTCGGCCAGGAACTCCTGGAATCGGGTTTCCGGGATGCTGGCTTTGCCATGACCGGAAAAACCCTATCGAAAATTGCAGAGATGACGGGTCTTGAGGCTGACGAAGTGCTCCATGAGGTGGGCACAGGTAAATTGGCGATCCAAAAAATTCTCAATATGCTCTATCCCGACATCGACACCCAGTTCAAAATTGGCAAGTCAGAGCCGCTCAGGGTTGACCGCACGGGCTTGGTTCCCGGGGTTGGCTTGCATTTAAGCCGATGTTGTTTCCCCGTGCCTGGTGATCGAATTGTGGGTGTTCGTGACGCGGCAGGTCAGGTGAATGTCCATATTATTGATTGCGCAAAGTTGGTGGAATTGGCCCCCATGGCCGACCAATGGCTCGATCTTCGCTGGCCAAGCAAAGATATCACAACGCATCACCTGGCGCGTTTGGAAGTTGATTTGGTGAACCAGGTGGGTGCCATGGCATCCCTGACAAAATTACTTGCCCATATTGGCATCAACATTGATGATTTGGTCTTCCTTCACCGTGATCAGTCTGTCTACAAAATCCGCATGGATATTGAGGTTCGGGATTTGCGTCAGCTTGAACATGTCAAAAACGCGATTTCCACACTTGATGAAGTGACCAGGGTTCGCCGCGTACGTGGTGACGAGCAAACACGAGACCGGGAAGGGCGCTATTATGGAATTTGAACAGGTCATTACAGAATTTCGGGATGCAGGGGCTTTGCTTGAGGGGCATTTCATACTCTCATCTGGGCTGCATTCTGAGCGCTATCTTCAGTGCGCGCGGGTGTTGATGCACCCTGACCGCGCCGCCCGTCTTTGTGGTGCGCTTGCCAAAAAGATCAGCGATGAACCCCAGATTGGCATTATTGATCTTGTCGTGTCGCCGGCCATGGGAGGGGTGGTGGTCGGGTATGAGATGGCCAGGCAATTGGGTGTGCCAAGCATGTTCACCGAGCGTGTCGATGGCGTCTTTGCCTTTCGACGTGGTTTTGCCTTGGCCGAGGGACAGCGGGTCTTGATGGTTGAGGATGTGGTGACCACTGGCAAATCATCCAAAGAATGCATGGACGTGATCCGGGATCATGGCGGTCTTGTTGTTGGCGCATGTTCCTTGGTTGACCGTTCCAATGGAAAGGTTGATTTGGGTGTGCCCTACGTGCCCCTCATTGGCATGGATGTGCCTTCCTATGACCCGAACAACCTGCCTGATCATCTCCAAAATATCCCTGCCGTGAAGCCGGGGTCACGGCACTTAAATCGCTAACATATGTTGGATACCACCATCGACGACATGCTCGGTGGCAGGCTGCGCATCATGCAACCCGCCAAGGGATACCGTGCGGGCACCGATGCGGTTCTGCTTGCGGCAACGATTCCCACACACGCCAGCGGCCATGCGCTCGATGTGGGCTGTGGCGTGGGCACCATTGGTCTGTTGGCCATGCAGCGTGCCAAAAGCCTCCAGGTGACAGGCCTCGAACAAGATGAGTTCATCGCAGATTTGGCCCGTCAGAATTTGGCCGGCAACCAATTATCCATGCGTGGTGTTATTCTTCATGGCGATTTGTTTTCCGATGACCATGGGTTGGAAGTCGAAACTTTTGACTGGGTGATCACGAACCCGCCCTATTTTTCCAGGCAACATCATCAATTGGATGATTATCGTGTTCGGGCCCGCGCATTGCCCCAAAACCTTACCTTGGCCCAATGGGCATACAAATCTCTTCTGCTGCTTCGCCATGGTGGGTGGTTGCATATGGTTGTGCCAGCCCAGGATTTGCCGGAAATATTGGTCATGTTGGATGGACGCGCCGGCAATGTTCTTTGCAAGCCTGTTCTGTCCAAATTGGGCCAACCCGCCAATCGCATTCTTCTGGCGGCCAGAAGAAATGCGAAAGGGCCCTTTCAGTTGCTGTCACCACTTGTGATGCATGAGGATGACGGGTCATATAGTGCCCAAGCTGAAGCAATAGCCCGTGATGGCGAAATATTGGAGGATTTTGCGAAGTTATGTTGACCAAGATTTTGCTCACAGCCGCTGTCCTTGTTGCGGCCATGTTGTTTTTTTCTTTTGGTCGTGGTCGAAAAAAACGGCAGATTGATGATGCCTCCAATGCCGCGGCTGAGGCCACGAGGCGCCGCGTTCAAGAACGGATGAACCTCAAAGAGTGTCCGGTATGTCGGGATTTTGCTTCTGGTCGTTGCCACCGCGAAGATTGTGGCCTACTTGAACCACCCCGCGAAGGCCATTAACGCCTTTTTCTGTGCTTCGGGCTTTGGTCCGGCCAAAACACTCCAAACCATCCGGTGATCCATGGCATCTGAAGACAAAACATCATTTCAGGAAATCATCCTGGCCCTTTCCACATTTTGGGCCAGACAGGGATGTGTTGCCCTTTCCCCCTATGATCTTGAAGTTGGCGCTGGAACATTTCATCCGGCAACAACCTTGCGTGCCTTGGGGCCCAGACCTTGGTCGGCAGCTTACATCCAGCCATGCCGCAGGCCCGCCGATGGGCGCTATGGCGAAAACCCTAACCGTTTGCAGCATTATTACCAGTTTCAGGTGGTGATGAAGCCAAATCCTGAGAATATTCAAGACCTTTATCTGCAGTCCCTAGATGCCATTGGGATCGACCCTGCACGCAACGACATCCGCTTTGTGGAAGATGATTGGGAATCGCCAACCCTTGGCGCATGGGGCCTTGGCTGGGAGGTTTGGTGCAATGGCATGGAAGTAACGCAATTCACGTATTTTCAGCAGGTTTGCGGTTTTGATTGTGCACCGGTTACCGGTGAGCTGACCTATGGCCTCGAGCGTCTCGCCATGTATGTGCAGGATGTCGATAACGTCTATGACCTGAGATATAACAACGCGAACATGACCTATGGGGATGTCTATCTGCAGAATGAGCGGGAATATTCCCGTTTTAACTTTGAACATGCAGACACCGACATGTTGTTTCGTCATTTTGCGGACATGGAAAAAGCTTGTCAGGAGATTCTTGCCCGGGGCTGGGATGGCGAGAAACATCTCATGAGCATGCCAGCTTATGATTACTGCATCAGGGCATCTCATTTGTTTAATATGCTTGATGCACGTGGGGTGATTAGCGTTACAGAACGTCAAAGTTATATTTTGCGGGTTCGTGAACTGGCCCAGGCATGCGGTGCGGCATGGCTCGCCACCGAAGTTGGCGGAGGGCACCATGGCTGAGGCATTAATCGAACTTTTTGGCGAAGAGATCCCGGCCCGCATGCAGGCAGGGGCTGCCCAAAATATGCAGAAATTGCTGGTGGCAGCACTTGCAAGCCACGATGCCGACTGCCCCAACATTTGCTTGTTCCATAGCCCCCGACGGCTCACGGCAATATTGCGTGGTCTGCCGCGGAAGACAAATGACAAAAACGAAGAACGGCGCGGCCCACGTGTCGGTGCACCGGAAAAAGCGGTTGAGGGTTTCTTAAAATCTGCGGGCGTGAATAAGCTCGAGGATCTGGAGATCCGCAGCACTGATAAGGGCGATTTTTATTTTGCCAACCGCCTAATGCCTGGGCGGAACATGGAAGAGCTCTTGCCGGAAATCGTGGATGAGATGGTGGTGCAATTTCCCTGGCCTGTGACCATGAGGTCTGGCGGTAGTGATCTTCGATGGGTGAGGCCACTTCACAACATCATGGTTCGCGTTTGGGATGATGGCGAGGAATTGGCCACGGGCGAAGGCCGCCATCATGTGGGCTACCACAAGGCGACCAAGGGCCACCGTGTTCACGCCCCTGGTGAGGTTCATTTTGCCAAGCCTGATGACTACGTGGATGCACTTCGTCATGCCTTTGTGATGATTGATCATGAAGAAAGACGCGACATCATCAAATCTGCTCTGCTTTTCCATGCAAAAGAGGCAAATCTAACCCTTGTGGAGGATGATGCTCTTTTGACTGAAGTTGTGGGGCTGGCTGAATGGCCTGTGGTGCTGATTGGCAATATTGCTGATCGCTTCCATGCACTTCCTCCGGAAGTGCTTTCGACATCCATGCGCAGCCACCAAAAATATTTTTCGCTGGCAAGCAAAAAAGGTTCCATCACCCATTTTGCGTTGGTGGCCAATATCGCACCCTCCGATGATGGGGTTGAGGTGCGCCGTGGTAATGAGCGTGTGCTCAGTGCAAGGCTCGCAGATGCTGATTATTTTTATCAAACCGACCAGGCCGTGCGCTTGCAGGATTTTGCAACAAAGCTTGGGTCTGTGACCTTTCATGCCAAGCTTGGCAGCGTGGCGGACCGGGTGGTGCGCATGACGGCCATCGCCGATGCATTGGCGCCATTGGTCGGTGGAAGTCATTTGGAAGTGCGACGGGCGGCACAACTTGCCAAGGCAGATCTGGTCTCTGGCATGGTTGGTGAATTCCCGGAATTGCAGGGCATCATGGGTGCCTATTATGCCAAAGCCCAGGGTGAAGATGACGCCGTCATTGATGCGTTGCGCATGCAATATAAGCCTGCAGGTCCGGAAGATGATGTGCCAACATCTCCTGTTGCCGTGGCCCTTGGTTTGGCTGATCGCCTCGACATGTTGGCGGGTTTCTGGAGCATTGACGAAAAACCAACGGGTTCCAAAGACCCCTTTGCCCTTCGTCGTGCGAGCCTCGCAATCCTTCGCATCTTAGAAGCCAATAAGTTGTCCATGTCGATCAAGATGCTTGTGCGTGAGGCGATGGCTGCACAGCCGCATGTCCATGAGGATGAGCGTGAAGTTCTTTGTGCGGAACTTATCTCCTTTATTCGCGACCGGGCCAAGGTCATGATTCGGGATCGTGGTGTTCGTCATGATGTGGCAGATGCCTTGCTGGTATCCGATGATTTTGTGTTTGCTGATGTTGCGCAACATGCACCATGCCTGGCCGATTTTTTGGCAAATGAGGGTGACGGGCTGGTAGCTCCATTCAAACGCGCCCGGAATATTTTGCGCCAGGCAGGTGCATTCACATCGAACGAGCAAGTTGTAGGTATGGAGCCCGCAGAAGAACAACTCAACTTAGCTATTGATGTTGCACAGAAAAAAATGGCTGAGCCCATCAAATTTTCTGAGCGTTTAAATATTTTGAGCAATCTTTTGGGCCCGATGAATAAGTTCTTCGATGACGTGGTGGTGAACCATGAGGACGATTTGATTCGTGCACGGCGCCTCTCTTTAATGGCCAAGGTGGTTGCACTTTTTGATGATGTTGCTGACTTTGATGCCCTTGATGGCTGATGGTCGACTTGTCTCACTTGGATGCCGGTGGCATGAAGCCCTTCAATCTGTGGATTGCCCCTCCTCATTGGGGTCATGACGAAGAGGATGTATGATGAATAAGTGGGTGTATGGTTTTGGTGCTGGGCAGGCCGATGGTGATGCCAGCCAAAAAAATCTGTTGGGTGGTAAGGGTGCCAACCTTGCCGAAATGAGCAAGCTTGGCCTGCCTGTCCCTCCTGGTTTTACCGTCACCACAGAGGTTTGCACTTCCTTTTATGCCAATGACCGCAACTACCCGGAGGATCTTGCTGCACAGGTCCTGAATGCTGTTCAGCAGATCGGCACATCAACGGGTCGCCGTTTTGGTGACGCCCAAAACCCATTGTTGGTCTCCGTGCGTTCGGGTGCCCGTGCGTCCATGCCTGGCATGATGGATACCGTGTTGAATTTGGGGCTTAATGACGAGACTGTTGAAGGCTTGGCCACGCTCTCCAATGACCCACGCTTTGCCTATGACAGCTACCGCCGTTTCATCCAGATGTATTCCAATGTGGTGCTTGGCCTGGACCATGACCGCTTCGAAGAGATTCTCGATGATTTTAAAGATGTTCATGATTATCAGGTGGATACAGACCTCACCGCTGAGGATTGGAAGAAGGTGGTCGCTTCGTTCCTTGCCATGGTGGAAGAGGAAATGGATGCGCCATTTCCAAAAGATGTTCATGAGCAATTATGGGGCGCTATCAATGCGGTGTTTTCAAGTTGGATGAACCAGCGTGCCATCACCTACCGCAGGCTTCATGATATTCCAGAATCCTGGGGCACGGCCGTGAATGTGCAAGCCATGGTGTTTGGCAATATGGGAGATACCTCAGCCACGGGTGTTGCATTCACCCGCGACCCGTCCACCGGTGAAAAACTTTACTATGGTGAGTTTCTCGTTAATGCCCAAGGTGAAGATGTTGTTGCAGGTATTCGAACCCCGCAACCTTTGACCAAGATTTCTGGCGGTGAGCAGGCGGACCGTTCCATGGAAGTGGTGATGCCAGACGTTTATGGGCAACTCACTTCTGTGTTTGACAAGTTGGAAGCCCATTACCGTGACATGCAAGATATTGAGTTCACGGTGGAGCAGGGCAAACTCTATATTCTTCAGACAAGAAGCGGGAAACGCACCGCGAAAGCTGCCGTGCGTATTGCCACGGAAATGTGTGCCGAAGGCGTGTTGACTGAAGAAGAGGCAATCCTGCGGGTGGATCCATCATCCCTCGATCAGCTCCTCCACCCAACGCTTGATCCAAACGCAGAACGCCATGTTCTGGGTCAGGGGCTACCAGCTTCGCCAGGTGCCGCATCGGGCGAGATTGCATTTACTGCGGATGAAGCGGAATCACGCCGCGCCCAAGGACGCAAAGTTATCCTCGTGCGCATCGAAACATCGCCTGAGGACATCCACGGGATGCATGCGGCCGAAGGCATATTAACCACCCGCGGTGGCATGACCTCCCATGCCGCGGTTGTGGCCAGGGGCATGGGACGACCATGTGTTTCCGGTGCCGGGGGCGTGAGCATCGACATGGACAAGAAAACCATGACCGCCGGTGGTATGGTATTGGCTGACGGCGACGTCATCACCATTGATGGCAGCAATGGGACCATCATGAAGGGCTTGGTTCCCACCATCAAACCAGAGCTTACCGGTGACTTCTCACAATTGATGGGTTGGGCAGACAAGGTTCGCCGCATGAAGGTGCGCACCAATGCAGAAACACCTGCTGATGCCAAGACCGCACGGGAATTTGGTGCCGAAGGGATCGGTCTTTGCCGCACGGAACATATGTTCTTCGATGAGTCTCGGATCATGGTGGTGCGGGAAATGATCCTTGCGGAAAGCGAGGAGGGACGTCGTTATGCGCTCGACAAGCTTTTGCCGTTCCAAAAAGAAGATTTTGCCGAATTGTTCCGGATCATGGCGGGCTTGCCAGTGACGGTGCGCTTGCTGGATCCGCCATTGCATGAATTCTTGCCCCACACAGAAGAAGAGATCGCGGCAGTGTCGCGTGCCATTGGCGTGCCGGACACGGTGTTGCGCCGACGGGTCCAAGAGCTTCATGAATTTAACCCCATGTTGGGCCATCGTGGTTGCCGTTTGGGCATCAGCTTCCCGGAAATATATGAGATGCAAGCACGGGCCATCATGGAGGCTGCCTGTGACGTGAACCAGAGCACCGGCGATAAGGTGGTGCCTGAGATCATGATCCCGCTTGTCGGCTTTGCCAAAGAGCTTGAAATGCTCCGTGGGCGTGTGTCTGCCATTGCCGATGAGGTCCTCAAAGAACGCGGCGTGGAAATGGATTATTTGATTGGCACCATGATTGAGTTGCCGCGGGCTGCACTAACCGCTGATGAAGTTGCCAGACATGCAGACTTCTTCTCTTTTGGCACCAATGATCTTACCCAAACCACACTTGGTATCAGCCGGGATGATGCATCCAAATTCTTGGGCGATTATCAGGCGCGCAAGGTGCTGGAGCGTGACCCATTTGTGACCATGGATGCCGATGGCGTGGGCAAGCTCGTGGAGATGGGGGTCACGTTGGGCCGCCAGGTGCATCATGACCTGAAGACAGGCATCTGTGGGGAACATGGCGGTGATCCGGCTTCTGTCGCACTATGTGAAGGTTTTGGCCTTGATTACGTTTCTTGCTCGCCATTCCGTGTGCCGATTGCACGTTTGGCTGCTGCCCAGGCCACTGTCCGCAGCAAACAAGGCCATTGAGCATCATCAGCGCCCATGAACTGCGACAGGGCGGCAAGGCGGCCATGTCAAAGATTTTGGCTGACCTTGAGGCTTATTTGGCCCGTCAGGGGCATGTTGGCATTTATGCGCCTCTTCTGGATGAATGCTGGCACCAGGGGCAGGGTCATGTGGTTGGCTTCACGGGGCCACCGGGTGTTGGCAAAAGCACCCTGACCGGTAAACTCTTACAAGAATGGCGTGATGATGGTTATAAGGTCGCCGTTGTTGCGGTGGACCCAAGCTCCCGCCGTTCTGGGGGGGCCTTGTTGGGCGACCGCATGCGCATGCGGACAGACCCAGAAGATCCCAATTCATTTGTTCGCTCCCTGGCAGCGAGGGATCATCTTGGCGGTCTTTCGGAATTTGCCATCTACGCATTGGTGTTGATGCGGGCATGCTTTGATCGGGTGTTGGTGGAAACTGTTGGGGTTGGGCAGTCAGAGACCGAAGTTGCTGACTTTGTTGATAGTGTTGTCTTTCTGGCCCAGCCCGGGTCTGGCGATGCCCTTCAATATATGAAGGCAGGCATCATGGAAGTTCCGCATATTTGTGCGGTCACCAAATCGGACATGGGCATGGTGGCAGAACGCACCCTTTCGGACATGAAGGGTAGTTTATCCCTTGCCATCAGTGATGATGAGTGGCCGGTGTCACTTCATCTTGTCTCGGCAAGCAATGGTGATGGCATGGGGGAATTGAAGGATGCCATCGACCGCCATGGCAGGCATGTGGGCCAAACCCACAAATATCGCGAGGACATGGCCCGGAACATCATCAAGGGGCAATTGTTGGTGGCATTTGGAAAAGAAGGCTTCGCGCGCGTGGTCGAACGGCTTGACCAAAAGTTGAACAGCCCGTTTCAGGTGCTCGATCAGTTGACCATGGAGTTGCGGCAATGCCTTTCATCCCACCAGGCTTCTTAGAGGGCCTTGGCGCCGCCGCCTGTTTGGGAAGTTCTGACTTTGTTTCCCGAACCAATTCCCGGCGTATTGGCAGCTTTGCCGCAGCGAGCTTGGCGCTCACGCTTGGAACCATCCCATTTTTGCTGTTCTGGCCATTTCCTGATCTGACCAAGATTGATGAGGTTTCCCTCATTTTTGCCTTGGTGGCAGGTCTTCTCAACCCGGTGGCGCTCTGGCTTGTGTTCAAAGCTCTTGCCCGGGGGCCCATCGCCGTGGTTTCGCCCATTATCACGGCGAACCCAGCCCTGGTCGTCTTGGTCAATGGTTTTCTCGGCTATAGCCCCGGATTGCTTGAGGGGCTGGCATTGGCCTTGATTTTTCTTGGCGTTTTGATTGTCAGCGGGCTTTATCGCGGCGTGCAGGTGTTGGCTGCCGGGGACGTTGCCCCATCAGTTGTTATCATGGCCGTGGCTGCAAGTCTTTTGCTGGCCTTCCGACTGATTATGATTGAGCTAAGTGTCGATGGCATGGGCGCCCATGATGCTTTCATCCTGTCTCGTTTGGTATCCATCGTCTTTTGTGTGGGTGTGTTTGTTGTGAGCGTCACCCAGCGGCAGCAACTGGCAGGACTTGGTCAGCTGGGCTGGTGGCCCATGCTTGTTCTGCATGCCAGCTTGGAAAATCTTGGCGCTTTATTTTTGTTCACGGGCTCCGTGGGCGAGGGCAAAACCATCATGCCCGTGATGTTCTCGACCTTGACTGTTTTTACCCTATTTTGGGCGGTAACCATCGCCAAAGAGAAGATTGCACCCAGGCGTTGGTTTGGCGTGGCGGTGGTCCTGACCGGTGTGGCCTTTTTGGCGGGTCTGCCCATTTTTGTGGGGCCTTAAAGATCAAGCCCCAGATCGAGCGATGGGCTTGAATGGGTGAGCTTGCCCACCGACAGGAAATCAACGCCGGTATGTGCATATGAGGGCGCCTGTTCCAGGGTCATGTTGCCCGATGCCTCTGTGGTGGCCCGGCCATCCACCAGCCTCACAGCCTCTGCCACTTCTCTCACATTCATGTTGTCAAACATCACGATGTCTGCACCGGCATCCACGGCCTCGGCGACCTGGTTATGGGTGTCGCATTCCACTTCAATTTTTACCATGGGGCCAAAGATTTCTCGGGCTTGCGCCATGGCGGCGCTTATCGAACCATGGGCGGCAATATGATTGTCTTTCAACATGACCCCATCGCTTAGACCAAAACGATGATTGACACCCCCGCCATGGCGAACGGCCTGTTTTTCCCATGCCCTGAGGCCAGGTGTGGTCTTGCGGGTGCACAAAATGCGACAGCCCGTTCCTTCCGTTGCCTTCACATATTTTGACGTGGTGGTGGCGATACCTGACATGCGTTGAACCATGTTGAGAAAGGTTCGTTCTGCGGTGAAAATGGAGGCCAAGGGGCCTTGCAAACTGGCCAGCACATCGCCTTCACGGATCGCGTTACCATTGGCAAATTTCTCATCAATGTCGATCTGTTCGTCAACAAGTTTACAGGTGAGGCCAATGGCTTCCATGCCCGACAAGAAGCCATTCTCCCTTGCCCTGATGAGGGCTGTGCCCCTTTTGTTGGGGTCGATGAGTCGGGCGGTAAGGTCACCCGCCATGCCCAGATCTTCTTCTAGGGCTTTTCGCAAAACAGGTTCGGCAATCAAGCGCGGCAATTGGTTGATGTTCATGTCTTTGCCTCATTGGTCAGGCTGGTAATGTTCCAAGATTTTCGGTCCGTGGACAAAGGTGGCTCCGTGTAATCAGCACGAAAATGCCCCCCGATGGAACTCCTTCGGGATTTGGCCGCCACGGCAATGGAGAAGCCCGCAAGGTCCCTTCCTGAAAGCAAGTTTGGCTGTCCAGAACAATGATCAAGCAGGGCATGAATAACGAGATCAAGACCCTCTTTTTCCCGCACCATGCCCACATGTCGGTCCATCAATTGTGGCAAGTCATGATGGTCATCACGAAGGGTCGTCTGTGGCACGATGTTGCTGGGTGCGGATATCTCTCTTCCCATAAGGTCGTCGGCTGCTTCATGGGCCAAGACAAGCGCTTCAAGCAAGGAATTGGAAGCTAGACGGTTTGCCCCGTGTAAACCGGTGCATGCGGCCTCGCCAATCACATAAAGGTTTTCCAGGGAACAACGGCCCTTAAGATCGGTGGAGATGCCACCCATGTGGTAATGCTGGGCAGGGGCCACAGGTAAGAGATCTTTTTGCAGGTCTAAGCCATGTTGTGCGGCCAATGTTGCCACGGCGGGAAAGCGCAGCGCGGCATCTTCCCCAATGGGCCTCGCGTCAAGAAACACAGGTTCTCCTGCATTGATGCTTTCATGAATTTTGCGTGACACCTCATCGCGTGCGGCAAGATCCCCACCTTGGGAAAACAGATACGCGCCATTTTGATGGACGAGCCGCGCCCCGGCCCCCCTCAAGGCTTCCGAGACAAGGGGAAGGGGGGAACCGGAAACCGCCAAAGCTGTTGGATGAAATTGCACAAATTCCAAATCGGATAGAATGGCGCCGGCCCGTATGGCAGATCCCAACATGTCGCCACGGATGGTCAGGGGGTTGGTGGTGTGGCCATAAAGATGTCCAAGGCCGCCAGAAGCCAGGATGGTGACGCTGGCATGCAACTCATGCATTTGGCCTTTTTCGTCCATGGCAACAACACCAGCCACCCTGCCATTTTCATCTTGGAGCAATGTTTTGGCGCGCATCCCGGTGATGGTTTGGATGTGAATGGCGCGATCAACCTGGGCCTGCAATGCTTCCATGATCTTTGGCCCGGTTCGGTCCCCTTCTGCATGGATGATCCGCGGTTGGGAATGGGCGCCTTCCAGGCCCATTTGCAAATTGCCATCTTGGTCGCGATCAAATTCCACACCTTTTTGCACCAGGCTTTTGATCATTTCCGGGGCTTTTTGGGTCACGAGCCGAACGGCGTCAGGGTCGTTGATGCCATTGCCTGCGCGGATGGTATCGCAAGCATGTGCATCAGGGGAGTCGCTGCTGGCCAAGGCTGCGGCCAAGCCTCCTTGTGCCCAGCCGGAAGAACCAGTGGTGTTGCCAATGCGCGGGGCGAGAATGGTCACCTTCCTTGGTGCCAATTTGAGGGCGAGGGTCAGCCCAGCCAGGCCACCCCCAACCACGAGCATGGTTTCTTTGCTCATGAAGCCTTGGGTTGTGAAAGTTCAATCATGCGCTCGACGGCTTTGCGTGCGTCGGCGGCGATTTCTTCATCAACCTCAATGACGTGCTTGTTGTCGCGCAGTGCGTCACGAATGTTGGTGAGGGTGATCTCCTGCATGTGGGGGCAGAGATGGCAGGGCTGAATAAATTCAATATCGGATGTTTCCGCAGCAATATTGCTGGCCATGGAACATTCGGTGATGAGGGCAACCTGCTCGGGTTTGTGCTCTTTCACATAATCAATCAGCTTGGCCGTGGAGCCCGCAAAATCTGCCTCGGCAATCACTTCGGGTGGGCATTCTGGGTGGGCCAGCACCTTAACACCCGGGTTGGCTTCTTTAACCGTTTTGATGTCCGCACCGGTAAAGCGCTCGTGTACCTCGCAGGCACCGGCCCAGGTGACAATGGTCTTACGTGTTTGTGCGGCGATGTTCTTGGCCAAATATTGGTCAGGTAGGAAAATAACCTTTTTTTCTTCCATGGCCTCCACAATGGCCAGGGCATTGGAGGATGTGCAGCATACATCACTGGCAGCTTTCACATCTGCGGATGTATTCACGTAGGTGATCACCGGACAGCCAGGATGCTTTTTCTTAATCATGCGAACCTGGTCTGCGGTGATGGAAGATGCGAGCGAACAACCAGCCTCAAGGCTTGGCAACAACACCAATTTGCCAGGGTTAAGGATTTTTGAGGTTTCGGCCATGAAATGCACACCACATTGCACAATCACATCGGCGTCGGTTTTGGTGGCTTCAATGGCCAGCTGCAAAGAGTCGCCAACCACATCGGCAACGGTGTGAAAAATGTCCCGGGTCATGTAATTATGAGCAAGAATGACGGCATTGCGCTCATTTTTGAGGGTCAAGATTTCTTCAATAAGCGGCGCAGCTTCGTCCCACTCAGCTTCCACCATGAAGCCAAGGGCTTTGTCTTTGATTTCTTGCATGCTGTTGGGCGTCATCATGGAATTTCCGTATTTTGAAGATTTCGCACCTATGTAAGGCGGCAAGCCACTTAAGTCACGGGTAGATTTTGCGCCTGTTTGGATGACGTGATGTTTTGATGGTCAAGATAGAGTTTGTTGAAGCGGTTTAAAAACGCTTCTTTGGCTTCCATGGGGGCCCTAACTTCGGGGATGGCCATCATTTTTTCAGGTTTTGTGAATATCTGGTTGGCTTCATCGACATGAAATCCTGCGAGGGAAATGGCTTCCACATAGGCGGCATGGGCGTCGGCCTTTTTGATGGCCTGATTAATGCCCGAAGGCATGGCCGACAACCCAAATCTTTGGTGAATAGCCTGCAACAGATTATGCTCCAACAAGCGATATTCCCCTTTGATGGCGCTTTTGAATGGCGAGATAAGATCGCCTATGACAAATTCTGGCGCGTCATGGAGCAATGCAGCCAATTGGTGGCTTGGGCCAACGCCAGGATTGTCCCTGGAAAAAATGGCTTCCACAAGCAAAGAATGGTCCGCCACAGAGAAAGAAAACGGGCCGCTTGTCTGGCCATTCCAACGGGAAACGCGCGCCAAAC
>AACY020561619.1_pt1 | contig 28181 bp, 26 predicted proteins | sample 267378 | NCBI WGS metagenome assembly AACY02 (sample SAMN02954345, study PRJNA13694) | marine metagenome | biome: aquatic; feature: ocean; material: water; isolation source: isolated as part of a large dataset composed predominantly from surface... | reverse complement strand
GAAAGTAAATTGTCGATTACTAATGAAGACTCGGCACAGAATATGGATACTGTGACAGACCAGATTTCTTTTCTAGATAAAGAAGTAAGAAAATTATGGGGACATCGTAAGGGGTATCTCGAAAATTTTAAGAATCAAGAGAACCAGCTCAATTCTAATGAAAAAAGCATTAAAAATTTAAAATCTCAAATAACAGGAGTGGATGATAAATTAGGGTCTTTAAATGAAAAGATACAATTAGCTGAAGATCTTCAGCTCAAAATAACACTGCTTACCAATGAGTTAAATAAGCAGAAAAAAATTTTAGAAGATAATGAAGAAACTTTAGGAGCTATAGATCAATATAGAATACAAAATAATCAAAAAATAACCGAAGTACTCAATAGATTAAATAATTTATCAAGAGAGCTAGAAGATATAGAGTCTGATTTAAATGCATTAAGTCCAACTGGAAGTAACATTGAATAACTTACTAAATGAAACTTTTTTTAAAGTTTTTCTCATAGTTTGTTTAGTGCCCGGAATATTATTAATTGGCAAAGCATTTTTATTGCTTTCACCAATTATTTTCTGGGTTTTAAGCTATATGGCATATAAAAAAGAGGATCAGAATGAAGCAATAATGTGGATTATTTTTGCTATTTTGGGTTTAATCCTAGCCTTTGTCATATAGAATATGCAATCTACCGGGGATGTGGTGGAACTGGCAGACACGCTGGATTTAGGTTCCAGTGCCGAAAGGCGTGGGGGTTCGACTCCCTCCATCCCTACCAACTTAAAAAAATAGCTCAAGAAACGTTAAAATAAAAATATGAAAGACGAAGACTTAATGAAATTGAGTGAGCATTTTTTTGAAAAGTGTCCTACAGAAGCAAGGAATTTTTTTCACCAAATACTTGCCAAACTGGATAAAATTGAAAAAAAGCTTGAGGATTTGGAATCAAGAGGAACTTGATTTCAACAATCAATTTGACTGCATTTTAAATATTTAAGAGGATAAGACTTATGGATAGGTTTTTGAACATACTTACTTACGCAATAGGCTTTCTTTTTTTATTTAATGGGCTTTTGTGGCTTATTAGTCCGGAAAATATTGCATCAAGTTTGGGTATGCCACTATTAACAGGCCATGGCTTGAGTACACAAATTGGTGACTTAGCTAGCTTTTTTTTGGTCGTTGGTATTTTTTCTTTGATTGGCGCTTATACAAAAAAACCGTATTGGTTGTATACACCAGCAGCTTTAGTTGGTTTTGCAGCTCTATCACGAATAATTGCATACCTTGCTCACGGTGCTGCTTTATCAACAGATAAGATATTGGTCGAAGTAGCTGTAATGAGTATTTTATTATTCGTTGCAAAGAAAAATTAGCATAGAGTCATTTGGACTTGATCTTATTATTATCATAGGATTGATGCCGACCAACTTTAAAGTTTCTTAAGGATGCGTGCTTTGTTTTTCTGCCACGTACTCTTTTTTTCCATACCAAAAATGACCCTGAATTTAATTCTTTTTCCATAATTTTTCTAACTTGCGATTGATTTAATTCAAATTCTTTTTTAATGGCTTCAAAGGGTGTTCTGTCCTCCCATGCCATTTCTATTATTCTTGATAGATCTTCTTTACTAAACTTAATCATATAATTGAAAAAAACTATTATCCTTATATATATAACTATATGAAGTTCGTTGTAGCAGGTTCAACAGGTCTCATTGGAAAAAGTTTAATAAGTTATATTTCCACAAATAATGAAGTGATCGCTTTAACTAGAAGAAATTTCAGTTTCCCTAAAAATGTTCAGCAGACTTTAGTGGATTTTGATAATGATTATGATATTCCTAATGCAGATCATTTATTCATATGTCTTGGCTTTCCAGTCACACTTGCTGACCTTTTCATAATGCAGAAAGAAGTAAAAAAACAGTTTTATAAAGTTGATTATGAATATGTTTGCAATCTAGCAATCAAAGCAGAAAAAGTAGGCATCAAAAATGTTTCGGTAGTTTCGGCTGTTGGCGCAACTGAAAGCTCCTTTAATTATTATTTGAAGATAAAGGGCTTAATGGAAGAACAATTAAAAAATCTAAATTTTCAAACACTAAATATAATTCAACCTAGTCATTTATTAGGTGAAAGAGAAAAACCAAATGGATTGGATGTAAAAATATTTGAAGCCATGACTAATATCACTGGAAATTTATTATTAGGCCCGTTAGCAAAATTCAAAAATGTTAACGCTATTGAAATTGCGAAATTAATGTATGAAAAAGCATTAAATAGCAGGAAAGGCATAAACTATTTTACTAGAATGGACATATGAAAATTTTAAGAACTCCAGAGCCAAGATTTGAAAATCTTAAAGATTATAATTTTGAACCACACTATTTTGATGTGCAGTATGAAGGTGAAGCACTAAGAATGCATTATGTCGATGAAAACCCTTCATCAGATGAAGTGGTTTTACTTTTACATGGAGAGCCAAGCTGGTCTTATCTTTATAGGCATATCATTCCAATTCTTGCTCAAGCAGGTAAAAGAGTCATAGCACCTGATTTAATTGGCTTTGGTAAGTCAGATAAACTAGCAGAGAGATCCGATTATTCGTATGCCAATCATATTAATTGGACAACTCAATTAGTAGAGCATCTAAACTTATCCAATATGATTCTATTTGCTCAAGATTGGGGCGGCCTTATAGGCTTAAGAATACTGGCTGCCAATCCAGAAAAATTTTCTGGCTTAGTAGTTTCAAATTCAGGATTACCAGTTGGAATTGGGGCAACAGAAGGGTTCAATCAATGGCTTAATTTTAGTCAAACTGTAGAAAATTTTGATTCAGGAAAAATTGTCTATCAGGGCAGCATGAAAAAACTTGATGAAGCAGAGATGGCTGCTTACAACGCACCATTTCCAGATGAATCTTTTAAGGCTGGACCAAGAGTATTTCCTACTCTAGTTCCTATAACTAATGAACACCCTCAAGTTCAAGAAAATATTGAGGCTTGGGAAGTTCTAAAAAATTTTGATAAACCAACTATCGCAATTTTTGGAGAATATGACTTCTCATTTAGAGAACAAGATAAATATATTATTGAAAAAATTGCTGGTGCTAAAGGAATGAATCATCGAAGAATTGAAGCAGGTCATTTTTCTCAAGAAAATCAACCAGAATTAATAGCTGAAACAATACTTTCTATCGATTAAAGGTAATCAGGCATTTCTCTTAAGGCTTCTTTACCCCAAAAAATCTGTTCACCAATAAAGAAAGTAGGAACACCAAAAACACCCATGGCGACAGCTTCTTCTGTGTTTTTGATAAGTTTTTGTTTAATTGCATCATCAGAAGTCTTTTGGATGATATCTGAACCATCTAAACCATTTTTATTTAGGTAATCAATCAATATATCTTTATCACCTAAATTGATCTGCTCTTCCCACATACCTTTTGCCATAACATCGACATAATCCATGAGAATGCCTTTTTCTTCTGCAACAAGCGCACCTCGTTGCATGGTTAGAGTATTGACTGGAAAATGAGGATTCATTTGAAAACCTTCAATTTTATGAAATTTCACGAATCGCTCTATTTCTTTACCAAAGTAAGAATTTTTATTTGGTATTTCTGCATAGGCAATCATAGGAGGCGTATTATTGCTTAATTTATGAATGCCACCAAGCAAGCAAATGAAGTAATCAAATTTTACTGAATGTTTTGCTTCAAAATCAGGAATAACTTTATGACATAAATAGCCATTAGGGCTAGCAATATCGTAGACAAATTTTATTTTCACCATTTTGTACTAACTAGATTAATATAATCTTAGACATAATTTTAATTTTTGGAATAGTTTTGAAAGGATCAGTAATTATTATCGGTACAGGGCCAGGTTTAGGCTCCAGCCTAGCTAGAAAGTTTGCAAAAAAGGGTCATCATGTTTTTGTAGTCAGAAGAGAAAGACATTCTGAAGAATTATATTCACTTTGCGATGGAATAAAAGAATCTGGAGGTTCTGCAACAGCAATACCTACCGATGCAAGAGAAGAAGAGCAGGTCATAAGTTTATTTTCTAAAGTAGCAAAATCTGGTCCCATTGATTGCGTTATTTTTAATATTGGAGCTAATGTATTTTTCTCTATTGAAGAGACCACCTCTAGAGTCTTTAGAAAAATTTGGGAGATGGGTACATTTGCAGGATTTTTAGTTGGAAGAGAGGCTGCAAAACATATGAAAGATAAAGGAACAATAATATTTACTGGAGCAACAGCATCGATGAGAGGAGGATCAGGATTTGCCGCATTTTCTTCTGCTAAATTCGGTCTAAGGGCTGTGGCACAATCTCTTGCAAGAGAATTAGGGCCGAAAGGCATTCATGTTGCCCATACTGTTATTGATGGAGCTATTGATCATCCATGGATCAAAGAAAATTTTCCTGATACATATAAACTTAAAGAGGTTGATGGCATATTAAACCCTGATGATATTGCTGAAGCATATTACAATTTACACTTACAGGAAAAAACTGCATGGACTCATGAATTAGACTTGAGACCATATATGGAAAAATTTTAAGGAAATTATATGAGTAAAGAAGTAAAAGAATTCTTTTCAACTTATAGTGACTTTGTTACTAAAGTTACAAGTGAACCAAGCTTAGATTTAGAAGCTTTAAGAGAAAGCTTGCAAGATATTGAAAAAAATTCACCAGTAAAATCAGCAAGATTGTTAACAGCAGCCCTTGGCTTAGGAAGTGAATCAGGTGAATTCGTTGAAATAGTTAAAAAAATGTTTCTACAAGGAAAGCCACCTTCTGAAGAAAACATATTTCATATGAAAAGAGAGTTAGGTGACATTATGTGGTATTGGGTAACAGCTTGTGCAGCACTCGATTTAGATCCTTATGAAGTTATTAGTGAAAATCAGAAAAAACTAGAAGCGAGATACGGCGAAAAATTTGAAATAGATAGAAGTGAAGTAAGAAAAGAGGGAGATCTCTAGCTTCGCTAGAATCTCAGCAGAGATTACCAAGAAAGTTTATAATTAAGTCGCTTAAAATAAATTTTTCCTATGGTGGACAAATTGTTGCAAAAAAAAATCTCTTTGAGTGATAAGTATACTTCAAGAGAAGGAAAAATCTTTCTTACTGGAATTCAAGCTCTAGTAAGACTCCCGCTTATCCAAAAAGAACTAGACGAAAGTAATCACTTAAATACTGGTGGGTTTATATCTGGATATAAAGGCTCACCATTGGGAGGGTATGACCTGGAGCTAGAAAGAGCAAAAGAACATCTTAAAGATAAGTCTATTTACCATCAACCAGGCCTCAATGAAGAATTGGGAGCAACTGCTGTTTGGGGCTCTCAGCAAGGAGAATTCAAAGATAGAGGAAACAAAGACGGAGTCTTTGGTATTTGGTATGGAAAAGGTCCGGGAGTTGACAGGACTATGGATGTATTTAAGCATGCCAATGCTGCAGGCTCATCAAAATATGGCGGAGTATTAGCTATTGCAGGCGATGATCATGCTGCTAAATCATCAACATTACCACATCAATCAGACCATAATTTCATAAGTGCTTTTATGCCTTACTTGTATCCTTCTGGAGTAGAAGAGATTGTTAGATATGGTCTACTTGGTTTTGCAATGAGTAGATATAGTGGATGTTGGACTGGTTTTAAAATTGTTTCTGATGTAGCTGACTCTGGGACAAGGTATGACACAGCTACAGAAAAATTACCGATTATTATTCCTAGCGAAGAGTTTCTTGGCGAGTACAAAGATTTAGAAAGAAATATTTTGTTTGAAGATACTCCCAGAGATCAAGACTATCGACTACAAAGAGCAAAAGGTTTTGCAGCCCAAGAGTTTGTTAGAGCTAATAATATTGATCGATCAATATGGAAAGATAACACCTCAAAATTAGGAATAATAACGGCAGGTAAATCTTATAACGATGTAAGAGAAGCACTAAAGTGGCTAAAAATTGATGAAGCAAAAGCTAAAGAATTAGGGCTATGTATTTATAAGGTTGGAATGCCATGGCCTTTAGAGCCACATGGAGTCAGAGAATTTTGCGAAGGATTAGATACTGTCCTAGTAGTGGAGGAAAAAAGAGAACTTATAGAACATCAGGTAAAGTGGCAACTTTATAATTGGAAAGATACGGTCCGACCAATAGTCATAGGTAAACAAGATGAATATGGAGGGTGGCTATTGCCGGCTGAGAATGACCTTCCGTTACAAACAATAGTAGAAGCCATATCAACAAGATTACATAAAATATCTGGAGATCCAGACTTAGTTAAACAATTAGAATGGTTTAAGAAAAGAAATGAACAACAAAAAGATTTAGAAGCACCTATCCAGAGGAAGCCTTTTTTCTGCTCGGGTTGTCCACACAACTCATCATTAAAATTACCAGAAGGAAAACGAGCATTAGGCGGTATAGGTTGTCACTATATGGCTGTTGATTCTGTAGAAGGAACTGAATTTTTTACACAGATGGGTGGTGAAGGCACGCCTTGGATTGGGATTTCTCCATTCTCAAAAGAGAAACATATATTTGCTAATTTAGGTGATGGCACATATAAGCATTCTGGTATCCTTGCTATTCGTGCTGCTTTAGATGCAGATGTAAATATTACATACAAAATACTATATAACGATGCAGTAGCTATGACTGGAGGCCAAGAAATCGGAGGTAATTGGGATGTAGAAGGAATAGTTAAACAAGTTTTAGCAGAAGGCGTTAAAAAAGTTTCGATCCTGTCAGAAGAGCCAAAAAAATATAAGCATCTTAGGTCCAAAGAAGTTAAAAGCTTACATAAAGACTCTATTGTTTCTGAGCAAGAGAAATTAAGCGAACATGAAGGTGTAAGTGTATTAATTTTTGATCAGACTTGTGCAGCTGAAAAAAGAAGAAGAAGAAAAAGGGGGCTGATGAATGATCCTACTAAAAAAGTTCTCATCAATGATGAGGTGTGTGAAGGTTGTGGAGATTGCTCCATACAATCTAGTTGTGTCTCTATTGAACCATTAGAGACACCCCTCGGAAGAAAAAGAAAGATTAATCAATCGAGTTGTAATAAAGATTACACTTGCATGAAGGGTTTCTGTCCTTCCTTCATAACAGTAGATGCTCAGTTAAAATCTAAATCTGCTTTTCAAGATATTGGCGATTTACCAGACCCAGTTATTAAGTCAACAGATAGAGTTTCCAATATAATGCTTACCGGTATTGGAGGAACTGGAGTATTAACCATATCGGCTATTCTTGCCTATGCGGCTCATTATGAAGATAAAGATGCATCTATATTAGATATGACAGGACTTGCACAGAAGGGAGGCGCAGTTTGGTCTCATATTAAAATCTATGAGAAGGGTATCAAGCCATTTAGTCAAAAAATTTCACCAGGGTCAGCAAATGTTCTTTTAGCTTGTGATGTTGTAGTTGGCACTAAACCAGAAATACAAGAAGTAGTTTCAACTGAAAAAACCTTTGCCGTCATAAATAGCAATACAATGCCGGTTGCTGATTTTGTTACTAATAGAGAATTAAATTTTAGGAGTAATGAGGTTCTTGATCTCTTAGAGAAAACCACTAAAGAAATTGTTTCTTCTCTGCCTGCAATAAGAATTTCAGAAGTTTTGTCTGGTGATGCCATAGGCACAAATATTCTTATGCTGGGTTCAGCTTTTCAGAATGGTTTAATACCACTGAAAGAAGAAAATATAATCAAAGCAATCACCCTTAATGGTGTTGGTATTGAGAGAAATATATACAACTTCAATCTTGGTAGGCTATATAGCATTAACCCGGAGCATGAGATATTTACATTTTTGGCCAAAGACAAATTAAAGGAATTGAATTCTGTAGAGTTATATGAAGACAGACTTAAACGTATTGAAAAGTATGACAAAAGAATTGTTAATGATTTTGAGAAGAGTAAATTATTAATTGACGATATTCTGTCTAGTGAAGTAGATACAGAAAGATTAAATAAAGATGCGTTAAAAGAACTATATCGAGTATTTGCAATAAAAGATGAGTATGAAGTTGCTCGAATGCATTTAGAGACCACCTCAAGTATATTGGATAAACAATTTTCAAGTTGGAAAAATTTAAATTTTTATCTATCACCACCAATGCTTTCTTTTATTAAGGACGAAAGAACTGGAAGACCAAAAAAAATAAGAGTTCCAGGATTTATTGCTATTCCAATATTTAAAATTTTAAAATCACTGACTTTTTTAAGAAGCATTGGTTTAGATCCGCTAAGATTTACCCCTGATAGAATTAGGGACCTTGAGCATAAAAAAATATTTAAACAGAAACTTCTAGAAATAAATAATCTAAGTAGTGGTCAAAAAGCAAATAAACTCAGGGAATTGATAGATGTATCAAGTTCTGTAAAAGGTTACGGACCAGTGAGGGATGAGGCATTTAGAAAATTTAAAAAACGAATACATGGAGTCGAAGTTAAGAAAGTACGATTTTTCAGAAATTTATTTAAATTTTCTAATAGAAAATCTATTGTTGCTTCAAAAATTAAACAAAAAGATAGAGATATAAATAGATGAAAGAAGTTACAAAAAATTACTTTGTATCACCACAAATAGTCCCTGGCGATATTGAGCTGCTAAAAGAGCAAGGTTTTGAGGTTATAGTCTGTAACAGACCAGATAAAGAAGAGCCGAATCAACCAGACTTTGAATCTATTAATAAAGAATGCTCAAGATTGGGGCTAAAATTTTACAACCACCCAATCAGTCCTGGAGATTTAAATTTAGAACGAGTATTAGAAACAAAAGGGATACTAGAAGAGGAAAAAAAGACACTAGCTTATTGTCGCACAGGAACTAGATGTATCACACTTTGGGCCTGTGCAGAAGCTCCCAATAAAGAAGTAAAAGAAATTTTAAGAATTTCTGAAATAGCTGGATACGATTTAAGTCATATTGAAGAAATTCTATCTAGCCTTAAGACTGTTTCTTAAATAAAAGAATAAACCAGACTATTGGGATCACTATTAGACAACCTGCAGTTATATTTATTGCAAGCTCTAATGGAAAATCAACTATAGCACCTAAAAAATCAGATAAAGTGTTGCCAAACAAAGCACCATAGATTGCTCCATGTATTCCAGAACCCTTAAAATATTTATCAATATCTATACCTAATAAAGTCGAGAAAGCTAAAACCCCATTGTCTATAAGGCCATAAGCTATTCCATCTGGTATCCAATCTAACATTTTAAAAAATTTTCTTTTTCATTTGATTAAGGTGAATGTATAAGGTTATAAACCAAACTAGTTCAAAAGCAGTAAAACCCCATAAGAATGCTGAATTTAATTCACCAAATATTAAGGATACAGCTCTACCAAGCAAAATACCGAGTATTACAAATATTAGTATTTTCATGAATAGCTCTTCATGTTTACTTTGAAAGAGTACTGCAAAAGCAAACAGACCTATTAATAGATTTATGCCGCCATATACAGAACGTATTTCAGATGAACCTAAGTTAGAGTTAATAGTTAGTCCAACTTCATCTACAAATGATGCTGGATCAAGCAATGCCCAACCGCCTAATCCACCATAGATTACTGCTGTTATTAAAAGAAATATTTTAATTATCACTATTGATTATTTTTATTTAACAAGTCTATATTACCACCTGTTGCCATTACATTGTCAGTAAAGGTTTTTTCAGTTGTAAAACTTTTTAAGTAATTGGGCCCACCAGCTTTAGGACCAGTACCGCTAAGTCCTTGTCCACCAAATGGTTGAACTCCAACCACAGCACCAACTATATCTCTGTTTAAATAAAAATTACCAACTTTTGCTTTTTCAAATATTTTATTTGCTTTCTCAGTGATTCTAGAATGCACACCCATAGTTAAACCAAAGCCAGTTGAATTCACTTCTTCCAATACCTTATCTATCTCTTCACTTTTATAGCTTATAAAGTGTAGTATCGGACCAAATTTTTCTCCGTCAATTTCTTTAATATTGTCAATCTTAAAAGCTATTGGCTTAACAAAAAAACCATTTTTTAGACAATCTTTATCACATTCAATAAAATCCTTATCAGCTTTAAGCTTGGATATGTGATTATTGAGTTTATTCAATGAAGATTCATTTATGATTGGTCCAATATCAGTTGTTGGATCATTAGGGTCACCCAATTCTAGTTCTTGCAAAGCCTCATCTAGATAATCCCAATACTCTTCTGCTATTTCTTCTTGTACATAGACAACTCTCAATGCACTACATCTTTGTCCAGCACTTAGAAAAGCTGATCTGACAATATCATCAATTACTTGTTCTTTAAGAGAAGATGAGTCCACAAACATTACATTTTGACCACCGGTTTCAGCAATTAATGTTTTTATCGGGCCATCTGAAGCAGCAAGATTAACATTAATCTTTTTCGCAGCTTCTGATGAACCAGTAAAAGCTACACCACTTAAAAATTGATTTTTTGTAAGTTCATTTCCTATTTCTCTTCCACCAATTATTAGCTGTAAAGCAGATCCAGGAACGCCAGCATCATGGAATATTTTTATTATTTCATAAGCAACAATTGATGTATCTTCTGCTGGTTTGGCAATAACATTATTGCCAGTCACTAATGCTGCAGAAATTTGCCCTATAAAGATTGCCATTGGAAAGTTCCAGGGGCTTATACATAAGAAATTTCCTTTTGGTGCATGTAATAAATAATTCTTCTCTCCTGTTGGTCCCTCTAATTCCCTTTTGGTAAATATTTCTTCTGCTTGTTGACAGTAATAGTTAATGAAATCTATAGACTCTCTAACCTCAGCATCACAATCTTTTAAAGTTTTGCCAGCTTCATTAGCTAAAAGATAAAAAAACTTATCTTTATTATTCTGAATCTCTATAGCAACTTTATTTAAAATTTTTATTTTTTTACTAAGATTTAATTCGAGCCAAGAACTGTCTGAGCTATATAGATCCAAACTTTTTAATTTGTTTGTAGATATATATGAGACTTTCCCTATCTCCCTTTTATTATCAAAAGGTGTCTTTTTTATCTCATATTCTTCAGGTATATCAAGTCCATCAATAATCGAACAAGCTTTAAATTCATTATTGTGAAGATCTTTCATATTATTTTCTAATTCTTTTATATCCTCTAAATCACCAAAATCAAAACCTTTTGAATTGTCTCTATTTGAAAATATATCCATTGGTCGAGGAACAATTTTCAGAAAATTTCTTTTTTCTAAATTTTTTGAAGCAGTTTCTATTGGATTTTTAACTACATCACTGACAGGAATTTCTTTGGAAAGGTACTTGTTTACAAATGAACTATTAGCTCCATTTTCAAGCAGTCTTCTAACGAGGTAGGGTAAGAGCTCTTTTTTTGAACCGACAGGGGCATAAACTCTTGTCAGCGGAAAATCTTTATATACTTTTTTAGCATTTCTATAAGTTAGATCCCCCATTCCAAATATTCTTTGAAATTCAAATTGATCTTCTCTGCCTTTATAAAGATCCATGATCCCTGCAATAGTATGAGCATTATGAGTAGCAAAATAAGGTCTAATATTTTTGGTTTTTGAAATAATTTTTGCAGAAGCTAAGTAATTGATATCTGTAAATGATTTAGATGTGAATACAGGTAGATCTGGAGCACCTTTTGTTTGATGTATTTTAATTTCTTGATCCCAATAAGCACCTTTGACTAGTCGCATCATCATTCCATTTCTTTTGGATCCAAGCTCTTCAACAAAATCGACTATTATTGGAGCTCTCTTTCCATATGCTTGAATTGCCAAACCAAGACCACCCCAATCTTGTATTTTTTTTCTTGAAGCTAATTCTTTTATTAAATGGAGACTAAGTTCTAGTCTATCCTGTTCTTCAGCATCAATTGTTAGAGCAATATCATGCTGAGCGGATTGCAAACAAAGTTCATATACTCTTTCTAAGAGCTCTGACATTACTCTATCTTTTTTTGTTGCTTCATATCGCTGATGAATGGCAGATAATTTAATTGATATTTCATGAAAAGACGAAGATAGCAGAGCATTCTTTTCACCGACTTTTCTAATTGCATCCTCATAAGAGTCAAAAAAGAAATCAACATCTGATTGTGTTCTTGCAGCTTCACCTAACATATCAAAAGAGCAAGGTACTTTTGGTGAATCAAATTTTTCTAAAGCATCCTCTATATCAATACCTGAAACAAATTCTTCACTAAGAATTTCCATACCTTTTTTAATAGCTTCTCTTAAGACAGGATCACCTATTCTTGAAGTTAAGCCCTGAAACCAGCTTATTGGATTTACACTAATTGATTTATCAAGTTCGACTACTTGCTCTGCTAGAAAAAGACCAAAGGTTGTCGCATTCACAAAGAGGGAAGGAGATTTATTGAAATGATCTAGCCATTTCTTGCCACCAATTTTTTCTTCAATTATCTCATCACATGTTTGATTATCAGGTATTCTTAAAAGTGATTCTGCAAGACACATTAAAGCAACACCCTCTTGATTACTTAATCCATACTCAAGAAAAAAACTATCTAGTCTTGTTTTATTTCTATCTTTTCGGCAATTTTCTACTATTAGAGAAGCATTTTGACTTATATCTGGATTATTGATCCAATCATTTTTATTAATCAGTTCACTAACAAGTTTATGCTCTTCTGCGTACTTTAATTTTTTTAAATCTTTGAAATAATCCTCAGTAGCCATTTTTCTGCTATTCAGATTTTGCTTGAGCGAAAGACTGCTTAATAAGTTTTTTTAGCCAAATATGACCAGGGTCACTATCATTTGATTCATGCCACGCCAAAAAGAATTGAGATGGAGCTACTTCAAAGGGCAATGTTTTAAATGCTAAGTCATGTTTATTGGCAAATGATTTAGTACATGTCAGAACCATGTCAGTGTTATTTAGTATCTCAGGAGACACTAAATAATGTTGGGCTCTCAGAACTACTTTTCTATCTAACTGTAATTTTGCTAATGCATTGTCGACTAATGCCGCGCCCTGGCTTCTTGCCGACATTTTTATATGATCTAAATCTAAATATTGCTCTATGCTTATATTTTTTTCTTTAGCTAATCGATGACCTTTTCTAAATCCACATACGAATATATCTTCAAAAATAAGCTCTTTCTTTATTTCTGAATCTGATGGAGGGAAAGGATCAACTGCAAAACTTACTTCATTTGCTGCCATTGCATGTTTTAGGTCTTCACGACTAGTGTAGTAACTTGATAATTTAACATTAGGAGCAGCCTCATGAACCTTCTGCATCAAAATTGGCAGAACTCTGCCTTCGCTAATATCATTCAGTGATAACCTAAATTTTCTGCTTGAGACAGCAGGATCAAATGAGTCTGGCTTTTCTAAGCTGCGTTGTAAAATTGACAGAGCATCTCGAACATGAATAATAATGTTTTCTGTTTTTGCTGTAGGCTTAACTCCTTGTCCAACTCTGATAAATAGCTGATCATCAAAATATTCTCTTAACTTTGCTAATGCACTACTAACAGCAGGCTGCGTAATGCCAACAAGCTCTCCAGCCTTAGTTAGACTGCCCTCTGAATATATGGCATTAAAGATAACTAAGAGATTCAGATCTAGATTATTTAATTTCATAAATAGCTTATAATTATTATACGTAGAGTTATATTATAAGTAACATTTATAGTGTTTTAGAAATTTTTTTTATATATAAAAATTATGAAATTTGAGACAACAGAAAAAATTGAGCATTATCTTCCAAAAGTTAAGGATTTTATCAAAGATGTGGTGATGCCTGTGGAGATGGAAATTCTAGCAAAAGAAATTCCAGAAAAAGACAGATGGCAGCCTTACCCTGAATTAGAAGAATTAAAAAAAGAGGCAAAAAAACGAGGTTTATGGAATCTCTTTCTGCCTGATAGTGAATATGGTGCAGGTTTAAGTAATTTTGAATATGCACACTTAGCTGAAGAAATGGGAAGGACTCATTTCGCTTCTGAAGCAATGAACTGTAGTGCTCCAGACACAGGCAATATGGAAGTTTTAGTCCGATATGGTTCTAAAGAACAACAAGAAGAATGGCTTAAGCCACTTTTAGAAGGCGAGATAAGGTCTGCTTTTGCAATGACAGAGCCTCAGGTAGCATCTTCCGATGCAACAAATATGGAAGCAACAGCTGAAATAGTTAATGGTGAGTGGGTTATAAATGGTCAAAAATGGTGGACTTCAGGTGCTGGCGATCCTAGATGCAAAATTATGATTTTCATGTGTGTAACTAATCCAGAAAATGAACGACATCAAAGACATTCTATGATTCTAGTGCCGATGGATACTCCTGGAGTAGAAGTTCAGAGAATGATGCATGTATTTGGTTACGATGACGCTCCCCATGGACATGCGCATATTAAATTTAACAATGTTAAAGTGCCTCATGAAAATGTAATTCTTGGAGAGGGAAGAGGTTTTGAGATTGCTCAAGGAAGATTGGGCCCTGGAAGAATACATCATTGCATGAGATCGATAGGTGCTGCAGAAGTTGCCTTTGAAATGATGTGTAAAAGATCATTAGATAGAAAAGCATTTGGGAAAGAATTAGCAAGATTAGGTGGAAATTTTGATGTGATTGCAGATTCGAGAATGGAAATAAATCAAGCAAGGCTTTTAACACTATATGCAGCATGGAAAATGGATAAATATGGCAATAAGATCTCCGCAAGTGAGATAGCCCAAATAAAAGTTGCAGCTCCAATAATGGCTTGTAATGTAATTGATAGAGCAATACAAATGCATGGGGGTGGTGGAGTAAGCCAAGATTTTCCTTTGGCAAGCATGTATGCACATATGAGATGCTTAAGGCTTGCTGATGGTCCTGATGAAGTGCACCGCAGAAGCATAGCTAGACTTGAATTAGCAAAATTATTTGAAGATTCATAATGAAGGTGGAAAATAAGATTCTTCCTAATGAAGAGCAGTTAAAGGGTTTTACAGATGAGCCAGAAAAAGGCCCTATTAAAATGCTCAACCTCATAAAATTGAAAAATTATGCTGAATACGCTGATGGTAGAGAAACAAACCTTTCAGGTCTCGAAGCTTATATGCTTTATGGTGAAGAGACAAAAAAGCATTTAGAGAAAGTTGGAGCCAAAATAATCTTTAGTGGCCCAGTTTCAAGGCTAATGATAGGTGAAGCTGATGATATGTGGGACCTTGTTGCTATTGCTGAATATCCAAATAGAAAAGCTATGTTGGAAATGATAATGGATCCTAATTACCAAGAAAGTGCAAAGCATAGAGAAGCAGCTCTGGAAGGCCAGCTTAATATTGAAGTCTTGTGAACAGACTTTTACCTAAAGTAGCAGACAATAATTTTCAGGGACAAAAGATAGCTTTTTATTTTTTTGTATTCTTTATGGTTATTAATACTGCAAGAAGCTTCATACATTTATTAGCTGAAGATGCAGGACTTAATTCTATTGCCAATATAATTATTTTTGAGGGCTCTCCAGATCCAAACAAAGTTATATATCTTTTTGGATCCCTTTGGGGAGAAATGCAAATATTATGCTGCTTAATTAGCTGGGTAGTAATTTTTAGATATAAAAGTCTAGTTCCTTTTATGTACTTAATTTGGTTATTGGAATGGCTTTTAAGAATAACTTTAATTAGTTATATGCATGGATTAGACACTATTTATACTACAGGCTCGACTCCTGGCTCCGATTATGCTCCTTTAGTCGCTGTTTTGCTTATAATATTTTTTATGTTGTCACTTAAAGAGAAATCAAAATGAAATTTATTAAATATTTGATCATTGGCTTGATCCTACTTGGAGCTTTAACCTTTGGTCTTTTTCAGATATCAGCAGTTCAAGACTTCCTTGCTAAAAAAACCATTGAACAACAACTTCAGCTAGAAAATTTATCTTCAGATGAAGATGCTCTTTCAGCATTGGTTTGTGGATCAAGATCACCATTCCCTGACCCTAATCGCGCAGAAACATGCATATTAATTAAAGCCGGATCTGATTTTTATGTGGTCGACATCGGTGGAGGCAGCGCTATGAATCTTCAAATGTGGCAAATTGATTTAAGTAAGCTAAAAGCTGTATTTTTGTCGCATTTACATTCTGATCATATGTCTGATCTACCAGGGTTGCATTTTAATTCTTGGTTAGCAGGAAGACCGTCAAAATTAAAAGTCTATGGTCCAGAAGGTGTTGAAAACTTAACGGATGGTTTTAGTCAAGCATACTCAATGGATACTAAATTTAGAGTTGATCATCATGGAGAAGGTATCCTGCCTCTATCAGTTGCTGGGTATGAGCCAATAACACTTAATTCAAATGGTGAAGTAATAATTGATAATGGAAATCTAAAAGTCACAGCTTTTACCGTAGAACATGAACCTATTGAGCCAGCTTTTGGTTTTAGGTTCGATTACAAAGGACGATCTATAGTTATTAGTGGAGATACGCTCTACAGCAAAAATCTTGTTGATAATTCTAAGGGAGTTGATGTTTTATTTCATGATGCGATATCTTTAGACACAGTTCGCATGTTCCGAGAAGTTGCTTATGAAGAAGGCAATAAAACTCTGGCGAAAATTATAGATGATATACAAACTTATCATGAAAATACGATCAGAGTTGCTGAACTAGCTAATGAGGTTGAAGCTGGATATTTAGTTTATTACCATCTAATTCCTTCTCCAAGATCAGATCTAGCTGAGAATATTTGGACCAGGGGAATTAATGAAGTGCGAAGTAAAAATTGGAAATTATCAAAAGATGGAACATTAGTTACTCTTCCTGTCGGAACTGATGAAATTATCTTTGATGCTATAGAATAATTTAAGAGGCCAGATTGCTTAGTACTATAGACCACTTAATCATTACTGTAGATGATCTCTCTTCTGCTGTAGAGGATTACACTAAAGTATTGGGTTTTCCTCCTACTTGGAGAGGAGAGCACCCTGAAATGGGAACAGAAAATGCACTTTTCCCATTTCAAAATACTTATCTAGAATTAATGGCAGCTAAAGGAGAGGGCCTATATGCAGATATAGTAAAAACACACCTTGAGAATAAAGGAGAAGGTTTATTTGGTATGGTTCTTGGAACAGAAGACCTAGAAGCCTTTAAAAATAATCTTACTGAAAATGATATTGAGACTGGGGAGATCATTGAAGGAAAGGGATTTGAGCCTAATCTTAACTTAACTAGAACTTGGAAAAATTTATTTTTAGATCCACTAACAACTAGAGATCTTTTTGTTTTTCCAATAGAACATACTTCAGGGGAATTACCATCTGTTAAAAAAGACATATCTCATGTCAATAGATTAGATGCTGCGGTTATTAATACAAATGATCCTGATGGCTTTATATCTCTATATCGAGATAAGTTTGGCCTTAGATTGGCCTTAGATAAGGTTATTGAACAATGGAAAACCAGAATATTATTCTTTCGTATCAATAAAACAACTATAGAAGTCATAAATAAAGAGAACCAAGCACAAAAAGTACAGGATTCTCTATGGGGTCTTTCTTGGTCTGTAGACAATATAAAATCAGCGCATGAACGACTAGTAAGTAAAGGTGTAGAAGTGACAAACGTAAAAGATGGCATAAAGCCAAAAACTCTAGTCTGCAGTGTTAAATCTCATACTAGAGGAGTTCCTACACTTTTAATCCAACATCTTTAAAAATAGTGCTATATTTTAGGTGTAGGTACTAAATATGCGATATCTAAATACAATAAATTCTTTATTTGGTCTTTGTTTTCTCTCATTTTCTATTTTTGCAGATGACTATGAGTCGAGTATAGATACTGTCACAGAAAAAGAGAATAATGGTTTGCTTTATATTGGGCTAGGCTCCGCAGATGACTCGGATATAGTTGGTGAAGAGCCATGGTCAGTAGGTTTTGTATTTCGAGATGAAAATAATTTCTATGGTCTTGATATAGGCGGCGAAGGAGTCAAGATAAACCAAGCGAGAGATTATTATGAGGGAACTTATTATGTTGAATCCACAGAACAAGCAACTTCATTTAACTTTATCGCTGGAATTAAAGTAAGTGGAGATTCCAAGTTGCGTACAGATCTAGGTCTTTTAGTCGGAGTAGTAGAACAGTCAGAGGAATGTCCTACTTCATATTCTGGATACAATTGTTACTACTCTTCTTATTACCAGAATCGGTCTGATGTTGAGTACACATTCAATTATGGTTTAGCTCTACATGCAACTTATGATCGTGTGACATTTGGAATCAGAGCCACAGGGGAAAGTACCCAAATTATTTTTGGATTTAATTTTTAGTGTTTTTATAGGTAACTTTAAAGATTTGATTAGAACGATCATCTGAAATAAGCATAGACCCATCTTTTAAAACTAATGGTGCAGCAGGCGCACCCCAAGATATCTCTGCTTCAAGCCATCCATCAATAAAAACTTCACTTGATTCAACTAACCCATTGTTAGTTTTCATGAAAAGTACTCTATAGCCAACCTTTCCTGCTGGCCTATTCCACGATCCATGTTGAGCTACAAAAATTCCATTCTTATATCGATCAGGAAACATTGTTCCATCGTAGAATTTCATTCCTATTGGTGCAGTATGTGCTTGAAAGTTCCAAACTGGTTTAGAAAATTCAAACCCTTCTGGAAGTTTAAAACCATCATCTTTGACGTCTGAACCATGAACGTATGGAAAACCGAAATGTTCGCCTTCATACTGCACTCTATTTAATTCACAGGGCGGTATATCATCTCCCATCCAATCCCTTCCATTATCAGTAAAGTACATCTCACCTGAAGTTGGATGCCAGTCAAAACCAACACTATTTCTAACACCATCAGCATATATTGATAGATTATTATCCGAGAGCTTTAATATAGTGCCAAACCTCTCATCATCTTCATCGCAAACGTTACAGGGAACACCTTCAGCTATATAAAGATTTCCATCAGGGCCGAAGTCAATCCACTTCCATCCATGCCAACCTTTTCTCATGGGGTTCCACATATCTTTTCTGGGTAAAGCATCAAAAAAGATTTCAGCTACAAGCCCGGTTCCTAATTCCATTCTTTGTTCAATATTTTTTATGACTAGAATTTTATCTACCGCAGCAATATATAAATTACCTTCATGAAGAGCTACACCACTCGGAGCATTTAAGTCTTCTAAAAGTACTAAAGATTCAGTACTATTGTCTTTTTTTATGGCATAAACATTACCAGCAGACCGGCTACCTACAAAAATATAGTCATCTCCTTCGACCATTTGGCGGGGATTAGTTATTTCAGCATTAAAAACTGATATCTCAAAACCTTCAGGAACATTTAATTTTGAGAGATCAGAAGAAATGAACTGAGACAGAAAAATTGCAAATATGAAGATTATTTTTTTATGTAAAAAACGCATTTTGTGCTAGTTTAATCTAATTAAGGGGATAAATATGAAATATGTAAACATTTTTTTATTTTTAGCATTTGCTATGAATTCTGCACAAACGATTCCGGACGATTTAACAGCAGAAAGATTGAAAGAGATGCCGGATGCAGTTGTAGACAGAATTCTTGATAGTTTAAGAGAAGAAGATGGAGATTCTACAACAATCGACAGTTTTCTAAGTGATGGCGATTTTAAAACATACGATGGGTTTTTAAAGATACATCAAAAAGTAGGAAAATTAGAGAGATCAGACGATGAATACTATCTTGAGATAAAAGAAGAACAACTAAACTCAGAGTTTATATATTTTGCTTATGTTTTAAATGCTCCCCAAGCAGCAGGAGTTAGAGGAGGAGCTATTGGTCAAGGAGCAGTATTAGAATTTAGAAAATTTAAAGATGGAATTGCTCTCTATAAAAAGAATACTTATTTCTCTAATGAAACAGATAACAATATTGCCAAGGCAGATCTAACAAACATTATCGAGGCTTTTTTAGTTGAACTAGATATTGTTGCTGAACAAGATGGAAGAGTTGTCATAAAAGCTGATGATTTATTTATGGAAGAGATTTTAACTAGTGTGTCTCCAAATCTTCCGCCAGAGTATAGAAATCGTGTTGCACTGAATCTTGGAAAATTAGATGCAGATAAAACCTATGTTAACCAAGTTAGAAATTATCCAAAAAACACAGCTGTAGAAGTAAACTTTAGCTTTGAAAATACGAGGCCTAATCAAAGAAGAGCTGTTTATGCAGTAGCAGATGCAAGATTTACATCGATTTCAGCAAGACATCTTTTTGTAGAGATGCCAGATCAGAACTTTACCCCTAGAGTAGCAGATCAAAGAATCGGTTATTTCTCTCAAAGAGTTACAGACATGTCTACTTATGATAATTATCCCCAACGAGATTTAATTAATAGGTGGAGGCTTGTCAAAAAAGACCCAAGTGCAGAATTATCTGAACCGGTAAATCCAATTGTCTTTTGGGTAGAAAAATCTACCCCAGAAGAAATCAAACCTATGGTAGTAAAAGGTATTGAGGCATGGAATATTGCATATGAAAGAGCAGGCTTTAAAAATGCTGTGGTAGCTAAGATTCAGCCTGATGATGCAGAATGGGATGCCGGAGATATTCGTTATAACGTCGTTAGATGGTCTTCGTCACCAGAACCTGGCTTTTCTGGTTATGGACCAAGTATTGGTAATCCAAGAACTGGTGAGCTGATAGCGGCAGACATTGTACAAGAATTTAATGCCATTAAAAGAGGTTACAACTACAGGAAAATTTGGGGCTGGACTCCAGAAAATGATCCGCTGGAACAATGGATAGTAAGTCTTACGATGCATGAAGTTGGCCATACAATTGGCTTAAGACATAACTTTACTGCCAGCTATCTTTGGGGACCAAAAGAAATTCACGATGTGAGCATTACTGGCGATAGCACGATTGCATCCATAATGGATTATGATCCAATCAATATAGCTCCACCAGGAATGAAACAAGGAAAATATTTTCCGACAGTGCCAGGTGAGTATGATAGATGGGCAATTGAATTTGGGTATAGCCCAGAGCTATCTGACCAAGAAAGGGCAGAACTATTAGCTCTTTCAATTCTACCTCCTTATACATATGGAACTGATGGAGACACAATGTCTTCTCCAGGAAGAAACATAGACCCAAGAGCAAAAAGATACGATATGTCTAATGATGTTGTTACATATACTGCAGATAGATTTATCGTGCTTGATAATAAAATTGCTGAGCTTAATGAAATTTTCTCTGATGAAGGCGAGAGCAAAAATGATTTTGCAGATACTTTCTATAGTTTAGTAAGAGACAAGGGAAGATTTATGGATGCAGTATCAAGGCAAGTAGGAGGCGTTTATGTAACTAAACTGGTAAACGGACAGGACAACGTTAATGCCTATGAGCCTGTACCTTACGAAAAACAGAAAGCTGCAATGAATTTAATTATTAATAAATTCTTGGCAAATGGGGTATGGACCTTTGACCCAGCTATTCTTAAAAACCTACAAAGAGAGAAAAGAGCAACAGGATATTCCAGCACCGGAAATGAAGACCCTCAATTACATGAGATGGTAACAGGTATGCAGGCCCGAGTATTAGCAGCTCTTTTACATCCAACTGTTATGACGAGATTGGTAGATTCTGCACAGTATGGCAATACTTATATGCCTGAGGAAGTATTAAGCGATCTGTTTAATGGTCTGTTCGTAAGAAATGAAGATCCAGATACTTTTAAAAGGAATATACAGTCTGCTTATGTTGATGGTTTAATTTCTGCTTTTAAAGAAGATAGTGAATACGATGAAATATCAAAAGCGGCTGTCTTTACCTCTCTTAGTAAGATACAAGATTTTACCAAAGGTAACTTTAGAGATAGTGAAACAAAAAGCCATTATCAGTACCTAAATTGGAAAGTAACAAACTTCTTAGATGGAAAAGTCTTTACATTACTTGAAGGTAAATAATTGAAGCACTGAGCATATGTATTTGTACATTACTTTCTTACAAATAAATTTATGAAATATATTTACGGATTTTTATTAGCTCTTATTCTTACTAGTTGCAGTAATGAGGAAACAATTACTAAAGATCAGCTACAAATAAGACAAGGACTATTTTATAAAGTCAATGATCAGAAACCTTTCACTGGTTTTATAACCTCTAGCTATTCGAATAGTCAGGTGAAGGAATATTTTTCTGTTAAAAATGGACTTTACCATGGAGAGTACTCTACCTATTCCGAAAATGGCCAATTAAGTTCTCAAGGCAATTTTGAAAATGGGAATGGAGAAGTCATTCACTATGATCAAGATAACACAGCAAGAAAAATTAATTATTATTTTGAAAATGAAATTGATCCCTATGAGGCAATTTATGTCGAAGAAAGTAAATACCTCAATCTTAAAGAACCAGATTGTAAAATCTTCAACCTTGAATACTGCCCAGCCCCTAAAAGCTTAACTTCATATTATTTAAATTCAGAGTATAGAAAAGGAATATGCGAAGGCGCTATACATCGATGTAATGCATACACTAGATACACAGAAGGCCTTCCCACACGAATTACCTTAAATGAAAATACTATAGATGGTTGGGTAATGACCATTGCCGGCCGAATAGTACATATGACCCATCTCCAAGAAAATACACGTGAACAAAGCTACTATGAATTTGAAGAAGAGGAATTAGTTTTTACAAGCGAAAGATCTATGGAGTTGATCGGTGACGGGCTTGCAAATTTTAGCTATATGAATTGGACGCTATACAATGATCTTAGATTTGAGCAGAAAGGTACAATTTCTTTTGAGGGAGATAGAGTAATAGTAAATAGTTTAGATGGCTATAAAGATGATCAGTTTGATAATACTAAAATCACTGAAATATATTACGAAAAATCAAATATTACATTGAGCATCAGAAATGAAAGTAGCTACTGGACTTGTAAAGTTTATGGTAATGAGCCATCAGAGGACCGCACATATTATGATCCTTACTCAGATGATTCTATTGAAGAAAAATCTAACTTTTCAGAATTTAGCTCTTATTTAGAAGAAATTGGATGTTTGGAATTATTAAATGAAGAGCAAATTAAATCCTACTACACAAATTTTTATGATGATCTAGAAGAAAAAGAACGTTTACAACGAGAAAAAGAGGAAAAAGAACGTTTGAAACGAGAAAAAGAGGAAAGAGAACGCATACAACGAGAAAAAGAGAAAAAAGCACAAATCGCTAGACAAAAACTTGAAGAAGAAAATAATAGAAAAGCCAGACCTTTATTCAAAGTACAACCAGTATACCCACGAAGAGCACAAGAAATAGGCACAGAAGGCTATGTAATAGTTACCTTTACAATTACTAAATCAGGGACAGTAAAGAATCCATATATTGTTGAAGGTCAATGCAGAAGCGCAAAAAATAGAGATGGAGCTTATAATGATTGTTCTACGTTTAATTCAACAAGCCTTAGAGCAGCAGAGAAGCTAAAATATCTCCCTGCTGTTAGAGATGGTAGAGCAGTAGCTGTTACAGATGTGCAACATAAATTTACTTATGAGATAGAAGATTAGAGACCCGTAGCTCAGCTGGTTAGAGCGCTGTCTTGACATGGCAGAGGTCGTTGGTTCAAATCCAATCGGGTCTACCACTCTTCCAAGTCTTTTAAAATTATCTTTGCTGCAGCTTTAGACATTTTTGAATTACTATGCGCAGCTCCATTAACAATTTGATATTTCCATTCAAAATCTAGGTCATTTGTTTCAACTATATTTGTTGTTACATCGAAGAAATTTCTTGCCCTTTGAAATCTATTACTGCCTTGAGCATTAGCTCCATCTGACTGATTTACAGAAGAATCAACGTCCACATCCTTAGATCCTATAAGAATATGTATTTCAGTGCTTAAAAATCTTCTAATATGAGCTGAAGTTAGCTCTATAGGCGGATTTTTAATGCCATAAGGGAAGGGTGCTCCATGTAGGAATGTATACCAACCTGCATTAGCAGCAACAGCTTTATCTACTTTAGGGTTGTCTGACATTAATAAATATCTATGCACAAACTGAGATCCACCGGAATGGCCATAAATCATGTATTTATCGGCATTTAAGTCAAACTTATTAATAAAGTAGTCAAAAAATAGGTCTATAGAGTTATGTAAGTATAAATCCTTATTATCCCTTATTCTCCCATCAGAGGTGGACATCATGAGTGTGTTATAGCTGGGAAAGCTAGACCTGTTAAATTCAGGGGCTATAAGCAATACATTATGTTTACGAGCTAATTTCATCCATACATTAAGATAACCGTCAGCATTTCGACTATTACCATGAATAACGAAGATAACTTTGGTATTTTCAGTAATCTGGGCAGGTAAGTTATAAAAAATATTGATTTCCGGCTTATCCCACTCGGAAAATACTATTTTTTCCATATCTTTTGAGTAAGCAATATTAGAAAGTAGCAAAATGCTTATTATTAGTGACTTAAAAGAATGTAACATGTAGCTATTGTAACAATAATTGTAACATTTATTAACCTATAAAATTTCTTTGAACACCACATATAATGCTTTGAACACTTAATTTTAATTTGAACACTAAATATTTATATTTGAACACTTAAAATTGGCAAAAAAAGCATCTTTTTAACCTTATTAGGATGATTATTTCTTAAAACAAACTATATTGTTAAGTTGGAATTAATATGAGACATATATTTTTATTACTTTTTTTTAATTTTTCTCTATTAGCTGAATATGGTTGGCTAGAAGATGTTGTTGGTATTGATTTAAAAGAGTTCGAATATTTAGAAGGTTCTGATAAAGAACTTGAGCTATATACGAAGAAAACTTTTTTTACAGATATTAAAATGTCTCCAAATGGTAAATATCTAGCATTTCAAAGTGATAGTGAAAATTTTACTCAGGGTATATTAGTTGTAGATCTAGATACTTACCTAGAGAGTGGTATAGAGAAAGCTACTATAGCTAAAGCAGCTGTTGAGAATAAACCTGATAGCGATCTAGGTGTTAGGGCATTATTTTTGTGTAACTTCGAGTGGGCTAGTAATAAGTACATACTGCTAGAGCTTTGTGGTAAAAGAATAGATTTTATCCAAGGAGAAATCTTCTTTTCATTAGGTGTTTGGAAATTATTTAATTTAGAAACAAAAGAATTTAAAAGTTTTATCTATCCATTAGCTCCAGCACCAAGAAAAGGAAGCAGCACTTTTGAAGATAGATATAAGGTAGCGACTTTCATTTCAAGATATGACGATGAACATATACTTATGTCTGTTCCTGAGAATAAAAGAGGCTATAGATACGCTAATCTCAGAAAAATTAGCCTTACTAAAAGAGGAACTGAACCTAAAGGAGACAATATATATGTGTCAAATGTTGCTTGTCAGTACAAACTAAAATACAGAGCAACAAATTTTTGTAATCAAAGCAGTATATTCTTGCTAGATGAAAACAAGAAGCCAGTATTGACCTTGTCAAGCACCATTAACAGCGATGGTAAGACCAATGTATATGCACATTTGGCAGATAGCAAAACAACTAAAATCGATGTCGACCTTGAAGAATATGGAATAGTAGGTATTGATAAAAACAATGTATGGCTATCTGGCGATCCAAGTGGAGAAACTTTAGGTATAAGTCTTCTCAATCTCAAAACAAAGAAGATAACAAGAATTAATCCGTCAGAATGTCACTCTTACTTAGGTGGATTTGCTTCATTAAATGCAACAGCACCCTATGCTGTTGGCATGGAATGTGAAGGGAAAAAAGATCTTATAGTTTTTGATCAAGATAATAGAGATGCACAGATACTTTCAAATCTTGCACCAAATTTTCCAGGCAAAAGTATACGATTTGGAAATTGGACAGACAAAAATGACAAAGCATTATTGCAAATATCTGATTCCTCAAATATAGCTGAAGTATTTCTATTAGATTTGAACTATGGCCAATTAAAATATATTGCAACTGCTTCTAATGTCCCTAAAAATTTACTTCACAAGAATGAGCCTCGTGCTTTTACCACTGAAGATGATGATGAAATATATGGCTATCTAACTAAACCCAAAGGGGAGATAAAAAAACTAGTCGCTTATGTACATGGAGGCCCACATGGCCCCCGCGACTATGATGGTTATGATCCCTTTGAACAGTACTTAGCAAGTAAGGGTGTGGCTGTATTAAAAGTTAATTTTAGAGGTTCTGGAGGGTATGGAAAACAATATGAAGAACTTGGTTATCAAGAATGGGGGGGATTAATAATGGATGATGTTGCTACTGCAACTAAGATAATCCAAGACGAATTAAATATTTCTCGTGATAATACTTGTGTAGCCGGAGCAAGTTTTGGAGGTTATGCCGCCTTAACTATGTCTTATAAATATCCTGATTTATTTGAATGTGTAGTGGGAATGATGGGAGTTTATGATTTAAAAATGTTAAGAAATGGAACAGATGACAGTGTTTATACACAACAAGGGGATGAATACTTTGAGATTATGGAAAAATATTTAGGTAATGATGAAGCTAATCTTATAGATTTTTCTCCAGTGTTTAATGCTGACAAGATGAAAACAAGAATCTTGATGTGGCATGGGCAGCAAGATCAAATCGCTCCTATCGTTCATATGGACTTAATGAAAGAAGCACTAGAAAAAGAGGGGATCGAATATCAATCATTTACAATGTCTAGGTTAGGGCATGAATATGGTGAGGCAGAAGACATGAAAGTTCATTTACCTGTAATGAAAAAGTTTATTTTGGACGAGCTCTAGCCAAAAATTGCTCTTAATTTGTTTCGGTCAGATTCATAGTATTTGCCAGCCAAATAATAAAATATTGGCCCTAGTACCAAAAACATAACACTAAAACCAACAAGCAGAAGAGTATATGGATTTTCGACTCCTTGTGAAATTAGATTATCGGAAAGCATACCCATTAATAGTGACCCAGGAACAATTCCAAGCATATTTAAACAAAGGAGCAGGAATGCCACAACTGTACCTCTTATTGAAGGAGGCACTAATTCCTGAACTACTGCTAGCACAGGACCATAAAAACAACCCAAGCTAAAAGCTGAACTACACACCCCAACCCAGAAAAGAATAGTGTCTGTTTCCAAATACCTAGTGAATGCTAAAGGCATCATGATTAAAGTTAAGATGAATAAGAACCAAGTCCGAGGGAACCTAAATTTTTTGAGTGCCCAATCACTCATAATGCCACCAAAAAGACTTCCAAGAACACCAAAGAAGACAAAAATCCAACCATTAATTTGGGCAAAAGAGTTTGCGTTGAATCCTTTGTCTTCTACTGCCCAGATTACATCAAACTGTGCAGCCCCTAAGACTACGTGGTAAAGAGTACCAGCCAGGATAGTGAAAACCAATGATTTGGATGTTAATAGAACTTTTCCGAGGAGAGAGATTATCTGCCAAAAGGATCTTGTATCTTTTGTAAAGGATCTTGTATCTTTTGTAGCAACTTGATTCCGTCTTGGAGTATCTTTTATAAAAAGCATACCTAGACCAAGGACCAAACCAAGAAAACCAAGAAGGTAAAAGCAGCCTCGCCAACCAATGAGTGGCTCAATATATCCAGCTATAATTAGGCTAAAACCCACACCAACAGGAACACCTAGATAATAAAAACCTGCAGCAAAACCAAGTCTTTTTTGTTCATATCGATCTGACAAGATTGACATTGTGGTAGGTGTTATAGCTGATTCACCAACTCCGATAAATAGTCTTGGTATTGCAAGTGTTACAAAATTTTTAGCTAATCCTGATACAGCTGTAAAAGCACTCCAAAGTATGACACCAATACCAATAATTTTTGTTCTGTTATATCTATCTGCTAAAGTTCCTACAAATAGGCCTGCTATGGTGTAAAAGAAAATGAAGACGACGCCTGTCAAAAGACCAATTTCGGTATTTGTTAAATCAAGGTCTCTTTTCAAGAAAGGGGCAAAACTTGATATGAACTGACGATCAACAAAATTTATAACATTCAAGATTGTTACAAAAATTAAGAAAGATGTATTTTTCAGATTTAAAATAATCTACTCCATAAAGCTATTCAGTCTTTCATAGGCTTCAATAAATTCTTCTTTAAACTTCTGTACTGTTTGCCCAGCTGTAATTTTTTCATCAACTAAACCAATTCCTTGTCCAACC
>AACY020297459.1_pt1 | contig 28231 bp, 26 predicted proteins | sample 267378 | NCBI WGS metagenome assembly AACY02 (sample SAMN02954345, study PRJNA13694) | marine metagenome | biome: aquatic; feature: ocean; material: water; isolation source: isolated as part of a large dataset composed predominantly from surface... | reverse complement strand
TTGCCCCGGGCTACCCTTATTTGCGCATGCAGCTATGGTTTCACAGGGGTTTCCTCTTTTACGCCGAGTACAATTTGCGCCTTTTGGCTTTCCTGCTCCGACACCGCTTTGATGGCTATTGGAGCAATGATCTTGACACTTTGCTGCCCAATTTCATCGTCAGCAAACTGCGGCGAAAACCCCTGGTTTACGACAGTCACGAGTTTTTTACCGGCGTCCCCGAAATTCAAAATCGCCCCTTGGTAAAAGCGGTGTGGACGGGGCTGGAGCGCCTGCTCTTCCCGCGTTTAAACTCTGTCCTAACCGTAAACAAGCGTATTGCCGATCGATATGCCCGGCTCTACGCCAAAGAAATTGCGGTGGTGCGCAATATCGGCAAGCGACCAGAAGTACCCCGCCTGAAACGCGAAGACCTCGGATTGCCCGCAGAGGCCTTTTTGCTGATCAATCAGGGGGCCGGCATAAACGTTGACCGGGGCACCGAAGAGGCGCTGGAGGCCCTGCTTCACATGCCCGAAGAGGTTATGTTGCTCTTGGTGGGAAAAGGAGACGCTCTCCCGATTCTGCATCAGCGCGCCCGGGAATGGGGCTTGGAAAGTCGCTTTATCCACGTTGCCCCCCAACCTTATTCCCGCTTGCTGGCTTATACCGCTTTAGCGGATCTCGGTCTTTCGCTGGACAAGCCCAACAACCCCAATTACCGGGACAGCCTGCCCAATAAGCTCTTCGACTATTTTCACAGTCAGCTACCGGTATTGGTAAGCCCCGTACCGGCGGTAGAGGCCATCGTAACCGAACACCAGGCCGGCGAGGTTCTTGACCAGGTAGAGCCCCGATCCATTGCCCGGGCGGTGCAGGGCATGCGGCAGCGGGGGATGGGAGCGTACCGCAATGGCGTATTGGCCGCCGCTCGAACCTATCGCTGGGAGCAAGAAGCTACGGTTTTACATCGGCTTATTGAGCGGGCATACGGAGCAGGTAGGCCAGGCGGTACAAGTCGAAAAGAGGAAGGCTGATACCGGGAAGGTCCAGGGCCTTTTCCCAAAAGCGCGAGCCTTTTTCAAAAACCTTTACCAGGAGTTTCCCTCTCCAGTCCTCCCGCCATTTTTGGGCCGTAAGCCACAAGCGGGGAGGGTGGCTTTGAAAAAGGGGGTGATTTCGGGCCAGCCAGTCTAAATTGTCCAGGGCTTGCCGGGTCTTGGCTAAAAATACCGCCTTTTCTTCCAATTGGCTGTGCCAAACCGGGTTTTCAATTTGCTTTAAGGCAATGCCCTCTGCGGCCAATTGCCGGCCAAAAAGGGTGTCTTCATGGCCGTAATTTTTCAGGCGTTCGTCAAAGCGAATTTGGCCCCAGAGCTGGCGGTCAACCAAAAAGTTGTTGCTCTGAAAGCCTTCGTAGCCGTCCTTGATTCTCTGGCTCAGGCTCTTGCTCTCCCGCCCCTTTCCGTACCGGAGGTGTAAGCTCTGGCCTTTAGCCGCTTTCGCGGGATACCGCCGGCCGCCGCAACAGACTCCCCCGGCAAGGCGATTGGACCAGTAAGTTTGGAGGAAATTTTGGTGTACCAAGCGCGAATCGTTGTCCAGAAAAAGGATGTAGCGGCCCTGGGCTGCTTCGGCCAGGCGGTTTCGGATGCTGGCCCGCCCCAGGTTTTCGGGCATCTCGCGGTAAACCACCCCTTGGCTTTGGGCCAAAGGCCGATTTTTGGCCCTTATCTCTGGGTCGGAGCCATCGTCCCAAAGGAGGATTTCTCCCTGTAAACCCGGAGGCCATCCCTGATTCAGTTCCTCCACCAGGGGTCGAACTGCACATTGGTATACCGGAATGGCGACCGTTAGATCCATGGGCCGCTAAAGCGTGCGTTGCACGGTGCTGAAAACCTTCCCGTCCTGACACTTAAGGGTTTCATGCGGGAACTTAAGGATTAGAGAATAGTCGTGGGTGGCCATTAAGATGGCCTGCCCGCTGCGCGATATTTGCTCGAGCAGGAGCATAATTTCTTCGCTGGTGGCCGGATCCAGATTGCCCGTGGGTTCGTCCGCAAGAATCAAGGGAGGATCGTTGAGCAAGGCACGCGCAATGGCCACCCGCTGTTGCTCACCGCCCGACAATTGGTGGGGCAATTTAAAGCCTTTGGAGTGCATGTTCACTTTTTCCAGCACCTCCTCAATCTTGTATTGGCGTTCTTTTTTGTCCTTCCAGCCCGTTGCGCGCAGCACAAAATCCAGGTTTTCCTCCACCGAACGGTCCATCAACAACTGAAAATCCTGAAAAACAATGCCCATCTTTCTGCGCAGGAAGGGAATGTCTTTTTCCCGCAAGGCGCTGAGGTCCATTCCACAAACCTCACCTTTACCTTTGCGGAGGGGCAAATCCCCGTAAAGGGTCTTAAGCAGGCTTGATTTGCCACTTCCCGTCGCTCCAATTAGGTATTTGAAATCGCCTTCCCGCAAATCGAGGTCGACATGTGACAAAACCAAATGGGCGCCCTGGTAGATTTGAGCGTCCCGAAGATTGATTAAGGGGGCCTGGGCCATGGGGAAAATTTGATCAAAGATAAAATTACCCCCTGCCTATCAGGTGTGCCCGTCAATAATAATTAACAAGACGCGTTTACTAACTACTGGAATATTAATCTACCCTTCCCGCGGCAGCGGTGTAATTTCGCCCTAGGTCTCCACCAATGTACAGAATTGTAATTTTCTCTTTAATTATCACCCTTGCCTTGCGAGGCTTTGGCCAGGAGCCAGTACTGCAAGGAGGGGAGCGGGAACCCTTAGTCCAGGGTTTGCAACTCTACAACGAGAAACAATACGCCAGTGCCCAGGCGCTATTGGACCCCATTTGGCGGGATGATTTTCGCCATAGCCCCGCAGAGCGAGCCGAAGCGGCTTTTGTTGCGGCCCAGTGCGCCATCCAATTGTATCACGCCGATGCTGACCAAAGAGTAGAAGCCTTTGCCCGGGATTTCCCCCTCAGTGCGCTAAAAAATGAGCTCTTTCTTCAATACGCCCACCAGCTTTTTAGCTTGCGACGCTACCGTCAGGCTGAAGAGTACTACCAAATGGTTAATGATTTGCCCCTCAAAGAGGCGGCTTTGGCCGAAAAGCAGTTCAAGTGGGCCTACGCCGCCCTTCAAAACGAAAATTCCCGCTTTGCCCGGGATCTTTTTCTCGAGCTTAAAGACGGTCGGTCTGCTTTCGCAGGATCAGCTCGGTACTACTATGCCCATTTGCTCTACATCGACAGCAATTATCGGCAGGCTCTGCAAAACTTTCTTCCCCTCAAAAACGACCCCGACTTTGGCCCCCTGGTGCCTTATTACCTGGCCCATATCTACTATGCCCTTCACGATTACGATCAATTGCTTTCCATTGGCGATAGTCTCCTGGCCCAGGCTTCAGACGCGCGAGCGGGGGAAATTGCCAAACTCCTTGCCGATGCCGCTTATGCCCGGGAAAAGTATTCTTTGGCGGTGCGATATCTCGAGCGCTTTCGGGCTTCGGGTGAACGCATGCGCACCGAAGACCATTTCCAGATGGGCTTTGCCTATTACCAGGTAGGACGCTATCGGGATGCACGTGACGCTTTCAACAAGATATCCGGTGGTCCTGAGCCCCTGCGGCAAAAAACCTATTACCATTTGGGCGATTGTTACCTGCGCCTGGGCGACAAAATAGAAGCGCGAACCGCCTTTAAAGCCGCTGCCGAGCTTTCCAGCGATCCCGATATCGCGGAGGATGCCTTTTACAATTATGCCAAACTGGCCTATGAATTGGCCGATCCCTTTCGGGATGCGTTGGCAACCCTGAAACTTTACCGGGAGACCTATCCCAACAGTCCTCACCGCCGGGAAATTAACGGCTACCTGGCCAATTTGTACCTCACGACCAAGGATTATGAAAGAGCCCTGGCCTCGGTTGAAGCGGCCGGTTTGGAAACGGTAGAGCGGCAGAAAATATGGCAGCGCATCAATTACTTCCGGGCTACCGAACACTACCTTGCGCAGGCCTATGCCCAAGCCATAGAACACTACCAGGCCGTGCGTCGCTATCGCCATCAAGTGCAGTTGATAGCCCTGAGTGTGTATTGGCAGGCCCTGGCACATTACGAAAAAGCCGAGTATGCCGAAGCCCGTCAGGAATTGGCAAACTTCCGTCAACTGCCCGGAGCGAGTTTGCTCCCCGAATTCCCCCTCAGCCATTACCATCAGGGCTATGCCAGTTTTAAAATGCTGGACTTTCAGTCCTCGGCTCAAAGTTTTCGGGCTTTTTTAACTGGGGCATCGGGCACCGACCCGCGCCGCACCGACGCAACTTTGCGGCTGGGCGATGCTTACTTGCTAACCGGTGGTTATCTAATTGCGGCAGATTTTTACCAAAAAGCGATTGACCAAAACACTTCTGAGCCTCCCTATGCCCTCTACCAGCAGGCGCAATGTTTGGGCCTGGTGAATAAGAACCAGGAAAAAATCGGTGTGCTCCGAAAGCTCATCCAAAGCCATCCCAAAAGTCCTTATGCCGAAGAGGCCCAGTATGAGTTGGCATTGACCTATTTGCGGAACGATCGCTTTGAGGAGGCTCTGGAGGCCTTCGCGGCCTATCGGCAACGCTACCCGAACTCCGAACGGAAGGCAGAAATAGGTTTGAAAGAGGGACTTACCTATTTCAATTTGGAAAACTATACCGCCTCTCTGGAACGCTTAAAGGCGGTGGTAAAGGCCAAGCCAGGCAGCAAAGCGGCCATCGAAGCGGTTCCCTTGGTGGAGCGGGCCTACCGCAATCTGGGCCAAACCGAAGCTTACCTGGATTGGGTTGAGGGCCTGGATTTTATTGATTTGGAAACTTCGTCCCTTGACAGCACCGCCTATTCAGCTGGTTTTGACTTTTATGCCAGTGCCCGTTATCCCCAGGCTTATGAGGCCTTTGGCGCTTATTTGAGGCGCTTTCCCAAGGGTTTGTTTGTGGAATCGGCCCGTTACTATGCCGCACGTAGCGCCGAGGAAATCGGAGACAGCAGCCGCGCTATGCACTACTACCGTCAAATTATTGATGCCGGACAGGAGAGTTACCGGGAAATGGCCCTTGCTTACCTGGCTCCCCAGGAAGAAAAGGCCGGAAATTGGGAAATTGCGAATAAGGACTACCTGGCCTGGTTGGAATTGGCCAAAGATCCAGCCCGCAGGAGACAGGCTCAGGCCGGTGTTATGCGCAGCAGCTTTGCCCTGGCGGATTTTGCAGAAAGTCGGCGCTACGCCCTGGAGATTCTCGACCAAAAGGCACCCACCAACGACTGGGAATGGGAGGCCCTGCGCTATGCAGCCCGCGCCAGTATGGCCCTGGAAGATTACCCTCGAGCTGAGGCCGCTTTCCATCTTCTGGCCGAAAACTCCCGCGGGCAAGATCGGGCGGAAGCCCTTTATCAACTGGCTTGGTTGGAGCACCTCGCCCTTCGCTACGACAGCAGCAATGCCCGCATAAACAAATTGATTGAAGAGTTGCCGGCTTATCGCGAATGGAAGGTGCGCGCTTTGCTTTTGATGGCCCGCAATCTTTGGAAATTGGATGACCTTTTTCAGGCCAATTACATCCTTGACTTTGTTCAGGAAGGTGAATTTGCCAGTCGCTATAAGGAAGAGGCAAAAGGGTTACAAGAAGAAATTGCCCAGGCAGAAGCACAGGAAGATGCCCGGCGGGAAATGAATGAGGCCCGCGACTCCATTCCGCTGCCAGCAGGCCAAAACACCCCTGACGACCGAACCAGTCCCAAAAGCTCGGAAAGATGAAAGCACTGCTGCCCAGATTGCTCCTCAGTTTGGCTTTTGTACCCCTCTGCATCTCGGCCCAACCAACGCAGAGCGGTAAATTGGGTCAGTTTCAAGTGGAAGTAACCGAGCGTTACCGGGCACAGATAAAGGATGTGCGCAAATTGCGGGAGCAACCCGCTTACGCAGATACCACCCTCGAAAAACTGCCCGTCCGCTACCGCATTGTGCCCTCTTCGGTGGAGGTGCGCTTTAATCCCGAACCACTTAGTGCCGCCCGAATAGCCCGGGTTCAGGTGCCGTCAATCTTTCGCGGAAAAGTGCGGGCCGGATACGGCCTTTACAACACGCCCCTCTTGGAGGCCTACTACAACAGTACCCGTTCTTCCCAAAGAAGCTTCGGTTTTTATGGCCGCCACTTTTCGACCCAAAAAGGGGTTCCTGACCTGGTTTACGAAGACAACGGAATGAGCCGCAATGCTCTGGGGGGCCACTATCGACGGTTTTTTCGCCAGTTTACCCTGGGAGGGGCCCTGGATTTTTCGGCAAACAAGCAGAGTTTTTACGGACTGAGTCAGGATTTACCAGGCTTTCAAGACAGCGCTCTGGGAGAAGCACCTTTCATTTGGCGGCGGAAGTTTGCCTTGGCGGCGGATTTGCGCGAAGCCAATGCTCAGGCCTTGGGCTGGTGGGAAGCTGGGCGATTGGCCTATCAGAATTATAGCGACAATTACCGCAGTGCGGAAAACGACCTTACCTGGCATTCCCGCTTCCTTATTCCCGCCGGTGACCAAAGCCTCAATTTGGAATTGAATGCGGCTTATTTTGCCACTCGCTACGACAGCCTTTTTCAGGGCGCATTGCCCAGCCAGAACTACGAACAGGGAACCTTTCAGGTGCAAATAAGACCGCACATCAGTTTGTACCAGGGGAACTTTACTTTCGACTTTGGTTTGAACCTTTACCAGCTTTCCCGAAACGACAACCGGGAGAGCAGCAGCAACAGTTCGGTATTCTTTTTCCCGGATTTGCGGGTAGCTTACGAATTGGTCCCCGAAGTGCTCAGTGCCCGGGGTGGAGTAAAGGGCTGGGTAGATCGCAACACTTACCGCGAATTGAGCGAGGCCAATCCCTTTTTACTGCCCGGTCAGGATCATCTGCCCACCCAAATTACCGACGTTTACTTGGGCCTGAGTGGGAAGACCAGTGCGCAAAGCAGCTTTGATTTGCAAGGGGGTTTTCGCTTCGCCGCTGATCGAGCCCTCTTTTACCGCGATCCTTTTCATTACCTGGACAGCGTTTCTTATGGCATGAGCTTGCGCTATGCCAATGTTGGTCAGTGGTATTTGCAGGGGCAGTGGCAATGGGTGCTTTCTACCCAGTGGCGGCTTCTGGCCGAGGCAACCTTGCGCAGTTTGGACGCGCGCGGGGAGGAGGAAGCTTGGCACATGCCCAATTTCACCGGACAATTATCGGGCAATTACCGCTGGGCGGAGAAAATTGAATTGGGCCTGGCCTTGCAGGCAGTTGGCAGCAGACCGGCCTTTTCCGCGGAAGCAAACCCGGAGCGCCAAGCCACCCTGGGGAGCTACTTGAACGGTACTTTGGACTTGCGCTACCATTACAACGATCGACTTTCCGCCTTTCTGGAAGTGCGCAACTTGCTGGCCCAACGCTATGCGCTTTACCTGGGCTTTCCCAACCAGCAAATCAATTTTCTCCTCGGCTTTGATTACCGCTTTTAGCGGAGTTAAGCCATTGTTAAAAAAATGTGTAAAATCCACGTTGGCTCTGGCTTCTGGCGCGATGTGAGGCACGCCCAATAGCGTATATTTGAAAGCTAATGAGATTCCGCTAAGCGAAACATTATGAGCGAAGTACAAAAAGAGTACGGGGCAAGCAGCATTCAGGTGCTGGAAGGATTGGAAGCGGTGCGCAAGCGCCCTTCCATGTACATCGGTGATGTAGGCTTAAAAGGGCTGCATCACCTTGTTTATGAGGTGGTTGATAACTCTATTGACGAGGCCCTGGCCGGTTATTGCGACCGCATTGAGGTAACCATCAATAAAGACAACAGCATAAGCGTAAAGGACAATGGCCGGGGCATACCCACCGATATGCACGAGAAAGAAGGCCGGTCAGCGGTGGAAGTGGTAATGACCGTATTGCATGCCGGCGGTAAATTCGACAAGGATTCCTACAAGGTTTCCGGGGGTCTGCACGGTGTAGGGGTAAGTTGCGTAAACGCCCTGTCATCGCAATTGAAGGTGGAAGTGCACCGCAATGGAGGCTATTACCATCAGACGTATCAGCGGGGTATTCCCGATTACCCCCTGAAGCAGGAGGGCAACACCGACTACCGGGGAACCATCGTGAGTTTCAAACCCGACGCAGAAATTTTCCAGGAAACGGAATACCACTACGATATCCTGCAATCGCGGATGCGCGAACTGGCCTTTCTGAACAAAGGCATCACCATTACCCTCAGTGATCTTCGGCAGCTGGATGAGGAGGGCAAGCCCTTGCAAGAATCCTTTTACAGCGAAGGTGGCTTGCGCGAGTTCGTGGACTTCATCGATCAGAACCGGGAGCGCATCATCCCCACGGTAATTAGCATGGAAGGCCTGCGGAACGATATTCCCGTGGAAGTGGCCATGCACTACAACAACACTTTCACCGAAAACATCCACTCCTACGTCAACAATATCAATACCCACGAGGGTGGTACCCATTTGGCTGGATTTCGCCGCGCTTTGACACGTACCCTCAAGCGTTATGCCGACGAGAGCGGTATGTTGACCCGGGAAAAAGTGGAAGTGAGTGGCGACGACTTTCGCGAGGGCCTCACTGCCGTGATATCTGTGAAGGTTATGGAGCCACAGTTTGAAGGGCAAACCAAAACCAAACTGGGCAACAAAGAGGTGAGTGGTGCGGTAGATCAATTGGTGGGGGAAATGCTGAGCAATTACCTGGAGGAGCATCCCAACGAGGCGAGAATGGTGGTGCAAAAGGTAATCCTGGCCGCAAAGGCCCGGGTGGCCGCCAAAAAGGCCCGGGAAATGGTGCAGCGCAAAACGGTAATGGGCGGTACCAGCTTGCCCGGTAAGCTGTCCGATTGCTCCGAAACCGATCCCGCCGCCAGTGAGATATTCCTGGTGGAGGGCGACTCAGCCGGGGGTACCGCTAAGCAAGGCCGCGACCGTCGTTTTCAAGCCATTTTACCCTTGCGGGGAAAGATCCTCAACGTGGAGAAAGCCATGCAACACAAGGTTTTCGAGAATGAGGAGATCAAAAATATGTTTACTGCCCTCGGTGTAACCGTTGGCACCGAAGAGGACAGCAAGGCCTTGAACATTGCCAAGCTGCGTTACCACAAAATCATCATCATGTGTGACGCCGATGTCGACGGAAGCCACATCGCCACCCTCATCCTCACCTTCTTTTTTCGCTACATGAAGGAACTCATAGAAGCGGGATACGTCTACATCGCTTCTCCACCCCTTTACCTGGTCAAAAAGGGACGTAAAGAAGAATATGCCTGGAACGACGATCAACGGGACCGTTTTATCGCCGAATTGGGGGGCGAGAGCAAAAGCGGCATTTCCGTACAGCGCTACAAAGGTCTTGGCGAAATGAATGCTGAGCAACTTTGGGATACCACCATGAATCCCGAAAACCGCACCATGCGTCGCGTTTCTATCGATAGTGCGGCCGAGGCCGACCGGGTTTTTTCTATGCTCATGGGCGATGATGTACCGCCCCGGCGGGATTTTATCGAGAAAAACGCCCGTTACGCAAAGATTGACGCCTAAAGCTGGCTCAGGCGACGGCTGTATTCCTGGGCCGTCATGTCTTTATCAATGGCCTCCTGGTTCAGCCGAGCCAAAGGCGCTTTTTCCTCATACTCACTCTGGGCGAGGTCGGTGGAATTTTGACAGACCGGACACGCCTCATAACGCAATATTTTCGTTGGTATAAGGGGGATAAAGAATAAACTGATCCAATACGTGGTTTTCTGCAGCAGCCAATGGCGTCGATTTCCGCAGCGTGCACAGTCTTTTTCCTCGGTGGGACCGACTTTTTTGTGGATGGGATGGTAACCAAAAATTAAGAGCATAAGAGAAAAAATAGAAGTGTAGTGCACTCGATTCCAAATTCTAAAGTAGATAACTTTTTAAAACTTGGCCTTTAACTTCCCGGTTTATCAACAATGGCCTGGTCAGAAATATTCAAGCCCTATGCAATCGCAATCGCGGAGCGGAACTCAGATTGTTTAGTTTTGTTAACCTATGGCAACTGAAGCGGTTAAAGCGGAAATTGAGCGCCTGAGGAAAGAGCTGGAATATCACAATTACCGCTATTACATGCTCGACGCTCCGGAAATCAGCGACGAAAAGTTTGATCGTCGCTTGCGCCGCTTGCAGGAGTTAGAGGAAGCCCATCCCCAGTTTGCCGACGACTTATCGCCCACGCAAAGAGTGGGAGGAGGGCTCACCAAGTCCTTTCCCACCGTAAAACACCAACGTCCCATGCTCTCGCTGGGCAATACCTACAGCCGGGAAGAGCTTGACGACTTTTTGGGGCGCATCGGCCGGCTCCTTCCCGAAACCATGACCTACGTTTGTGAATTGAAGTACGACGGTACGGCCATTTCCATTCACTACCAAGGAGGGAGCTTTCAGCGGGCCATTACCCGGGGTGATGGCACCCAGGGCGATGACATCAGCAACAATGTAAAAACCATTCCCTCGGGTTCCCTTACGTTTACAGGGCCATAATTATCCTGCGGAATTGGAAATCAGAGGGGAGATTTTTATGACCAAAGTCGGTTTTGAAGAGCTGAATCGCAGCCGGCATGACCAAGGCCTGGAACCTTTTGCCAACCCCCGCAATGCCGCATCGGGAAGTCTCAAAATGCAGGACAGCGCCGAGGTGGCCCGCAGGCCCCTGGATTGTTTTCTCTATGCCGTTTACGGGGATGACCTTGGATTGGAGAGTCATTCCCAAAGCTTAATGGCGGCGCGGGAATGGGGCTTTAAAGTTCCTTTTCCCGAGAAGAATTACTTCCGTCGGGTCAGCAGCCGGGAAGAAATATTTGCCTTTATCGATTATTGGGATGAGCAACGCCATCAGTTGCCCTTCGCCATTGATGGGGTAGTGGTTAAGGTTGATCGCTACGATCAGCAGGAGCGGTTGGGGTACACTGCCAAGTCGCCTCGCTGGGCCATTGCCTACAAATTTGCGGCGGAACAAGCCGAAACCCGTTTGCGGAGCGTGACCTACCAAGTGGGGCGAACCGGGGCCATTACCCCGGTGGCCAACCTGGAGCCGGTTTTGTTGGCCGGCACTACCGTTAAGCGAGCCAGTCTCCACAATGCCGACCAAATCGCCCGTCTCGATTTGCGGGAAGGCGATTGGGTTTTTGTGGAAAAAGGGGGGGAGATCATCCCCAAAATCACCGGGGTGAATTTAAGTCGGCGGCCCGAAGAACTCCGGCCTTTGCAGTACCCCCAAAACTGTCCGGCCTGTGGCACCCCCTTGCAAAGGTCGGAAGGGGAGGCTTTGCACTATTGCCCCAATCAATTGAGCTGCCCGCCCCAGGTGAAAGGACGCATCATTCACTTCATCGGCCGAAAGGCCCTCGATATCGAAAGCCTGGGGGCCGAAACGGTGGAGGTCCTGGTGGAAAAAGGCTTGGTTACCCGGGCTTCTGACCTCTATAAGCTCCGAAAGGAAGATCTTTTGCCCTTAGAGCGGATGGCGGAAAAATCGGTCCACAACCTCCTGGAGGGCATTGAAAAGAGCAAGGATATTCCCTTTGAACGGGTGCTCTTCGGCCTCGGCATTCGCTACGTAGGTGAAACTGTGGCCCGCAAATTGGCCCGGCATTTTGAGCGGATGGAGGATCTGATGACCGCAGAGGAAGAAGAACTCAACGAAGTAGCGGAGATTGGACCCCGCATCGCCTCTAGTGTGCGGGAATTCTTTATCCAGGAAGCCAACCGCGAAGAAGTTAGGCAGTTGCAAGAGGCTGGTTTGCAGATGGAACACCAGGCGCAAATGGTGAGTGAGAAGCAACGCCTGGTCGGGAAAACGGTGGTTATTTCCGGAAAGTTTGCCAATTACTCCCGCCCCGAACTTAAAACCCTGATTGAAAGGGAGGGAGGCAAGAACGTGGGCAGCATCAGCGGCAATACCGATATGCTCATTGCGGGGGAGGGCATGGGCCCCAGCAAACGCCAAAAAGCCGAAGCGCTGGGGATAAGTATTTTAACCGAGGAGCAGTTTCAGGCTTACTTGCAAAAAGACTCTGGCGATGCTTAACTGGCTCCGCAAACGACAGCTGCGCAAGTTGGAAGACCAGAGAATCTCGCTGGAATATCCCGGCATCCTGGGCGTCAAGAAAGTAGCCTTGCTTTTTACCTGGGAGGAAATCCCCGAAGAATTTGTTCGCTACTTGCTCGATAAATTGGAAAGTCGCCAGTGGGAAGTGCAGGTCCTGGCTTATTTTCCCGCGAAAGCGGCCCAAAGCCCCGGACACCTGACCTGGGAAAACCTGGCCCAAAACGAGTGCAACTGGTTGGGCAAGCCCAAGGGTTCCATTGTGCAAAGCTTTTGCGCAAACCATTACGACTTGTTGATCGATTGCGCCCAGGGCAAGCCCCGGCAACTCGACTTTCTGCGCGCGATGCTCAACAGTGCCTTGGTGGTGGATATCAAACCGGAAGAACCGGGACCTTACTGCAATTTGCATTTGCGCAGTGATCCCAGCGAAGACCGCGAGAAAATTTTAACAACTTTGTTCTCTATTCTAAAAATTGATCAACCATGAAAGAGCTGAGGGGAACTGGGGTGGCGCTCGTAACGCCATTTAAGGCTTCGGGGGCGATTGATTTCAACGCCCTGGAACGGCACATCTCCCATTGCATTGAAGGCGGGGTTGATTATTTGGTGGTTATGGGCACCACCGGGGAAAACCCCACTCTTGATGCCGCTGAGAAAAAGGCGGTCTTGGTGGCGGCCCTGGAAGCCTGTAACGGCCGGGTGCCTGTGGTTTATGGCTTGGGGGGCAACAACACCCGTGCCTTGATATACCAGATGAAGGGTCTGGATACCAAAGGCTTGACCGCGCTCTTGTCGGTAAGTCCCTACTACAGCAAACCCAGCCAGGAGGGCCTTTACCAGCACTACCGTGAATTGAGTCTGGCCAGCCCTCTGCCCTTGATACTCTATAATGTGCCGGGCCGAACGGGTTCTAACCTGGAGGCCACTACGACCTTGCGGCTGGCCCGCGACTTTGAAAATATTGTCGGTATAAAGGAAGCCAGCGGTGATTTGGAACAGGTAATGGCTATAATCGCCGATCGGCCGGAGGGCTTTCTGCTCCTTTCGGGCGATGACAATTTGACTTTGCCCATTTTGGCCTGTGGTGGAGACGGGGTCATTAGCGTTAGCGGTCAGGCTTTTCCCGCGGTTTTTAGCACCATGGTGCGTCAGGGATTGGCCGGAGACTTTGGCCAGGCCCGGCAATTGCACTACCGCCTCTTTCGCATTACCCAAATGCTGTTTGCTGAAGGCAACCCAGGCGGAGTAAAGGCTGCTCTGGATTTGCAAGGCCTTTGCGAGCCTCACCTGAGGCAACCCCTCTGGCCGGTAAGCAATACCCTCCGTCAGGCGATAGCTTCCGAAATGGAACGGCAGCAATTGTGAGGGTGAGGCGCCCCTATTTCGAACTAACGGTTTGGGTAGCGGCCTTGCTGGCCCTGGCTTTTATGCCCCTTTCGGGGGATGCTCCCTCCTTGTGTATTTACCACCAATTGGGCTTTACTTGGTGTCCAGGTTGCGGCTTGGGGCACAGCCTGCACTATTTTCTGCAGGGACAGTGGCAAGCGAGTTGGCAAGCCCATCCTTTGGGCATCCCCGCTTTTTTTATTTTGCTCCTGCGAATTTTTCAACTTTGCCGCAAATGCATCCGAACCCATGGACAACCAAACCCTTTATCGCCTCATTCCAGGCTTGACCATTGACGAACTGGAATACCTGAAGTCGCTGACCTCTGAGCTGCAAAGCGAAAGAGAATTGGAAACCTTTGCTTCCATTTATAATGGAAAGCGGCGCAGCCCTGACATTATTCTGGTCGGTGCAATTCTGGGCCTTTTTCTGGTAGCCGGCATCCAACGCTTTATGATCAATCAGATTGGTATGGGGATTCTCTACCTCTTAACCGGCGGTCTGTGCTTAATTGGCACTATCGTGGATTTGGTCAACTACCGAAACCTGGCCTTTGAGTACAATCAAACCATGGCCCTGGAATCCCTCAACCTAACCCGCTCGCTGCGGAATTAGGGGAAAACTACCCGTTCATACTCGCCAAAAACTCGGCGTTGTCTTGGGTTTGACGCATCCGGTCGTGCAAAAACTCCATTGCTTCCACTGGGGTCATATCCGCGAGATGTCGGCGCAAGATGTACATTCTCTGAAGAACGTCTTTTTGCAAGAGCAAATCTTCCTTGCGGGTACCTGAACGCATCAGGTCGATGGCGGGCCAAATGCGGCGGTTGGCAATTTTGCGGTCCAGTTGCATTTCCATATTGCCCGTACCCTTGAATTCTTCAAAGATCACTTCGTCCATTTTGGAACCGGTTTCAATCAAGGCAGTGGCCAGGATGGTAAGGGAGCCTCCGTTCTCAATTTTCCGGGCCGCCCCGAAGAAGCGTTTGGGCTTGTGGAGCGCATTGGCGTCCACCCCGCCCGAAAGCACTTTACCCGAAGCAGGAGAAACCGTATTGTACGCCCGGGCCAAACGGGTAATGGAGTCGAGGAGGATGACCACGTCGTGGCCGCATTCCGTCATGCGCTTGGCCTTTTCCAGGACAATATTGGCCACTTTCACATGGCGTTCTGCCGGCTCGTCGAAGGTGGAGGCGATGACTTCCGCATTCACGCTGCGCGCCATATCGGTCACCTCTTCTGGCCGCTCGTCGATGAGCAGAATAATCATGTAACTCTCCGGGTGGTTGGCCGCAATGGCATTGGCCACTTCCTTCAAAAGGGTGGTTTTACCGGTTTTGGGTTGGGCCACAATCAGCCCCCTTTGCCCCTTGCCAATAGGCGAAAAAAGATCAATAATCCGGGTACTTAAGGTCGCGCGGCGATCGGTAATATTGAATTTGGCCTGAGGAAAGAGAGGGGTTAGGTGCTCAAAGGCTACCCGGTCGCGAATCCAATTGGGTTCACGGCCATTGATGCTATCGACCTTAACGAGAGGAAAGTACTTTTCTCCTTCTTTGGGCGGCCTTACCTGGCCAATAACCGTGTCGCCGGTGCGCAAGCCAAAGAGTTTTACCTGGGCTTGTGACACGTACACATCATCGGGAGAATTGAGGTAATTGTAGTCGCTCGAGCGCAAGAATCCGTAGCCGTCGGGCATCATTTCCAAAACCCCTTCGGTAATGATTATGCCATCAAATTCGTACTCCCGTGGCCTGCTTTTTTGGTGGTGGTTGTTATTGTTGTTGTTGTTGTTGTTGTTGCCCCGGTTTTGGTTGGCTTGGTTGCCGCGCGCATTTTTGTGGTGGGGGGCATTTTGGCCACCGCCTTGATTTTGCCCGGCATTTGCCTGATTACGTCGGCTCTGATGTTCGTTGCGGTTTTGGGTATTGCGTCCCGGCTCGCTTTTTTCGTTGCTGCGGCTGTTTGCTTGATCCCGTCCCGGCCGTGATACCCGCTCATTAGCTGTGGGGCGTTGCTGGGCGGTTTCTTTGGCTGGCTGCTCCTCATTCGCCTCTTTTCCCTGGTTGCTTTGGGCCTCCGTCGACTCTTGCGCCACCGCCGGTTGAATGTCGGGCTTTTCCTGGTTTTCAACCTCTTTTACATCTCCGGGATTAACGGCTTGATGGTCGAGAATGCTGTAAACCAATTCCTGTTTTTTTAGCGATTTGTAGCGCTTGAGATTTAAGGCGGCAGCTATGTCCTTTAACTCAGGCAATTTCATTGCCTTTAGCTGATTGATATCGTACATCTAAATGTCGATTATGTAAAGAGTGGTATGGGATAATAAAAATTCCGCTTCGGGACTTTGCTCGCGAGGACAAACTGGCGTTGGCAAAGATTGCTGGGATTGTGGAGCAATATTACAAATAATTGATCTCATCCATCGCCGGACGGGAGAAAAATCACCATTTTTGATTCATAAATTTTCTGCTATGCTCCAGCGTCCTCAGTCCCTTTACCTCTTATTGGCCGGCCTTATCTCTGCGGGAGTGGCATTTTTTCTTCCCTTTTTTTACGGTCAGGAGGCGGTTTATCTCTTGCACTTTCCCGTTTTTACCGCGGGCTTCCTGCTCAGTGGCTTGATTTCCCTTTACAGCATTTTCCGTTTCCGCAATCGTCAGCAACAAATGGTAGCGGGCCGCCTCAATATCATTCTCAATTTTGTGCTATTGGGCTTCATGATCTACCACTGGTATGAAAACTACGCGGGCCAATGGCAAGCGGCTGGGCTTGGTTTGTACTTGCCGATACCGGTGGTGGTGCTTATCTCCTTGGCCAACCGGCGCATCATTCACGACGAAATGTTGGTGCGCAGTATGGACCGCCTGCGTTAATCAGCGCGGAAATTCCACCACTTCCAGATTTTCCAATCGGCCTTGCTGGAGGCTAAAACGCAAAAAGGTGCGTACCTTATGAAAACCGTGCTTCCCCAGGGCGCCCGGGTTTAAGTGCAGCAAGGATAGCTTTTGGTCCCGCATCACTTTGAGGATATGACTGTGTCCGCAAACGAAAAGGTCAGGGGGATCACGCTGAATCAGGCTTCTCAAACGGGGGGCATAGCGGCCGGGATAGCCGCCGATATGGGTGAGCCAAATTTTCAGGTTTTCCCGCTCAAAGCGATCGTGCTCCGGAAAATGAGCTCTGATGTCCGGCCCGTCGATATTGCCATAAACCGCCCGCAAAGGAGCGAGTTGAGCCAGGGCATCGGTGACCGCCAGGTTGCCAATGTCGCCAGCGTGCCATATTTCATCGTGGCCCGAAAAGTAGGGGATCAGGCTTTCATTCCAGTATCCGTGGGTATCGCTGAGCAGCGCTATCTTCATCCAGGGTGGTTTAGGCTTTTGGTACCTTTACGCCAAATTTCCCGCATTGCGTTATTTCCTGCAACTGGCCTATTTTGGCAAACCCTTTCACGGTTGGCAAATCCAACCGGGCTTGCCAACCGTGCAGGAACAATTGAATAAGGCCCTGAGCCAGCGCTTTAAAACCGAAATTAACGTTACCGGAGCGGGCAGAACCGATACGGGAGTACATGCCAGAGAAATGGTGGCCCATTTCGATTTGCCCGAAGCAATCGAGGACCGGGATTTCGCCTTAAATCAGCTCAATAAAATGTTGGGCCCCCACATCGCCCTTGAGGCGCTTTGGCCCGTGCCCGAAACGGCCCACGCCCGTTTTGATGCCTGGGAAAGGGCCTATGAGTATTGGATTGCCCGCAAGAAGGACCCTTTTTTACAGGACTACAGTGCCTATTACGGCTACCCCTTGGATTTGGTCGCTATGCAGGAAGGGGCTGGGCATTTGCTCGGCGAGCAGGACTTTAAGGCCCTTAGCAAAGCCAGCGATGTAAAACACCATCTTTGCCAAGTGCGGGAGGCAAAATGGGAGGTTAGCGATCACTTGTGGATATTTCATATCCGGGCCAACCGCTTTTTGCGCAATATGGTAAGAGCCGTGGTGGGCACCTTAATTTGGGTGGGTCAGGGTCGCCTTTCGGCGGATGATATCCCAGCCATTCTGGCCTCCGGCCAACGCTCCAATGCAGGCTTCTCAGCGCCTCCCGAAGGCCTGTATCTCACGGAGATCAAATACCCTAAATCTTTATCTAATGGCTGAATCGGTAAGCGGCAAAGCTTTTGACCTAAAGCTTTTGAAACGCATTTTACGCTATGTCCGACCGTATCTGGCCATTTTTTACGGAGCGCTGTTTCTAACCATCGCCCTGAGCGTACTCAGCACCGCGCGTCCCCTGCTGATTCAGTACGTTATCGACAATTTTATATTGCAACCCAATGCAGATATGCTTCTCCAGTTTACCCTTTTGTTGGGGGTTCTGCTGCTCTCTGAGGCATTTGTGCAGTTTCTCTTTATTTATGGATCTAATTATTTGGGGCAAAGCATAATAAGGGACATGCGCATTCAATTATTTGAACACATTGTCTCTTTCAAGCTGAGGTACTTTGACTCCACTCCCATTGGCCGCCTGGTTACCCGGGCCGTAAGTGATATCGAGACCATTGCCGATATTTTCGCTCAGGGCATACTTACCATTTTTGGCGACCTTTTGAAGATCCTGGTCATGGTATTGGCCATGTTCTACTTTTTCGACTATGCCCTGGTATTGATTGCTCTTTCCGTGGTTCCGGTGCTTTACTACGCCACCCGTCTCTTTCAAATAAAGATCAAGTCGGCTTTTCAGGATGTACGGACCCAGGTGGCGGCCCTCAACTCATTTGTCCAGGAGCACCTAAGCGGGATGAGCATTGTGCAAATTTTCAACCGCGAAGAGGCGGAAATGAAGCGCTTTGAGCAGATAAACGATCAACACCGGAAAGCGAATATCCGATCCATATGGTACTTCTCGATTTTTCTGCCGGTTCTGGAAATAATGAGTGCCATTAGCATTGGACTGGTGGTTTGGTACGGAGGCTTGCAGGCAGCGGCCGGATCGCAAAAGTATAGCCTGGAGATTCTGTTCTACCACCTGATGGATTGGCCATTGGCGGAGGGGATGCAGACCATTACCCTAGGTGAAATTACCGCGGTGATCATCTTTGTGAACATGCTCTTCCGCCCCTTGCGGCAACTTGCGGACCGTTTTAACACCCTGCAAATGGGCATGGTTGCGAGCGAAAGGGTCTTCAATATTTTGGAAACCAAAGAAGTTATTGAGGATAACGGGCACCGGGAACTGAAACAAGTGAAAGGGGCTATACGCTTTGAGAATGTGGTTTTTGGTTACAAGCCCGATGAGCCAGTGCTCAAAGGGGTTAGTTTTTCGGTGGAACCAGGCCAAACCCTGGCGGTAGTAGGGGCCACCGGAGCGGGTAAGTCAACGCTCATAAATCTTTTGAGCCGCTTTTATGACATCTGGGAGGGGCAGATAAGTCTGGATGGCGTGAATATTAGGGATCTGCGGTTGCGCAATCTCCGCGAACATTTTGCGGTGGTATTGCAAGACGTTTTTCTCTTTTCCGATACGATCTACAATAACATTGCCCTCAACCAGGAGGTTAGCCGCGAGGAGGTGGCAGAAGCGGCTGCTTTTATCGGGGTTCGGGATTTTATCGAGAGCTTGCCCGATCAGTTCGACTACAACGTGCAGGAGCGAGGCAATATGTTGTCGGTTGGACAGCGTCAGCTGCTGGCCTTTTTGCGGGCTTATGTGTCTAACCCTTCCGTTCTGATTCTCGACGAAGCCACCAGTTCCATCGACAGCCACAGCGAACAATTGATTCAGGAGGCTACGGAAAAACTTACCCGTGGCCGCACTTCGGTTGTAATTGCGCACCGTTTGGCAACCATTCAAAGGGCAGACAAAATATTGGTGATGGACCAGGGCCGGATTGTGGAAGAAGGCAAACACGAGGAGCTGCTCCGAAAAAATGGCTATTACGCCCGCTTGTACGAAATGCAGTTCAAAGCGGCCACTTCTGCGTAATGGTAAACAAGTTTGTTATGTAAACTAAAATTGCTTTCCTTTGGGGAAAAGCAATGTCATGAATTTACTTAGCGAAGAACATCAATTGGAAACTATTGAGCGCCTCTTGCAACAAGCGCGCCGGCGCTTAAAGTCCAGTGCGCCCTATTATTTGATTTGGGGTTGGGCCGTTCTGTTGGCGGCCGGCGGAGAGTGGCTTATCTTACATTTCACCACCTATCCTCACCACTATCTGGTATGGCCGATCATAATGCCTCTGGCCATGGCAGTTAGTTTTCGATGGACTGCCAAACAGGGCAAAAAGGAGTATCTGACCTTTTTTGAACAGGCTCTACAACAAATCTGGTTGGGCTTTGGCCTTTTGCTGGTTGTTTTTCTTTTGCTCAGTGCCTTACAGTTTGGTTGGTCTGCGGGTTATTCCCTAATCATTGCCCTTATCGGGATGGGGACCTTTGTTTCCGGAGGCATTTTGCGCTTTAGGCCCTTGCAGCTGGGAGGCATTTTTAGCCTGATCCTCTCTCTTCTTCCCGCCATTTGGCCAGCGCACTTTGGTGGCTTTTCGGTCGCCTTGTTGCTGCTGGTGGCGGCAATTGCGGTAGCCTACCTCGTTCCAGGGTATTTGCTCCAAGGCCAAGAGCAATGAGCAAACACCCCAAGTTGGATCCAATTTTGCATGCCCAACTGCGCTTACAGATCGTTAGTTTGCTCAGTCCGCTTGAATGGGCGGAGTTCAATTACTTGCTAACGGAAACGGGTGCCTCCCGTGGCAATTTATCGGTACAGATCAACAAACTCAAAGAGGCGGGTTATTTGACGGTGAAAAAATCTTTTGGCTCCAGCTATCCGGTAACCCGTTGCCGCTTAACCGATACCGGCCGGAAGGCATTCGCCCAGTACGTCAGGGACCTCAAAGCCTACCTGCCCTAAATTCTCAGGTTTCCTAAATTGCCGGGAATTTGAATAATGGTGAAAGAAGCAAAAGCAAGTCAAGAAGCGTTAAAGCCCTCCAAAAGTGAACACAATTTCACATTTTGGTTTCACGTACTCATAACCGTTTTGGCCTGGGTGGGTCCATTTCTCTTCAGTTGGCAACTGATGGTAACGGCTTACCTGATCGTATTACTGCAGTTTCTAATTTTTAAGCGGTGTTTGCTCAATTCCAAGCACGCGTTGGACGATGGAGGCGACACCACCTTTTACTCTTACCTATTTGAGCAATTGGGATATCATCCCAATAAACGGGTTCTCAAGTTATGGGTACGGCGCTATTTCTATGTCATTTTAAGTGCGGTGAGCATCATTTGGCAAGTGCTGCTGGGCTTTGAGCCCTTGCTCTTTTTCAAAAACTGGTAATCACCCACCAGGAACCCAAGGAGACCAGGAGCCAAAGGCTTCCTCCCAGCAGAAATGCCCTTGGGCCCGCTTCTTTGATCTGGCGCAAATTCATCGCGTTGCCGATGAGAAAGAGACTGATTATGAGTCCCTTTTTGGCCAGGGCCACCAAACTCAAGTTTATCGTGGCTGGCCAGGGTGCCCATTCACCGGCCAAAATGGCCAGGACAAAGCCCAGGATAAACCAGGGAACTTTGATCTTCCCCCGTTTGCGTAGCCATAAAGCGGCTATTAAAGTGAGGGGCACAATCCACAAAGCCCGAACCAGCTTCACCGTAGTGGCAATTTCCAGCGCTTCTTCACCGTACGCCGCTGCCGCTCCAATTACCGAACTGGTGTCGTGGATGGCAATGGCAGCCCAGATGCCAAATTCGCGTTGACTCATTCCCAGCCAACTGCCCAAGGGAGGGAAAAGGATAAGGGCCAAGGCATTCAAGAGGAATACCGTACCTAGGGCCATGGTAATATCCTGCTCTTTGGCCTTTATCAAGGGGGCAAGGGCAGCTATGGCGCTTCCCCCACAAATAGCGGTACCACTGGACAGTAAAAAACGGCTGCGCCATTCAATTTTTAGGCCTTTACCGAGCAGGAAGCCCAATAAAAGCGTCAGCACAATGCTGACAGAGGTCCAAAGAAAACTGCTTTGTCCGGTTTCCAAGGCCTCGCGCATGGAAATGCCAAACCCCAGGCCTACCACGGAGGATTTCAGGATCAGGTTTACCCAGTACTGGTGTCGAGGGAGGGCTTTGGCCGCTCCCGCCAAGGCTATCACCAGGCCCATCAAAAGCGCCAATACCGGATGCGACCATGGACTTAATTGAAAGGCCAAGAACAGGTAAAAGAGCATGCGGGACCAGCGAGACGTCATCTGGGGTCAAAGATAGGCTGCCCACGAGCGATATTCCGGTGACGCAAGTACCCTTAGAAACGGCGTACCACTCCCAATCCCATTTGCACCAGCCAGTCGCTTCTGGCGGTGGAACCGGCAATGCCGTCCCATTGATCGTTAAGGCCATTTAGGCCTTGGATGAAAATTTCTGCATACCAAGCCGGTGCCAGGGCGATATACAATCCTCCCCCCATGGCAAGGGCCGGGCTGAGTACCAGGTTCCCACTAAAATCATAACCGGTATTGCGGAATTGTTGCCCATTGCTGTTTACAATCCCCTGGTAAAGGCCCAGACCCCCCAAGAGATAGGGTCTTGGATCAAAGGTTCTGCGCCTACGACGATGTACCAGGCTAACCGGATAAAAACGCACACTGCCCAATATGCAAAGGGCACTTAAATTGGCTCGGTAAATTTGCAAGCCCTGGCGGGGCACCTGAAGGCGCATTTTACGGCTATCCTGACTAAAGGACAAATTGAGCCCGTATTCCCACTGAGCATTCCGACTTTGTTTGAGGTAAAGAAATTGAATATCACTGCCCGGGTCCAAGCCTTCGGTAAGGTCATCAGAACTGGTTTCCCCCCGGAAGAATGATCCTCCAATACGAAACACCAGGGCCTGTCTTTTGGCCTGCCCAAAAATCGGGGGGGCAATAAATAATCCCAAACAGAAAAGGAGCAAGAACAGGCGCACAAAGCAACTTATTTGGTCCATCCAAGGCGAGGCGAGAAGAACCGATCCAGCAGTGGGTATCCTTTTAGAAGGTGTAGAGCAAGGACAGCCCGCTTCGGAAGATGTAGTCGTTGTAAAAGGTTAGACCGTCTATGCCATCCCAAAGATCAGAAAAACCGGGCCTGAGGTTGAAGTAGACACCCAGGCCCCAGTAGTCGTCAAGCATGTATGTCAGCCCTGCTTCACCCTGTACCGCAAAACCTCCCTGCATTTCTTCGCTGATGATATAGCCACTGGCCTCAATCAACTCAACATTGGTAGCATTTTGAAACATTACCCCCCCAACCGATACGCCAACGAAGGGAAGAAACTGGCCTTGGTAAACGTCGTAGCGCCTGAGATCGCTGTTGAAAAAATGCCTGACTCCCAAACCAAAGAAAAAGTGTTCCGAAGTGGTCTGATAAATATCCGAAATCACGTTTGGGGCAATTTCAATTCCTCTTTGCGCCTGGGCCATGCCGTAACTGAACTCCCCAAAAACCCGCCAACGCCCTTTCGGTAAACTGTATTGGTACATTACGCTGATTTCTGGACCCACCTCCTCAACTAAGAAATCGGCGTTTTTGGATGTTTCCCCCCTAAAGGCCATTACCCCCGCACGAACGCTCAGGTAAGATTCGTTTTGGGCCGATAGCTCGGTAGAGAAAATGCTAAGCCCCAGCAATAGGACGCAGAGATGAAATAAAGCTTTCATTAACTTCAAACTTTAAGCGAAGATGGCAAAAAAACGGCAGTTGGTCGGCAGCTATTATTTCCTCAAGGTTAAAGATTTGCGTTTTTAAACGTTTGCCTTGGCCTTTACCAGCGAGATTGGCCATTCTACCGGCCCCCTTCATTGCTTAACTTTCCGCCCGATTTGGAGCGGTATTATCACATCTTAGGTTTGCAGCCCGGTGCCAGTCCGGCGGATATTAAAAAGGCCTATCGGCGCCTGGCGATGCAATACCACCCCGATAAAAATCCCGGTGCCAAAGAGCGATTTATCGAGATATTGGAGGCCTATGAGGTGCTCACTGGGGTGCGCAAAGCCAAGCGTCAGGTGCATAATCCCCGCCCGGAAAGCCCTCAATGGGATTTGTTTTATGCCATCCTAAAAAAGCAGGCCCAGGAGCGGGTGCGTCAGCAATATCGCGCGCGAGCCGATCGCCTGCGAAAGGAGCGGGAGGAGGCTCAGGCGCGCGAGTACCGCAGGGGAATACAGTGGGCCGTCGCATTAATCATCGGTATTTTTCTCGCCTATAAAGGCAATCATTGGCATAGAAACTGGCGCATTGAACAGGCGCCCCAGGAAACTATGGCTCAGGTAACGGGAATTCAGCAAAAGCGGGTGGTTTACGAATTCTATTCAGGCAATGATTTTTACCGCGATAGGGCCTACGTTGGCGGCAGTGGTTTGACCATGTGGGCGGGAAACGGACTGCCCCTGCGCCTGGGCGATCGCTTTCGCATTCGATTTAACGTCGATAATCCCCATTACCACCGCCTGCTTTATGAACAACCCGGGCCGAATACCTTGAATCGCTATTTGCAATTAAGCGCTAACGCTCTGGAAGAGGTGCATCGGGAAGAATGGCGCGAACTCGGTACTGAGGAGAAGCAGGCCCGGGCCTTATGCCTGGCCGAGGAAGCCTATCAGGCACGGGGACTGGAAGGGCTTGCGTTAATTTGTGCCTTTCGGGATCATCCCCTGGAACACTTCCGCTACAACCGCTGGCGTTGGAAACGTTGGTTTGACTCCGAGCAGTTTGCCGCGATCTATGACCGCTGCAGGAGGGGGTAGTAGCAAGGGAGAATCTCTACTTTTGCCGGCAAAGGATAATTATGGCCATCAAACCCAGTCTGCCCAAAGGCACGCGCGATTTCCTGCCGCAACAAATGCGGATTCGGAATCACATTCTTTCGGTACTGCGGGAAAATTTTGAATTGTACGGCTTTGAACCGGTGGAAACGCCCGCCTTGGAAAGAATAGAAACCCTGACCGGCAAATACGGAGAGGAAGGCGACCGTTTGATTTTTAAGATATTGCCCCGGGGCCGAAAATTTGCGGACGCAGCGAATAAAGCCGGCGATGCCGACGATCCCCAATCTACTTGGCAAGAAGCGGTTGAGGAGGCCCTTCGCTACGATCTTACCGTGCCCTTTGCCCGCTTGGTAACCCAACACCGTAACGAGCTTGTCTTCCCTTTTAAGCGCTATCAGATGCAGCCGGTTTGGCGGGCCGATCGGCCGCAAAAAGGGCGTTTTCGGGAGTTTATGCAATGCGATGCAGACGTAGTAGGACCAGCCTCTCCGCTCCAAGACCTGGAGTGCCTTTGCCTTTACCATCGGGTATTCCAAGAATTGGCCTTGCCGGTGAAGATTTTACTCAATCAGCGCCCCCTTTTGGAACAGATGGCCCTGGCGCTCGGAATGCCCCTCAGCGCAGTGCCTGGCTTTACGGTAGAGTTGGACAAGCTGGACAAAACAGGCACCGAGGCTACCTTGAAGCAAATGGCCAATTTGGGTCTGCAGACAGAGGCGCTGGAAAAACTGCGTAATTTGATTGAGTTGCCCGAAGACAATGCCACGCGACTGTCTTTTTTGGCCGATCTACTGGGCAGTTCTGCCGCACCTGCTTTGGCTGAATTGCGGTTTTTGTGGCAGGAAATGGAGTCATTGGGAATGGGCCATAACTTGCTGATTGAGCCCAGTTTGGCGAGGGGTCTGGACTACTACACCGGTGCCATCTTCGAAGTACGGGCCCAGGGTTTGGCTTTGGGATCCCTCGGTGGGGGAGGACGTTATGGCAATCTGACGGAGATGTTTGGCGGCCGGGACCTGCCCGGGGTAGGCCTTTCTTTTGGTTTGGACCGGATTCAACTGGCTTTGGAAGAAAGGGGTGAAAGTTTGGCTCACCCTTACCCGGGCATTCAGGTTTTAATCGTGCAGTTCCGTGAGGAAGAGCGTTCAAAATTGCTCGATCTGGCAGAAAATTTGCGCAATATGGGGGTTCGAACAGAAGTATATCCTCAGGCGAGCAAACTAAAAAAGCAATTGGATTACGCCAATCGACGGGAGATTCCCTACGTGGTATTTCTAGGCGAGGAAGAGCAATTGCAAGGTCAATTCGCCCTCAAGGAAATGGCCACTGGCCAGCAAAAAAGTATGGGTAAGCTGGAATTGCTCAAATTTTTTAATCGGAACCATAAGCCTGGCCATGGACACCACTGAAGCCTATCAACTTAACGGCGATCTGCTGGATTTCGCTACCATTTACAAACTCTGGCAAGAACCTATTCCCCTAAAAATAGGCCCCAATTTGCTTGCACGCATACAAAAGGGGCGCGGCTATCTGGAGCAAAAAATTGCCGCGGGTGGTCCGCCCATTTATGGCATCAATACCGGATTCGGCTCGCTTTATCAAATCAGTGTGGAGGGCTCCGATTTGGAGCGCCTCCAGGTTAACCTGGTTCGTTCTCATGCCTGCGGTACCGGGGCCAACCTCGAGCCGGGCACGGTAAAATTGATGCTGCTCTTCAAAATTGTCGGCCTGAGCTGGGGCCATTCCGGGGTGCGATTAGACTTGGTGGAGCGCTTGGTGGCGCAATACAACCGGGGGTGGTATCCCCGGGTATTTGATCAGGGCTCCCTGGGCGCTTCGGGCGACCTTGCGCCCCTGGCACATCTTAGTCTGCCCCTTTTAGGGGAAGGGGAACTTTGGGACGGAAAGGGTTTTCGGCCCAGCTCCGTGCTTTTGGCTGAAGCTGGTTGGCCGGCCCTGCGATTGAAATCCAAGGAGGGCCTGGCCCTGCTTAACGGCACCCAATTTATGTCGGCCTTGGGCGCCGAGGCCTATTTCGAGATCCGACGGATGGCCTGGCAGGCAGACCTTATCGCCGCCCTGTCTCTCGAGGCTTATGACGGGAGACTGGAGCCCTTCAACCCAGCACTGCATCGCCTCAGGCCCCATCGGGGTCAGGCGGCCACGGCAGCACGTATAAGGCAGTTTGTGGAGGGCAGTTCCCTTATGGGGCAGCCGAAGAAGCACGTCCAGGATCCTTATTCCTTGCGCTGTATTCCCCAAGTACACGGGGCTTCCGCCGATGCCCTGGACTACATTGGGGGCACCTTGCTCACCGAAATCAATTCTGTTACCGACAATCCCACCATTTTCCCTGACGAGGACATGGTTCTTTCCGGGGGCAACTTTCACGGGCAACCCCTGGCCCTGGCCTTGGATCATTTAGCCTTGGCTGCCGCCGAATTGGCCAATATTTCGGAGCGCCGCACCTATTTGTTGATGGGTGGCCAGCGGGGGCTTCCGCCTTTTTTGGTTAAGAATGCGGGACTGAACAGTGGTTTGATGATTGCTCAGTATACCGCGGCCTCTCTGGTGAGTCAAAACAAACAACTCGCCAGTCCGGCTTCGGTGGATAGCATTCCTTCCTCCAACGGCCAGGAGGATCATGTGAGTATGGGGGCCAATGCGGCTACTAAAGTGCTCCGGATTGCCCAAAATCTCAAAACGGTTCTGGCCATTGAATTGCTCTGCGCCTCCCAGGCTTTGGCTTTTCGCGAAGAAAAAACCAGTCCCTTTTTGGAGATCATTTTGACTCGCTTTCGCAGCGAAGTGCCTCTTATCGAAGATGACCGCGCCCTGCACCTGGATATTGCCCGTGCGCGGGATTTTCTTAATCAATTGGAGGTTGATCCGGCTGTATTATTTAACGCACCAGCGTAAAGGTCCCTTGCTGACGACCTCCTCCGTTTAGAAGGATGTAGCTATAAACGCCTGATGGGGCTGGGCGCCCTTGAAAAAATCCGTCCCAAAACTCCTCAAAAGGTCGGTTGCTTTCAAAAACCAGTTGACCCCATCGGTTGAAAATGCGCAGTGATTCTCCCGGTTGACAGGGTTCTCCAAATAAGGTGAACCGATCATTTAGTTGATCCCCGTTGGGGGTAAAGGCATTGGGGATGTAAACGGCAGGCTTGAGCTCCTCTAGATCTGCTTCCAACTCCCAGCGAAACTCGCGGTTGCAGAGGGTGTCCATTACCAGAAGGGCCACTTTCTTGGTTCCTGGTACATCAAAGCGAATGGCGGGCTGTATGCCTTTGTAAGCCAGGCCTTCGGTTTCCCAGAAATACTGATACCAACTTTGGTGGTTTTTTAGCTCTATGTCCAGCTGGCCATTGCTGCAGGAGCTAAATCCGATACCCACCTCCAGCGGGGTGATGGTGTCTCGGAAATAAATCTCGCTTTGGGTCGTATCCCGCCTTTGGCAGATGGTGTCCAAAGCCACCAGAGTAACCATATGCGGTCCGCGGTCGCGGTACTGGTATACAAAATTTTTCTGTTTGCTGTAGTGTCCGTCGCCCGTATGCCATTCGTAATGCTGGCTGCGCAAACTATTGCCGGCGTCAAAAACCGCTTGATAGCGCGCATCGCAGGCTTGGTAGCTCAGCTTGATTTTGGCCTCTGGTTTGCGCGCCTTGCGGTGTTGTATGGGAATACTCAAGGTATCGTTTACTCCACAAATGGAGTCAAAAGCAACCATCGTTACCGTATACTGGCCCAGCCGGTCGTAAATGGTACTGGGTTCCTTGGCGGATGAACTGTCGCCATTGCCAAAATACCAGCGAAAGTGGGTAGCATTTTGGCTGTGGTTGGCGAAATTAACCACCAGGGCATCGCAAACCGAATCAATTTCGGTAGTAAAGTTTATCTGGGCATTGGCCTTGAGGATCTGATTGAATCGGAATTTGA
>AACY020305045.1_pt1 | contig 28234 bp, 20 predicted proteins | sample 267378 | NCBI WGS metagenome assembly AACY02 (sample SAMN02954345, study PRJNA13694) | marine metagenome | biome: aquatic; feature: ocean; material: water; isolation source: isolated as part of a large dataset composed predominantly from surface... | reverse complement strand
TCCAGAGTGGTAAAGTGCTCACCGTCCTGCATCGAGCGAATGCCTTGGGTGGTAGGCGCATAAAACCGGTAGCGCATCCAAACGTCTTCCAGACTTACCGGCTTTTTTTCCTGGGCCAACAGTCCCAGGCTGAGGAGCAAAAGCAAAACAATCGCCGACTTACTTGTTTTCAACATACGATCTTTGTGCGTTTAAGGGTCGAAAATAGAAATATTTTGAGCAGCAAGGAGCGCTTCCGTTCGATACAAGATGAGGATCTCCGCTTTTTCGGCGATTGTTTGGGTAGTGAATATGTGGCTACCGACGGGGAAAGCCGCGATCGATTTAGCCACGACGAAACCGAAGATTTACGCTTTGCCCCCGAGGTAGTGGTCAAACCTGCTAATGCCGGAGAGATCGCGAAGTTATTGGCCTACTGCAACGCGCACTACCTGCCGGTAACCGTGAGCGGGGCGCGCACCGGCTTAAGCGGGGGCGCCCTACCGGTTGAGGGAGGGGTGGCCCTTTCTACCGAGCGGTTGAACCGGATTATTGCTATCGACGAACGAAACTTACAGGCCACAGTAGAGCCAGGCGTTATCAACCAGGTGTTTCACGAGGCCTGCCGCGAAAAAGGCCTCTTTTACCCCCCAGACCCGAGCAGTTGGGGATCGAGCTTTTTGGGCGGCAACCTGGCCCTCAATGCCGGCGGGCCCAAAGCGGTAAAATATGGGGTTACCAATGCCTATGTGCTGGATCTGGAGGTGGTTTTGGCCAACGGAGAGATCATCCGCACCGCAGCCAAAACCCTGAAAAACAGCACCGGCTACAACCTTACCCAATTGATGGTGGGCAGTGAGGGCACCCTGGGCGTCATTACCCAGGCCGTTTTTCGGCTCTTGCCCTATCCCCGCCACAACCGTTTAATGCTCTTGCCTTTCGCTTCCGCGGAAGAGGCCTGCGCCTGCGTTTCGGCCGTTTTCCAGGCCGGCATTACCCCCAGCGGCATGGAGTTTATGGAAAGGGACGCCATTGATTATACCCTGCAATTCGTTTCCGATGTGAATCTGCCCATAGCGGAAGAAGTGCAGGCCCACTTGTTGGTGGAGGTAGACGGAAACCATCCCAATATCTTGCTGGAAGACTGCACGCGTATTGCAGAAATTGCCGAAGCCTACGGGGTGGGCGAGGTACTCTTTGCCGAAAGCGCGAGCGAAAAGGCCGCGCTGTGGAAGCTGCGGCGCAAGGTAGGCGAAGCGGTCAAAGCCCACTCGGTGTACAAAGAGGAAGACACGGTGGTACCCCGGGCGGAGCTGGCCAAACTGCTGCGGGGGGTGAAGGAGATCGGCCGCCGCTACGGCTTTCAGTCGGTATGTTATGGCCACGCCGGCGATGGCAACCTCCACGTAAATATCATCAAAGGAGCGCTCAGCCAGGAGCAGTGGGACAAAGAGCTACCCCAGGGCATTCGGGAAATTTTCAAATTGGTAAAGCAACTGGGCGGTACCATCAGCGGGGAACACGGCATCGGCTGGGTGCAAAAAGAATACCTCGACCTGGTTTTCAGCCCCGCAGAAATCGCCTTGCAAAAAGCCATTAAGGCCACTTTCGATCCCCACGGCATTCTCAATCCCGGCAAAGTCTTTCCCTAATTCGGTGCCAAGGTGAGACTTTTGGATGCCTGAAAGACTTAATTGATTGTTTATCATTGAATTAACAAGACTTAGCCGCCGGCAGGAAAAAAATAATCCTTCCCGGGCCCGCTGGCCAAGCCTTGCGTTGCCTAATCTCAACTTCCCCAGGCAAAAGACAATACCTTCTTTTGTTCCAAATCAAAAAATACTGCCTTATGCGTGCACCTCTACTTCTCGGGCTTTTCCTGTTTCTTACTGCACCGCTTTTTGCCTCCCACGTATACACGGGCTATATCGACTTTGAGCGAAGCGCAAATAACCGCTATGTTTTTACCCTGGTATTGTACACAGACCCCTTTGGTATCCCTGCGCCCTCCTCTCCCCAAACCCTTACCGGTCCCAACGCCAACATCAGTTTACCTTTTGTGGCTTCGGAAAGTGGACCGGTGGCCATTAGCAATACTTGCCCCCAGCTTACCGCTATCCGCAGCGTTTACCGCAGCAGCCCCATTCAGTTAAACGGTATCCCTCCGGCCAGTGGCTGGACCTTCTCCTTTTCGTCTTGCTGCCTGGGCGGTCAGCCTTTAAATATCGCCTCTGGAAACGCCAACTACCTGAGCATAACCCTTTTCGCCGATCAGGGTAGCCTGCCGCAAATCAGTACCGCCCACACGCTGATGGAGCACCCGGTAAAAAACAGCGTAGTCGGTGGGCCAAACCACGAATACCTGGGCTATACCCAATTGGGCAGCAATACGGATTCGGTGGTGATGGATTTGGCCATTCCGGGCAATAGCTCAAGCCAAAACTACCTCTACGACACGGGCTACAGCCGCCTGGCGCCCCTGCCCGACCAAAGTGAAGACAGTGCCAACGGCTCGGTGCGCTTTGAAAGGAAAAGCGGTTTGCTGGAATTTGACGTAGACAGCCTGAGCAATGCCAACAGTTTATTTTACTATGGGGTCCGCTACCAGTATTACCGCCAGGGGGTGATCGTGGCCGAGAAGATTGTACCCATTTGGCATGCCCTACGCAACCCAACCACTCCCCAGCCCAGCCCGCTCCTGATTCTTACCCGCAATGGCCAAAGTCAAAGCTACCGCTTTGGCCAGCAGAAATATGCAGTTTTTTTGGGCGACACCCTCCAATTGGATTTAACCGCTAGCGCCATGGGCAGTAACGCGGCCCTTCAGTTCGATTTGCGCTACAGCTCTTTTGACAGCCTGGCCGCCCAAGACACCAGCCTGGATTACCAGGCGGCGGTATGGAGCAACTTAAATGCCGGCGGACAGGTACTGGCCAACCCCAATCTTGCCCGCATTACCTGGATTCCCGGCGCAGACAACCTGAGCCGCGACGGAAAAACTGCCCGCCTGCTGATCGCCTACGGTGATACCTCCTGCGCCAACGGCCGGCGGGGAATCCTGCCCTTAATCCTGGAAATCCTGCCCCCGGTAAGCATCTCCGGGCCTGCTTTAAGCGGAGACACCCTGGTGCTTTGCCCCGGTGACAGTGCCGGCCTTACCGCCACCAGCCGCACACAGGCCGTAAGCTGGAGTCCTGCGGGCTGGGTAAGCGATTCTACTGCAGCGCAAGTGATGCTGAGCCACGGACCTACCGGTTGGCTTTATGCCGGGGAGCCTCAGCAAGGCGGGAAGGATTCTGTTTTCGTTTTATCGGTTCCCCGCGACACCTTTGCCCTCTACCAGGCCGGTCAGTATTTGCACATCGACGACCGCTACCCCACGGTGCAGAAAGTGTGGTATTACAACCATCAAATTCCCTTTTTACCCATCGGCGCCGATAGCGTACCGCTTGCCGTAGCCGGTGATTACCACGTAGAAGGACAAACTGCCGAGGCTTGCCAGGTGAGCAGCGACACATTTACCCTGGCCCCCAGTGCATTCCTGGCTGCCAGCACCCCCAGCGGTCTGGGCACAGTGGGGCTCCCCTGGCGCAACAACGGCCAGTGGTCTATGCAATTTGAGGTGAATCAGCAAGGTATGCTGGAAGCCATTGACCTGCAAGGCCTGGCCCCCGCAGGCAGCTTTAAAAGAGGCAGTGCCCGGGAAGTAAGTTTTAGGCTATATCAGGACAATAACCTCTATTGGCAAGGCACGCAGGTAGCCGGTAACCAAGGCTTTATGCGCTTTTCGCTTTGGCTGCCCCTCGAACCGGGCCGGGACTACCGCCTGGCCATTAGCTGCGATACGGCGGCGCAGTTTTTTACGGTGGAAAACCTCACTGTCCCCTACAATTCCGGTTTCCTGAGGGTACTCGATGCCCAGTACAGCCCCAGCGGCCAAGGATGGGGCAACAGCATTAACCGATTTTACGCCCTGGGCTTTAAGCTTGCCGATGATATTGGCCTCCGCGAAAGCGCTTCCCGCGAAAGCGGTATTTACCCCAACCCGGCCCAAAACCGCCTGCATTTTGCCCCCCTTGAGCAAAGGGAAGAGTGGCAATTGCTGCGCCCGGATGGAAAATTGGTAGCCACCTGGAAATTGCAAAAAGGCCAAAGCCAAATTGAGCTTGCGGATTTACCCCGCGGATTTTACCTCTTGCGGCGAGGTGCCCAAACCGAGCGCCTCCTGCTGGAATAAAGCCTATTAGTCATCCAGCGCATCGAAAGCCTGTCGGATTAACCGGCAGGCTTCTTTGATCTCCGCCTCGGGCATATTGAGTGGCGGTGCGATGCGGAAACTCTCCGGGCAACTGAGGAACCAGAAACAAACTACCCCCAATTCCAAAGCCTTTTGTACCACCCTTTGCACTTCGTCTGCATGGGAAAACTCCAAGGCAAAAAAGAGTCCCTTGCGGCGGATTTCGCGCACCCGGGGATGCTGCAAGGCCGATTCGATCAGTTGGCCTTTGTGTTCTACCTGGGCCAAAAGACCTTCTTCTTCAATGCTTTCCAAGGTAGCGAGGGCGGCTGCACAACTGAGGGGGTTACCGCCAAAGGTGGTGATGTGACCCAAAGGCGGATGGTGGGTAAGCTGGGCCATCTTTTCCCGGCTGCTCACAAAGGCCCCTAAAGGCAAGCCGCCTCCCAGCGCTTTGGCCGTACAAAGGATATCGGGAACCACCCCGTAGTGCTGAAAGGCAAACCACTGGCCGGTGCGGCCGATCCCACTTTGGATTTCGTCGAAGATCAACTGAGCCCCGGTCCGGTCGCATTGGGCGCGCAGGGCCGCCAAAAATTCAGGACTGCCAATGCGGATACCGGCATCTCCCTGAATGGGCTCTACGATTACCGCCGCCGTACTTTCGTCAATGGCCTGCAAAGGTTCCAGTTGGTTAAAGGGGAGAAAGTGCACCTCTGGCAACAGGGGGCGAAAGGCCCGTTTTTTGGTTTCGTTGCCCGATACACTCAGAGCCCCGTGGGTGCTGCCGTGATAGGCTCCCCGAAAGGCCATTATCTTACTGCGTCCGGTAAGACGCTTGGCCAACTTCAAAGCCCCTTCCACGCTCTCAGCCCCGCTGTTCACAAAATAACAGGCATCCAAACTCGGGGGCAGCAAACTGCAAAGTTTATCGGCCAAAGCATTTACCGGATTTTGGGCGTACTCACCGTAAACCATTACGTGCAGGTGCTTGTCGGCTTGCGCCTTGATGGCCCGGGTGACGGCGGGGTGGGCGTGGCCCAAATTGCTCACGGCGATGCCGGCGATCATGTCGTAGTAACACTCGCCTGAGGTGGTGTAGAGCTTGGCTCCCTGGGCATGACTTATCTTCAAACCCAAGGGAAAGGGGGTGGTGCCGGCCACATGAGGTGAAAAGGAGGCGTCCAGTGGCATTTTAGTTGAGAATCTGGTAAATGACCAGGCCGTAAAGGGCAAAACGGGCCAGCCGGCTCAAGGCAGCGAGAAAAAATACCCGCGGCGACATGCCCAACATACCGGCAATAATGCTGACCGGGGCAAAGGGAATGGGGGTAATGGCCGCTACCGTTATAAACAGCCAACCAAAGCGCAGAAAGCTTTCCCATTGTTTCCGATACTTGCGCAACAACCAAGCCTGCAAGCGGGGGGAACGTCCGATCAGTCGCCCTTCCATAAAGGATATGCTGCCGCCGATATAGCTAAGTCCTCCCAAAAGGGCGATATACAGCACCGGCTGACTTTGGGAACTGCCCCAAGCCACAAAAACATCGATGGGCAATAGCCCCAAAAAACACTCACTGGTAAAAAAAAGGGCCATGACCTGACGGTCGCTGAGATCTTTAAACAAGCCTTGCAAGGCCGCATTTACATCGATTACGTAGCGGTTGAACAAAAACACCAAGAGGCCCAGTGCCAGCAGTCCCAGCAATAGCCTGAAAGCCCCCTTGCCCATAAAGCGATAGTGGCCCTTGCGCTTAAAATACTCGTGCGTTAGGCGGCGCTTTTCTTTGGAACTTCTCAATTTTCGGTCCTTGGCAATGGGAACAGGTGGTGGGTTTTGGGTCATAGGTTTGGGGCGCAGTGGGAACGGCAATCGCTTACCGCTTAACAAAAATTAGACCGTGGCGGTGGAAAGGCAATGCTTATTTTAGCTGCAAAGCTAATCGATGGCAACATCAAAAAGTTTACAAAGTAAGGGCGCATATTTTCTGGGGGCTTTGTTTTTGCTGATGGTGGTGATGCGCTCCGAGCAGTTGCTCGATTATACCTTACTCATCCGCTACCTCCTCCTGGCCGCGGGTAGCCTGGTGGCTCTCGGCTTGTTTTGGCGGCAATTGCGTGAACCTTCCCTCCCCCTGGCCCTTGGTGCAGTGGCTTTTGCTTTTTGGTTGTGGCAGGGCCTAAGCATCTTTTGGGCCCACAATCTCAGTGAAGCTTTGACCCATTTTGCCAGGTTATCGGCGCCAGTGGGCTTTTTTTTCCTCAGTCTGGCCCTCCTTTACAAGCAATCCTTCGATCGGCGCATGCTGGTAAGAGCGGGCTTTTTGGCGGCCAGCCTGTTGGCGATCATTACCTTATTCCAGCTTTTACAGGCCTTGAGCGATGGAGCCTTTTTCAACGACATCTATGCCCTCAAAGGCTCTTTCAGCCACAAAAACCTGCTGGCCTCGGCCATGATGCTTTGTTTGCCCTTTGCCCTCCTGACTTGGGCCAAGGAAAAGGGGGGTTGGAGCAAAATAGGCCTGGGAGTGTCTCTATTGCTGGTGGCAGAGCTCTTCGTTTTGCGTACCCGGGGAGTGTGGCTGGGGCTTATTTTGGGGGGCTTGGTGCTCACTCTCGCTTTTGTGCGCTTTCACGGGAAGGACTTTGGCCGCATCGGGAAATGGGTAGCCGTTTTTGCGGGCCTGGCCACTCTGATCCTGGTGGTTCTTTTTAGCTCGCCCCAGAGCAAGGCCGGTTTTCTCAACCGCAGCAACATCGACAAACGCCTGGCCTTTTGGGACAACTCCTGGCAAATGATCGAGGAGCATCCCGTTTTAGGCGTGGGAGGGGGAAACTGGAAACTCTTTTTCCCCAAGTACGGCCTGGATCGGGTGGACCGCAGCGCTATGCAAGGCATCACCCACATTCAACGCCCCCACAACGACTACCTCTGGCTCTGGAGTGAAATCGGCCCCTTGGGGGTCTTGCTCTACCTGGGCCTTTTTGGCTTCGGCATTGTCCAAGCCTGGCGGCACCTAAAAAGCGATAAACAGGAACAACAGGCCTATGGCTATTTCGGGCTCTTGGCCCTGGTGGCATATGGCAGTTTTTCTCTGGGTGATTTTCCCCTCGAGCGGGCCCCACACAATCTGTTTTTCTTCGCCTGGCTGGCCTTGCTTTTTTCCCCGGCTGCCCCTCCGGTAAAAACCTACAAAGTAAAGGGCTTGGGGATCGGAATTGCAGTTTTAAGCGTCTTTGCCCTGTACATTTACAGTCAGCGCTGGCAGGGAGAAAAAGCATCCGTGCGCGTACTGGAGCTGAACAAGCAGCGCAATGCGCAGGCCATTGTTCCCGCCGCGCAGGAAGCGGTCAACCCCTTTTATGAGGTCGACCCCTATGCCAACCCCCTTTACTACTACTCCAGCATGGGATTGCTGGTGCAGAATCAGCTGGATCAGGCCCTGGAGCATTTAGCCTGGGCCAAAGAGGCTGCCCCTTACAACATCCTGGTTTTCCAAACCTATGCCAACGTTTGGCGCCGCCGGGGGGACCAGAATCAAGCTCTTCGGTATCTGGACAGTGCCCTGGCCATCTCGCCGAAATTTGAAACGGCCCTGGTGATAAAAGCAGAAATTCTCCTCGAGCAAAAGCGCTTTGCCGATGCCCTGGGAGTCTTGAATCAACACCCCATGTACAGCCAGGATCAACGGTTTTTGCAGACTTTGGCACGGGCTCTGCGGGGCAGTTTAAACACCTACCCGGAACACCAGCGCTTTGCCCCGGTTATGGAGCACTTGAAAAAACAAGGCGACTTGCGGGAGCCCATGGATTACATTCAGGCCTATCGCCAGGCGCGGGAGAAGAAGGGAAATGCCGGCCTTTAGGCCACCACTACCTGGTAAGTATTGCGGGTGATTTGTTCCAGCAGCACCTCCCCCGCCGCACGCACCCGCTCCTGGGCCTCTTTGTTGGGGTGGCGCACGGTGTAAAGGCTCACCCCCTCCAAGGCCTCCACCGCAAAAGTCTTGGCCAACTCCTCCTGTAAAGCGGGCAGCACCACCGGATCGTTATTGAGGCAAAAGGAACTACTCACCGCGCTGTTTTGGGAGAGATTCACCCGGGCCCCGTGCTGGTGGAAGAGTCGATAGATCAAACTCAAATGATCCTCAACCACAAAGGTTAGATCAACCGTGGAGAGCCGCAAAAGGACCTGTTGGTCTTTGCAGATGTAGCAAGGTATGGCCGGATGTAGATCCGGCCCTTCTCCAATGCGGGTGCCTGCACTGGCGGGATCTACAAATGACCGCACCCGCAGGGGAATGTTTTTTTGCTGCAGGGGCTGGATGGTTTTGGGATGAATAACTGAGGCCCCGTAATATGCCAACTCAATGGCCTCCCGGTAGCTGAGTTGCTCCAGCAGTTCCGTTTGCACGAAAACTTTCGGGTCGCCGTTGAGCACTCCCGGCACATCTTTCCAAATAATAACCTCATCGGCGTCCAGCAGATACGCCAGTACCGAGGCGGTGTAATCGGAGCCCTCGCGACCCAGGGTAGTGGGGTGTTGATGGCCATCGGCACCAATAAAGCCCTGGGTGAGGTAGTTTCCTCCTCTGGCTATGGCGCGGCCAACCAGCCGCTGGCTTTGCAACCAATCCACCCGGGCAAAGCGGTAGTTTTGGTCGGTGCGAATCCATTGGCGGGCGTCCAGCCATTGGTGCTCGAAACCTTGCGCCTGCAAAAAGTGACTAACGATTTGGGTAGACCACAGCTCGCCGAAAGAAACCAGCCGGTCGTAAAGGCGGTTGTAATTGCCCTCGGGTGGCACGGCGAGTTCTTGCTCAAATGCCAAAAACAAAGCCCCCAATGCTTCCTCAAGTTGGGGGTGCCCTTGCGGGAAGAGTTGCCTCGCCACGCCAAAGTGAAAGCGGTGCAAATCAGCGCTGAGCTTTTTTGTTAGCGACTGCTCTCCACGTCGGTAGGCCTGCACCACCTGTTCCAGGGCATTGGTGGTTTTGCCCATGGCCGAAACCACTACCACCAAATCCCAGGAAGGGAAGGGGCGCAAAACCTCGGCCAAGCGACGCACACCGGCGGCATCTTTCACCGAGGCACCTCCGAATTTAAAGACGTGGAACTTATCCATAAGGGGCAAAGCTATTACAATTGGCGGGCTCTAAAGGCGGTGTTTGTTCTCCGGTTCAAGGCAAAACTTACCCAAGGGTCTTCGGCCAAAATCCCTAACTTGGGCCAATAACACCAATCGCTCTAAACAATGAAAAAACTATCTTCCTTGCTGCTCCTTCTCTCCTTTTGTGGGGGCTTAGGCGCACAAGCACCCGCCCAACCGTCGCACGAAAAAAAGGTGCACAAAGAAAACGACAAAACCTTCGTTCAGAAGGACTTGCCCGTTTACCTGCACTTTTCTACCTCCGAAGGTGGGGAAAAGCACCGGCTGACCAGCCAAGCCACGGCCCGCTACGCGGACCCGATGTATCTCGATACCGAGGGCATCAATTACATCCGCAGCCACTGGGCGGTGGATCCGGAAACGGGTGAACCGGTTTCTCCCCAACTGGAGGTGCTCTATGAGCTTTACGCCGATGGACTTAGCCCCAATACCAGCATAAGCCTTACCGGAGCGCCACGCTTCAGTCGGGGCGGGGTAACTTACTACGGAAAAGGCCTGCAAATGACCTTGACCGCCCAGGACGGTGTTTCCGGAGTAGCGGGCATCAATTATGCCCTGAACAGCAACACCTACAGCACCTATCAAAACCCCGTTGCCATTAACCAGGAGCAGGCCCACAAGCTCTACTTCTACGCCTTTGATAAAGTGGGCAATGCCGAGCAAGTGGATAACCGGCAGTTTACCGTGGATTTGACCCCTCCCAGCACCAATTTTAGCGTAGAAGGCATTCGCCATCAGGAAACCATTTTGGCTCCCAGCACCCGAATAGCCCTGAGCAGCACCGACGCCCTAAGCGGGGTGGATTTTACCCGCTTCGCTTTTGATGGCGGTTCGGAATTCCCTTACAGCAGTGCCATCCGCCTCAGCGGCCTAAGCGATGGGGAACACAGCCTGGCCTATTTCGCCCAGGACGAGGTAGAAAACCGGGAGAGTACCCGCACCTTTAAGTTCTACCTGGACCGCATTGCCCCGGTTCCCAGCCATAAGGTGGTTGGCGACCAATACCAAGGCAATTATCTGTACGTATCGGCCAGAACCAATATTGAGTTGGCCGCCACCGACAATAAAGCGGGAGTGAAATCCATCGAATACCGCGTAGATGGTTCCGGCTACAGCAACTACGCCAGTGCCTTTAAACCGGGCAGCGGTTTGGGCTTGCACAGCGTGCAATACCGCTCTACCGACAATGTGGAAAACACCAGCGGCCGGAAGAGCTTTCAGGTATACGTTGACGACCGGGCACCCTCAACCGGCATCAACTACGGGTCGCCCCAATTCTTTGATCGCGACACCCTCTTTATCAACAAAGACACCCGCATTACCCTGCGCAAGAGCGATGCCCATTCGGGATTGAAGAGTACCGAGTACAAAATTGACGGAGGCAGTTATCAAAGCTACGCCCCCTTTACCATTCCGGCCCAAGGCTTCCACAAAGTAACTTTCCGCTCTACCGATCGGGTAAACAACGTGGAGGCGGATAAAGAAAGCGAAGTATTTGTGGATAATACCGGTCCGCAGATCTACGTCAATTTCAGCATCAAACCGATTGGCGAAAAAGACGGCCTAAAGGTTTATCCCAACTATACCCGACTATACGTCGGTGCCACCGACCAGCATTGCGGTACGGAAGAAATATTATACTCCATTGACGGGGGTGCCCTGCGGGCCTATTCCAGCCCTTACTCGCTGGACATTTCTGAGGTGAGCAACTTTACCGATCAGAAAAAATACGAGGTGCGGATCGTATCCAAGGACAAATTGGGTAACGCCTCCGAAGAAACGGTGAGCTTTTACGTAGGATCAGGCTCCTAAAACACTCCTAAAACCTACAAAAAGTCCGGTTCTCCCTGAGCAACCGGACTTTTTTTATGGTACGAGAAACTTGCGCACCTGCGGTCCGGCATGTGAGCGCCTTTCCACGAAATATAGCCCAGAGGGCAGCATGGGCAGGTTTTGGCGGTAACTTTCAATGCCGCTCAAGTAAGGGGTCTTGGCCCAGGACCTTCCCTGCAAATCGAACACCCGGTATTGGTAAGCTCCTGGTGTATTGGCCCAGGGGGCAATGTGAAGACTGCCCGCGGTCAATACCACTTCACCCAGGTTTCCGCCTGGCTCTGCCTGGGCGTTTCTTGCCAATATGGCAAAGCGACCATGGTGGACTCCCGGTGGCAGGCTAAGTTCTCTGGATTGCTCCAGATTAGCCACCCAGCCTGCATGCCGGTCGAAAACGTACCACTGCCACTGCGGGGGAAAGGAGTTCTTCTCTATCGTGAGGGTATACTTGTTGTTTTCGGGGACCAATAAATGCAGGGGAAACAACTGCCCCGACTGTAGGCTGTCGGTTTGCCACAAAGCCCAGTGCAAAGTATCCGCGCCCTGCTGCTCACTAAATGCCCATTGGGCAATGGGGCTTTGCGGATTGAAGATGCGGTTTAGCTTTTGGGGCGGGCCCGCCACCGCTTGCGATAAATAGAGCTTTTGTTCTCCGCGGGGAGAGCGGAGCGACAACTGCAAATGAGGCGTTTGGTCCTTGTAAAAGACCGGACTCTTGCTTACCGTGCGGTCGCTGTTGCTGAAATCATACAAACCGGCATTGACATTTGCTCCGGGGTCGAGCTTTACAAAAAAGGACTGCCCGGGGGCAATGGCGGCGGGATTGCCCGGGGCCAGCAAGCTGGTGGTGTGGAGCACATAGCTTTGACTTTGGGGATCCCATAAGTGGGCCCCGGCCTGATAATCGGGCGGTAGGGAGGCAAAAACCTGATCGAGGTCTAAGCTGGAGGGGTAGGGATTGGGAATGAGATTCCAACCCACCGCACCGGGTCCGCTGGTGTGGCCGGAGCTGCCCAAACCCAGGGCCGGACCGCTCTGGCTGCCGCTGCGTACATTCCCGCGAAAGCGGAGAGCCAGGGGCAAACGCCCGTTGCTCCGCAGCCCTTTGCCGGACTTGACGAAAATATCGGAGATGAAAATGTAAAGGGCCAAACCATCCAGGCTTTGGTTGCCATTGGCAGTGGCTTGGTATTGAGCGGTAACCGGGTCCCAGCGGTATACGTTGCAATTGTTGCCCGCCGCGGCGTAGTTGATGATCAGGTCCTCTTCCAGGTCAGCTACCGTTAAGCCGCTTACCGGACTGCTGATGATGCGCCAACCCGGTTCTGTTACCAGCAGTTCAAACACCGCCGCCTGACCCGGATCTCCCAGAGCTTGGCTGTAACCTAGCAGGGTATCGGCCTGAAAGTAAATGCTGTCGCTGAGGTTGGGCTGGATTTGAAAATCGGCGCTGGCCCCGGGACGCAGCCAGATGCTTCGAGCCGATAGCGCCTGGCTGAAGGTCACGGCCTCCCCCGTATCCACCACCAAGTCCAGGTTTTGAAAATTACTGCCGCTGGGCGTACCAAAACTCCACTGCCCCTGGCGGAAGATGTTCTCCCCACAGGCCACTGCCACGAAAGTGCCCGCATCGGCGCGGTCCTTGGCGGGATTGGAGGCATTTTGGCCAAAGTAGCCATAACCTATCGCTCCGAATTCGGAGGGGCTGAGAAAATCGGGCCGCTCCGCATAGGCCAAACTGCTTTCCAAAGTGCCGCTGGCGCTTTGCCAGGAGTTGAAATCCACCAGGTGACCGCCACTGGAACCCGGCGAAAAATTATTGGCCTCATTGCCCAGCAGGTTCTGATTGTCGCTGTTGGCATTGGTAATTTGGATGTTGTTGCCGCTGTTTACCCGGTTGCGAAAGAGCGTGTTGTAGGGTCCGGTTTGACCGAAGGAATTATCGGCCTTGATCCAATTGACCACATTGCCCTCAAATAGGTTGAAATAGGCGTAGCGCCCGTGTAAGAAAACATCCTCGACATTGGTGGCCGGAAAGATGAAATCCCTTTTATAGGTATCGTAAGAATAGTTGTAGGCGAAAACATTGCCGTTAGCGCCAAAGTGCACCGTCATGGAGTGGCGGAGGCGCTTGAAAATATTGTCGTCGATCAAATTTTCGCTACTGGCGCGGATCAAATTCACTCCGTAGGCCAATCCTCCGCCGTAATCGTGGCCTTCGGTGAAAAAATTACCGGTAAGGTGCAGGTGGGTAGAATACTCCACATCCACGTGGGCGCGGTTGCACTTGACGCTTTTGATGCCTTTTACCCAGCAATTGAGGGCGTGGGAAAAGAAAATATTGCTCGCTTGTTCCGGGCTGCTGTTGGCCTGGTCCAGACGATTGAGGGTGAAACACTGAAAGCCGACAAATTGCACGGGATTGTTGAGGTGCGAAAAACGGGGATTGTAAACCGCCGGATAGTCCAGGCGCAGGGGTGGATCAAAATAGATGGTGTTGCCCTGTATTTCGGTTACCCGCAAAAACTGGCCGGTAATCTTCGTGCCGCTACCGCTGGGGGTGAGGTAGGCATCGTCTTGAATGCTGAGGATGTAATCGCCAGGCTGCAGGCCGCTGTAAATGGGGTTATAGGTTTGGGTAAAAACAGTGTCACCCACACTGGCTGCGGCGATGGTCTTGTTGAAATCGGCGTTGCGGGATCCGACCACGGAAAAGCAGTGGGTGCTGGCCCCGCCCAAATTGAAATTAAAAACGGTAATATCTGCCCCCATCCCCTTAATGACCGTCTCCGAGGGAACCTGGATTCCGCTATTGAAAAGAAAGGTTCCGGCGGGAAACTGCAGCACGGTGGGCTCAGAAAAGCCGTTCAACAGGCTTTGCACGGCCGCACTTACGTCGGTGGCCCCGGTATTGTCACCGCCAAAAGTGATGGTATCGGTGTAAACCGGAGGCGCTTCCGCCAAGCCGGCCCGCGTCCAATCCATGGAACGGTTGGCCGGCAGGGTCTGAGCCGGCAAAAATGACCAATATAGGGGTAAGAGAATGGCAAAGATAAGCCTTTTCATTATCAGGTGCTTAAAGCAAATTTCGGGAATTGCCGACAATGGGCGGTAGAAAAATCAAGGTTTTAGCCAGCGCGCGGGGCTAATGGCCAAAACCCCACCGGCCGATTCCAGCAAGTCCCGCAAGGGTGGGGCCACCCTTTCGATTTCTTCCGGCCGGGCGTACCAGATAATCAAAGAGTTGGTAAAGGCGTCGGTCAAACCCAAGGCGTCCCGCATGCCGCGGTGGCCCTTTCCGCGCACCTTTTCCACCACGGTGTAGCCACTCACCTGCGCATTTTCCAGCAAATCCAGGGCCTGGTCAAGATCAGAGCGGGAGAGGATGATTTCAACGCGTTCTATGGCTTCCATGAGCAGAGGGGACTTGTAGGGGGTGGTGATTCTATTGGCACAGATTCTTTCAGGACAAAAGGTATTCCAATAAAGCGTAATACATGGGAATGCCCACAATTATATTCACCGGAAAGGTGATGCCGAGCGACATCGGCACGTAAATGCCCGGATTGGCCTGGGGCACCGCCATGCGCATAGCCGCCGGTACCGCAATGTAGGAAGCGCTTGCCGCCAGGATGGTAAGTAGGAAAGCATTGCCCAGGGAAACATTCAGCAACCAGCAAACGACAATGGAAAGCCCGGCGTTGAACAAGGGCACCAATACGGCAAACAGCAAAAAGAAGAGGCCTTTTTGCCGCAAGCCGGCGATGCGCTTGCCCGCCAACAAGCCCATATCGAGCATAAAAAGACTCAGTATCCCCTTAAAAAGTCCTTCGCTAAAGGGAGCCATCCCCGCATACTGAGCATCGGAAATCAGCATTCCCACCAAAAGACTGAGCAGAATGATAAACACCGAACCATTGGTAAAAGCCTCGTGCAAAACCTTGGTCATTTTGCCCTTTTTGGGGCTTTCGTCCTGGGCACTGCGAATGAGTATCACCCCCACGATAATTGCGGGAGACTCCATGATGGCCAAAGCGGCAATCATATGACCGCCAAAAGCCACCTCCGCCTGTTGTAAAAAAGACACCGCGGTAACAAAAGTTACCGCACTAACCGAGCCATAGGTGGCGGCAATGGCCCCCGCGTTGTACACATCCACCTTGCGGCGCAAAATCCAAAAGGTGTAGAGGGGCACCAATACCGCAAAACCTACCGCCAGGAGCAAGGGCCTCAACATGACCTGCCAATCTTCTCCGTGGGACAGCTCCATACCTCCCTTCAAACCGATGGCAAAAAGCAGAAAAAGTGAGAGAAAACGGGCTACTTCGCGAGGAATGGCCAGATCGGAGCGCAGGGCTACGGCTAAAAGCCCGCCGAGGAAGAACAACACCGGCGGGCTTAGCAAATTGTTGAGGATCAAGTGAAAATCCAAAGGCCAAGGGTATTATTCTGCCTGCCCCAGGGAGAAACCAAGCTCCCCCTCAAAGTAGTAAAGATTTTCGGTTTTTACCACGTCGATACCGTCGGCCAACAGCCTTTGGATCAAAGCCGGTACTGCCTCCCGGGCTACCGGTTTCATTTGCTTGACGTCTTTGGGGTTGTCCAGGTGCACAAAACGGCAGCGCCAGTGGTCGGTGCAGAAAGTTTCCGGCAAGCCATCGGGATAGACCTTAACCCCTCGGTTGGTGATCATTTTCAGTTTGAATTCGGGACCAGCGTGCTCTTGCAGTTTGTGGGCCAGTTCATCGGCACTGCGCACCGGATCGTCGATAAAGAGGTCGGAGCCCACCAGCACTTTTTCCTGTTTGGGCCGCTCGTAAGACAACGCCTCAATGGGACGGAAGCGCTCGGCGTCAAAGGTCAGGGGGGCCAGGTGTTGGGGCTTTTTGCCCAGGCGCTCGATTACGGCGTCCGCGAAAGCGTCAGTGCCTACCTTTTGCTTGCTCGACTCCGGGTCGTAGATATCTCCGGTGTGGATGCCTTCTTCGATGGTGCAACGCCAGGCATTGGCGATTTTCTCGGCCGCTTCCAATTGCCCCAAGTGCTGCAGCATCAACGTAGCCGCCGAGATCAGACCGCTGGGATTGGCCATGTTCTTTCCGGCAATATCCGGAGCCGAACCGTGTACGGCTTCAAACATGGCAAAGCCCTGACCGATGTTGGAGGATCCTCCCAAACCAACCGAGCCGGTAATTTGCGCGGCAATGTCAGAGATGATGTCTCCGTAAAGGTTGAGGGTTACTACCACGTCGAATTTCTCCGGTTGATCGGCCAAAAGAGCCGCACCGATATCGATGATGCGCAGCTCCGCCTCAATCTCAGGGTACTCGGCCGAAATTTCCCGGAACAGCTCACTGTAAAGGCCGTCGGTCAACTTCATGATGTTGTCCTTTACCATGCAGGTCACTTTTTTGCGGCCGTAGATTTTGGCGTACTCAAAAGCGTAGCGGATAATTTTTTGGGTGCCGGGTATAGAAACCAGCTTCAAACACTGAAATACATCGGTGGTTTGGCGGTGCTCAATGCCTGCGTAGAGGTCTTCTTCGTTCTCCCGCACAATCACCGTATCCATTTTGGGGTGCTTGGAATCGATGTAGGGGGCATAACTTTCGCAAGGGCGTACATTGGCGTAAAGGCCCAAACTTTTGCGGATGGTAACGTTCAAACTTTTATAGCCACCGCCCTGAGGCGTGGTGATGGGTGCCTTGAGAAAAATCTTATTCCGCCGCAAGGTGTCCCAGCTCTCGGGAGCTATCCCTGAGCTGTGGCCCGAGAGGTATACGCTTTCGCCGATGTCAATGAAATCGTAGTTCAATTCAGCCCCGGCTGCTTTCAGGATGCGCAGGGTGGCGTCCATAATTTCCGGACCGATGCCGTCGCCTTTGGCTACAGTAATGGTGGTGCTCATAACTTAGCGGTAATTGAGATTTAGATTGGGCGGCCCTTTTGCCGCGGCTGCGAAGGTAAGCCTTGCCGGGCAATTTATCCCCTTTCGGGGAAAGGGCCTTCGGCTTGTAATGGCTTAATCTTCCCGGATATCCCTGACAATTATGATCCTCCGGGGAAGCTTTTCCCTCCCATTCTTGGTCTGCCCTCCCGCTTTTGCAATCTTTGCCTCTCCACCTCTACGCAAAGCCCCCCTTTTTATGGCCCAAAAGCGCTACTTTGATTTTCACGGTCCGGTATTTATCCCCTCGGCCTTGGTGGTAATCCTCTTTGTTGGTCTTACCCTCGCCATCGGCAAGCCGGCCGAGCGCTTTTTTGCCGATTTGCAAACCGGTCTTTACGACAATGTGGGCTGGCTGTTCATTTTTACCATGAACGCCTTGCTCATTGCCGCTCTGGGCCTGGCCTTTAGTCCCCTGGGGAAAATCCGCCTCGGCGGTGAAAAAGCCACCCCCGAGTTTTCCGATTTTTCCTGGTATTCCATGCTCTTCTCTGCGGGCATGGGAATTGGCCTGGTCTATTTCGGCGTGGCCGAACCCATTCAGCATTTGATCGATCCACCGGCGCCGGTAGGCAGTAAGGTGGAGGCAGCCAAGCAGGCTTTTCAGTTTACCTTTCTCCACTACGGTCTGCACCCCTGGGCCGCCTACGGCATGGTAGCCCTGGCCCTGGCCTTTTTCACTTTTAACAAGAAGCTGCCCCTCGCCATTCGTTCCCTTTTTTCTCCCCTCCTATCCCGGCGTATTCACGGACCCCTTGGCTCTACGGTTGATACTTTGGCGGTGGTGGCTTGCCTTTTCGGTTTGGCAACTACCCTGGGATTTGGTGCCAAGCAACTGAGCAGTGGCCTGTTTTACCTTTTCGGATTGCCGGACGGAATCAACAGCCAGGTGATCATCATCGCGGTAGTTACTTTAGCGGCCACCGTCTCGTTGGTACTCGGGCTCGACAAAGGGGTGCGGGTGCTGAGCGAAGTCAATGTGAAAATTGCTGCCGCCTTTCTCCTCGGCATGCTCCTTCTGGGGCCCACCGTTTATTTACTCGATGCTTTCCTGGAAAACCTGGGGCTCTATTTTCAAAACCTCATCGCCCTCAGTTTTTACACCGAAGTGTACAGCGAAGGAGACTGGCAAAACAACTGGACCATTTTCTACTACGCCTGGTGGATCGCCTGGAGCCCCTTCGTGGGTATTTTCATTGCCCGGGTCTCCAAAGGCCGCACCGTAAAGGAGTTTTTGATTGGCGTGGTACTCCTACCCTCGCTGGTTTCCTTCTTTTGGTTGTCGGTTTTTGGCAGTTCCGCCCTTTATTTGGAACTGAATGGCACCGCACCCATCGGTGAGGCCGTGGCCGAGAACAGCAGTACCGCCCTCTTCGCCATGTTGGGAAATTACCCCCTCAGCAAGCTGATGAGTTTTGTGGGCGTATTGCTAATTGTGGGATTTTTTGTCACCTCCTCTGATAGCGGCTCATTGGTGGTAGACTCCCTCACCTCGGGAGGCAAGCTGGATGCTCCGGTGGGGCAACGCATCTTTTGGGCTTTGGCCGAGGGGGCCCTGGCTGCCACCTTGCTTATCGGAGGAGGGCTGGTGACCTTGCAAACTGCGGTGATGCTGGCCTCTTTGCCCTTTGCCATTACCCTGCTGGTGATGACTTATTCGCTCATCCTGGCCTTGCGGAAGGAACGCGTAAAGGTGGTGCGCCGCAAAGTGAGGCGCCGCCAATTGCGGCAAGCCGCCAAATGGGAAGCCCATTACCGGGAATACCTGCGCGAGGAGGTGGAAAGCGAAGAAGAAATCTCCTGAATCTTTCCCTTTTTCTTGGCGGATCCAAAAATTACCCTACTTTTGTAAGCGATTAATCACTTTTACGTGACCGAAAAACAAGAAAAGATCTTGCACAGCGCCTTGCACCTTTTTGCCCAGAAAGGCTTTGACGGCACTTCCACCCGGCAGGTTGCCCAGCGGGCAGAAGTTTCTGAAGGTTTGATTTTTAGGCACTTTGGCAGCAAGGAAGGTCTTCTGGAAGCCATCCTGAAACGAGGCGAAGAAATGGCCGCTGAAGCGGTAAAGCCGGTTTTGGAAGCCACTGCGCCCAAAGAAGTTATTGCCAAAGCCCTGGAAATGCCCTTCGAGATCAAAGTGGATAGTTACCAAACCTGGCGCTTGATTTATGCCCTTAAATGGCAAACCGACCGCTATTCGGCCGTGGGCCTGGAAGTATTGCGGCAAAAATTAAGCGAGGCCTTTGCCGCCCTGGGATGTGAAGATCCGGTTTCCGAGGCCGAGATCGTGCTGATGTACCTCGACGGGGCGGCAACTGCCCTCCTGCTGCATCCCCCACAGGCCCAACACCGCCTGCTGCAAACCCTTAAGAAGAAATACGCCCTACAATAAAAATTTTATTTTAAACTGTAAGTGATTAATTACTTAAATCTCCTCCAATGAAAAATGTAGTCTTGATTACCGGAGCATCCTCCGGCCTGGGTAAGGAAACCGCCCTGAACCTCTTGCAAAAAGGTTACCGCGTTTATGGTGCGGCCCGCCGGGTAGAACGCATGAAAGACCTGGAATCCGCCGGTGGCAAGGCCCTGGCCCTCGACATCACCGATCCCCAACAGATCCGAAGCGCGGTAGACCAAATTCTGGAGGCCGAAGGCCGCCTGGATGTTTTGGTAAACAATGCCGGTTACGCCATATACGGTGCGGTAGAGGATACCAGCTACGAAGACGCCCGGCGCCAGTTTGAGGTAAACCTTTTTGGCCTGGCGGAAATGACCAAAGCGGTGCTTCCCCAAATGCGCAAACAAGGCAGTGGTACCATCATCAACCTATCGTCTATGGGTGGCAAAATGTACACCCCCCTGGGCGCTTGGTATCACGCCACCAAGCACGCTCTGGAAGGCTGGAGCGATTGCCTGCGCCTGGAGCTTAAGGCCTTTGGTATTGATGTGGTGATCATCGAACCGGGCGTGATCCGCACCGAATTTGCCGAGGTCATGAGTGGTCCGATGCTGGAAAGGAGCGGCAAAGGGGCCTACGCCGAACTTACCCACAAAATTGCCGCCGCTACGGAAAATAGCTATCGTAAAAAAAACAGCTCCCACCCTCGGGTGGTAGCCCAAGCCATTGCTCGGGCCATTGCGGCCCGCAAGCCTAAAACCCGTTACGTGGCCGGCAAAATGGCCCGGCCCCTGATGTGGGTGCGCAAATACCTGGGCGACCGCATTTATGACGCCGCGGTTATGAGTCAGGTAAAGTAATGTCCCACTTGCCATTCCACCAGCCAGTTTCTATTTCGGCTCCCATACGGCGATAGAATTCCACCGCCTGGCTGTTCCAGTCCAAAACCTGCCAGTCTACGCGGCGCGCTCCGGCGCGCCGCGCCTCGGCGGCAACCGCTTCCAGAAGCGCCTTACCCAGTCCCCTTCCGCGAAAGCGGAACCGTACCATTAAATCCTCCAAATAAATACCCGGGCCCTTCCAGGTGGAATAGCGCGGGTAATACAAAGCAATGCCGGCCGGGGTACCGGCCACTTCTGCTACCAGAAAAGAAAAGTCTCCCCGGTCAAAATGTCGCTGCCGCTCAGCCAGGCTAACCTCTACCGCCTGGGGCTGACGCTCAAATTCGGCCAGTTCCTGGATGCATTGCTGCAAAAAGAGGAGATCTCCGGTTTTCCCCGGCCGGATGGTAAATGAGCGGTCCATGGCTGTTTCGTTTAAAAATGATTCCAAATTTTTCCCGGAAAATTAAACCAGAGGCCTAAATATTTTGCTGTGCGATGGCTTCCGACTTAGCTTCGTAACTCTAAGTGAAAATTATGGAGCCTTACCGGGAAATTGCCCGCTTTAGCCAATGGTGGGTTTGGCTGCCCCTGGGCGGGATATTGGTCTTTTTCGTTTACGCCATTCTCAGCCAGGTGGTACTCGGTCGCCCCGTGGGCAATAACCCCCTCTCCAACTGGGGTTTGGTTTTACTCACTGTGGTGATCTTTTCCCTCCTTTTTACCCTGCTGCGCCTGCAGTTGGTCACGGTTGTTGACCAACAGGCGGTCGGGGTGGAATTCGGCATTTTTGGCAAACACCGCTTCCGCTGGCAGGAAATCCGCAAAGCGGAAGTCGTGAATCTGGGTTGGGTAGGTTATGGCTACCGCTTCAATCGGCAGCACGGACAAATTTTTACCCTGGGCGGAAAAAAAGCCCTGCGTTTAACCCTCAAAAGCGGTAAGAAAATAACCATCGCCACCAGGCAACCCGAAGAATTGCAAGGCTATTTGCGCCAAATCGGTAAGGGCAAATAGGCATTCCACTTACCTTTGGCGGCATAAACAAGGCTATGAAAAGACACATCACCCTCGGCGAATTTATCGTAGAAAACCAACGCGACTTTCCTTACGCCAAAGGAGAACTAAGCGCTCTTTTAAGTTCCATCCGCTTGGCGGGAAAAATGGTAAACCAAGCCATCAACAAAGCGGGTTTGGCCAATATTTTGGGCGCCGCGGGCAACGAAAATGTGCAGGGTGAAGATCAACAGAAATTGGACGTCCTCGCCAACGAGCTTTTTATCAGCACCTTACGTAATCGAGGCGATATCTGTGGGCTGGCCTCTGAAGAAATGGAGGACTTTATTGAGTTCAACGACCCCATTCACAACGAAGCCAAATACGTAGTACTTATCGACCCGCTGGACGGCTCCTCCAATATTGACGTCAACGTTTCGGTGGGCACCATTTTTAGCATCTACCGCCGGGTAAGCCCGGTGGGTAGCCCAGTGCAACTGGAAGACTTTTTGCAACCGGGCAACCAGCAAGTAGCGGCGGGTTATTTGGTTTACGGCACTTCCACCATGCTGGTGTACACCACTGGACGCGGGGTTAATGGCTTTACCTTCGACCCCGGCATAGGCTCTTTTTTCCTTTCCCATCCCCAAATGCAGGTGGCAGAAAGCGGTAAGATCTACAGCATCAACGAGGGCAATTACGTGCACATGCCGGAGGGAGTGAAAAAATACATCAAGTGGTGCCAGGAGCTGGATTTCGAAACCAAACGTCCCCTTACCTCTCGCTATATCGGCTCTTTGGTAGCGGATTTCCACCGCAACCTGCTCAAAGGCGGTATCTACATCTACCCCCGGGGCACCAAAGCCCCTCAGGGCAAATTGCGCCTGCTCTACGAATGCAACCCCATGGCCTATCTGATCGAACAGGCGGGAGGCAAAGCCTCCGATGGCTACCAGCGCATTCTGGACGTACAACCCCAGGAACTCCACCAACGCGTTCCGTTTTTCTGCGGCAGCAAAAAAATGGTAGAAAAAGCGGAGTGGTTCATGGCGGAATACAAAGACTAAAGCCGGCCCGGTCAGACAACCTCTTCTGCCTTTTTGCTTCCAATTAAAAAGGGAAGGTCCCTTTTGATTATCCAAAAAGAAAGAAGATGAAAACGAAAGGGAAAATTTGGTTCCTAGCCGTACTGGCCAGCCTCAGCGCCCCCATTGCGGCCCAAGGCCTATTGATTGGCAAAGTATTCGCCTCCGCCGACCGGCAGATGCTCGCCGGAACCTCCGTGCAGCTCTACGATGAGGACGGTGCCCTCTTGTTGAGCACCACCACCGGCTACGACGGCCGCTACACCAGCGACACCCTCCCGGCAGGGCTCTACTTTATCAGCCTGGAAAGAGAGGGATTCCAAAAAGTTGAAAAACAGGCCATCCGCATCTTTTCCGGAGCCACCCGCCTGGAATGGAGCTTGAAGGCCTTACCAAAGGAGACTCAGGACCCCGCTATAAAACCACAAAGCCCCATGCTAGGCTTGCTGAATCGGGTTTTGGAAAATGCCGTGGGCCCAGGGCCCTGGTAATCAAAACATGGCCGCCAGCAGATCATTCAGACTGATGTCTTTGAAATAGCGCTCGGCCTCCACTGCTTCCAAACGCGCCCGGATGGCCGTCTCTTCGTGAGGCAAGCCCACCAAAGCGTTTTCTACCGGCTCTATATCGCGCAAGTGGAAAAAGTCGCCCTGGATTTTGGCCGCCTGGATGATGCCCTTTTGCACCTCCAGGTTCATTTCCAGGGTGCCGCCCGGGCAGCGCACCCCCTGCTGGAAATTGTATTTGGGCGAATAGCCATAATTCCACTCCCAGGTGGCGTATTTCTCGTCGCGGATTTGCTGAATTTTTGCCAACTCCGCCTCGGAAAAAACGTAAGGCCGCGCGTCGGGAAAGGTCTCCAGAATGTAGGCCATAACCTTTTGGGCAAATTCCTCCACGGTAATTTTTTCCTTTAAGTGATCCTGGATATTGGTCACCCTTTTGGGGATGGACTTCACTGCCCGGTCTTTGTACTTCAGGGGGTTCACTTTCAGGGCCCCGCTGATGTCGGGCATATGGGAAGAGAAGAGCAGGGTACCGTGATGGAGGACTTTATTTTTAAACACGTGTTCGGCATTGCCGGAAAACTTACGGCCCTCAATCACGATGTCGTTGCGGCCACTAAATTCGGCCTGTACGCCCAATTGGCGCAAAACGGCAATGATGGGTTGGGTGTAGCGCTCAAAATCCACCATGTCGTGCTCGTCCTCGCCGGTGCGGGTAAAGGAAAAATTGAGATTGCCCAGATCGTGGTACACCGCACCGCCCCGGATAAACGGCGCACCACTTTTATGCCCTTTTTCTGAACGTAATCGCGATTGATCTCCGCCAGGGCATTTTGGTGTTTGCCCACGATAATGGCGTTGTCGTTGCGCCATAGCATAAAGCAATCTTCTTTCAGGTGCTTGAAGATGTACTCATCGGTGGCAATATTGAAATAGGGGTCGGTGAAGTGGTGATGAATGCAAAGCATACGGCGGGTTTTGGCAAAAATAAGGCGTCTAGCCAAGCCTTGTTCAAAAGGACTGCAGCAGGAGGAGCCACAAAAGGCTCAGGGAAGGCCCCAGCAGGGCGGCCAATAGTCCGCCCCGGTAAAAGTCTTTTTGCTGCAGCAAGCCGGTGCTGAAGGCAATGGCATTGGGCGGGGTAGAAACGGGCAAAAACAAGGCGCAGGAAGCAGCGAGGGCAATCAGTACGGCCATAATGCCCGTTTCCTCGCTCTGACCGCCCAGCAGCATCAAACCCAGGGGTACCAGGATACTGGCGGTAGCGGTATTGCTCATAATATTGGAAAGGAGCACGGTAACCAGGCCAAAAACCAGGATGAGCAGCGGCAGGGGAATGTCGAGCTGCAGTTGGCTGAGTAACAGCGCGGCCAGGCCCGAGTCAACCAGGGCCAGGCCCAGGGCCAGACCGCCGGCTACCAGCATCAAAGTATCCCAGGGCAGGCGGCGCACGTCGTTGGCGTACAGCACCGAGGTCAAGGTGAGCAAAACGATGGGCAAGCCGCTGATTACCGCTACCGGAATGCCGTGCCAGGGGGTGCTAATCCAGAGGGCAATGGTAAGGGCGGTTACCAGTAGTACCGTGCGCCTTTCTCCAATGGGGGCCGGAGTTTCGCTTTCGCGGGATGGCAGGGGCGGATTGGTCCAGACCCGGGGCAAACGGTAAGCCCGCAACAGGAAGAAGTAAAAAAGGGCCAAGAGCGCCATGGCTGGGGGAATGCCATAGGCCATCCAGTCCAGAAAATCCACCGCAATGCCCTGAGCCTGCAAGGCCCCTACCGCCACGGCATTGGGGGCGCTGCCGATGATGGTACCCATCCCCCCCAGGGAAGCGGCAGCGGGGATACCCAGTAGCAAAGCCTTGCTCAGGGGGTCTTCTGCCCCCCGGGCCTTGATCATGGGCAAGACCGAGGCCAGCATCATGGCCGCGGTGGAGGTGTTGGACATCACCATGGAGGCCAAACCGGTGGTGAGCATCAGCCCCCCCAAAAGCCGCCTGGGATTGTCGCCCGCCAGGCGAAAGGTAAAGTGAAAGAGCGCCTGATCGAGGCCCGTCTTGCGCATCCCCTCCGCTAAAAAAAAGCCGCCCAGAAGCAGCCAGATAACAGGACTGCTCCAGGTATCGACGTATTTGCGGATCTGCTCCCCTTCCGCCCCCAGCGCCCCCTGACTAAAAACCAAAAAGCCAATGATCAAAATGCCCACCGCAAAAGGAGGAATGGCTTCGGTGAGCCAAAGCCCAATGGCCCAGAGCGCCAAAAAGAGGATGTACACCTGGGAGAGGTTGAGGGCCGACTGATGCCCCCAATAGGCCAGGAGGGCCGCTGCCAAACTTACCCCCACAAAGCGGCCCGCCCGCCCGGAGTTGCTGATGCGCTTTCCACCCATGGCGAGGAGGGCCATCAAGCGTGAATCGCCGCTTACCAAAACGGGAAAAGGCCATTGCTGCTTTAAAAAATCACCGGTACGGCGAAAGGGGTTTTCCATTTCCGATCCCTGCACTTTCAGCCCTTAAAATTAATACCCTTTCCGGGGCAGCACTTACCTTCGCGCAACATTGTTTAAGCGGAAAATGCCCCCGCCGGGGCAACGCTTTCCAATACCGCGCATGAGCCTTGTAGAAACGACCGATAAAAGCGCTTCCCTCAGCGAATTGTATGGCGATAACCAGCGCCTGTCGCGCCTGGCCCTTGCCCTCAAGAACGAACCCTTCGGGAAAATACACCTGCGCGGCATGGCGGGTTCTTACAAGGCCATTGCGCTGGCCGAAATTTACCGGCAAACCGAATTGCCCCAGCTGGTTATATGCCGCGACAAAGAAGAAGCGGCCTACTTTCTCAACGACCTGGAAGCCCTGCTGGGCGAGCGGGACGTGCTCTTCTACCCCGGCTCCTACCGCCGGCCCTATCAGGTAGAAGAAACCGACAACGCCAATATTCTCCTGCGGGCCGAGGTGCTCAACCGCCTGAGCAGCCGGCGCAAGGCCGCCATTTTGGTGAGCTACCCCGATGCGCTTTTTGAAACGGTAGTTACCCGCAAACAACTAAAAGCCAACACTTTCACCCTTAAAGAGGGCGATGACTTGAGCATCGACTTCCTCAACGAAACCCTTTTTGAATACCAATTTGAACGGGTTGACTTTGTCAGCGAGCCCGGTCAGTTTTCGGTGCGGGGTGGAATTGTTGACGTTTATTCCTTTTCCCACCAGGAGCCCTTCCGCATTGAATTCTTCGGCGACGTGGTGGAGAGCATCCGCAGCTTCGACATCGAAAACCAATTGAGCATTGAACGCCTGAGCAAGTTGAGCCTGATGCCCAATGTGGAAAACAAGGCCTTGCTGGAAAAGCGGGAGAGCTTTTTTGCCTTTATGGGTTCTCCTACGGTTTTGTGGTGTGCCGACGTTAAAGCCGCTGCGCAGCGATTGGACGAGCTCTTCGAAAAGGCCGAGCAAGCCTTTTCCGAATTGAAGGGGGAGCTGGAACACGCCAAACCCCAGGAACTCTTTCTCAACGGAGCCCAATTGCTCCAGGACCTGGAAAACTACCCCCTGATCGAATGGAGTTTGCAGAAACACTTTCCCGCGAAAGCGGAAGAGCATTTTGGCCAAAAACCCCAACCCAGCTTCAACAAAAAATTCGATTACCTGGCCGAACACCTGCGCCTGGAAAAGGAGGCCGGTCGGGAGAATTACCTCCTTTGCAGCAGCGAAAAGCAAAAAGAACGCCTGCAAGCAATTTTTGCCGACCTAGGCGAAGAGGAGCATTTTGTAGCGCTGGTTTCCACCCTGCACGAAGGCTTCCAGGATCCTCAGGGCAGCCGCAATGTCTACACCGACCACCAGATCTTTGAGCGCTACCAAAAGTTTAAGCTCAAAACCGGCTACGACAAAAAACAAGCGGTTACCCTTCAGGAACTCACCCGCTTGCAAGTGGGCGACTACATTACCCACATCGACCACGGCATCGGCGAATTTGGGGGGCTGCAAAAGATCGAGGTCAACGGACACACCCAGGAAGCCATAAAGCTGATCTACCAGGGCGGCGACGTGCTCTACGTAAGCATCCACTCCCTGCACAAAATTACCCGCTACAACGGCAAGGAAGGCACGGTACCCACCCCCCACAAACTGGGCTCAGGGGCCTGGCAAAAAACCAAGGCCAAAGCCAAGAAACGGGTGAAGGAGGTGGCCTTTGATTTGATCCAGCTCTATGCGAAACGCAAGTCAAGCCCGGGCTTTGGCTTTTCGCCCGATACCTATCTGCAACACGAACTGGAGGCTTCCTTCCTTTACGAAGACACACCCGATCAGGTAAGTGCCACCGCTGCGGTTAAGGCCGATATGGAAGCGCCCACCCCGATGGACCGCCTCATTTGCGGCGACGTGGGCTTTGGCAAAACCGAAATTGCTATCCGCGCCGCTTTCAAGGCCGTAGCCGACAGCAAGCAGGTGGCCATCCTGGTACCGACAACCATTCTGGCCTTTCAGCACTACAAAACTTTCAGCGAACGCCTGAAGGACCTCCCCTGCCGGATCGACTACATCAACCGCTTCAAGAGCCGCAAGCAACAAAGCGAAACCCTGAGCCATCTGGAAAAAGGCGAGGTGGACATCATTATCGGTACCCACCGCCTGGTTGGCAAGGACGTCAAATTCAAAGACCTGGGGCTGTTGATCATCGACGAAGAGCAAAAGTTTGGGGTAAGCGTGAAAGACAAGCTCAAAAACCTCAAGGTAAACGTCGATACCCTTACCCTGACCGCTACCCCCATTCCGCGCACCTTGCAGTTTTCGCTTATGCAGGCCCGCGATTTAAGCGTGATGACCACCCCGCCCCCCAACCGCCACCCCATTGAAACCCAACTTGTACCCTTCAACGAAGAAATCATTCGCGACAGCATCAGCTACGAGCTGAGCCGGGGCGGGCAGGTGTTTTTCATCCACAACCGGGTGGAAAACATTCAGGAGGTGGCCGGGATGATTCAGAGGCTGCTGCCGGAAGCCAAAGTGGGCATTGGCCACGGGCAAATGGACGGCAAAAAGCTGGAAGAACTGATGCTCCGTTTTATTGAAGGTCATTTTGATGTGCTGGTAGCCACCTCCATTATTGAAAACGGCCTGGATGTGCCCAATGCCAATACCATATTGATCAACAATGCCCACCACATTGGCCTGAGCGATTTGCACCAAATGCGGGGCCG
>AACY020308794.1_pt1 | contig 28248 bp, 26 predicted proteins | sample 267378 | NCBI WGS metagenome assembly AACY02 (sample SAMN02954345, study PRJNA13694) | marine metagenome | biome: aquatic; feature: ocean; material: water; isolation source: isolated as part of a large dataset composed predominantly from surface... | reverse complement strand
ACTCTCCGGAACAGGCCCCTGCATCGCCACGCCGGGCCGCTCTGTCAACGTCGCCGCGCTTGCGGGAGGGCGCGGGGCGGTCTAGCTCGCGTGAGCGCATGCGCCGCGCCGCGCGCCGGGGAGCCGCAGATGCCCGATCCCGAGACGCCCTTTCCGCCCGCCTTCCTGAACATCGCGCGCCGCGGGTTCCTCCGGGTCGCGGTCGGAGCGCCCTTCGTGCGGCCCGGCGACCCGGCGGCGAACGCCGCGCGGATCGCCGCCATGGCGCGTCGGGCGGCGGAGGCGGACGCCAACCTGCTGCTCACGCCCGAGCTTGGCGTCTCCGGCTACGCGATCGACGACCTTCTCCAGCAGTCGGCGCTGCTCGACGGCGTGGAGACCGCGCTTGACGGCCTGCTGGCCGAGACGCGGGACCTTGGGCTCGTCCTGATCGTCGGCGCGCCGATCCGCGCCGGCGGCAGGCTTCACAATTGCGGGATCGCGCTGCATCGGGGCGCGGCGCTGGGGGTCGCGCCGAAGAGCTATCTGCCGAACTACCGCGAATTCTACGAAGCGCGGCACTTCACGCCCGCCGCCGGGGCGGTGGTCGACGAGGTCTCCGTCGCAGGCCGCGTCGCGCCGTTCGGAACCGACCTGATCCTCGAGGCCGAAGACATGCCCGGCTGCGCGCTGGCGCTCGAGATCTGCGAAGACGTCTGGACGCCGGTCCCGCCGTCTGCGGCAGCCTGCATGCAGGGCGCGACGGTGGTGGCGAACCTCTCGGCCTCGAACGCGGCGGTCGGCAAGTCGGATTACCGCCACGCGCTCTGCCGGGTGACGTCGGCGCGGCAGATCTGCGCCTATCTCTACTCGGCCGCCGGGCGCGGCGAGAGCACGACCGATCTCGCCTGGGACGGCCACGCGATGATCTACGAGAACGGCGACCTGCTGGCCGAGGCGCCGCGCTTCTCTCCCGCGGAGGAGCTGGTCCTCGCCGACGTCGACCTGGGACGGCTGGAGCAGGAGCGGCTGCGCACGGGCAGCTTCGCCGACTGCGCGACGGCGAACCCGCCGTCGAAACCGTTCCGGCGGGCGCGGTTCCGTCTCGCGCCGGAGCGCGACCGCGATCTGGGGCTCCTCCGCGCCGTTCCGCGCTTCCCCTTCGTCCCGGACGACGCCGATCGGCTCGACGCGCTGTGCTACGAAGCCTACGAGATCCAGACCGACGGGCTGCGCCAACGCCTCGCGGCGACCGGGATCGAGCGCGTCGTGATCGGGGTCTCGGGCGGGCTCGACTCGACCCAGTCCCTGCTGGTGGCGTGCCAGGCGATGGACCGGCTCGGACTGCCGCGCGCGAACGTGCTCGCCTACACGCTGCCGGCCTTCGCGACATCGGCCGGGACCAAGGCCAACGCCTGGGCGCTGATGCGCGCGCTCGGCGTGACGGCCGAGGAGGTCGACATGACCCCCGCCTGCCGCCAGATGCTGCGCGACATCGGGCATCCGGCGGCGGACGGCGCCAAGCAGTACGACGTCGCCTTCGAGAACGTGCAGGCGGGGGCGCGGACATCCTTCCTGTTCCGCGCCGCGAATCACCGAGGCGCCCTCGTGCTCGGGACCGGCGATCTGTCCGAGCTCGCGCTCGGCTGGGCGACCTATGGCGTCGGCGACCATATGAGCCACTACAATGTGAACGCCTCGGCGCCGAAGACGCTGATCCAGCACCTCATCCGGTGGGTCGCGGGGCGCGGGCTGTTCGGAGCGGAGGCGTCGGGCGTGCTGCGGGCGGTGCTCGACACGGAGATCTCGCCCGAGCTGGTGCCGGGCGAGGGCGAGGGTCCGGCGCAGCGCACGGAGGACTTCGTCGGCCCCTACGCGCTGCAGGACTTCAACCTCTACCACCTGACGCGCTGGGGCGCGGCGCCCTCGAAGGCGCTGTTCCTGGCGCATCACGCCTGGGGCGACGCGTCCCGGGGCGGCTGGCCGCCCGATCTGCCCGAGGCGAAGCGAAGGGCCTACGGACCGGGCGAGCTCGAACGCTGGCTGCGCGTGTTCCTGCGGCGTTTCTTCGGCTCGAGCCAGTTCAAGCGCTCGGCGGCGCCGAACGGGCCGAAGATCAGCTCCGGCGGGTCGCTTTCGCCGCGGGGGGACTGGCGTGCTCCGTCGGATGGGTCGCCCACCGTCTGGCTTGCGGAGCTCGACGCCGCGCTTGAGACGCCCGAACGTTGAGACGACGCGCCGGACGCGGCGCCCTGCGTCGAGAAAAACACCCATCCGCCGCAGGCCCGGCGCGCGCGTTTTCAGTCTCCGTTCAGATTCGCTAACCTAAGCTTCGCCGCGACGCGGACATGGGACGGGCGGATCTCGATGGTCGATCCGAAAGCGACGTTGGAGGAGTTGGCCGAGGCGCTCGAGGCGGCCGGCGTCGGCGTGTATCTCTACGAGGGCGCGCGCGGGGCGCAACGCTGGCTCGCCGGGGCGGCGCTGATCGGCGGAGACGACGCCGGCCCCGTCGATCGGCGCGTCGTGCGCCTTCCCGACCGCCCGGACGCCGGGCCGCGCTTCGTCGGCGTGCTTCAGGCGCGGGCGCCGGAGGACGCGCATCCCGCCTGGGCCGCGCCGACAGGGGCGCAGGACGGACGCAAGGGGATGCAGGCGCATCTGACCCATCTCGCCGAAACCCTGCCGCCGGACACCCCCGTCGCGGTCTGCGCGATCGGCGTCGACGAGTTGCGGGCCTTCTGCCGCGCCTATGGCTATGAGGCGGGCGACCGCCTGACGCTCGGCGTCGGCGCGCGGCTTCACCGGGCTCTGCCGGAAGGGGCAGCTCTGGCGCGAATCGGCGGCGCGACCTTCGCGGCGGCTTTCGTGGGAGACGACGCCGCGCGCTTTCGCGAGCGCGCGGAGGCGCTGTGCGCTGAGGTCCGCTCGGCGGCCTTCGACGTCGGGTTCGGGCCGGTCTCCGTCACGATCTCACTCGGAGCAGCGCTCGCGCAGGGCGACGCCCTCGCCTCGCCCGAAACCTTCGAGGCCGCGCTCGCCGCGCTCGACGAGGCGCGCGCCGAAGGCGAAGAGGGGCTGCATCTTAGGGGCGACGTCGGGCGCGACGCCGGCCTCACGCCCGAAGCGATGCGGGAGGGCGCGCGGACGGTGATGCGCGCGCTCGAGGACGGGCGGGTAGCGATCGCCTTCCAGCCAGTCGTCTCTGCCGGAAACCCCGAGCGCGTGTCGTTCCGCGAATGCCTCGCACGGGTGAAGGACGAGAGCGGCGCATGGATCCCGGCGGGGCTGTTCCTGCCGAAGATCGAGCGGCTCGACCTCGTGCGCGCCCTCGACCGTCGGATGCTGCACCTCGCGCTGGAGACCCTGGCCGCCCACCCGACCGAGCGCTTGTCGGTCAACATCTCCACCCGGACCATGCGCGACCGCGCCTGGCTACGGGAGCTGAGGGAGATGCATGCCGAGCGGCCCGACGTCGTCGAACGGCTGATCGTCGAGCTGACCGAGAGCGCAGCGGTCTCCGACGCCGAGCGCGCCAAGGCGTTCCTCGACGAGGTCCGCGCCCTCGGCGTCGCCATCGCGCTCGACGATTTCGGGGCCGGGTATTCGAGCTTCCGCCATGTCCGCGACTTCCGACCCGACTGGGTGAAGATCGACGGCGGCTTCGTGAAGGGGGTCGCCGACACCCCGGACAACCGGCTCTTCGTCGACACGCTGGTGGGGATCGCGCGGAACTTCGACATGGCGACCGTCGCCGAGTTCGTCGAGACCGACGACGACGCGGAGGTCCTGCGCGCGCTGGGCGTCGACTGCCTCCAGGGCTTCCGATACGGGCGCCCCGAAGTCTCGCCGGACTGGGCGCGCGCCGAGAGCGCGGCCGTGGCGCAGGGCTGACGGCGACCGGAGCCGCCTGCGGCGGCGCGACGAGGCCCGTCTTTACTCCAGGGGCGCCGTCCTTTGACGCAGGACAAACCCGAGCCGGATATTCCAGATATCCTGCCACGCGACGCGCATCGGCGTCATGGGGAGAGATCTGCGATGGAAATGACACCGAATGTCGGCGGCAAGGACGCGAAGATCCGGATGGGCGCCGGCGTCGTCCTGGTCCTGCTCGGCCTCGTGGGCATGCTCGGGACCTGGGCCGTGATCGTGGGCCTGATCGCGGCGGCGAGCGGCTACATGAAATTCTGCCCTGCCTATCGGCTGCTCGGGATGAACACCTGCGAGCCGTCCTGAGGCCAGCCTCGGGCCGTGACGGCGGCGCCGCGGCGCGGGTTGCGGCGCGGCGCCGCGTTCCAAGGGTTCAGGCGACGCGAGCCGAAGCAGGGTCGGCGAAGGCGTCCGCCACCGCTGCGCGCGCCTCCGCGAGCGCCTCGGCAGCGCCATAGGGCGCGTTCAGGAGCAGAAGACCCGAGCCGTACATTCCGCGCGCTGGCGGGTCGGCGAAAATCGCCTCGTCGCGCAGAAATCCCTTTGGCCGGACCGCCTCGATCGGGCCAAGCAGCTCCTCGTGGCGCGCGCCGGAGAGCAGCGGATACCAGATCGTGATCACGCCCTCGGGCCAGCGCGTGGAGAGCTCGAGCGCCAGCAGCGCGGTCTCGAGATACTCGGTCTTGACCTCGTAGCTCGGGTCGATCAGGGCCAGACCGCGACGCGGCGACGGCGGCGTCAGCGCGCGCAGGCCCTCGCCGCCATCGCGTTTGTGGATCGCGACGCCGGCGCCCGACATCGCCGCCTTGAGCGCCTCCAGCTCGGCCGGATGCAGCTCCATCAGCGTGATGCGGTCGTCGGGGCCGAGCAGCGATCGGGCGATCATCGGCGAGCCCGGATAAGCCGTCGGCCCTTGCGCGGCGCGCGCCGCGCGGACCGCGTCCCAGAACGGATGCTCGGCCGGCTCGAGCCCGCCGACCCCGCGCAACGCCTCGCCCGTTTTCAGCGCCTCGGGCGACGCGATGTCGTAGAGCCCGCGGCCGGCGTGGCTTTCGAGATAGGAGATCGGGCGCGGCTTGCGCTTCAGCAGCCCCAGCAGGCCCGCGAGGGCGGCGTGCTTGTGCAGGTCGGCGGGTCCGCCCGCGTGATAGGCGTGCTGATACGAGAGCATCGGCGGCATCCTAGGCCGGCCCGCCCCGTCGCGCGAGCCCCGCGATGCTCTATATCCGCGGTTAATGACGCCTTTCGCCCGCCTGCTCGAAGGACTGCTTTTCGCGCCGCAGCGCAGCGCCAAGCTCGCGCTGCTGAAGGAGTTCTTCGCCGGAACGCCCGACCCGGACCGCGGCTGGGCGCTCGCCGCGCTCGCCGGCGGGCTGGAGACGCCGCAGCTAACCCCCTCGGTGTTCCGCGCTCTGGCGGAGGAGCGCGTCGACGCGGAGCTCTTCCGCCTGTCCTACGATTTCGTGGGCGATCTCGCCGAGACGGTCTCGCTGATCTGGCCCGGCGGGCGGACGGACGGCGCGGCGCCGCCGCTTGGCGAGGTGGTGGAGACGCTGCGCGGCGCGCCGCGCGCGGGGCGGATGGCGGCCGTCGCCGAGCTGTTCGACCGCATGGGACCGTCGGAGCGCTTCGCGCTGGTGAAGCTCTGCGCGGGGGGCCTGCGCGTCGGGGTCTCGGCGCGGCTCGCGAAGGTGGCGCTCGCCGAATGGTCGGGGCGGCCCGTCGAGCGAATCGAGGAGCTGTGGTTCGGCGTCGCCGCGCCCTACGAGACGCTGTTCCGATGGCTGGAGGGGGGCGCGGAACCCGACGTGGACCTGTCGCTGGCCTTCCGGCCGATGATGCTCGCGCATCCGGTCGAGCACTACCTCTATGCGCCCGAGGAGCAGCGCGCGAACGCGGAGAGCGACGCGGAGACGCGCGCGCGGCTCGCCGCGAAACTCGCGCCGGCGGACTTCCTGGCCGAGTGGAAATGGGACGGCGTGCGGGTCCAGGCGGTCGCCACGGCGCGGGGACGCGCGCTCTATTCCCGGACGGGCGAGGATATCGGGGCCGCTTTTCCGGACGTCCTGCGGACGATGGACTGGGAGGGCTGCGTCGACGGGGAGCTGCTGGTGGGCGACGGCGGGTCGGTCGCGCCGTTCTCCGAGCTTCAGAAGCGGCTGAACCGCAAGACGGTGAGCGCGAAGGACCTCGCGGAGCGGCCCGCCTTCATCCGCGCCTACGACCTGCTGCATGATGGCGCGCGCGATCTGCGCGACCTCGGCTTCGAGGCGCGGCGCGCCCGGCTCGAAGCCTGGATCGCCGAGCGCCGGCCCGAGCGGCTCGACCTTTCGGAGGCCGTCGACTTCGCCGACTGGGAGACGCTCGCCGACTTGCGCGCGGGGGCGCGCGACGCCTCGCAGGAAGGGCTGATGCTCAAGCGGCGCGACGCGGCCTACGCCGGCGGGCGGCCGATGGGGCTCTGGTTCAAGTGGAAGCGCGATCCTCTGACCGCCGACTGCGTGCTGATCTACGCCCAGCGCGGCCACGGGAAGCGGTCGAGCTTCTACTCCGACTTCACCTTCGCCTGCTGGCGGGAGGGGGCGGAGGGCCCGGAGCTGACGCCGGTCGGCAAGGCCTATTCGGGCTTCACCGACGCGGAGCTCGCGGAGCTGGACCGATTCGTGCGGGCGCACACGGTCGAGCGCTACGGCCCGGTGCGCGCCGTCGAGCCGAAGCTCGTGCTGGAGATCGCCTTCGACGGGGTGCAGGCCTCGACCCGCCACAAGTCGGGGGTGGCGATGCGGTTCCCGCGGATCAAGCGCATCCGCTGGGACAAGCCGGCCGCGGAGGCGGACCGGGTGGAGACGCTCGAGCGGATGATCCCGGCCCCGCCCTGAGCCCGTTTTTGGGCTCCCAACTTGGGAGCGTTGAAATCATTACGTTTTTTCTGGTTAAGATCCGTGAGACCGGTGCGCGGATTGGTCAGCGCGAGCGCTTAGCCGCAAGAATCGCCCGGGCGACCAGCCCGGGCGGCGCCCGACCCTCCCCCCGGGAGGGCGCGTTGCAACGGATCAAGCCGTTGAGCAGACAGGATATATCGCCACCATAAACCAAACGGCTCCACGGTCTTTCCGCGCCCTCCCAGGCTCGGGCGCCGCCCTTCTCTCTCAGCGGCGGGGGCCGCAAGCGCAGCGGGTTCGGGCGACGACCGTGATCGCGCACAGGTCTCATCCGTCAAGCTTCGCGCAGGCCCAAGGGCCTTGCGTCGTCAGCAGTTCGGCACGTTCACCGCGAGGCCGCCGAGCGAGGTCTCCTTGTACTTCTCGCTCATGTCGCGGCCGGTCTGGCGCATGGTCTCCACGCAGGCGTCGAGCGAGACGAGATGCTCGCCGTCGCCGCGCAGCGCGAGCGAGGCGGCCGAGACCGCCTTGATCGCGCCGAGGCCGTTGCGTTCGATGCAGGGGACCTGCACGAGCCCGGCGATGGGGTCGCAGGTCATGCCGAGATGGTGCTCGAGGGCGATCTCGGCGGCGTTCTCGATCTGGGCGTTCGTCCCGCCGAGCGCGGCGGCGAGCGCGGCCGCCGCCATCGCGGATGCGGAGCCGACCTCCGCCTGGCAGCCGCATTCGGCGCCGGAGATCGAGGCGTTCTTCTTGATGAGCCCGCCGATCGCCGCGGCCGTCAGCAGCATCTCGCGCTTGCCGGCGGCCGTCGCCCCGAGGATCTGGTCCTCATAGTAGCGCATCACGGCCGGGAACACGCCGGCGGCGCCGTTGGTGGGCGCGGTCACCACCTGGCCGCCGGCCGCGTTCTCCTCGTTCACGGCCATGGCGTAGACCGACAGCCAGTCGTTCGCGACATGGGGCGCGGCGCGGTTGAGGCCGCGTTCGGCGACAAGCTGGTCGTGGATCGCCTTGGCCCGCCGGCGCACCTTGAGGCCGCCCGGCAGCACCCCGTCGCGCGCGAGGCCGCGGTCCATGCAGGCGCGCATCACGGACCAGAGCCGGTCGAGCCCCGCGTCCAGCGACGCCGGGTCCATGCGGGTGAGCTCGTTGGCGCGCTTCATCGCGGCGATGCTGAGGCCGGCGGCGCGGCCCATCTCCAGCATCTCCGCGGCGGTGCGGAACGGATAGGGCACGGGCGCGGCGTCGGCCTCGGCGTCGCCGGCGTGGTCGAGCTCGCGCTCGGTGAGCACGAAGCCGCCGCCGATCGAGTAGTAGATCTCGCGCGCGACCACGACGTCGCGCGCGTCCCGCGCCTCGAGCGCCATGCCGTTGGCGTGGCCGGGCAGCGGCGGGCCGTAGTCGAAGACGATGTCGGCGTCGGGGTCGAAGGCGAGGTCGGGCAGCGCGTCGGGGCGGACGCGCCGCGTCGCGCGGGCGTCGGCTTCTGCCGCCTCGGCGGACTCGGGGTCCAGCGTCTCGGGCCGGAAGCCGCAGAGGCCGAGCAGCACGGCGCGGTCGGTGCCGTGGCCCTTGCCCGTGAAGGCGAGCGAGCCGTGCAGGCGGCAGACGAGCCGCGCGGGCGCGCCGGCGCCCGGCGCGCGTTCGCCAGGGTCACGCAGGAGGTCGAGGAAGCGCGCGGCGGCGGTCATCGGACCCATGGTGTGGGAGCTCGACGGACCGACGCCGATCTTGAAGACCTCGAAGACGCTGACGAACACGATCCGGCTCCCTTTCGACCCTCACGCCCTGCATAGCGCGGCGACGGTCGCCGAGCCCATGCGGCGAGCGACGATCGGGCGCGGCGACGCGACCTTCGGCGGGGCGTGGCGCGCCGGCGCCGCGCGCGATACCCTGCGCGCTCAGGAAGCGCGGAGCGCGCCCCATGACCGAACTCGCCGCAGCCCTCGCGGAAGCCCGCCGGATCGACGCGCCGACGGAGCTCGACGCCCTTTACGGCGCGCCCTCGCGCCGCGCGGTCGCGAAGGAGATCGACCACGTCTCGGCCCATTACCGCGCCTTCGTGGAGGCCGCGCCCTTCGCGGTGCTCGCGACCGTCGGCGAAAGCGTCGACGTCTCGCCGCGCGGCGATCCCGAGGGCTTCGTGCGCGTGCTCGATCCGAAGACGCTGCTGCTGCCGGACCGGCGCGGCAACAATCGGGTCGACGCGCTGCGCAACCTGCTCCGCGATCCCCGGCTCTCGCTCCTGTTCCTGATCCCAGGCGTGGGCGAGACGCTGCGGGTGAAGGGGCGCGGCGAGATCCTGACGGGCGAGGCGCTCTGCGCCGCCTTCGCGATCGACGGGAAGCCGGCGCGCGCGGTGGTGCGGATCGCGGTCGACCGGGTCTATTTCCAGTGCCAGAAGGCGCTGGCGCGCTCGCGGCTCTGGTCGCCGGACGCGCAGGTCGACCGGGCGCGCCTGCCGAGCGCGGGCGACATCCTCGCCGCGCTGGAGCCGGGGTTCGACGGGGCGGACTACGATGCGGGCTATGCGGAGCACATGCGCCGCACGATCTACTGAGCGCGTCTGCGGGAGCATGCGATCGTGAAACCTCTCGACGACATCGACCTCGCGAAGCGGGCCGCCGCCGAGGCCGCGGCCGACATCGTGGAATCGGGCATGCGGGTCGGTCTCGGCACCGGCTCGACGGCGGACTGGTTCACGCGGGCGCTCGGCGAGCGGCTGAGGGCGGGCGCGGTCGCGCGGATCCGGGGCGTGCCGACCTCCATCCGCACGGGCAAGCTCGCCGAGCGCGAGCGCGTGCCCCTCACCACGCTCGACGAGGCGGGGTGGCTCGACCTGACGGTCGACGGCGCCGACGAGTTCGACGAGCGGCTCACCCTGATCAAGGGCGGCGGCGGGGCGCTGCTTCAGGAGAAGATCGTGGCCTGCGCCTCGGACCGGATGGTGGTCATCGCCGATCCCTCGAAGCGCGTGGCGCGGCTCGGCGCGTTCCCCCTGCCCTGCGAGATCGTGCCCTTCGGATGGGAGACGACGCGGGCGATCGTGGAGGAGACGCTGACGCGGCTGGGATACGCGGCGCCCAAGACCGTTTTGCGCCTGAAGGCCGACGAGCCCTACGTCACCGATGGCGGGCACTTCATCCTCGACCTCCATCTCCATGCGATCGAGGACGCAGGCCGGCTCGCCGCGCAGATGATCGCGATTCCGGGGGTGATCGACACCGGGCTCTTCGTGGGGATCGCCGACGCCGTGATCGTAGGCCACGCCGACGGCGGCGCGACCACGCTGACCGCCGACGGCGCCTGAGGCCGCGCGCGGCGGACGCCCCTGAGGCCGCGGCCATGGACCTGTTCACGCGCCTTCTGCTGCGGGCCGCGATCTGGGTGCGGCGGCCGCCCTCCAGCCGTCACGTCGCGGTGGTGGCGGTCGCGCTCGCGATCGGCGGGGCGCTCGCCGCGATCGAGCACTTCTTCGGCTGGCCGGACTGGGCGACGGTTTCGCCGCACGGGTTCCGGGGAACGCCGATCCCGCCGCCCCGCTGACCGCGGGTCAGAGTTCGGCGCCGGCGCGGCGCTCTCCCCAGCGGATGCGGGCGGTCGCGCCGATCCAGGCGAGCGGCTCGGGCGGCAGACGGCTCGGCGCGCCGGCCTCGCGCATCAGGGCGATATGCGGGCTCTCCCGCCCCGCGGCGAGATCGGCCGCGAGCATCCCCGAGAGCGTTCCGCGCGCCGCGCCGAGGCCGTTCTGGCAGCAGGCCGAAAAGAGGCCGTCCTCGATTTCGCCGAAGGCGGGCGCGCCGTTCAGGCTCAGGCAGAGGCGGCCGCCCCAGCGGTGCTCCATCGGAACGTCCGCGAGCATCGGGAAGCGGGCGCGGAAGGCGCGGTCGTGGTCCCGCGCGACGGCGGCGAGCCGTTTCTCGCTCGATTCGAGCCCGGGGCGGTAGTCGACGCGGTTGCGGACGACGATGCGGTCGCCGCCCGTCCCCGAGATCCGGCGGACGGTCGATCCCATCGGATCGGAGGGCGTGACGCCCCAGCGGGGCGCGCCGCCGAGCGCCTTCGTCTCGTCCGGCGTCAGCGCGCGCGTCATCGAGGCGTAGAGGTGGATGTGCACGAGGCGGCGGGCGAAGAAGCCGAAGCTCTCGGCATGGCCGTTCACGGCGAGGATCGCCTTCGGCGCCGTCACCGATCCGCCGGGCGTCTCGGCGCGCCAGACGCCGCCGGCGCGGCGGAGGGCCGTGACCGGGCTGTCCTCGTGCACGCGCACGCTATTGGAGCGCAGGCCCGCCGCGACGCCGCGGTTGAAGAGCGCCGGCTGCAGCATGACCGTTCCGGGGGTGTGGAGCCCGCCGCGGTAGTAGCGGCTCCCGGTGAGCGCGCGCATGTCGTCGGCGTCGAGCAGGCGGCAGGGCTCGCCCATCTTCTCGAGCCGGCTTGCGTAGGCGGCGTTCTGCGCGACGCCGCGATCGGTGGCGGCGGCGTTGATCTTGCCCACGGGGTCGAACGCTTCGCGCGGCAGGCCGAACGCCTCCACCGTGTCGCGCGCGAAGGCGATGGCGGCGCGGTTGGCGGCGATCTGCGCGCGGTCGGCCTCGGTTCCGCCGCCGTAGTCGTCGGAGGCGAGGTCGTGGGGCAGGTCGATCATGAAGCCGGTGTTGCGGCCAGCGGGGCCGTCGGCGACGCGGCGCGCCTCCAGCAGCGCGATGCGCCCGCCGGGGTCGATCTGGCTGAGGCGGCGCGCGGCGGCGAGTCCGGCGAAACCTGCGCCGATCACCAGCCAGTCGGCGGTGGTCTCGCCCTCCAGCGGTTCGGGGGCGTCCGCCTCCGGCAGGATCGCGTTCCAGCCGGCGGGGCCGAGATCGCGCGGCAGGCGGGTCACGCTCATGGCAGGCTCAGCTTGGCGGTGCGGCCGCCGTCGACGGTCCAGACCTGTCCGGTCACGAAGGCGGCGTCGTCGGAGGCGAGGAAGGCGATGACGGCGGCGGCCTCTTCGGGGGCGCCGACGCGCCCGGCGGGATGGATGCGGCAGAGCCCGGCGCGGAAGGCGGCCGGGTCCGGCGCGGCGTCGATCATGCCGTCGTTGAGGCCGGTCTCGATCCAGCCCGGCGCGACGGCGTTGCAGCGCACGCCGTCTGGCCCGTGATCGACGGCGATGGCGCGGGTCAGCCCGATCAGGCCCGCCTTGGAGGCGCAATAGGCCGGGTGGCGCGGGTTGGCGGCGAGGGCCTCGATGGAGGCGACGTTCACGATCGCGCCGCCGCCCGCCAGATGGGGCAGCGCGGCGCGGATCGTGAGGAACGGCGCGGTGAGGTTGACGGCCAGCGTGCGCGCCCAGGCCTCGGGCGTCGTCTCGAGGGCGGTCCCCTCCTCCATCATTCCGGCGCAGTTGATCAGGATGTCGAGCCGCCCCGCGGCGGCGATCACCGCCTTCACCGTTTGCGCCGGCGCGGCGGGGTCGGCGAAATCCGCGCGGATGCTCTCGAACCCCTCGGCCTCGCCCCGCTGCGCGGCGAAGACGCGCGCGCCTCCGGCGGCGAGGCGGGCGGCGGTCGCGCGCCCCATGCCGCTGCGCGCGCCGGTGACGAGCGCGACCTTGCCCGCGAAGCGCCCGCCCGCGGCCTCAGTGGTCATTGTTGAGCGCGTCCACGGCCGGGATCTCGCGCATGCGCCGGTCGACATAGGCCTGAAGCGCCTCGTCCACCGCCTCGTCCAGCTTCGGCTGCTCATAGTCGCGAAGCATGGCGCGCGCCTGTTTCAGCGCCCGCGCCGTAATCTCCTCGGAGCCGCCGGCGACCCAGTGCTCATAGGCGTTGTTGTCGAAAAGCTCCGGCATGAAGAAGGCGCGCTGGAAGTTCGCCTGGGTGTGGGGGTGGCCGAGATAGTGGCCGCCCGGCCCGACGTCGCGCACCGCGGCCAGCGCCTCGTCGAAGTCGCTCCAGTCGATTCCGGACGCCATGCGGTGGGCCATGGCGCATTGCTCGGCGTCCACGACGAATTTCGCGATGGAGCAGTGCATCCCGGCCTCGTTCCATCCCGCGGAGTGCCAGACGTAGTTCGCGCCGGCCATCATCACGGCCATCAGCGTCGTGGCGCTCTCGTAACCCGCCTGCGCGTCGAAGGTCTTGGCGCCGCCGAGCGTGTTCGAGGTGCGCCAGGGCACGCGGTAGAACCGCGCCATCTGGCCGATCATGAAGTTCATCAGGCTGATCTCGGGGGTGCCCGCCATCGGCGCGCCGGACTTCATCGAGACGGTCGAGAGGTAATGCCCGTAGATCGCCGGGCAGCCCTTGCGGATCACCTGCGTGTAGGCCAGCGCCGACAGCGCCTCGGCGTTCAGCTGCGCCACGGCGGGCGCGGTCGAGGCCGGCGTGTTGGCGCCGCCAAGCACAAAGGGCGAGCACAGCACCGGCTGATTGCGCCGGCAGAACGCGCGCATCGCGCCCAGCATGGTCTCGTCCCAGACCAGCGGGGAGTTGCCGTTGCAGTTGCCGGTGACGACCGGGTGGGTCTCCAGAAACTCCTCGCCGAACAGGATGGCGGCCATCTCCATCACGTCCTCGGCGTTCCGCGGGCTCGTGGTCATGCCCATGAACGTCTTGTCGGAGTGCCGGATCGAGGAGAGCGTGATCGCGAGGTGGCGGTGGCTCACCTTCATGTCCATCGGCTCGACGATATGGTGGGCCGAGCTGTGCAGGGCCGGCGCCATGTGCGCCAGCTTGTGGAAGTCCGCGAGGTCCGCGAGCGTCGGGCCCCGCCGCACGTCGTCGAGGTCGCGCAGGTAGGGCGCGCCGGTCATCGGCACGAAGATGCTGTGGTCCCGCCCGAAGGGCAGGTTGTTCTCGGGATTCCGCGCATGGAGGGTGAACGTCTCGGGGATGGTCGCGATCAACTCCCGCACCAGCCCGCGGTCGAGATGGACGCGCTCGCCGCGCACGTCGGCGCCGGCGCGCTTCCAGTCTTCGAGCGCTACGGGGTCTCGGAAGACCACGCCGACCTCCTCCAGAATGTCCATGGAGGCCGCGTCGATGCGGCGGACCTGCTCCTCGGACATGGGCTCCATGAGCGGCAGGCCGCGCTTCAGGGCTGGGAGCATCCGCGTCTCGCGGGTTCCGCGCAGCTCCCTTCGGGCGCCGCGGCCGCCGCGGCGGGTCTTTCGTTCGGCGACGGCGGCGTCGGTCATGCGATCTCGTCCTGGCTGGCGGGATCGGACAGGTCGATCCAGATGGTTTTCAACTCGGTGTACTGGTCATGGGCCTGGATTCCGTTGTCGCGCCCGCCGAAGCCCGACTGCTTGTAGCCGCCGAAGGGCGTGGCGATGTCGCCCTCGCCGTAGCAGTTCACGGTGACGGTCCCCGCCCGGATTTCGCGCGCAGCGCGCAGCGCCTTGCGCGCGTTGGCGGTGAACACGCTCGCGGTCAGGCCGTACTCGGTGGCGTTGGCGACGGCGATGGCCTCGTCGTCGGAGGCGACCTCGATCACCGACAGGATCGGGCCAAAGATTTCTTCGGTCGCCAGCGGGTCGCCGGGCTTCACGCCGTCATAGATCGTGGGCGACAAATAGGGCCCGTCCATCGCGCCGCCGGTCAGGGCGTCGCCGCCGAGATAGGCGGCGACCTTCTCGCAATGGGCCTTGTCGATCAGCGCGCCGAGGTTGGTGGCCGGGTCGAGCGGGTCGCCGGTGCGCCAGTCGCGCAGGCGGGCCTGCATACGCTCCAACAGGTCCGACTTTACGCTCCGATGCACGATCAGGCGCGAGGCGGCGGAGCAATTCTCGCCCATGTTCCAGAAGGCGGCATTCACGACATGGCCCGCCACGAGGTCGAGTTTTTCGGCGTCTGACAGCACCACCGCCGGGTTCTTGCCGCCGCATTCCAGCACCACCCGCTTGAGGTTGCTGTCCGCGGAATAGCGCAGGAACCGGCGCCCGGTCTCGGTCGAGCCGGTGAAGGTGACCATGTCCACGCCCGGATGAAGCCCGAGCGGCTGGCCGACCGACGGCCCGTCGCCGGGCAGCACCTGCAGCACGCCCCGCGGCAGCCCCGCCTCGGCGGCGAGTTCGGCGACGCGCAGCGCCGTCAGCGGCGTCTGCTCGGCGGGCTTCACGATCACCGAGCACCCCGCCGCCAGCGCCGGGCCGATCTTCCAGGCCAGCATCAGCAGCGGAAAATTCCAGGGCAGCACGGCGGCGACCACGCCGACCGGCTCGCGCAGGATCATGGCGATGGCGTCGTCGCCCGCCGGCGCGGTCTGGTCGTACAGCTTGTCGACCGCCTCGGCGTGCCACTTGATCGTGGCGATCGCCTCGGGGATGTCGATGCCCTCGCAATCCGCGATGGGCTTGCCGCTGTCGAGGCTCTCCATCACCGCCAGTTCGCGGCGGTTGCGGGTCATCAGCTTGGCGAGGCGGATCAGGACGTCCTTGCGCGCGGAGGGGTGGAGGCGGCTCCAATGGCCCTGCTCGAACGCCTCGCGCGCCTTGGCGACGGCGAAATCGACGTCGTCCTCGCCCGCGGCGGCGACCTGCGCCAGCGTCTCGCCGGTGGCGGGGTTGAGGGTGGTGAGCGTTCCGCCGCTCCCGGCGCGGAACTTGCCGTCGATGAAGGGCGCGCGCGGCAGGTCGAGCGACGCGGCGAGCGCGGCGTAGTCGGCGCGGGTCAGCAATTCGGTCATTCCGCGGCCCTCTTTTCGGCGGCGACGGGGGAGGCGGCGTCGATGGCGGCGATGGCGGCGTCCATCGTGCGGACGACCTCGGCCAGTTCCCGCTTGTCATCCTTGTTGAGCGGTTGCAGCGGGCGGCGCGGCGGCCCGCAGGGGATGCCGCGCAAATCCATGCCGTACTTGATGCACTGAACGAACTTCCCGCCCTGCTCGAGCACGCGCAGCAGCGGCAGCATCGCCATCATGATCGCACGGCCCTTCGCGAAATCGCCCTGAACGACGCAGGCCCGCCAGAGCGCGATATGCGCCTCGGGCGCGAAGTTCGACCCGGCGCACACCCAGAACCGCGCGCCCCAGGCGAAGAACTCCAGCGCCTGATCGTCCATGCCGCAGCCGAGCTGGATGTGGGGATAGTCCCGCGCCAGCATGTGCAGCCGGTTCGGGTCGCCCGAGCTTTCCTTGATCCCGCAGAAATTCGGCGAGCGGCCGAGCCGGTCGAGGCACTCCTCGTCCATGTTGACGCTCATCCGGCCCGGATAGTTGTAGAGCATCACCGGCAGGTTCGCCGCGCGGTCTATGGCGAGGGCATGCAGCGCGATCTCGCGCCCCGTCGGATAGGCGTAGGGCGGCGTCGCGACCAGCAGCGCGTCGGCGCCCGCCGCCTTCGCGGCCTCGGCGTAGGCGATGCTGTCCTCCGTACGGATCGCGCCCGTGCCGACGATCAGCGGCGCGCGGCCGGCGATGCGCTCCTTCACGAAGGGCATCAGGGCGACGCGCTCCTCGGGCGTCTGGGCGTAATACTCGCCGGTGGTGCCGGCGAGGATGATCCCGTGAACGCCCGCCGCCAGCAGATGCTCGATCACGTCCGCGAGCGCGTCGCGGTCGATGGAGAAATCGGCGCGGTGGGGCGTGACGATCGGCGTGTAGATTCCGTCGAAGCGCATGGGCGACTCTCTGTGTGCAACATGTGCACAATGTGCGGCGGCGCAGGCGCGGTCACGCCGAAATCCGACGGAAACGCGCCTGCGGCCGACACGGCTTCCGCCGCTTGCGTCGCCAGATCGGGTGACGCGGGGCCCTCGATGCGACGCATCGCGCGCCGCCTCCTGCGCGGGGCGGCTTTGACTTCCGTCGATCGCGGTCGGAACGTCGAGGAGGGGACCGATGCGACGAGACGATGCAAATGGCGGACCTTTCAGTGCGCATGGCGCAAGATGACCAGGATGTGGGCATCGTCCGCGCCCTGTGTCGCGAATGGCTGGACTGGCACTGGCGCGTCTATCCCGACGACTGGCCGCCCACGGGCGCCGATCACCCGATGGACCCGGACAGGTTCGAGGCGATCCTCGGGGATCTGCCGACGCTCCACCGGCGGCCCGATGGCGCGATGTTCATCGGGTCGGTGGATGGGCGCGACGCCGGATGCGTGATGTATCATCCCGCAGGCGACGGGGCCGCAGAGTTCAAGCGGATGTTCGTGAGCGAGCGCGACCGGGGGCATGGGCTCGGCCGTCGGATGATCGACGCGATGGTCGAACAGATGCGCGCTGACGGCTACCGCAAGGCGGTGTTTTCGTCGGCGACGTTTCTTGTCCATGCCCGGGCGCTTTACGAAAGCGTCGGCTTCTCCGCTGCGCCCCAGCCGCCCGGCTTGCCCGAGACATGGCGCGACCGCGTCTACTTCATGGAGCGCGCTCTGGCCTAGTGGACCGACCGGGACGCACGAGTCCTGCGTTCGGGTCCGCCTCGCAGGGGGAGGGGTCATCTGAAGGAGTCGCGAAGATTGCGGCTGTTCGGCCCGGGCGACCAGCCCGGGCCGCGCCCAGCCCACCCCCCGGGCTGGGCGCATTGCAAGGGCGCCAAGCCTCTGAAAGCGGTGGATCGATGGTGCCATAAAGCGCCCATGAACACCTGTCGTCCGGCGCCCATCCTGGGCTGGGCGCGGCCCTCCGTTCCAAGCGGCTCGGTCATCCCCGTCAACGACCGCTCTCCCCCATCGCCGACGAATAGCGGCGGGCGTCAGACATCTCGATCGGCCGACTGCGCAGACGCCGCGCCGGCCCTCGCGCTCTGGTCGGGGGCCGGGGCGTCAGAGGGGCTCCACCGGCAACGGCTCGGGCCGCACGAACATCTCGAAATGATCCCGCGACAGCGCCCAATGCTCCAGCGTCAGCGCGACCACGGCCTCCTCGTCGCCGGCCCCGATCAGCGCGACGAAGCGGTCATGCTGCGCGGCGGCGGTCTCGATGCGCGCGCGCATGTCGCCGTCGCGGCCGCGCCAGAAGGTCTCGCCGATGCGCGCGTGGTCGATCAGCAGGCGGTGATAGCTCGGCAGCAGATAGCGGTTGTCCGCGATCTCGCCGATGCGCCGGTGGAAGCGGTCGTTCCACACCACCATCTCGGCGGCGTCGCCGCGCGCGACGGCTTCGCGGAACCGGGCCTGCGTCTCGGCCAGCGCAGCGGCCTGCGCCGCATCGGCGTTGCGCGCGGCGAGCCGGCCGATGGCGGCGTAGATCATCGGCGCGGTCTGGAAGAAGTCTCGCAGCGCCCGGTGGTCCATCGGCGAGACGATGGTTCCGCGGTTGTCGCGGATCTCGACATAGCCCTCGCCCTCGAGGCGCCGGAACACCTCGCGCAGGGGCGTGCGCGAGACGCCGTAGCGTTCGCTGAGGCTGGTCTCGTCGAGCGGCGCGCCGGGCTCCAGCTCGAGGGTGAGCACCTGACGGCGGATGTCGTCGTAGAGACGGCTCTTGCTTCCGGCGCCCATCCCGACCGCTCCCTCTCGCCCGACCCTTCGGCGGGGCGACCATTTCCGCAGGCCGCGCCGCTGTCCAGCCGGCGTCGCGCGCCCGTCAGCGGGACAGCTTGAAGTAGAGCAGCGGGAGCCGCTCGGGCAGGGCCGCGAGGCGCTCGATCACGATGAAGCCGCGGGCGCCGAAGACGCGGGTCAGGGTCTCGACGTTGCGCGACCCGAGCGCGATGCAGAAGACGTCGACCCCGAGGCCGCGCAGGGACTGCACGGCGCGCCGCGCGTCCTCGGCCAGGTAGCGCGGATCGGAGACGTCGATGTCGGCGGGTTCGCCGTCGGTCACCAGCAGGGCGAGGCGGCGGTGGGTGGCGCGGCCGGCGAGGCCGGCGCCGGCGTGGCGGAGGACGGCGCCGATCCGGGTCGAGAAACCCGGGCGCAGGCCCGCGAGGGCGGCGGAGGCGCGGCGATCGAAGGGCGCTGCGAAGGGCTTCACCGGGAACACGCGCACCTCGTCGCGCCCGTTCGAGTCGAACGCGGTCATCTCGAACGGGTCGCCCATCTCCGCCATGGCGTGGCCGAGCAGGGCGGCCGCGTCGCGCTCGAGGTCGAGCACCGTCCCGCGTCCGTCGGGCGCGGGGTCGCCGGTGGAGTTGGAGACGTCGAGCAGCACGCTGACCGAGAGGTCGCGCCGCCGCCGGGCGGTGGTCTGATAGACGCGCGGGTCCGGCGATATGCGGGCGCGGAGCGCCGCGGCGGTCTCGATGGCGGCGTCGATGTCCAGCGTCTCGCCCTCCGACCGGCGCTTGAGCCGTTCGGCGCGGCTGACGCGGGCGGCGCGCACCACGGCGTCGATCCGGGCGGCGACCTCGGCGCGGCGGTCGAGGACGGTCTCGACGAAGCGCGGGTCGCCCGCGGGCGGGGCGCATTCGACGATGGTGGTCCAGTCGGGGCGCTCGCGGCCGGTCTGGTAGTCGTATTCGGGCAGCTTCGCGACCGGAACGCCCTGTTCGGGGTCCGCGGGCGCGGGCGCGGCGCGGCCGGTCTGGTCCTGCGGGTTCTCCTGCTCGCGCTCGCCCTCCTCACCCTGTTCGATGCGGACGCTCTCGGTCAGGATTTCGGTCTCGACGTCCTCGGTCGAGGCCTCGTCCCCGAAGTCCCAGAGGCCCATGTTGTCGTCGCGATAGGGCGGCTCGACGGTGTAGGTCTTGGCGTTGAACTGGACGCGCATCTGGCCGAGGTCGTTGCCGAGCACGTCGCCGATGGCGCGGCTGATCGCAGGGTCTTCCCACCGGCTCTCGACGCCGTAGAACAGGTCGCGGCCCTTGCGGACCCAGCCGTCGATGTCCTCGAACTCCGGGTCGATCAGCGCGCGGGAGAGGCGGGCGAAGAGCGAGGGGGCGTGCATCGCGCCGCTCGCCTGCGCGACATGGAACGGCAGCCAGAGGCGGGCGAGGCCCGGCATCTCGCGCATCGCCAGTTTCTCGACGCGGGCGTCCTCGATCAGCGAGACGACCGCGACCTGCAGCGGCTTCAGCTTGCCGAGGGGGAAGCGCGGTCCCGAATAGGCCAGATGCGCCCCGATATGGGCGAGCGCCGCGCGGAACAGGGCGTCGGCCTGCGGGCCGCGGAAGCCCGGGAAGGTCGGCGGCATCTGGATGACGCCTTCCGAGAAGCCGGGACGGCGGCCCGCGCCGTCGTGCCGCGCGGGCGGCGGCGCGCGGAAGGGCAGGCGCCGTCCCCAGAGCGCGGTGAAGAACGCCTTCATCCGCCGCTCCTGGTCGAAGAAGGTCGTCTCCGCCGCCTCGCGGTCGAGCAGGACCTCCGCCTGCGGGTCCTCCATCGCGAAGAAGGCGCGGCGCCGCTCGGCGTCGCCGCCGCCCGCGCGCACGCCGGCGAGCAGCCACGCCTCGAGCGCCGAGACGTTGAGGCGGGCGAGCAGGCCGTCCATCCGCTCGAGCGTCGGGAGCATGGATTCGGGCGCCATGGCCGCGAAGCGCTGCATCAGGCTCGCCCAGGAGCGGAAGCGCGGCGCGTCCCCGATCCGCCGCGCCGCGCCCGGCGCGGCGTCGGCGAGCATGGCGGCGGCGCGCGGTCCGGCCTTGATCGCGACGGCGGAGATCACGTCGGCGAGGTCGATGGCGGGCTCGGGGCCGACCGCGAGCGCGACCTCGGGCGTCGCGCGCTCGAAGGCGGCGAGGACCGGCTCGCCGTAGCCCGCGCCGGCGAGCTTGCGCCGCGCGCGCAGCCAGGGCGCAAGCCATTCGTCGGGAAAGGCCCGGCGGATATGGGCGCTCGCCTGCGGCTCGACCGGGTCCTCGCCCGCGACGCGCAGGAACTCGGGGCGCGGCGCCGCCATGTCAGACGCAGGCGGCGACGGCGTTGTGCAGGGCGTCGCGCATGTCCGGATCGTCCGTCATCGGCAGGATCAGCGCGATCTCGCAGGCCTCGCCCAGCGGCACGCCGGCGCCGATCAGCTTGCCGGCGTGGATCAGCATGCGGGTGGAGGCGCCCTCCTCCAGCCCCTGCCCGCGCAGGTTGCGCGAGCGCCGCGCGATGTCCACGAGCTTGGTCGCCGCGTCGCCGGCGATCTTCGCCTCGGAGGCCACGATCTCGGCCTCGACGGCGGGGTCCGGCCAGCCGAAGTCGAGCGCGGTGAAGCGCTGCTTGGTGCTCTCCTTGAGGTCCTTCAGCACGCTCTGGTAGCCGGGGTTGTAGGAGATCACGAGCTGGAAGTCGGGATGCGCGCGGACGAGCTCGCCCTTCTTCTCCAGCGGCAGGATGCGGCGATCGTCGGTCAGCGCGTGGATGACGACGGTGGTGTCCTGGCGGGCCTCGACGATCTCGTCGAGATAGCAGATCGCGCCGTGGCGCACCGCGAGCGTCAGCGGGCCGTCGCTCCAGAAGGTGCCGTCGGCGTCGAGCAGATGGCGGCCGACGAGGTCGGAGGCCGTCATGTCCTCGTGGCAGGAGACGGTGACGAGCGGGCGACCGAGCTTCCAGGCCATGTGCTCGACGAAGCGGGTCTTGCCGCAGCCGGTCGGGCCCTTGAGCATCACCGGCAGGCGGCCGGAATAGGCGGCCTCGAACAGCGGGACCTCGCGGCCGACGCTGCGGTAATAGGGCTCTTCGGTGATCCGGTAGGCGTCGAGTTCCATGGGGTCAGGGTCCGGTCGGAATGGCGGGAGACGCCGCGCCCCGCGGGGCGCGGCGGCGAGACGGTCAGGAGGCGAGCAGCTCCTTCAGCTTCGCGTCGATGAAGTCGACGTCCTCGGGGTTGGTGCCCGGCCCGCCGGCGAAATGGCCCCAGATCGACTTGACGGGGACGAACTCGGCGTTCGGCATGTGCGCGACCTCGAACTCGCTGTCCTCGGGCGGGAAGTAGAGGTCGGTGTGGCCGGGCATGACGTAGGCCTTCGCCTTGATCGCGCCGAGCGCCGCCTTGAAGTCCCCGCCGTAGAGGTCGTTGTCGGAGATGTCGCCGTTCTGCCAGGTCCAGAGCATGGTCAGCAGGTTGTTGGCGTCCTTCGGCAGGAAGAACCCCTCCCAGAACGCCACGAGGAAGTCCTCGAGCGAGGAGAAGCCCAGCGCCTCGATGTCGAGCCGCTCGCGGTAGAAGGCCTGGCTGAAGCCCCAGCCGGCGTAGACCCGCGCCATCGCGCGGAGGCCCTTCTCGGGCTTCTCGCGATACCAGCCGTTCAGGAAGGCGGCGTCGGCGGTCAGCGCGGCCTTCACGCCCTCGAGGAAGACGAAGTTGTGGCGCGAGCACTTGGCCGAGCCGCAGAACGGCGCGATCCGCTGCACCATGTCCGGGTAGAGCGCGCCCCAGTGGAAGGTCTGGAGCGCCCCCATCGACCAGCCGGTGACGAGCGGCAGCGTCTCGATCCCGAACTTCTCGGTGACGAGCCGGTGCTGGAGGCGGACGTTGTCATACGCCGTCACCTGCGGAAAGCGGGCCGCGTTGTAGGGTTCGGGCGTGTTGCTCGGCGAGGACGACAGCCCGTTGCCGAGCATGTTCGGAATGATGACGAAATAGGTGTCCGGGTCGAGCGCCCGCCCCTGCCCGACCAGCCACTCGTTGTCGTAGTGCTGGCCCGAGTACCAGGTCGGATAGACGATCGCGTTGTCCTTCGCGGCGTTGAGCGTCCCAAAGGTCTTGTAGGCGAGCTTGCAGTCGCGCAGCGTCGCGCCCCGCTGGAGCGTCACGTCGCCGGCGTCGAAGATCTCGTAGTCCATCGCCCAATCCCCTGCGTCACGGCCGAAGTCGCGCGGGCCGCGTCCTGCGGCCCGCGCCGGAACACGCCTCAGCGATGCGTGCCGGTCTTCTCGTTGGGAATGCCCTCGATCGGGCACTCGTCGGTGCCGACGGTCGGACGGGTGAGCGCCTCGACCATCTCGCGGGTGCCCTCGGGGTCGGTCGCCCACTTCTTGTAGAAGTCGTAGGGGCATTCGGCGAGGCCGCGGTCGCCGTCGCCGGAGTTGATCATGCCGGTGTAGCCGCGGTGCAGAAGCTTGAAGAGGTGGTTCTGCGACTGCATGTTCTTGCGCGCGTCGCGGATGCCCGACACCGACATCTGGGCGTACTGGATGCCGTTCTCCTCCTCGCCGCACTCGCCGAGGGTGCGGCCGTCGAAGCCCACCAGCGCCGAGTGGCCGAAGTAGGAATACACGCCGTCGAAGCCGGCGGCGTTGGCGACCGCGACATAGACGTTGTTGGCCCAGGCCATCGCCTTCGCCATGACCACCTGCTGCTCCTTGGCGGGATACATGTAGCCCTGGCAGCGGACGATCAGCTCGGCGCCCTTCATGGCGCAGTCGCGCCAGATCTCCGGGTAGTTGCCGTCATCGCAGATGATCAGGCTGATCTTCATGCCCTTCGGACCTTCGGTCACGTAGGTGCAGTTGCCCGGATACCAGCCCTCGATCGGCACCCAGGGCATGATCTTGCGGTACTTCTGGACGATCTCGCCCTTGTCGTTCATCAGGATGAGGGTGTTGTAGGGCGCCTTGTTCGGGTGCTCCTCATGGCGCTCGCCGGTGAGCGAGAACACGCCCCAGACCTTGGCGTCGCGGCAGGCCTGCGCGAAGATCTCGGTCTCCTCGCCGGGACAGGCCGAGGCCGTCTCGTACATCTCCTTCTCGTCGTACATGATGCCGTGGGTCGAGTATTCGGGGAACACCACGAGGTCCATGCCCGGCAGGCCGACCTTCATGCCCTTCACCATGTCCGCGATCTTGCGCGCGTTCTCCAGCACCTCCTCGCGGCTGTGGAGGCGGGGCATCTTGTAGTTCACGACGGCGACGCCGACCGTGTCCTTACTGCTCGAGATATCGCCGTGATACATCTCTCGGTCCTTCCTTGGCTCTCAGAGGGTGGAGTCCGGCCCCAGGTCCAGAGGACCTCGGGCCGGGGCGGCCGGGGCGGGCGCGGTCTCGCCCTCCCCGGCCAGGCACGTCGCCGCCGCCTCCCGCGGCGGATCACGATGCGGGCTCATCCCGCGTCGTCCCGGATGAGCGGCAGCAGCGCGCGGAAATCGTCGGTATCCGCGCGCGCCAGCAGCTCGAACATCGCCATCTCGACCGTCGCCCGCCGCGCGCCCGCCTGCGCGAGCCGGGCGATGCCGGCCTCCCGGTCGGCGGGGCGGCGCGAGCCGCAGGCGTCCTCGGCGAGGAACAGGGTCCAGCCCGCCGCGAGCAGCTGCATCGCGGTCTGCAGGACGCAGACATGCGTCTCCGTCCCGAAGATCACGGCCTGGTCGCGCCCCTCGGCGCGCAGCTCGGCGAAACGAGACGCGTTGGCGGGCTCGCCGAGGGCGCCGAAATGGACCTTCTCCATCACCTCGCCCGCCGGCGCCGTCTCGCGCAGCGCGGGGTCGGTCGGGCCGAGGCCCTTCGGGTACTGCTCGGTGAAGATCACGGGCGCGCCGAGCGCCGCGGCCGCGCGCAGGAGGCGCGCCGCGTTCCGCTTGACCCCCTCGATCCCGTCGATGGCGGGGGCGAGCCTCTCCTGCAGATCGACGGCGACGATGACCGCGCGGTCGCGCGATATCAGCTCCGCCCTTTCGCGTCCGTCCATGTCTCCCCCTCTCCCGGCCCGGTCGTTCGCGCCGGGCCGTGGCGCGTCATTTCCGCCGCGGCGGCGGTTTCGATCCGGTCAGCGCTTCGCGCGCGGCGGCCCATGCCGAACGCAGCGCGGCCGAGAGCGCCGCGCCGTCGGCGCAAAGCATCCGGGCGTAGGCGACGCCCCTCTCCGGCCAGGCGGACACGCCGGCGTAGACCGGTCCGTCCGCAGGCCCCGCCAGAGCGGCCTCGAGCGCCCCCGCCGCGGCGGCGGCGTCCTCCGCCCCCGCGACCAGCAGGCCGCCGAGGCAGGGGCGCGCGCCGCTGCGCGCCGCCCAGTCGGCCCCGTCGGCCTCCATGCGGTCGATCAGCAGCGGACGGCCGCCGGCCGTCTCGACGGCGATCTCGTTGCGGTAGCGGTCGAACGGGGCGCCGGCGCCGTCGGGGTCGTGCGCCAGCGCGGCGTCCGCGAGGATGAGGCGCGCGCCCGGCGCGACGGTCGCGCGGACCTCGGCGTCCACCCGCGCGCCCGCGAACAGGATCAGCGGCTCGGGCAGGTATTCGAGGAAGCCCCCCTCCCTCACCGTCAGCCGCGCGGCGTGGCGCGCGCGGCCGCCGCGGGCGGGCAGCGCGACGGTCGAGGCCTGCGTCGTGACATGGGCGGCGGCGCCCTCCCCGACCGCGACGTCGAGCGACAGGTCGTCGTCGCCGTAGAGGCCGCCTGAGGAGGACTGGAGGTAGAGCGTCGCCATCCCCCACGGGTCGCCCGCGATGTGGAACGGCCGCGTGATGTGGAACGGGTGCGGCGTGCGCTGGCCCATCAGCACGGTGCGCGCGCCCCGGCGCTCGAAGGCGAGCCGGGCGGCCACGCGCCGGGCCGGGCGGCCCGCGAGGCTCTCGGCGACGGTCACGCCCCGGCCTCCGCGAACAGCACCGCGCGGGACAGCGCGTCGGCGATGCGCCCCACGCCGTCGCCGGGGTCCTCGCCGCGGCAGCGGCAGGCGATGACGGGGCGGCCCTGACGGACGGCTTCGGCCTCCGCGAGCGTGGCGGCGGCGTCCACGCCGACATGGGGCGCGAGGTCGGTCTTGTTGATCACCAGCAGGTCGGAGCGGAGGATGCCGGGGCCGCGCTTGCGGGGAATGTCGTCGCCCTGCGCCACGTCGATCACGAACATCCACCAGTCCACCAGGTCGAGCGAGAAGGTCGAGGCGAGGTTGTCGCCGCCGCTCTCGATCAGGATCAGGTCGAGGCCGGGGAAGCGCGCCTCGAGGTCGTCCGCCGCAGCGATGTTCAGCGTCGGGTCCTCGCGGATCACGGTGTGCGGGCAGGCGCCAGCCTCCACGGCCGCGACGCGCGCCGGGTCGATCAGGCCGGAGCGGCGGAGGCGCTCCGCGTCCTCCTGCGTGACGAGGTCGTTGGTGACGACGGCGAGGTTCACGCCCCGCGCCTTCAGCACGGGGATCAGCCGCTCGAGCAGCGCGGTCTTGCCGGAGCCGACCGGGCCGCCGACGCCGACGCGGGCGGCGCTCCCGCTCATCGGAGCATGTAGCGCTGCGCGAGCGGCGCCTCCGTCAGCGGCTCGCAGGTGGCGAGCGCGCCGTCCACCCAGACGTCGAAGGTCGCGGGATCGACCCGGATGTCGGGCAGGGCGTCGTTCAGGTGGAAGTCGGTCTTGCGGAGGTGGCGGGTGTCCTTCGCGGGCAGCAGCGCCTTCTTCAGCCCGAGTTCCTCGCCGCGCCCCGCGGCGATGGCGCGCGGGTTCACGAAGCAGGCGGAGAGCGTCTCCTTCGCGAGCCCGAACGCGCCCCATTGCGGGCGTAGCGCCAATGGTTCGCAGGTCATCAGCGAGGCGGCGCTGTCGCCCATCGCGCCCCAGGCGATGAAGCCGCCCTTGACGACGAGCTCCGGCTTGATCCCGAAGAAGGCGGGCCGCCAGAGCACGATGTCGGCCATCTTGCCGGCTTCGAGGCTGCCGACATGCGGCTCGATCCCGAAGCAGCGCGCGGCGTTCAGCGTGTATTTCGAGATGTAGCGCTTGATCCGGAAGTTGTCGCCCTTCGCCGCCGTCTCCTCCGGCAGCCGCCCGCGCTGGACCTTCATCTTGGAGGCGAGCTGCCAGGTGCGGCAGACGACCTCGGCGATGCGGCCCATGCCCTGGCTGTCGGAGCCGAGCATCGAGATCGCGCCCATGTCGTGCAGCACGTCCTCCGCCGCGATGGTCTGGGCGCGGATGCGGCTCTCGGCGAAGGCGACGTCCTCGGGGATCGACGGGTTGAGGTGATGACACACCATCGTCATGTCGAGGTGTTCGTCGAAGGTGTTCACCGTGTAGGGATTGGTCGGGTTGGTCGAGGACGGCAGACAGTTCGCCACCCCCGCGACCCGGATGATGTCGGGCGCGTGGCCGCCGCCGGCGCCCTCGGTGTGGTACATGTGGATCGCGCGGCCGCCGATCGCCGCGAGCGTGTCCTCGAGGAAGCCCGACTCGTTCAGCGTGTCGGTGTGGATCTGCACCTGGAAGTCGAGCTCGTCCGCCACCGACAGGCAGCAGTCGATGGCGGCCGGCATCGAGCCCCAGTCCTCGTGGATCTTGAGGCCGAGGCAGCCGGCGTCGATCTGCTCGTAGAGGCTGCGCGGATCGTGGGTGTTGCCGCGGCCGAGGAAGCCGAAATTCATCGGCCACTGTTCCGCCGCCTGCAGCATCTTGCCGACGTTGAACACGCCGCCGCAATCGATGCCGACGGTGATGGGCCCCAGCGAGCCGCCGAGCATGGTGGTGATGCCGCTCGCGATGGCGTGCTCCACCAGCGCCGCGCTGTCGAAATGGACGTGGACGTCGATGGCGCCCGGCGTCGCGATCAGCCCCTCGGCGTCGCGGACGGTGGTGCCGACGCCGACGATCAGGTTGGGGTGGACGCCCGCCATGATGTCGGGGTTTCCGGCCTTGCCGACGCCGACGATCTTCCCGTCCTTGATCCCGATGTCGCCCTTCACGATCCCGAGCGCCGGGTCGATCACGACGACGTTGCAGATCAGCATGTCGAGCACGCCGTCCTGCGACGTCGCGCCCGCGACGAGGCCGAGGCCGTCGCGCAGCGTCTTGCCGCCGCCGTGGAGGCATTCGTCGCCGTAATGGGTGAAGTCGTGCTCGATCTCGGCCCAGAGATCCGTGTCGCCGAGGCGGATCAGGTCGCCGGTCGTCGGCCCGTACATCGCGGCGTAGTCGGCGCGGGAGATGGTCGCCATGGCTCAGGCCCCCTTGAAGCCGGCGGCGCGGGCGCGCGCCACCGCGTCGGCCTTTGCCGCGTCGTCCGTCGCGCCGTTGGTCAGCGCGTTCAGGCCGCCGACGCGGGCGTTTCCGCCGAAGGTCGTGAGCGTGACCTCCTTCGACTGGCCCGGCTCGAAGCGCACCGCCGTGCCGGCGGGGATGTCGAGGCGCATCCCGAACGCCTCGGCGCGGTCGAAGTCGAGCGCCTTGTTGACCTCGAAGAAGTGGAAGTGGCTGCCGATCTGCACCGGGCGGTCGCCGGTGTTCAGGACCTTCAGCGTCTTGCGGGGGCGGCCGGCGTTCAGCTCGATCTCGCCGTCCGCGGCGCGAATCTCGCCAGGTCTGCCGACGCTGTCGTCGGCGGGCTCGGCGCCGGGGCGGATCGGGTCGTGCACCGTGACGAGCTTGGTCCCGTCGGGGAAGGTGCACTCCACCTGGATCATCGGGGTCATCTCGGCGACGCCCGGCATCACGTCGTCGCTGGTGAGGATGGTCGAGCCCCAGGAGATCAGGTCCGCGACCGAGCGGCCGTCGCGCGCGCCCTCGAGGATCTCGTCGCAGATCAGCGCGACGGCCTCCGGGTGGTTCAGGCGGCGCCCGCGGGCGCGGCGCTTCCGCGCCAGCTCCGCGGCGGTGAAGATGGTCAGACGCTCCATCTCGGTCGGCGTGAGAAGCACGTTCGGGTCTCCCCCTCAGTTCGCGAACAGCCGCGCCGG
>AACY020561973.1_pt1 | contig 28531 bp, 25 predicted proteins | sample 267378 | NCBI WGS metagenome assembly AACY02 (sample SAMN02954345, study PRJNA13694) | marine metagenome | biome: aquatic; feature: ocean; material: water; isolation source: isolated as part of a large dataset composed predominantly from surface... | reverse complement strand
GGTATCCAAACAAATGGGAAGATTACAGCAAGCTGACCATCAAAGCCGATGATTTGATTGGTAACGCGGTTCGCGCAAGCGAAGTTGAGCACGCTAAGTCGCTGGCTAAGTTAGGCGCGCCAATCGATAAAGACGAGTGGCACATGACCCCACAAACGGTTAACGCCTACTACAACCCAACCATGAACGAAATCGTGTTCCCAGCAGCCATTCTGCAACCACCTTTCTTCAACATGGAAGCGGATGATGCCGTCAACTACGGTGGTATCGGTGCGGTTATCGGCCACGAAATGGGCCACGGTTTCGACGATCAAGGTGCTAAGTTCGACGGCGAAGGTAATATGCGCGACTGGTGGACAGAGAAAGATTTAGAAGAATTCTCTGCCCGTGGTAAGGCGCTGATCGCACAATACGATGGCTACTATGTGTTTGACGATCTGCACGTCAACGGCAGCCTGACCTTGGGCGAAAACATCGGTGACTTATCGGGCGTGACTATCGCTTACCGTGCGTACAAAAAGTCGCTCAATGGTAAAGAAGCACCGGTTATCGACGGTCTGACTGGCGACCAACGTTTCTTCATCGGCTTCACGCAAATTTGGCGTGCAAAAGCCAAGGAAGAAGCTCTGCGTAACCGCGTAGCGACAGATCCACACTCACCAGCGGAATTCCGTGCACTGGGTGCGCTATCTAACATGCCTGAGTTCTACACCACCTATGATGTGAAACCAGGTGATGCTATGTACATAGCACCAGAGAAACGCGTGAAAATTTGGTAATCCCAAATTAATTCAAGATAGTAATCAACAAACCCAATGGCGCCGCTCACAATAGCGGCGCTATTTTTTTAGGCAGGAAAAATGTGAACCTAAGCCAAACATGAACAAGTCTTCATCATTGATTCAGCTTTAATTAAGCCACTCCAGCCTATGGTATTCCCGTGATGTGTATCACTCCCATAAGGAAGTAGGCCGTTATGAATAAGTTATTTCGTACCTTTTTTATCTTTCTACTCTTATTATCGACCCGCACAGGCGTAGCCAATCCTTTAGATATCAATGACAGCAGAGCCGAACGCGGTAATTACAGTGCAAGACAGGCTCAAAGCCATGATCTGCATGGTCTTTATGCGCTCAACACTCAAACTTTCGACACTCCGCGTCAAGCGTCGACCTGTTTAGACAACTTATATTCCAACGCCCACACGGCCCAGAATGAACTCGCAAGCCTGTTGCAGACAATGACAGCCTGTTCACAGGCGCAGGTGATTTTGCCTGACGTGAAAAGCTATCAACGCGCCGCCGAGAAGGTCGCCACCAAATTTAATGGGGATGCTAGCCAGATCACCGACCTTGCCCGCGCCAGCATCGTCAGTAACAGCATCTCCGAGCTGATGCAAAGCTACTACGCCTTAAGCGAGCAAGCTCAGGTCGTCAAACAGAAAAACCGTTTCGCCGAGCCTAAAGCCTCAGGTTATCGCGACCTTAACTTACTGGTACGTTTGCCCGAAAGCGGCATGATTGCCGAGGTCCAATTACACCTTAAGGATATTGCCGACATTAAAAGTGGCCCAGAGCACAAGGTTTACGAGCAAGTTCAACAGATTGAGGCGAATGCAATAAAACAACAACGTGCATTAAGTGAGTTTGAAACCGCACAGATCGCTAAGCTGCGCCAAGAGTCCCATAAGCTGTATCACAAGGCTTGGCTTAACTATAAACGCGTCGATGAAGGACTGTTGCTGACTAACTCAGTTGCTTAATCACCTGTTTGTTTAATCGCTTAATCGCTTAACCGTTTAACGCTGTACCACTTCCACTGTTGCGCTGGCTATTTGTGAAAACAGATGCCAGCGCTTTTTTATGGCGTAACCCCAGACTTAGCCCAAAGCGTCATCTCACTAACAATCGATCTATGCCCACTATCGCTCATAGCCCTTCCCTCGCATCCAGCTTTGTTTCCCTATATAATCCCGCGCCATAAGGCGACCCTTAAGGAAATTCCATGCACGACATTATTGAGCAACTCCAAGAACGCAGCGAAACCGTGCCTGTGCCACTCGAGTTACCCACATTCGAGCAGTTAGTGGAGGTTGAGGAACAGATTTTGATCCCACTGCCACGGGAATTAAAGGAATACCTACTCCATGCCAGTGATGTGATTTATGGCGCGATTGAGCCTGTGACCGCAGCCGATCCCTATTCACACACCTATTTACCCGAAGTCACCTGCTATGCTTGGTCAATCGGCTTGCCGAGGGACTTGATTGCCATCTGCCAATTGGGCGATGACTTTTACTGTATCGATCAGGATGGCCAAGTTCACTTCTGGCAAAACGGTGACTTTACCGATACTTATTGGGAATCCTTCTGGGAATGGGTCGAAGATATTTGGCTTAAAAACAAATACTGATTTTACCGAGATTTTATTTTTATCAACTTGAGAACCGCATTATGTCTAAAAATATTGGCTTGAACGCCATCGAAATGAGCTACTTACGCCAATCACTCAGCCTCAGTGCGGCTCAAGTAGGACAACTGACCAACCACAGCGAAGCCGATGTATTAGCCTGGGAAAATGCTGAAACACAGGCCCCTGAACTGGCGCAGAAAAAGCTGTTAGATCTCGACGATATTATCGAGATGCAAGTACTCAATACCACAGACGGCATCGAAGCCTTATTTAAGAAAGAGCCTAAGCGTCACTTGGCCTTCGTGGTGTATCCAACCCAAGCCGTTTACACCCAATATAACCCCGAGTTTTTAAGCTCGCTGCCGTTAACTGAGCTGTACAACACAGCGGCATGGCGCATTAAGAAAGAGTGTAAACTGGTGCTCGAAGTGGATGTTAGCCTAGTCAATCTCGATGTCGAAGCCTACAAGGCATTCCGTGAGCAAAATGGGCTAAGCGAAAGCCGTGAAAGCCGTGCGAAATGGGCGGCGACTCAGCTATAACCACTAAACGACTTCATCAAAAAGGGCAGAAGTGAATCTTCTGCCCTTTTGTTTTTTATCGCTTAGTGCTGATTAAGCCTGTGCCGCTGCTGCGACGGCTTCCATTTTGGCGAGTGCCGATTTACGCGAAGGGCGCGCCGCAATTCTATCGCGATACGCCGCTAATTTAGGCGGGATCTGCTGCTCAAATAAGGTGCCCCAAAGCAGTGTATGGGCCAACAGGATATCGGCAACCGATAAGGTATCGCCAAGTAAAAAGTCGCTATCGGGCAGCATAGCTTCGGCCAAGGCCGCCGCCTTATCAAACTCCCACACAGCGCAGGGCATGATGGAGGGATGACGCTGCGCTTCCGGCAGCGCAAATTTATGCTTACCTAGGGTCCACAGGGGCTGCTCAAGTTCGGTAATAATAAAGCTCACCCATTGATGATGCAGACCCGATGCCGCACTGCCCGCTTCAGGTAACAAGTTGCCAAACTTCTCCGCCAGATACAGGCAAATAGCCGCAGACTCAGACAATACAAGATTATCGTCAGTTAACACTGGTACTTTACCGCAGGGATTGAGCGCTAAGAAAGCGGCGCTACGGTGCTCGCCCTTATTCATATCCACAAACGAAAAGGCCCACTCGGCGCCTAACTCTTCTAGCACCCAAGCGACTCGTAATGCACGGCTGCGGGGCATGCCATATAAGGTGATCATATTAACGTCCTTTTAGTGATGACTGATTAACGAGAACGAAGATACACTGTGTCACGGCAGAGTAAAATACAAAAACGGCGCCGAAGCGCCGTTTCCAATGACTCTGCCAATGACTAATTAGAAGTTCATGGTCAGTTTGGTATAGATATAACGTCCCATTGGGTTGTGTACAGAAATCACATAACCATAGAGGTCAGTATCGCCGTCACCAATCGCAAACGGTGGTTCTTCATCGAACAGGTTGTTCACGCCTAATGTCAGCTTGAACATCTCGTTGAAACGGTAACTACCTGACATATCGACTAATAACTGTGCATCAACCATACGAGACTTGTTGGTTTCGAAGTCCAACACGCCGTCAAAGTCGATATCTGGAGTATCTTCGAACTCACCGATGTAGCTCAGGTTTACGTTGGCGGCGAAGTTATCCATGGTCCAGTTCGTGGTGAGCAACCAGCGATGTTGTGGAAACTTGTACTCGCCAGTGTAATCGAGACCGTCTTTTTCGAAGTTATGTAAGTAGCTGTACTCTAAACCAAACTTCAAATCACCAAAGCTATCTAGCTCAAGACCATAGTGGGTTGACAGGTCAACACCCTGCACATCCTGCGAGCTTAAGTTGATAAAGCTTGAGTGAATAATGCTGATAGGACCTAAGGTTTGACCCGCTTGCGGAGCTAAACGCTCACACACAGTGCTGTTTTGATCGTTACAGTTTGCGGTGTAGATATCACCCAATGGCTGCTTATCGATCTTGTTATCTTGAGTGATGCTGTAAACATCGAAACCGATATCAAACTTCTGACTTGGCGCCCAGATAAGTCCAAGGTTCCATGTTTCTGACTCTTCGGCATCCAACTCAGAGTTACCTTGGAATTCAGTGTTGTAGTCGAGCGCTTCACAATCCACACCATCGGCGGCGCAGCGATAAGTATCGATAAAGAAGCTACTTTCGCGTGATGGGCCTAAACCGATTTGAGCTAAAGAAGGCGCGCGGAAACCCGTTGACCAAGAACCACGGCTCGTCAGCTCATCGGTGATGCCCCATTGGAACGCCACTTTAGGGTTAGTGGTTGAACCAAAATCGCTGTAGTGGTCGTAGCGACCCGCGAGTTGCAGCTCAAAGTTATCTGTGACAGGAATAGAGAACTCCACATAACCCGCGTATTGGTCACGAGAGGCCGCCGCAGAAACCGCTTCGGTACCGAAAATCAACCCACGTTGGAACTGTTCATCCGGCACGTCGCTCACGCTTTCTTCACGGTATTCCACACCCGCTGCCATCATAATATCGCGATCCGCAATGGTGAACGCTTGACCGGAAATGTTCGCCGCATAAGATGTCATGCTCGATAAACCTTGGCGAACTAGGCTAGTCGTAATGGCATCAATCACATCCTGCGAGTTCATGGTGCCGCCAAAAGGATTGTAGCGACCCGCATCGATCTCAGCTTGCAGGTAATCGGTTCTGACCCAACCTTGAGTACGATCGCCCGTTTGAGTCGATTCACTGCGGCCGCGTTGTACCGAGGCTTCCCAATCCCACTCTTTAATCGTGCCACGTAAACCCGCCACTAAGCGCAGGGTGTCGGACTCGATATCCCAGCGACGTGCGCCTGCATCTACTGTGCGGAAACGACCTATTTCGATATCTTTGCCCCAAGGATTATTTGGGTGAGAGCTAGGCACAGTTAAGGCCGCATCTTCATCCAAAGGGGTTGGCGCGCCACCCGCAATTGAAGAGTTATGTTGCGCAGCTAACTCGAGGAAAGCGGTTAAATCGTCATTGAAATGGTAATCGAATTGACCAATAGCCCCGATACGCTCAGCTTCAGGGATCACTAAGTTGTATGGGCCATAGTCAAATAAACAGCTGCCGCTGGCCGTTGCACGATCGGGCGGACAGGATGGGTCGATAGTCTTCACACCATCGACATAAAAATAACCAGGGAAACCGCGTGAAGAACGGAAATCTTCACCACCGTAAGGACTTTGATCAGCAGTGCCAAAACGGCCCAAATCGGTTGCCGCTAAGGTGTCGTTTTTAAAATAGTCGAGAATAACCGACGCACTGCCCTTTTCGGATTTCACACCCCAAACGACGCTCGCCGTGGTTTCATCGTAACCCGTACCTGGGGTGTCGCCGTAACCTAAGTTAACCTCAATCCCTTCGATGTCTTTTTTCAAGACAATGTTGACTACGCCCGCAATCGCATCGGAACCGTAAATTGCCGATGCACCATCTTTCAGAATATCAATGCGTTCAATCGCAGAAACCGGAATGTTGTTAATGTCGACGAAGGAGTTAGTAATACCTTCGGCAAAGGCACTGGCCGCAACACGGCGACCGTTAATCAATACCAGAGTGGCGTCGGGACCTAAGCCACGCAAACTGATCGAAGCACCACCGTTGGCGGTCGAGTCTTGGCTGTTACCACGGGTCGAGAAAGCGCCGGCACCGTTGGCAGGCATACGTTCGAGTAACTGCTGCAGGTTATCGAAACCCATGTTGGCAATATCTTCTTTACCAATGGATTGAATCGGCGACGGTCCTTCGATGTCGGTGCGCTTAATACGAGAGCCCGTTACTTCAATACGTTCAACTTTATCGGCACCATTGTCGGCTGCATAGCTAATACTCGGGGCAAATGCCATGGCAATTGCGATAGCACAAGCGCTGGGTAGAATCTGAGGTCTTTTCATTTACATCCCCTAATCTTCATTTGTTAAATTTATTTTACTTTTATTAAATTAATTTTTAACACAACCAAGGTAATCGGTTGTAAAACAAAGTCAATGGGGCACTGCAAAAAGTTAAGCTTTTGTTACTAATAAAAACCATGTATTTTCCAGCAGAGATCTCTCAAGATAGTTAACAACTGGATGCAAAAATTAGGGAAGAAAATGCAAGAACAAACGATTCATGAAGCCGAATTTGAAGCTAACTTAGGCATGTATTGGTTACTCTCTGGAGCAGCTTACTTCACCCTAAGCATTGTAGGTATCCCCTTGTTACTACTATGGTTCCCTATCGGCCTATGGGGGACTCGTCGCTATATTCGCAATATGAGCGCACGCTTAACCAGCAAAAAGCTGATTGTGCGCAGAGGCATTTTAACTCGCACAGAAAATACGGTTCCCTTAGATAAAATTACCGATATCGCCCTCATTCAGGGGCCGATTATGCGCTTGATGGGATTACACAAACTCACTGTAGAAACCGCAGGACAATCGGGCACTGGCGCTTTAATTAGTCTGGTGGGCATAGTCGATGCGCCGGGTTTTAGGGCGCAGATTTTGGAGCAAAAAGAACGCTTAAGTGATCTACACTCACCCGCCGAGGCGAGTGTCACCACGGAAGATAACGCCCTGCTGACTCAACTTGTGGAAATGACGGCAAGCTTAAAACGCATCGAAGCCCTACTCGCCGCTAAATACAATTCTTAACAGTTAACACCGCGACTTAAGTGCTTAGATAGCTCAGTATCAACCAGACCATTTCCAACGGATAAGGAAACACCCAGCGTATTATGGCGACTTATCAAGTAAAACCCCTCCCCATGAATTGGACAGCCCAACTGGCTCTCGGCATAAAGGCCATGGGACCCGGTGTATTAATGGCCGCTGCCGCAATTGGGGCCTCACATTTAGTGTCATCCACCCGCGCTGGCGCAGAATTTGGTTGGCAACTCGCCTGGGTGATTCTGGGAGTGAACTTGCTGAAATACCCCTTCTTTGCCGCGGGTGCGCGCTACACCGCCGCCACAGGGGAAAGCCTGTTGCATGGTTATCTTAAACAGGGCCGAGGTTATCTGTGGCTATTCACGGGCCTCAATGTGATTGCTTCCATCGCCAGTACCGCGGGGGTTTGCATGTTAACCGCCGCCATGCTGACTCAGTTTATCCCCTTACCTATTGATGTGTTGGCGCTGTTGGTGCTGATAAGTTCGCTGTTGTTATTGATTTTAGGGCACTATTCATTGTTGGATAGGCTGACCAAGATCATCATGTTCGCCCTGACGCTCACCACTTTAATTGCGGTCGCGCTGGCATTGGATCATATGAAACCGCTAGAAAGTCAGTTTGCCTCCCCCTCACCTTGGCAGTGGGCCCATGTGGGATTCTTGGTCGCCATGATGGGCTGGATGCCAGCGCCGATTGAGGTCAGCGCGTGGAATTCGCTGTGGTTATTGGAAAAACAAAAGACATCACCCGTTACCCCCGCCCAAGCCATCTTAGACTTCAACTTAGGCTATATCGTCACCGCCGTGTTAGCCGTGGTCTTTTTGGCCTTAGGCGCGCTGGTAATGCATGGCAGTGGAGAGCACTTTTCCGACTCTGGCGCCAAGTTTGCGAATCAGTTAATCAACTTATATAGCCAAGTCATGGGTGGAGAAAGCCGCTATTTGATTGGCATAGTGGCGTTTTTATGTATTTTCAGCACCACTGTCACTGTCATCGATGGCTATAGCCGAACCTTGAATATGGGCTGGCAACTGCTGTCACACACGGCAGTCAACGAAGTCCAATCGGACAAACGCCTGACAGGCATCATGCTCAGCGTAAGTGCATTAGGGTTAATGCTCATCCTGTTTTTCAAGGGCGCACTGTTGCCACTGCTAGAGTTTGTGATGATTTTAGCCTTTATGACCACAGTGGTTTTTGCATGGCTCAACTATCGCTTAATGACTAGCACCCAACTGCCAGAGGCTCATCGTTATGGCACAAAAATGAAATGCCTCTCTTGGATGGGATTAAGCTATTTGCTTATTTTTGCAGTGCTTTTTATTTACTGGTATCTAGCGGTTAAAGCGTAGTTCAACGCATTTGAGCATGAGCTCTCAGCGCGGGCTCATGCTCTACTGTGCCACTTGCTCATCCACGCTAGACTTTCCTGCTTTTCTGTTACTTTGAGTATATAATGTCTGCTCTTAAACCAGACAGCGCAGCCGCGCCTAGAGATGACCATGATTAACAATGATATTTTGCGCCGTTTGCGCTTCGTGTTTGATTTCAACAATGCCAAAATGATTAAGATCTTTGCCAAAGTTGGAAGAGAAGTGCCAACCGAAGAGATGATTAGTCTGCTGCGCAAAGAAGAGGAAGAAGGCTATAAGGCCTGTAACGACACGACCCTATGTCAGTTTTTAGATGGTCTTATCATCGAAAAACGTGGTTTACGCGAAGGGGCTGAACTGCCCAAGCCAGTATCAAAATTAAACAATAACTTAATCTTCAAAAAGTTACGTGTTGCCCTCGAAATGCGTGAAGAAGATATTATGGCCACCTTAGCACTCGCCGAAGTGCAAATGTCTAAGTCTGAGTTAAGCGCACTATTTCGCAACCCAGATCATAAAAACTTCAAAGCTTGTGGCGACCAGATCCTGCGTAACTTTATCCGAGGCTTATCGCTAAAATATCGCGGTGTTTAATCCCCAAAAAAACTTAATCCCAAAAACGCAGCCTAAGCTGCGTTTTTTGTTTTATAGCGCCTTAAACAACCATTTACTCGGCAAAAGCATTTACAACCAATTAACAGAACCCTGTTTTAAACAGTAAGAATTGTCTCTGCTGCAAAAAAAGCCACAAATAGCGCACGATACAGGCAACAAAGATCACATTTCATGATAACCTTACGTGACTTACAGCACGTCTCAAGCACGTACCGAACCATTAAACAATAACTCAAAGGTTACCCATGGACGATAATAAACGCCCCCTCTATCTTCCGTTTGCAGGACCTGCCATTCTTGAAGCACCCTTAATTAACAAGGGCAGTGCATTTTCGGAAGAAGAGCGTATTTTCTTTAACCTCGAAGGCTTAGTACCCTACGCCATTGAAACTATTGAAGAACAGGCGTCACGCGCCTACGATCAGTTCAGAAGTTTCAATAACGATCTCGATAAGCACATCTATCTGCGCAACATTCAAGACACCAACGAAACCCTGTTTTATCGTTTAGTGCAAAACCACATCAGCGAAATGATGCCAATTATCTACACCCCGACGGTAGGTTTGGCCTGTGAGCGCTTCTCGAAAAACTATCGCCGTAACCGTGGTCTGTTCATCTCCTACCCGAATAAGGACAGAATCGACGACATCCTCAATAACTCGACTCGCCAAAAAGTAAAAATCATCGTTGTGACCGACGGTGAGCGCATCTTAGGCTTAGGCGACCAAGGTATTGGCGGCATGGGGATCCCGATTGGTAAATTGTCACTCTACACTAGCTGTGGTGGGATCAGCCCCGCATACACACTGCCAATTACCTTAGACGTAGGTACCGATAATCCACAGTTGCTGGAAGATCCTATGTACATGGGTTGGCGCCATCCACGTATTGGCGGCGAAGAGTATGCCGAGTTTATTGAAGCCTTTATGCAAGCCGTGCATGTACGTTGGCCAGATACACTGATCCAATTCGAAGATTTTGCCCAAAAGAATGCGATGCCAATCCTTGAGCGTTATAAGGATCGCTACTGCTGCTTTAACGATGACATTCAAGGCACCGCTGCAGTGACTGTGGGCTCGTTACTCGCCGCCTGTAAAGCCGCTGGCACTGAGCTGAACAAACAACGCATCGCCTTTTTAGGTGCCGGTAGCGCTGGCTGTGGTATTGCCGAAGCCATCGTTGCACAAATGGTGTCAGAAGGGATCAGCGACGAGCAAGCCCGCAGCCAAGTCTGCATGGTTGACCGTTGGGGCCTGCTGCTCGACAACATGCCGAACCTGTTGCCATTCCAACAAAAATTGGCTCAAAAATGTGCAGAAATCAGCAACTGGAATAACTTCAGCGACAATATTTCACTGCTCGATGTGGTGAACAACGCTAAGCCAACGGTACTGATTGGCGTATCTGGTGCACCGGGTCTATTTACCGAAGAAATTGTTCGTGCAATGCATAGCCACTGCGAACGCCCAATTATCTTCCCACTGTCGAACCCCACTAGCCGTGTTGAAGCGACGCCAAAAGACATTCTGCACTGGACGTCTGGCCAAGCCTTAGTGGCAACGGGTAGTCCATTCGAGCCTGTGGTTGTTGATGGCGAGACCTATGAAATCGCGCAATGTAACAACAGCTTTATCTTCCCAGGCATTGGTTTAGGTGTACTCGCCTCGGGTGCTCGTCATGTCTCCGATGCGATGTTAATGGCGTCGAGCCGCGCGCTCGCCGAATGCTCACCGTTAGCCATTAATGGCTCAGGGCCGCTCCTGCCAAAACTGGAAGACATTCACTCAGTGAGTAAGCATATTGCCTTTGCCGTCGGTAAAGTGGCGATTGAGCAAGGCCTATCCTTGCCTGCGAGTGATGAGCTGCTGATGCAATCTATCGAAGATAATTTCTGGAAGCCAGAGTACCGCCGTTATAAGCGTACTTCGTTCTAATTTCAGACATTATTCCAATAAAAAGCCCGTCAATCGACGGGCTTTTTATTGAGTCAAACTCACAGCTTAAGGCGCCATCACCTGTTTAAAGCTGTTGAGCATAGAACGGTCGGTACGCGCTTTCTTTAATTTCCGCACGCATTCTTTCAGTGATTCATCGGCTAAGCGACCGAAAATCCCGTTGTATTCCTTCTCATTGATGGCTTCATCGGTATCGGCCTGCTCAGAAATCTCCTGGGCGACACGGCTAAGTTGCAGCCACGCATTGGCAATATAGAAACCGTGGAACTCAGCCTGTGGCATCAAGTTACGGGCGCTGGCAGGCAATGCCTCCCAAGCCGCGGCAAATTTGTCTTCGCGATCGAGTAACAACTCGGCGCATAGACCTTTATAAGCCTCTAATAGGCTCTCTGGTATTTTCGCCATAGGCAATACTTTATTGGCAACATTGTGGGAAATCCGCTCGGCGGTTTCACGATACTCAACTGATACTTCAGCCATAATTTCTCTCTTAACTTAAACGGCTTAAAATTGGCCGCTAATATATAAACCATAAACCCCATTGTGGGCCAAAGGTGTCACTGTGATCCCTTTATAGGGCTCAGTAAAATACCAACCCGCCAGTGCGCCAATGGCAGCGCCTGCGAGGACATCTTCTAAATAGTGCTTATCGCTCTCGACTCGGGTATAGCCCACATAAGTCGCAGCAAGGTATGCGGGCAGGCCATATTGCCAGCCATAACGCTGCTGAATAAATGTCGCCGCCATAAAGCTGTCCGACGTGTGTCCTGACGGAAAAGAATCATCACCGCTGCCATCGGGTCTATCCTTACTGACACCCAGTTTGAGCCCTTCGACTATGACCCTGCTCGAGACTGCTGCTTTAAGTAATTGCCACGAGCCTTCATTCCCCTCTTCATAGAATAGGGTCGCGCCCAAAGCCGTCGCAGGCAGGAGTAAATGCACTACATCGCCCGAGGTTTCGATATCATCCGAGTTTGCCCAACTCGCTCCCGTAAACAGCAACAGTGCGGCACAGAGTAATTTTTTCAAAGGGTTTCCTTATTCGGTGAGATCCAAGGCGACGTTTATACCTTGATAGCGGAATGAATGCAAAAAATGCAAACTTTACATGTAAACAAGACGTAAAAAGTTTATGCTAAGATAATGATTAGCTATCTGTTTCAGTGCGAACAGGAAACCTTTCCCTTGCCACACACTCAGCGTAATTTATCTCTGTTTCTGATGCTGCTGTTAGTGCCGCTAAGCCTTGCCGTTGCAGAAGAAAAGCCACAGATCGATCAAATATTCAAATTATTTGAAAGTGGTGAGGTTATGGCTCGCGAGTCGGTAGAGCAAAATATCGCGCTACTGGATAAACTGATTGCCAGTGATGATGTAGAACACATCGAAAAGTTAAAAATGCTCAAATGCTGGAATCAACCAGCCGAGACAGAAGCTGAAATCCTTCTCGCCCGAGACAAAGCACAAGAAGCGCTCAATAGCATTCCCAGCACAGCCTCAGTCCATTTTGCCACCGATCTAACCCTATGCCACTCCTGGTTTCTACAATTAAGTGGAGATATTAATGGCGCTATGGAAGGGTATTCTCACAGCATTAAAACTGCATACGAACATGAAGATATCAAGCTTATCGCCGATGCCCGCAGCTTACGTGGCGCACTCTACTCCTATATTGGTGACTTTTCCGCCGCCTTAGACGATTTAGTCACCGCACAAGGACTGTACGAATCATTGAACTTAACGGGCTGGGCAAACATCAATCTAACCGACATTGCCACCAGCTTTAGGCGCTATGGTGATCCCGAGAGTGCAATCAAGTATTACAACAAACTCAAAGAGTTATATCTAAAGAAAGGGAACGAGGAGCAAGTCGCTAATGTCACCTCCGATATAGGGATTGCCTTAGATGAAATGGGCGAGCACGAACAGGCCATTGAAAACTTTCGTTTTAGCTATCAGTACTTTAAAAAGCATCGACTCAACAATGCCGCCGCGGTCAACGCCACTAACATCGCCTACAGCTTGATCCAACTAAATCGTTTAGATGAGGCCGAAAAATATCTAAAAGAAGCCGAGTTAGAGATCACGGCGAACGAACCCGCAGCCTACAGCTTTATGAAGTTGTTTATGGGCAAAATTCGTTATCAACAAGGTCGCTATCAAGAGGCGTTAAGCGAACTCGCCGACGCTGAAAATGCGTTTCGCGCCATGCGGAATGATCGCGGCTTAGTTCAGCTGTTGCAACTCAAGAGCGAAGTCTATGCGGCGATGAATGATTTGCCGTCGGCCTATCAAACTTTACAGCAGTTTGTCGCCTTGACTCGAAAGGTGGAAGACAATTCATTTGCGCACCAAACTACTGAGTTAAAAGTAAAATTTGATACCAGTTGGATTGAGTCAGAAAACAAGCGTTTACTCGATAATCAAAAATTAAAGGAACAAGAGTTAGCACTGCTTGAAAAGAATAAGTCGCTGCAACTTATCATCCTACTACTCACGGGCTGCATTTTGGCCATAGTGTCACTCTTTGCCTACAAACAAGTGCACCGCAATCGTCACCTACAGACCATAGCCCTAACCGACTATCTGACCCAATTGCCCAATCGTCGGCACATCTATGCCAAGGCGGAACAATATTTTCAACAGGCATTAAAGCAACAAACCCCGTTATCGGTAATCATCTTCGATGCGGATCATTTTAAAAAGATTAACGATAATTTCGGCCATGAAATTGGCGACCAAGCATTACTAACCATAGCCCAAGCCAGCCAAGCATTAACTGCTGACCGAAACTTGATTGGCCGTATCGGTGGCGAAGAGTTTTTAATTTTATTACCCAATACCAAAGCCGAACGCGTGTGGGAACTCGCCCATGAGCTGCAAACCTTAATCACCCGTTATGGCGCCATTAATTTACCCGTAGAGTTAAAGCTAACTGTAAGTGCAGGGGTGGCAACTTTAAATACCGAATTAGGCAAACAAGATGAAAGCTTTGCGCGTTTGCTTAAGCGTGCGGACAACGCCCTTTACGACGCTAAAAATGCTGGTAGAAACTGCGTCAAAGTCGCAAAAGCCGCGAGCTAACTTTTAGGTATTGCGATGCCAAAAGATTTGATGCTGAAGAGGTGGCGGCAAAGCGCCAAACCATTTTTGATAGAGCCGAGCAAAATCCCCCGACTCTTTAAGCTTTTCTAACTCGGCTTGCCAACGTTGCACCGTATCGGAAGACGTTCCTTTTGAGAATGCCAGATAAAGATGGATTTCGGAGAGCACATAAACGGGTTTGATATCCGACTCCTTCGCGCCAATATCTTGCAATATATGCTTGACCGCCAAATCGGCCTGGCACCAGAACCACACCCGAGAAAACAACAACTGTTTAGCCGATTGCTGCGGAAAACTCGCCACTAAGAGGCCATCGATACCCTGCTGTTGCAGCAATTGCGCGCCGACTGACTCACGATAAACACCCACGATCCCAGCGTTATTAACTTCGGATAACTGATTGATGCTAATAGGATCATCAGCTCTGGCATAAAGAGTAATTTTACTGGTCGCTATGGGGCCAATAAAATCGAAATGGCTTTCCCGCTCATCGCTAATGGAAGTGGCAAACAACAACACGTTCGGCGCCGAATGAGCAATAGAGTAAGCCCGCGCCCAAGGTAAGACTTCAATTTTTTCCTGCTGCCCAACACGCGTCTGCAATTGATTAACAAGTTCAACACCAAAGCCGGTTGGCACGCCATCTTGCTCAAAGCTCATCGGTGGCCAAGCCTCTGTCACTAACCGCACCGTCTTGGTTGCAGCTTCTGTTGCCACATCTGTTGCAGCTAAGCTAATGCCTGCATAGCCTAAGCTTACGCACAATAATAGGCGATAACCGTGTTTGCAAAGGGTCAGCAACATAGACAAGACCGAAGGGGAAAGTTACTACTCATCATAGATCTAATTTACACACCGAAGAAAGTAACAATTGCTGTTTGGCTAAAATCCCCCAAACACTAAACTCGTCCGCTGCGGCTTAAAACTGCTATCATAGCGCCATCCTATTAAGCCCAATGCCGTTTCCATGTCGACCACAGTGACCTCTCCCGCCAATATTCCCGACGCAGCCACCCTTGGCCGCCTTGCTCTGCAAATCAAGACTTGGGGAAAGGCGCTCGGTTTTGCCCAAATAGGGATCTGCGACACCGACTTAACTGCGGAAGAACTCAAATTACAGGCTTGGCTGGATAAAGGATATCACGGGGAAATGGGCTACATGGCGACCCATGGCATGATGCGCGCTCGCCCCCACGAATTGCACCCAGGCACAGTTCGAGTGATTTCAGCACGGATGGATTATCTACCGCCAGAGGCGGGTTTTGCCACTAACTTAGCCTCGCCGAATATGGGCTATATCTCGCGTTACGCGGGTGGTAGGGATTACCACAAACTCATCCGTGCTCGCTTAAAAAAACTGGGGGATCAAATTAGTAGCGAGCTTGTCTCTCTCGGGTTCGATGCTGCCGACTTTAGGCCCTTTGTCGATTCTGCCCCAGTGCTCGAACGCCCACTCGCCGAAAAAGCTGGCATAGGCTGGACAGGTAAGCACTCACTTATCCTTAATCACGATGCGGGCAGTTGGTTCTTCCTCGGGGAATTGCTGATCAACCTGCCTTTACCCGTGGACATTCCTATCCAGGAAGACTGCAACACCTGCGTGGCCTGCATCACCTCCTGCCCTACAGGCGCTATCGTCGAGCCTTATACTGTGGATGCTCGGCGCTGTATTTCTTATCTGACAATCGAATTACAGGGCGCCATTCCAGAGGAGTTTCGCCCTTTGATGGGCAATCGCATTTACGGTTGTGATGATTGTCAGTTGGTGTGCCCAGTTAATCGCGAGGCGCCGCTGACCCAAGAGAGTGATTTCCACATTCGGCCTAAGCTCAAGCAGCCAGAACTGCTTACTTTATTCGCTTGGAGCGAAGCCGAGTTTCTCAAACAGACCGAAGGCAGCGCCATTCGCCGTATTGGTCATCAGCGCTGGCTACGCAATATCGCCGTCGCCCTAGGCAATGCGCCGAGTTCGCCGCAAATCATCGCCGCCCTAGAGCAACGTAAAGCCCAGGAGGATGTCGATGAAATAGTGAAAGAACATATCGATTGGGCTCTAGCGCGGCAACATGCGGGCGGCTCACTAGCCAATAACCGTAAAACTGAGCGTCTGGTTCGGGTGATTCAAAAAGGCCTACCACGGGATGCCTAGCATCTTAGCTTAATGCCTTAATTCATACTGGCAACAATCACTTGTGTGGCATCGAAACAGGCAAAACAGGGTTCGCCTACTTTGAGCGTTTGAATATCGGCCAATGGCATCACCGAATAGATAATATCTTTACCGCCAATTTCTATGGCTAATTCAGCCTTATCGGCCAGTTCTGTCACACTCAGTAAGTGCCCACTAATGCAATTTTGCCCCGCGCTCAGGCAGGCCTCACGACTGGCCGTCACTGCGGGCGCCTTAAACAACAATAAAATCGATTGATTAAGCGCTAACTGCAGACGCTCGTAACTCGCATGAGTCACTGAGATTTGGATCTGTTGCCCCCCCGCCAATGTCACCTTCAGGCTGTCATTCAAGCCGAGCGGTTCAATGCTGTGGATACGAGCGGTTAACTGGTTGCGGGCGCTGGTTTTAAGGGAGAAATGCGCCATCACATCTAACAAACTGTGCATATCGACCGAATCATCCAGCAACGCCGACAGCGCCATTTCCTGCACTTGCGAGGTGATGGAATACACCTTAAGTAAACGCTCACCAAACTCGGTGAGTTTAGCGCCGCCACCGCCCTTACCGCCCTTTTCGCTGCTGACGACAGGCTCGGGCATAGTGGTGTTCATCTCGTTTATTGCATCCCACGCTGCCTTGTAGCTAATCCCCGCCAACTTCGCGCCCTGACTGATAGAGCCAGTATTGGCCACTTGGCGAAGTAAAGCTATCCGCCGAGGATTGGCAAAGGGTTTAACCCCCAATGACAGTGTCAGTAGTGCGTGTAAGTCCATGTTCCTGCGCGCCTTAACTTAAATGAATCTTATTGTCCCCGATCAATCTTGAGATACCAATACGCACAGTCGGAAATATCCACCAAGGCATTGCTGTTTTGGCAGATAAATCGAGCAGAGATCACTAATTTACACATCGGGGCTTGAATGATCGATATATAGATTGGTATATATCGATCACTTTTTATCACGGAGGAACACCATGAGCTCGCTCAAACACTTTTTACGCTTTACCACAGCCTCAGTCGTTGGCTTAGCCCTCAGTTGCAGCGTCAGCTTTGCCGCAGAAAAAGAGCAAGTGACTGTTTTTGCTGCCGCATCCCTCACGAATGCGCTGAATGAGATTGGCCAGCAATATGAGAAAGAACATCAAACGAAAGTGATTTTCTCCTATGCCTCCTCCTCAACACTCGCAAAACAAATTGCCAATGGTGCGCCTGCCGATCTGTTTATCTCCGCCAACCAAAAATGGATGGATTACCTCGTCGATGCCAAGGCGGTGAATACCGATAGCCGTATCACCCTGTTAAAAAATACCTTAGTGCTGATTGCCGAGAAGAATAGCCCAATAGACCAAGTCACCCTAAACAGCGATTGGGATATTAAGGCCGCGGTCAATGGCAGCCGTTTAGCGGTGGGCGATCCTGACCATGTCCCAGCCGGGCAATACGCCAAACAAGCACTTGAAAATCTGAATCTTTGGAAAACCGCCGAGCCACTGCTGGCGAGAGCAAACAATGTCCGCGCCGCTTTAGCATTGGTGGAACAGGGCGAAGCCCCACTCGGTATCGTGTATTCAACCGATGCCAAAGTAGCGCAAAAGATTAAAATTGTGGCGACCTTCCCCGCGACCAGCTATAGCCCGATTGAATATCCCAGCGCCTTAACTAAGCAGGAACCAACCGCCAGTGCTAAAGACTTTAATCAATACCTTCAAAGCTCAAGTGCAACAGCAGTATTTGAAAAATATGGCTTTGGAGTGAACTAGTGCTGAGCGATGTTCTCTTGAGTGGCTCGCTGTTTGACGGGCCACTGCTCAGCGAATACGAAACCGCCGCGCTACTGCTGAGCCTCAAAGTCTCAGCGGTTGCCGTGCTGGCCAGCTTACCCTTAGGCATTTTATGCGCTTGGTTACTGGCACGCGTGGAGTTTCCCGGTAAGGCTATCTTTGACAGTCTCCTGCATCTCCCATTGGTGTTACCGCCGGTGGTGGTAGGTTACCTGTTGCTCATCAGCATGGGGCGCCAGGGCGTAATCGGGCAGTGGCTCTATAACTGGTTTGGCATAAGTTTTAGCTTTAGCTGGCGCGGCGCGGCACTCGCCGCCGCAGTGGTCTCCTTTCCTTTGATGGTCAGAGCCATACGTCAATCCTTCGAAACCGTCGATATTCGCCTCGAACAGGCGGCGCGCACCCTAGGAAGCAGTCGCTGGCGGGTATTCCTAACCATCACATTGCCGCTCACCTCGCCCGGAATAGTGTCGGGAATGATCATCGCCTTTGCCCGCAGCCTTGGGGAATTTGGCTCGACCATCACCTTCGTCTCCAATATTCCCGGCGAAACTCGCACTATTCCGCTGGCCATGTATTCCTTTATCGAAACACCGGGGGCGGAATATCAGGCGATGCGCCTGTGTATCATCTCGATAGTGATAGCGCTGGCCTCCTTACTCGCGTCTCAATGGCTCACGAAAAAGGCCCTCAAAAGAACGGCAAGTGTATGTTAAACATCAATATTGAAAAACAGCTCGGCCAACTGCAACTTAAGGTGAACACCCAGTTACCGTTACAGGGCGTCACCGCCGTATTCGGCCGCTCGGGAGCGGGCAAAACCTCCTTAGTGAATTTACTCGGCGGATTAACCACGCCGGATAACGGCGAAATTAGCCTTGGCGATACGCTGTTGTTTAAACATAAAACCGTAAATCTGCCCCCTGAAAAACGCCAGATTGGCTATGTTTTTCAAGAAGCGAGGTTATTTCCCCACTACAGTGTGAAGGGCAATCTCACCTATGGGATGCGCCATAAAGCACCTGAATTGTTCGACAAAGTGGTCTCATTACTGGGCATAGAAAAACTCTTAAGCCGCTATCCAAGTACACTCTCTGGCGGTGAAAAACAACGGGTCGCCATTGGCCGCGCCTTACTCACCTCGCCGCAAATGTTATTGATGGATGAACCATTAGCCTCCCTCGATTTACCTCGAAAACGCGAATTGCTGCCTTATCTACAAACCCTAGCGCAGGAATTGAAGCTACCGATCGTCTATGTCAGCCACAGCTTGGACGAAATCCTGCAACTCGCCGACCATATGCTGGTGTTGCATCAAGGAAAAATGATCGCCCAAGGACCGCTAACACAGGTATGGAATAGTGAACAAATGCGCCCCTGGGTGCCATTGCAGGAATTAAGTTCACTGCTGAGCGCCAGAATCGCCGACAGACATCCCGATTATCCAATGACTAGACTGTTGATGGATGATGGCAATCAACTCTGGGTCAGCGGCCAACTGCCGCCTACCCATAAACAACTAAAGGTGCGCATTCAAGCGAACCATGTTTCGGTTTGCACTGAGGAACCTAAAGGCTCGAGTATTCGTAACTTACTCAAAGGAAAAATAAAAGAGCTCTACCCCAGCGATAATGGCGAGCAAATTCAGCTTAAAATTGCCCTAGGTAAAGACGAACTGTGGGCTAACATCACCCCATGGGCCCGAGATGAGTTACAACTAACACCCGGCAAAAATATTTATGCCCAAATCAAAGGCGTAACTATGACGCAGATGGATATTGCCGAATCCCACTGACGCAAATAATCAAAACTATAGGCTTGTTGAATATCGGTCAATGAACAAACCACTCTATTTGAAAAACAGAGAGATAAGGTAAATCTTCATATACACGCTTAAATAAATGAGCATTTTCCATACATTTAAAGTATGAAAGCTGTCATATCAAATCTGTGAATATCGACTACACTGGGGCTCGAGCAGGAAATAGTTTCCTCGCTTGCGCTATGCAATGCCTTAAAGAAGAAGGAGCAATTCCATGTCAGGATGGTATGAATTAAGCAAAAGCAGTAACGATCAATTTAAGTTTGTGCTTAAGGCTGGTAACGGAGAAGTCATCCTCACCAGTGAACTCTACACGGGTAAGAGTGGTGCCATGAATGGTATCGAATCCGTTCAAACCAATTCCCCTATCGAAGCCCGATATGCCAAAGAAGTGGCGAAAAACGATAAGCCGTACTTCAACCTAAAAGCCGCGAACCATCAAATCATTGGCACCAGCCAAATGTATTCGAGTACCGCAGCAAGGGATAACGGGATCAAGTCGGTAATGGAGAATGGGAAAACCACGACGATTAAAGATCTAACCTAGATCGGTATGTGCAGAGTGGTGATATTTAGGGAAATAAACGTACCAACAAAAAGCGGGATTTAAAGCGGTAAGTATCTAACAATTCAGGATTTTAGATACAAAATAACCGACTCTAGGTCGGTTTAGTCCCTTTGGAAGGGATGGTACCAGAGGACGGACTCGAACCGTCACGCTTTTAAGGGCGGCGGATTTTGAATCCGCTGTGTCTACCGATTTCACCACTCTGGCATTATCAAAATTAGAGCTAACAAAAACAACTAGCTGGCTCTAAGTGCTGGGAATTATACCTTTGCCTTTGACAATGGCAAGACCTTTTCAAAGGCTGGGTGGCAAATTAGTTTTAACCGCTCAAAAATCCAACTCTGATAAACCAAGGACGGTTATTCAACCCCATGGGCGAGTAAAAATTGGGTATATTCCTTATCACTCTTTTGAATATGATTGACGAGCCAGGCTTTTAAAAATGCCATAAGTTCATCAGCCACATCTTCACCTCTCGCTACCCGCTTTTGAAAATCAAGCACTTGACCAACCAACTGGGCATGCTTTTCCTTATGGGCCACGGTTTGGGGATAGCCAAAACGGGCAAACAATTCTTCTTCATAGGAGAAATGGTTCGCAGTGTAATCCACCAGCCCTTGGACGATGCGCTTAATCGCCTCGAGTCCGTATGCCTCACTTAACGTCCGGTGTAATTCATTGATTAATGATACTAAGCGTTGGTGCTGACGGTTAATCTCTGGCATGCCGATATCAAGCTCTGGCCCCCATTTCACAAACTGTTTGCTTTGTGCTTGGCTTGAATTAAACAACTTGGCATCCACATGGAATCGATGCAGCAGGGAGCCAATTTCCTGCGACATGTTATACACCTTAAGGCTGGATAAGTTGGTGTGGTTGGTATGGCGTGCATTTTTTAATGCTAGATCGGCCATCACACTGATATTTTTGTTAATTTCCTCGGCAACAGCATATTGCTCTTCGGATGCCGTAGCGATTTGATGGGACATATCGGTAATGCTTTCAACCTGAGTCACTATATCCCCGAGGGCTTGATGAGCTTGCTCCACCATCAGGGCGGTTTCGTCGGCAATAGTGACATTCTTAAGCATCACTTCTACGCTCTGCTGCGCGCCCTTTTGCAAGGTTGTAATCTGCTGCTGAATTTCGGCGGTAGCCTCTGAGGTGCGTTTAGCTAAGTTACGCACTTCATCGGCAACCACCGCAAAACCGCGACCATGTTCACCGGCACGCGCACTCTCAATCGCCGCGTTGAGCGCCAATAGATTTGTTTGCTCCGCCACTTGGGAGATGGTTTCAATAATACTACTGATGCTATTGGTATCGGCGGCAAGGTGTTCGATAACGCCTTTAGTTTGGTGAATTTGCGATTTCATATCGTTGATTTTATTTACGATAGTGCCAATTAACTCATCACCGTGTTTCGCCGAACCTTGGGCTATATCGGCCGCTCGTGCCGTACTGGCGGCATTTTGTGACACTTCTTGTACTGTGGAGACCATCTGCGTCATGGCCGTTGCAGCCAGTTCGGTTTGACGTTCCTGCTCGAGTACGCCCTGTTTTGCCTGCTCGCTGATCGCTTTGATATCGGTCGCGACTTTCTTCATCCACTCGCTGGTATCGACGAGGGAGAGAATCGTGCGACTAACATCCTCGCCCATGCGGTTGATACTGTGGACGACCGTGATAAACACACCCGCATCTTTCTCATCGAGCTGATAACTTAAATCCCCATCACCTAAATGATGAGCTGCGCGCTCTAAGTGCCTTAAGTTACGGATCAATTTGTTAATGTTTAAAAAAAGAATCACGGCAAGAGCAATTAAACAGAGCGTCGCCACCCAATGCGCACTAGTGACTAAACAATAGAGGGGATATAAGAGTAAGACCATAGGCGCAAAGATAATACCGTAGCCCATGGTGCCATTCTTAGCTGTAACATTGGCCATTTTTGGCTCCTTCCAAAATGCAGTCGACTCAATCAACAACTCGTTAGGTAAAGTTCAGATCTCAATATCATTTCGTGACAGATACTCTTAAGACTAGTTCTTAACGAGACAAGAAACAAAGCCAAGACAATAGAGATAAGTGCTATTTCATTCAAGCCTAAATTTGAACCACATCACACAGTTAACTTGTAGTTACAACTTTGTTTTAAGATGTCGGATTTTTATTGATCAGGATCAGTATTTAGAAACATTAAGGACGCTAGTGTAGAGGGGACTTCACAGGAAAGAGGATTTCAATCATGGCATTTTGGTTAGATTTAATGTTCGGTAACCCAATTGGTTTACTCTCAATGATCGTTATCTTTAGCACTATAGGGATAATTTCTTATATCACTTGGATGTTCATTGTGAAGTCCGCGCAACAATCGTAGTTTTTGCTTCCAAATTGTTATTCTGTTCATTGTAAAAATTGCACGTTGTTATGGGGGTTAATCTAACCCCCATTTTTTGTGTCTGTGATTTCTGCTTTAGCACACAACCTGCATTAAGCGGCGTGTTTACGGCTTTGCACTACCCCATTTAAAAACTGCGGGCGCGCTTTAATCAAGTGCTGCATTTCTTCCTGACTAGGCTCTCCTGCGGGTAAACGCAGCACGCCACGATTAAGATACATGCGTGCCTTCATCGAAATTTTATAATCCGCCGTAGGACCTTGGATTGCATAATGGCGCTCATTGCCTAAACATTCGAGAATGCAGGCATTGAGTAAACTTTTTACTGCGGGTTCATTTTGCGGCAATGTCAAAATGGTGGCGCCCTGTAAAAAGAACTCCCGTAATAAAGCGCGCTCGGCACGGTCCATCAGATTGACCTTAGCCTCAATCGTTTCGATCATTCGTTTATCACTCAAGTGGCGAATCGATTCATCTAAGCCAAGGTTCAATAGCTGCGTTAAGAAATAAGCAATGGAGATAATCAGCCCTAGGCCAACAAAATGGGCATGCTCGGGAACAAACTTATCCAACGCCAGCATGGCAAGCACATTGGATGGGATCGCCAACAACACAGCGCAGCTGACCATTAGCCACAGCATGACTCGAAACATCATCTTTTTAGGGCTAAACAATTTCACTGAATCCAGTTTGAATTTAATCATAGTCTTATCCCAGCGACAAAAAATTGAACTTAGACGGCATTAAGCAAGTTTGATGCCAGTGTATCTGTCAAAATTGCGGGATATTTCATGGGGATAAAATGCACAATCTGGATGCTTGAGTCTATGCTTATAAGCATCCAACTCGCTATTAGCTATAGATAATTTAAGATGCCGACTTTCTTTAGCCAATTTATTAAAAGCCCGATAGGCAGGCATCTCACCTTGTCTATTATTCTCTTTAGCTCCCTCATCACCTTAGTGACAACGGCCTATCAGTTGATTAACGACTATCGTGGCGATGTGACTCGTATTGATCGCGTATTCTCTAATATTGAAAAGGCCAACCTCGATGTACTCGCCGCCAGTATTTGGGTTATCGATGAAAGACTGATTAATACTCAGTTGAATGGTTTAATCCAACTACCTGATATTAATTACATTTCGATAAAAGATGATAGCGGCCAATCGTGGAACGCCGGCAATGAGAAGCCAACCCATACTCTCAATAAAGTATTTCCTCTGGTCTATAAGTCACCAACTGACAGCATTAATGTCGGCACTTTAGAGGTTCAAGTGGATATGGATGCCATTTACCAACGCCTCTACGATAAAGCCATTCTGATCTTGCTCTCTAATGCGATAAAAACCTTCTTAGTCGCTGGATTTATTCTGTTTTTAGTCTGGTACAACATTACTAAACACTTAGACAAACTCAGTAATTACTGCAAACGCATCGATCTCGATACCGATGTCGAGCCATTAGCCTTCGATCGCAAACAAAAAGTCGATGAATTCACCCAAGTTGCCGATGCCATCAACAATATACAGTCGCAACTGCGCGGCTCATTCGCAGCCTTAAAACGCTCTAAAACCGAATTGCAAACTGCCTTAGAGGATAGAGAACGCTTACTGACGCTCGAACGCAGTTATAAGGAAGAACTCGCAAGGCAAGTCAAAGAAAGAACACAGGAATTAGAGCAATCATTAACGGCGCTTAAACGGGCGCAGCAAGTATTGGTCGAGCAGGAAAAAATGGCGGCATTGGGCGGTTTAGTCTCGGGAGTGGCCCATGAGATCAATACACCTATCGGCATTTGTTTGACGGCTGCCAGTACCCAACTGAGTCATATCGAAGAGCTTATCGAGCTTATACATAGCGAGCATGCCACTCTAGATGAAATCAACGCCATTTTAGATGAGTACCAAGAAAGCTGTGAGTTGATAGTTCGTAATATCAGTAAGGCCAGTAGCCTGATCCAAAAATTTAAAACGATCGCCATCGACCGTAGCCACGAAGAACATCAATGTATCAATCTGCAACGTCAGCTTAAGGAGATTTTAGAATCGACCTTAATTATGTATCCCAAGGTCAAAGCCCAAACTCAGCTACAGGTTAATTCTGCGCTCAACATCCAGACCAATGTCAGCCTGCTCAATCAAATCGTCAGTAATATTCTCTCTAATGCCTTCACCCATGCCTTTCAGGATAGAGAAGATAATCTGATCCAAATTACGGCCAAGCTAGAGCAAGACTATGTGAATATCAGCATTGAAAACAATGGGATTGCCATTCCACCCGAGGTGGCAGAGCATATGTTTGAGCCCTTCTTTACCACCAGCAGGAGTAAAGGTGGCACAGGCTTAGGCTTATCCGCCGCCTTCAATGCCGCCACGCTGCTAAAGGGCACCATGAACTATCAAGCAGACTCACAACTGGGCGGCGCACAATTTAATATCCGCATTCCCCTCACCCAATGCGATTCGCCCAAACTCACCACACACCATGACTTTACGATTTGATGGAGTGTTTGATACGAGTTTGATGGCAAGTTGAGCCTGTGGAAGGCGAATAAAGCAAACACTGGCGCAACTAAACAAAAATCCACAGCATTGGCTGTGGATTTAGTTTTTAACCTTGAGACTTTATCTTATCGATTACCGCTTATTCACTCGCAGCTGGTTCATCTACAACAGGTTCATTTGCAATTTGGGCGAGCCTAGCGAGTACGCGACTAGCCGCTACAAAGCCAAAGGTGCCTGTCACCATAGTGACGGCGCCAAAGCCTGAGGCACAGTCCATACGCATCGAACCATCTGCGCTAGCCTTGCTGCTACACACGGAACCATCGGCCTGGGGGTAAACTAATTGCTCGCTGGAAAACACCGCATCAACGGCAAAACGGCGCTGCACATTTTTAGAGAAGTTATATTCACGGCGCAGAATATTACGCACTTTGGCCAGTAAAGGATCTTGATAGGTCTTAGCCAGATCGGTGAGCTGAATTTGCGTAGGATCGGTTTGACCACCCGCGCCGCCAACCGTCACTATCTTAATTTTTTGACGTTTGCACCAAGCAATCAGCGCCGCCTTTTGTTTAACCGCATCAATACAATCAACCACATAATCAATATTGCCACCGGCCTTTGCCCCGAGCAAATACTCGCCGAGGTTATCGACAGTAATAAAGTCTTCCACTTCATTCACTTGGCAATCAGGATTGATAGCACGGATCCGCTGCGCCATCACAGCCACTTTAGACTCGCCAATCGTCGATGTCAGTGCATGAATTTGACGGTTAGTATTGGTCACACAGATATCATCCAAATCAATCAAGGTGATTTGACCAATACCACTGCGCGCCAACGCCTCAGCCGCCCATGTGCCAACGCCGCCAATGCCAATCACCACCACATGGGAGGCGGCAAATTTAGCCAGCGCCTTTTGCCCGTACAAGCGGCCAATGCCACCAAAGCGATTCTGATAGGCTTCAGTCATCAATACTTACCTTATATCTAACTAACAATGGCCGCCCTTAGAGGATGTGAAAGACAATCTACAGCAGCGTAACGCAATAAAAATGCGCCGTGGATTTTATACGATTTGGGCGAAAAACCGAAATCTATCTCAGCCAAGGTGTACCTAGTTGCACTCAGATACAAAAGTACCGCAAATGTGGTAATTAACACTTTCCTGAATCACCTATCCATACATTAGGTAAAATCAGATTAAAAATACGTTTTCACCTTGTAAAACATGATGTTGAAAACAGTACCTTTTCAGCACAAAGCGATCTTTATCACATTTTAAATTCATTCACCTGCCACACTGCGCTGCATCAAAGCGCCTCCAACCGCAGTGAAAAGAGATGACTCTTGCTGCATAAAATAATGATATAAGCACAGGAAAATGAAGATGAAAAAGAATCTGCTCACGACAGCGATTACCGCGAGTCTCGCATTTTGCTCATTCAACTCCCTAGCCGATGGCCCAGAATTTTATGGTCATGTCGACCTGAGTATCACAGACTCAGAAAAAGGCTATGCCGCTCAAAATCAGAAAGAGGGCACAGTACTCGAAAACAACTTTTCTTGGATTGGTGTTAAGGGCTCTGAAAGCGTAAGCCCTTACTTTGATATCATCTATCAAATGGAATTTGGCGTAGAAAACTTTGATAACTCGAATAAAACCTTCAATGCACGTAATACCTTCCTCGGTGTGAGAAGCGTTGCCGGCACAGTGTTAGCCGGTCGTAACGATACGGTATTTAAAGCCTCTGAAGGCGGTTTTGATTTGTTCGGCAATACCAACGCTGATATCGACCTGTTACTGGCGGGCCAAACGCGCTCCGCCGATGGTATTTCCTATTATTCGCCAAAGATCGCCGATCTGATCACCCTCAACGCCACCTATCTGATGAGTGACAACTACGATCAACGCGATAGCCAAGGCAACGAAGTTTACAGCCAAGATCAAATGTATGCCTTAAGCGCCACCTTAGGCGACAAAACCTTCAAGACCCACAATTACTATATGGCCGCCGCCTATAACGATGGTATCGAAAATATCGAAGCCTACCGTGGTGTGGCTCAAGCAAAATTTGGGGATTTTCTCTTTGGTGCAATTTATCAGCACAGTGAGCATATTGATGATAGATTCTCCAACCTCTCGGGTGAGACCTATTTTGTCAATGCAGCTTATCTGATGGGTGATGTGAAATTTAAGTTGGTTTACGGCAAAGATGACTCAGGTTTAGGTAAATATGTCAGCCGTTTTGTCGGCAGCCAAGACAGTGGCAACCTTGAGCAAGTCAGCGATGTTGACCTGCAACAGCTCAGTGTAGGCGCTGATTACCGACTCAGTACTAAGACTATGGTCTATGGTCACTACACTCGCTTCGACGGCGACCTTATGCTAGCAGGTACAAAACAAGACTTAGATGACAATGTGTTTACTGTAGGTTTACGTATTGATTTCTAATAGTATTATCCTAATTCAAAAGTGATGATATTTGATAAAAAAGCGGCTTTGGCCGCTTTTTTATTGTACCTCATACTAAATAGCACTCTCTCTCCCCATTTATGACAAACTTGCGACAACATTAGTATATGCTACAGTTAGCGTCGCCGACTCACTTAAGCCTTGGCGCTATACCTACCTCTTTAGTAGTAAGTGAAAAATACCGTTTTACCACTTTCACGCCGATTTGCGGTTGAGATATAGGGAAATATCCTAAAAAACCCCGAATACGGACAAGGAGAGCCAAAAACATGATCTGCAACACAGCCTGTAAGTCGTAAAACTGTAAAAATCGGCGGCAACTTTGTTACCGATTCCAGTAACAAATGTGTTAAACCACACAAAAACCATGAAAAATGGAAAAGAACTTAGGTTCGAGGGAGCACAAAACATGAAAAAGACATTCATCTCTGCATCAGTTGCATCAGTACTGGCACTGGCTTCATTCGGCGCGCTAGCCGAAGGCCCAAGCTTCTACGGTCGTTTAGAGCTTGCAGTAACCAATACTGAGACAGGTGCAACTCTACAATCTGGTACTAACGGCTTAGACGCAAACTATGCCGATGAGAACAACGCTGGTACCTATTTAGAAAACAACTTCTCTCTATTAGG
>AACY020563765.1_pt1 | contig 28596 bp, 34 predicted proteins | sample 267378 | NCBI WGS metagenome assembly AACY02 (sample SAMN02954345, study PRJNA13694) | marine metagenome | biome: aquatic; feature: ocean; material: water; isolation source: isolated as part of a large dataset composed predominantly from surface... | reverse complement strand
TACCTCAAGATGTTCTTTTGAGAGATATTTTTTTGCTTCCACTAAAAATTTTCTTAGTCTAGCTTGGTTTGCATCTTCAGCTTTTAAGTAGACAACATCGATATAGGGAGATAGATCAAGTTTTTTACGTTCATTTAATATCTCATTTGCTACTAATTCATAATCTCCAGTCTTTATTAAATTAAACATTGGGTGGTCAGCAACTCGAGTTTGTAGATAAACTTTATTATCCATTCCTGTTCTACCAGCTCGTCCTGCAACTTGAATTAGCAATTGAGCAGTCTGTTCTTGAAGATGTATATCCGCTCCAAATAACCCAAAATCTAAATTAAGAATAATAATCAAAGTTATTTTTTTAAAATCATGTCCTTTTGCCAAAAGTTGTGTGCCAACAAATATTTTTGGCTCAATATCTTTTATCGTTAGCGAGCTTTTCTCTCTTCTGGCTTTACCAGCGACTGAATCTCTATCAATTCTGATAACCTCTGCTTTAGGTAAAATATCTTTTATTGCTTCTTCTACTTGCTGAGTACCAACACCTTTATAGCTAAAATCTGATGCTCCACAACTTGGACAGCAGTCTGGTATACCCCATGCACTTTCACACCTATGGCATTTTAACCTCCTAACCTCCTGATGAAGAACTAATGAAGTATCACAACACTTACTTTTTGCTATCCATCCACAAGAGTTACATAAAAATACAGGAGCATAGCCTCTTCTATTTAGTAAAATTAATGTTTGATTGCCCATTTCATCATTTTTCTTTATTTCATCCATTAACTCATGGGAAATTCCACCCACTAAATTCTTTTTATTTATTGGATGTACTTCAATGTTTGGCATCTTGCTCTTGGATATTCTTTTTTTCAAAGATAGACGTTGAATTACATCATCTTTACTAGACTGAAGAGTATTTAGAGAAGGAGTTGCAGAAGAATAGATAATTTTGACATCATTAGCATAAATAATCTTTGCTAAAGTTCTAGCATCATATCTAAATCCATCTTGTTGTTTATAAGATTGATCATGCTCTTCATCAAAAATAATTGTACCAAGATTTTTAATTGGTAAAAAAATAGCTGATCTGGTTCCAATAATTATCTTTGGTTTATCATCTTGAGCTGCTAGCCAAATCTTGAATCTCTGAAGTTCAGTTAAACCGGAATGATGTATATAAACTGAATCATTAAAATTCTTTTTAAAATCATCATGTATTTGCGGTGTCAAGAATATTTCAGGAACTAAGACTAAAGCACTTTTTCCTTCTTGAAGAAGTAACTTAATGTAATGTTTATAAATCTCTGTTTTGCCAGACGAAGTTACACCAAATAAAAGGGACTCCCTGTCATTATTCTTAATTTTTTCTAAGCAAGATTTCTGGTCGGATGTAAGTTCATGAAAATTATCCTCATTTATATCTAAATCACATGTATCTGAAGAGTATTTACTTAAATCCAATTGGGTTTTTGCTTTTCTTAGCATAGTTGGCAAAAAAGCTTCTAAGACCATACCTATGGGATGCATATAATGGTCTGATATTTTTTTTATTGTTAATAATTGGGCTTTACTAAAAGTCGGGTCATAGTCGAGAGTTTGTAAAATATCTTTTATCTTATATTCGCCTTTATAATCATCCCTATCTGCGGTTACAACTCCAACAAGCTTACGTCTTCCGAATTCTACTAATACTCTTCTTCCAACTAGATTTTCACCAGTATTGTTCCTGTAGGTAAAAGCAGACCGTAAAGGCGAAGGTACTGCGACATCAACAAAATTCATTAATTTATTGTAATAGAAAATTTATTTGATATTATTTCACACTCATTTGGAAGATATGAAAAAAGAAATACATCCTGAATATCGAGAAGTGCTATTCCATGACACTAGTGTGGATAAGTACTTCCTAATTCGTTCGACATTAAAAACTGATCAAACCAAAGAATGGGAAGATGGTAAAACATACCCATATTTTGTAATTGAGACTTCTTCTGCCTCTCATCCTTTTTATACTGGGCAGCAAAAGATTCTTGATACAGGCGGAAGAGTCCAAAAATTTGAGAAAAAATTTGGTAAAAAATCTTCTTAATTAACTCCTGTACTTCCAAACCCTTCAGAACCTCTTTCGCTAGTTTCAAATTCTTCAACTAAATCTAGTTCTACTTGATTCACCTTAATTACAACTAACTGAGCAACTCTTTCTCCAGGGTTAATTTCTATGGGTTCAGAAGACCTATTCCAAAGAGAAATGCTAAGAGGTCCTTGATAATCTGAGTCAATTAATCCCATAAGATTGCCACATACTAAACCCTTCTTTGCACCAAGTCCTGATCTTGGAATGACTATTCCAGCATACCCTGGGTCATCAATATAAATAGAAATGCCTGAAGGTATTATTGTTGCTTCATTTGGACTTAGGGTAAAAGAATCATCACAGCAAGCTATTAAATCTAATCCGGCAGACCCTTTCGTTTGATATTTGGGCACATCATATTCATTGCCTATTCTTGAATCAAGAATCTTATATTTTAGTTTCATGCTTAGAAGATTAATTATTGCATAAAATGCATTACTATTTTATTATCATCCGTTCTTATGAGTAAGGTGTGTCAAGTAACAGGCAAAAAAGCTATGGTAGGCAATCATGTCTCCCACGCTAAGAACCGTGTTAAAAGGTTGTTCAAACCTAATCTACATAAACATAAATTTTGGGTAGATTCTGAGAGTAAGTTTATAACTCTTACTGTTTCAGCTAAAGGAATGAGAATAATTGATAAGAATGGTATTGATGCTGTTCTTAAAGATATACGAGCTAAAGGCGAAAAAGTTTAATCGTGCTCCTTCTTGCTTCGGCCTCACAAAGACGAACAGAACTTTTAGACCTCATGGGGGTCGAACATAAAGTTATACCACAAGATTTTGATGAAGATTTAGTTACTGAAGAAGATCCAGCAATTTGTTCAAAATTAGTAGTAGAAGGGAAAAATAAAAGTGCTAGAGAACTAGTTGTAAATACTGAGCAGTCAGATGAGCCAATATTAACAGCAGATACTCTAGTTTTTACACCTTCAAATAAAATTGTGGGAAAACCGAAAGATCATGCTCATTCAAGAGTACTTCTAAGAGAATTTTCAGGTGTTACTCATAGTGTATTCTCGACTGTAATGCTGAGCTTTAAAGGTGAATCACAAATAGAAACCTGTGAGACTCTTGTTACTTTTAAAGAAATGACAGAAGAAGAGATAGAAGAGTATGTTTTATCAGAAGAGGGAGTTGGTAAAGCCGGTGCTTATGGTATTCATGGCCCTGCAGGAAAATATGTAACTAGTATTAGTGGCAGTTATACAAATGTAGTAGGTCTTCCTGTTCATGAAACATATGAAATTCTTAGAAATTTTGAGCTTATTTAATTCTTATTAGCAAATTCAATGATCTTTTCTTTAATCGAGGGTATTCGATCTAGAAATTTCATCCCACCTTTAATAATCTTCTCTCCTAAACCTTCTGCATTGCCAAAGATTCCATAAAGGCTTTGTATTATCCAAGTCATTTGTATATTTTTTTGATTTCGAGTTGAATTGTAATTCATTAAAGTATCTGGATCAGATTCCATAAGTTTATTGATATAACTATCTATGTACATAACATCGCCGATTCCAAGATTTAATCCTTGTCCAGCCATAGGGTGAAAAGAATTAGCTGCATCACCACATAAAACAATACGATCTTTAAACATTTTTTTAGCTCTTACATGTTTGAGCTCAAAACCAGAACCTAATTCAATATCTTTAAGATCTAATGACAAATTAAACTCTTGATTTAGACTTTCCAACTGAGCCTTTGCATCTGATGTTGAATTAGTACATAGAATAATTGAGTAATGTTGTAAATCTTGATTAAAGGGAAGCAAAGCTAAAGTGCCAAATTTTGAGAAATATTGTTTTGCAATATTTTCATGGTTTGCTTTGACAACAGCAACATAAGCTTTTTGACCATAGAACCATTCTTCCGTATCAAAATGCATTATTTTCCTAACATTTGAGCTCATCCCATCTGTAGCAAATAAAAGATCAGCATCAAAATTGTTTTCCTGGGTTTTTACTTGGATTTTTGAGCTTAATTCTATGTCCTTAATGTCTTGGTTCCAAAATATATCTGATTCCAAACCAGAAGAAATTTTTTCATGTAAATCATCTAACAAACATATAGAGGTAACTTTCTTGTCTTCTTTTGATTCAAGCACTAAATTTAAATCAGATTTCTGATAAAGATGCATTTTATGGACAGGGGTTGCCCATGCATTCAAATCTAAGTCTTTTTGCAATGAGTTGAGAAATTTAATTGAATCGCTAGTTAAGGCTACGGTTCTTCTTGGATCTTTTCTTACTTCTATGCTCTTTTCTAGTATTTTGAATGGAATATTGTGTTTTTTTAAAACTTGAGCGATTAAGCAGCCAACTACTCCAGCTCCTACTATTACAACTTCTTTAGACATTAGCCTTGCATTAGTTGCTCTATTTCATCAACCTCTACTGGAACTTGCGGGGTTAGGTTTTCAAAACCTTCTTTAGTTGCCAAAATGTCATTTTCAATCCTAATACCTATGCCTTTCCACTTATCATCTACTTGCGCTGTTTCGTTTATATAAATTCCTGGCTCAATAGTCATTATCATGTTCTCTTTAAATTTAATGTCTTCTCCATTTATGGAATACGGACAATCATCATGCACATCTAAACCTAGCCAATGGCCAATTTTGTGATAATAGAATTCTTTATAAAGTTCTTTATCTAAAATTTCATCTAAGCTGCCATTTAATAGACCTAGATCTTTTAATCCTTGTGATAAAGACTTTTCTGATGTCCTTTGAGGGTCAATACATGATTCGCCGACTTTGATTGCATCACATGCTGCATTATGTGCTTCTAGAACTACTTCATAAACAGCTTTCTGTTCTCCAGAAAACTTTCCATTAATAGGATAGGTTCGTGTAATGTCAGAAGCATATAGTCCAAATTCACATCCTGCGTCTACTAATACTAAGTCGCCATCATTGATTGCTTGATCATTATCTACATAATGCAGAATACATGCTCTGGATCCGCCAGCTACTATTGGTGTATATGATGGCTCTCTAGAACCATTAATTTTGAATTCATTAAGATACATTGTCTCAAGATCAAACTCTGTCATTCCAACTTTTGCCTTTCTCATAACTTCTTTATGTGAAATTGCAGCTATTTCACAAGACTTTCGTATCAAAGAAATTTCCTCTGGTTCTTTTATAAGTCTCATAAACCCTAAAATATTTGAGAAATTCTTTAAATCAATATTAGTCTGATGTCTTTCCATGCCATTAGCTGAATTTACCCAGTTAACCACTTTTGCATCAAAGCTTTTATCCTTACCTACTAAAGAATATAAGACCGATGTGCCCTTAATCATGGAAGGCAGCAATTTATCAATGTCGGAAATGTCATGGCCCTTATTAAATTTAAAATGTTTAGTGGCTTCATCGAATCCCCACATAAACCCATCCCATTTTTCTAAATCTGGATTTTTCTGTCTACAGAAAATAGTTGAGCTGCCATCACTTTTAAGCATTAATACGGAATTAGGCTCTTCAAGACCTGTGAGGTAGTAAAAGTTACTGTCTTGCCTAAAAGGAAATGTAGTATCATTATTCCTTGAAACAATATGAGACGAGCTGAGCAAAAGAATGGAGTTTTCCTCCATATTGCTAGCAACTTTAGCTCTTCGAGCCTCAAATATGTTTATGTTTAAATCTGTCATAGACGCATATTATGCACGAAAAAATTAAAAAATTATCAGGTCTCTTAGACAAACTTATAGAACAGAACTATAAGTTAAAGACAGAATACAAGTCACAAATAAACAGAATTACAGAGTTAGAGAACGAAATTAGTGCTCTAAAGAAAGAAAATCAGAAGCTTTTAATAAAAAAGAATAATGAATGAACAATTCTCAGGAACTAAAGAAGTAGCAGAAAATCTAGCTTTTAACTTAGATGCATTAAACCAATATTTAGAAGAGATATCATCTGAAATTGGAAGAGTATTAGATTACAAACAATTTAAGGGTGGACAATCGAATCCAACCTATCAATTAATCACAGAAAATAAAAAATATGTTTTGCGAAGAAAACCTCCAGGAAAATTATTAAAATCTGCCCATGCAGTAGATAGAGAATATAGAGTATTAAGCGCTTTATCTGAAACTCCCGTGCCAACACCTAAGACTTTCCATTTATGTGAAGACGATAGTGTGGTGGGGACAGCTTTTTATATCATGGAATGCTGTAATGGCAATATTTATTGGGATCCTGTTGCATCAGAGGTTTCGGCTGATAGAAGAAAAGTAATATTTGATCAGATGAATTATGGAATTGCTTCATTACATTCTCAAGATTATATAGCTTTAGGTTTAGAAGATTATGGTAAGTCTGGTAACTATATTGAAAGACAAGTATCTAGATGGAGTAGGCAATATTTTGATTCTGAGACAGAAGTATTAGATTCTATGCATAAACTTATTGATTGGTTACCAAAGAGAATGCCAGAACAAAAATACACATCAATAGTTCATGGCGATTTTCGTTTAGATAATTTAATTATGAATAATGAAGATAAGATTATGGCAATCTTAGACTGGGAACTGTCAACAATAGGTGATCCTTTAGCAGATTTTGGTTATCACTGCTTACTTTGGCATGTTGGCAATATAAATGACACTGTCGCTTCAGATTTAGGCATTCATAATGAAAAAGAATACGTAGATTTATACCTATCAAGAACAAAGATGGAATTGGAGAGCGAATGGGAATTTTATATTATATTCTCATTGTTTAAGGTTGCTGCTATAAGCCAAGGTATCCTTGGCAGAGTAAGGGATGGAACAGCAGCGAGTGATTTTGCTGTAGAAATGGGGAAAAGAGCTAAAAGTCTTGCTGATTTAGGTTGGGAAAAAGCAAAAAAAATATCATGAAAGAATTAGATTTATTTCTCGACAAACTTTGGAATCAATATACTTCATACACACCTTCAGCTAAAAAGATTTCAAAACTTTTTGGTGAAGAAGTAATTAATGATCACATAGCCTTTAGAACTTTTAATTTATCCCATTGTAACGTTTCTAAACAAAAGGAATTTCTAGAACAATTTGGTTATAAATTTGGAGGAGATTACTTTTTTGAACAAAAAAGACTAAAAGCTATTCATCTTGAGAATGAAGACCCAGACTATCCAAAGATATTTTTGTCTGAATTAATGCTTGAAGACTTTTCTGATGAGCTTAACTCTGTAATTAAACAAATCTCGCCTGATTTTGATATAGATAATAAAGAAAATCTCTTCTTAGGTGGTCGATCATGGGATATTGACTATGAAATTTATTCAAAATTAGCAGAAGAATCAGAATACGCTTCTTGGCTATATGTCTGGGGATTTTGCCCTAATCATTTCACTGTTTCTATTAATCACTTGGAGCGATATTCTGAAGTGCAGGAAGTTAATGAAATGATTAAAGATAATGGTTATATCTTAAACAGCTCAGGTGGTGAGATTAAAGGTAGTCAGAATGACTTGCTAGAACAATCATCAACTATGGCAGACAAAATGGAGGTAACTTTTGAATCAGGAGCTGAATCTGTACCAAGTTGCTATTATGAGTTTGCTAAACGCTACGCTGACCAAAGTGGAAATCTATACCAAGGATTCGTAGCAAAATCTGCCGATAAAATATTTGAAAGTACGAATAAATAAATGATAAATTGATGAATATGAAAAAAATAATCTTAATAACCTTAATAGCTTTTTTTAGCCTAGAAGCAAAAACTGATTATATGAAAGATTTAGAACTTTCTGGTGAATTGCTTGCCTTTGCTGAGTATGGAGCTAAATCAAGTTGGTCAGAATCAGAAGTTAATAGAGTTGAGAGAATGGTTGCACAGTTTAGTGATCAGGATCTTAAAGAAATATGGACAGCCAATGTCATTACTTATGCATTGATAGGAAATTTACCAGATTACCCTTCACGAGGAATGTGTAAAATTGCTAAAAGAAATATTTCAAAACTTAAAGATGACGATTTAAAATCAATTTGGAATATGAATTACGGTCTATACGGCTGTTAACAATTAAGCAATTCCTTATATGGAATTGCTATATATTCAAACTTTTCTATATCTGGATCAGGCAATTGATAGCCTTCTATAACTCCTTCATAATTATTCCAATCTATAATATCCAGGTCTAATGTTCTGGGAATAAACTTATTCTCTTCTCTTATTCTTCCACAACGCTTTTCTACACTTTTTAAATAATTTAGAGTCTCTTTGAAGCTCATATCAGTAGAACAGTTAATGACTTTATTAATAAAATCGTCTCCTTCCATACCTACAGCTTTTGATTGGTAATCTGAACTTTGTTTAATTAGAGATATTTTATTCTCTTGCTCTATTAGATTAAGGCCTTTCTTTATATTCTTCGTTGGCTCAATATTTGACCCTACAAGAACATAGAAATTATTTGTAATCTTCTGTTGTTCGTTCAATTATGACTCCAACATCTTTTGAAAATCTTAAAGCACCAGGTTTTGAGACTCTAAGCTTGATCCAATTAACCTTATGTTCTGAAATAACCATAGCAGCTATCTTTTCAGCAAAAGTTTCCACTAACTCAAATTTATTATTTTCAACAAAAGCAATTATTGCTTTATTAATTGATTTGTAATCAGTAGCCGCTTCTATCTTGTCTTCCTTAGCAGCTGTTAAATTGTCTTGGTCAATTTCATAGGAAATACTTATTTCCTGTTTGGTCTCTTTTTCCCACTCAAAAATACCGATTATTCCTTCAACTCTTAAATCTTCTACATAAATTCTGTCTCTATTAATCATAAAGTTCTCCTAACGGCCATCTTGGTCTCGCAAAAGATGTATTGTAACTTCTTAAATTGTATTTCTTTCTGACGTAACCTGCGAATGCAATCATAGCTGCATTATCTGTACAAAATTCTATACTCGGATAACTTACGCTAAGGGATTTCTCATCTGCCATCCTTTTTAATCTATTTCTTAAAATTGTATTAGCAGCTACTCCACCAGAACAAACTAAAGTCTTTATTCCAGTATCCTCAATTGCCCAATTTAATTTATGCAATAAAACATCTATTACAGCTTCTTGAAATGATGCTGCTACATCTGGATAATCTTTTTCATTTAAATCTTCAAGGGCATACAGAACCGCTGTCTTCAACCCACTAAAACTAAAATCTAAACTTCTATCTTTTAACATGGCTCGAGGAAAATTAAACCTATTAGGGTTTCCATTTTCAGCTAATTTTGAGACTTTTGGACCACCTGGATATTCAAGTCCTAACAATTTTCCTACTTTATCAAATGCTTCTCCACATGCATCATCAATGGTCTCTCCAAGAATCTGATATTCACCATAATCTTTGCATTCAATGATCTGTGTATGGCCTCCAGAAACAAGTAAACATAAATATGATGGCTTGATCTCAGAATCTTCTAAGGCAGGAGCTAGTATATGGCCTTCTAGATGATTAATTGGTAATAATTCTTTATCGAGTATTGCAGATATAGTCTTAGCAACTGTTTCACCTATCATAAGGGATCCTATAAGACCTGGGCCAGCTGTATAAGCGACTAAAGAGATGTCATTTACATCTAGCTTAGATTTTTTTAATAGCTCTTTAAGAATATGAATTATTTTTACACTATGATCTCGTGCAGCAATTTCAGGTATCACCCCGCCATATTCAGTAAAAAGATCCACTTGTGAGTTAACAAGATGCCCTAAAAGACCATCCTTTTCGGAGTAAACAGCTAAACCAGTTTCATCGCAAGAGCTCTCTATACCTAAGACTAACATTGATTCTTTTTTAATTATCCTTACAATACACACTACATTATGCCAAGTATAAAAATTAAAGAAACTGAATCTTTCGATGTAGGTTTAAGAAAATTTCGCAGAGCTTGTGAAAGAGCTGGCGTTATAACTGAAGTACGTAAAAGAGAGTTTTACGAAAAGCCGACAGAAGAAAGAAAAAGGAAAGCTGCAGCTGCAGTTAAAAGAAACTATAAAAGAGTTATGAAAGACTCTTTTGCCAAACTCAAGTAACTTGTCCCAATTAAAAGATCAAATTAATAGCGAATTAAAAGAGGCTATGATTCAAAAGGATGTATTTTTAAGAGATACCCTCAGATTAATTATGGCAGATGTAAAAAGATTCGAAGTTGATAATAGACAAGAGCCTACAGATGAGGATGTCATTGCGATCCTAAAAAAAATGGCGAAACAAAGAAAAGATTCTATTCAACAATACTCTGAAGGCGGAAGACCTGATTTAGAAGAGATAGAAAAAAACGAACTAGTAGTTTTAGAAAAATATTTACCACAAGCATTAGCTGGAGATGCTCTGAAAGAGGCTATACAAAAAGTTATTTCTGAAAATAGTTTTTCAGGCATGCAAGAAATGGGTAATGTGATGAAAGAACTTAGATCCAGACACCCCAATGCTGAAATGTCTGAAGCTAGTTCTTTTGTTAAAGAATTACTCTCGTGATCTATAAGAGTTAGGCAACTCTTTTTCTTTTGTATACCTTTCCGTCAATTCTTCGTATCTATTAGATAGATCTTGATCTTCGCCATCAATTAAGACACTTTCTACATTAGACATCAATTCCAATGGATCCCCGTCCCATACTACAAGATCAGCATCAAAACCTGGTGCTATCGAACCTACACCTACAAGTCCAAATATCTCTGCAGGATTGGATGTAATTGCCTTCATAGCCGCACTATAATCTAAACCCATCGCCACAGAATTGCCTGCTGATTGTGTAGCAAGATATGCATTATGCGCTCCAGCACCTTGCGCATAGTAGAATGCCATTTCAACTCCTGCTTCATTAAGACGAATAACATTCTCATAAGTAGCATTCAATGAATCAAATGATCCTGGTATATTATCAAGCGGATCTAATATTACAGGCACACCTGCTTTAGCTATTTCATCAGCTACCATATGTGCCTCAGCTGCCCCCCATAAAACTAAATCTACTTCCTGATTATCTGCAAATTTAAGCATATTAAGTATGTCAGTAGCTTTGCTAACTTGAATCACCAAAGGCATCTCTCTATTTAAAACTTTTCTGATTGCCTTAAGATCTCTTTTAGTAAATTTATATTCATTATTGGTTCCTTCAATAAATTGGACTTCATCAGCATCACCATCATTAGCACTTCTAACAAAATCAAATAAATCTTCCATAAAATGTAATTGTGCTGCTCTAGAATCTCCATATGATTCACCATAACTAGTAACAAGACCTAATGGGCCTTGTTTTTTTTGTTTATAACCATCATTAATCTTTGTATAAGTTAATAAGCCTGCGAAATAACCGGATGCACCTGGTATATGAACAGTCGATGAAACTCCTTTTGCTCTATTCAGTCTGACCGCTTGAGAAAAGGGGTTATATGCCTTACTAGGATCAAACCCAGCATTATATATATCAGAAGAAGTATCATTTGTTTGAGGTAATGCACCAATTTCAAGCAGACCAAGAGAAGAGAAAACAATTAATCCAGGTGTTACATATTTACCTTTGGCATCAATAATATTTTCTGCGCCAACATCACCAATAGTATCTGCAACTAAAATAATCTGCCCTTCATCAACTAAGATATCTTTTTTAGCAAAACTACCGTCAGGAAGAAATGTCATTCCGCCCTTAATAATGTACATATCATCTGCATCTGAAAAAACAATAAAAGGAAGTAATAATAAGATTTTAAATAATTTCATTATTTATCCTCCCATTCTTTAATACCCAGATCAAAATCAGTATGTGGCATAAAATTACTTGCTTTATCAAATGCTAAAGCACCATCTATATATACTTGTTCAGCTTTTGTATAAACACTAAATGGATTGCCGCTCCAAATAACTATATCAGCATCTTTACCTTGCTCTAAAGTTCCAGTCTGATCTAAAATTCCCAAAGATTTTGCTGGGTTTTTTGTTATCCATGTCATTGCACGGCCCTCTGATATATCAAAACCAGCTCTTCTTCCGGCTGCCAAGGCTTTAGCTGCTTCTTGATTTAATCTTTGTATTCCACTTGCACTATCAGAGTGAACTATTGCACATCCTGTACCACCTCTAGCTTGATCAACAATTGCAATGTTTGCGATAGACATATCATATGCTTCATGCTTAAAGCCCCACCAGTCTGCCCAAAGAGCAGCACAAATGCCTTCATCTGCAAGTAGATCTGCAATTTTATAAGCTTCCACTCCATGATGAAAAGTTGAGACCTTATAACCGAATTCTTCTGAAATATTAATCATCGTTGCCATCTCATCAGCTCTATAGCAATGGTTATGTACTAGTATCTCTCCATCTAAAACCCCTACTAATGTTTCATTTCTTAAATTTCTTTGACTAGGATCTTTTTCTAAAGATTTTTTATATTGTTCAGCTCCAATCCATGCATCCCTATATCCAGCAACATTACCCATTCTTGTTGATGGCCCTCTAGAGCTATAGACTCTTTTTGGATTTTCTCCACAAGCCATTTTTAGTGAATGAGGGGCGTCTGGAAACTTCATATCTGGTACGGTATTTGCTGAAACATTTTTTAGTGTGACGCCTCTTCCACCAAATAAATTTGCAGAACCTGGTAAGACATGAAAAGTAGTAATACCGCCTGCCAAAGCAAGTTTGTATTGTGGATCCTGAGACCAAACACTATGTTCAGCCCAAACTTCAGCAGTCACAGGGTTAGTGGCCTCATTACCATCACTGCTAGTTCTAACACCTGGAGCAGGATAAACTCCCATGTGAGAGTGGTTATCTATTATCCCTGGTGTAACGAACTTACCAGTTCCATCGATCTCATCTGCACCATCTACAATTAGTCCAGATCCTATAGCTTGTATTTCTCCGTTAGAGAAATGTACATCATAATTTTGAAATTTATTCCCATCACCATCAAATACTGTTGCATTCCTAATGACAATATTTTCAGAATCGAGCGGAACATATGTTGAAGCATATGTGCCATGTAAATCTTCTTCGTAATTCGTTACTGAACCTTCTGCTTCAGAAGAGAAAACACCATCTTCTTCGCTGCACCCATAAAGCACCAAGGTTACTAATATAACTAGTAATTTTCTTATCATCTATTTACCCCTTGAATGTATAATAGTAAACAACAAATCTACCTATGCAAAGAAAAGAAAAACGCAGCAATAATCAATTAAGAGAAATAAGCATAATTCCAGGTTTTAATATGCATGCTGAAGGTTCAGCCTTAGTAAAGTTTGGTAATACTCATGTAATTTGTAATGCAACTGTAGAAAAAGCTACTCCAAGATGGATGCAAAATGACAAGACAGGCTGGGTAACAGCTGAATATGGAATGTTACCAAGATCTACAAATGAGAGGATGAATAGAGAAGCAAATAGAGGTAAACAATCTGGCAGAACAATGGAAATACAGCGATTAATCGGTAGATCATTGCGTCAAGCTGTAGATTTAGAAAAATTAACTGGTTATACAGTCACAGTTGATTGTGATGTTATTCAAGCAGATGGAGGAACAAGAACAGCATCTATAACAGGTGGAACTGTAGCACTATACAAGGCTTTGAAAAAAATAAATAAAGCTGAGGCTATTAAGAGTCTAGTAGCTGCTATTAGTGTTGGAATTCGTAATGATGAGCTTCTTCTTGATTTAGATTATGACGAAGATAGCAATGCCCAATGTGACGTTAATATAGTAATGAATGAACAGTTAGAGTTAATTGAAGTACAAGGAACAGGAGAAGAGAAAGCTTTTAGTAAAGAACAATTTAAAGATTTAGTTGATCTAGCAGAAAGTGGCTTGAAAGATCTATTTTTACTACAAAACGAAATAATTAAGAACGGGTGAAAAACTACCAAGAAAAATTTCTAAAACTAGCTATTGAATCAGGTGCATTCAAGCTCGGAGACTTTACCTTAAAATCTGGCAGACAAAGTCCTTACTTTTTTAATGCTGCATCTTTTTTAGAGCATGGCCATCTAAATCAATTGGCTGAAGTCATGGCAGAGAAAATCAATGATTCTGAGATATCATTTGATATGATTTTTGGCCCAGCATATAAAGGAATATTACTTGGATCAATCTTGGCAACAAAACTCAATAAGCCTGTTTGTTTTAATAGGAAAGAGGTGAAAGATCATGGTGAAGGAGGATCTCTGATAGGGGCGAAACCAGCAGGCAAAATATTAATAGTTGATGATGTAATATCTTCAGGCTTAGCAATAAGAGAAGCTCTTAATATCCTTAAACCTTATGATGTCGAAATTACTGGAGTATTTGTGACCTTAGATAGACAAGAAAAAGGTCAAAAATCAGATTTAATGGCTTCTGCAGAATTAAAAGCAGAAGGTATTGATGTGTTTGAAATCATTTCCTTAGATAACTTATTGGATGCAGACAATATCATAAGTGAAGAGGATCTTAACAAGATTAAAGGCTATAGAGAACAATTTAGAGGCAAAGATGTCTGAAATAGTTGGTTTGATTAGAGAGGTTGTAATTATGGGAGATACAAAAGAGATTCTAGTTGAGATTAATAAAGATTCTGCTGAGTCTCTAGTTGAAAATATGGAAGTTTCAATCAATGGGCATATTACTTCCATCAGAGATATAAATGGAAATAGATTTAAGACTATTTTGACTGCCATAATGCTGCAATCAGAAGAACTTGATAATTTGATCTATGGTTCTGAGGTGAGTATAAATCTGTAATGAATAGAATATTTAGGAATATAGTCATATTCCTTTTTATATTCGAAATAACCGCTGATGAAGTAGCTCCTGGTGTTTTGAGAACTCCAGATTCTTATTTTGAAGACCTAAAAGATTATCCTTTTGAGTCTAACTACATAATGATTGATGGACTTAGAATTCATTATCTTGATGAAGGGCCAAAAGATGCTGATCCTATAATACTTTTACATGGTTTACCAACATGGAGTTACCTTTATAGAGAAATGATTCCTATTCTTGCTGAAGCTGGGCATAGAGTGATAGCGCCTGACATGGTTGGTTTTGGTAAATCAGATAAATTTATTTCTAAGGAAGACTATAGTTATGTCGTTCATAAGGATTTTATGAAGAAACTTTTTATTGCTCTTGATCTAAATAACGCAACTTTAATGGGTCAGGATTGGGGAGGGCCAATAGGTTTTAGAGTAGTTGCAGAGATGCCTGATAGATTTTCACGAGTAATAGTTTCTAATGCTGGTTTACCAGCCATGCCAAACCCTCAAGCCTGGTTTGCTAGAAATTTTATGAACTTTAATGTTTGGCTCAATACACCAACCTCTTTTGAAGAGTTAAAAAATGAATTAATTCAATCTAGAAATATGGAACCGGGCGAAGCTTCAACTTTACAATCAATGACAGCTTTTTCTAAATGGATTGCATATTCTTATTATGCTGAAGATCTCGATATTATCGGTGTTATGAAGTATTTAGGTGGTCTTGAGAATATGACTGATGACATGATAAAAGCTTATGAAGCGCCTTATCCAACATCAGAATATAAAGCAGGTGCCAATACTTTTGCCTCATTTGCTGTAGATGAATTGTCTATCAATGAACAATATTGGGTTGAGGTCTTCGAAAAATGGGACAAACCTTTTTTAGTAGCATTTGGTGAGAATGAAAGAACTACTTATCGACTAAAAAAAGAATTTGAAGAAAGATTACCTAATCCTACTGTAGTTGAAGACATACAAGGTGCAGGACATTTTATTCAAGAAGACGCTGGTCCTGAACTCGCAGTTTTAATCAATAATTTTATTGCTGGAAAGCTTTAAAAAATATTTCTATGAAATAAGGCTTAATAATGCGGCTCTAATGTAAAGTCCATTTTCTACTTGAGTAGAAATAAGTGCTTTTTCTGATGTAGCCAGACCATTAGAGATCTCCAGATCAACATTAATTGGACCAGGGTGCATAATTGAGCCATTAAATTTGGTTTTTTTAATAAAAGATTCATTAATTTGGTATAAAGATTTAAAAGATTCCATATCTATATTTTCATTAGCTTTTAATCTTTCATGTTTTACTCTAATTACATAGAGAATATCTCTATCTTCCATGCAATTATCTGCTATCTCACTAAATGATGGCGATAAATTATCATCCAGCAGCTGCTTTGGTCCATAAAACTGAATGTCAGTACAACCGAGTCTATTTAAAAGAGTCACTTGAGACCCTATAATTCGACAATGCTTAATATCTCCAATAGCTGCTACTTTTAATTCACTAAAATCTTCACATTTATCTTTCATAGTGTAGACATCCAATAAAGCTTGAGATGGATGAGCGTAACTACCATCACCCGCATTAATAAAAAATATATCTTCGGGTAGTAGTTTTTCAATTTGTAATGAAATCTTATCTTCTGGGTGTCGAATGATGAAACCATCAACTTTCAAAGCTAATAATGTCTTAATTGTATCTTCAAGAGTCTCACCTTTTTCTATTGAAGAACTTGAAGGCGAGAAATCAAGTACATTAAAACCCAAAGATTTTGCAGCATGCTCAAATGACAGTTTTGTTCTGGTGCTAGGCTCCCAGAATAACAAACAAACAGTCTTTCCTTTACCTATTTGTTCTAGATTTGGCCAAGATTTTTTAATATTTTGTGCAGATTCAAATAAAGATTCTAAAAACTTTTTGTCTAGATCATTAACTGTGGAGATTTTATTCATGTTTGCTGTCTCTCAATATTTGTTACTGTCTTATTGTTTTTAAGTTGTGATTTTATTAATTCTAGATGTTGTATATCTTTAACAATCAGTTTAGCTGTTAATTCAGTAAAGTTCTCGTCTAGTGTTTTTGTTGCAACTGATTGAATATTTGAGTCATTTTTTGAAATAATTTTAGATATATCAGCTAGAGCTCCAGGTTCATTCTTAAGAGTTAGAATTAAAGAAGTTAAGAATTCCGAATCATCTGATTTTTCCCATAATACATCTGAACATTTGCCTGGTTTATTAAGAAAGTTTTTTAAATTTTGGCATTCATTTCTATGTATTGTGATGCCTGATTCATTATGAACTGCCAAACATGGATCTCCAGATATTGGATAGCAACATTCTGGAAATTTTATTGCTCCATATTTTTTAGATGAACCTATTCTTAACTGTGAAATAGATTCATTTTTTTTGTTCGATAAGCTTTCAGTGAAGCTTTGAGACACAATATTGCTTGTTCTTCTGCCTGAACCTATATCTACGAGTAGTTGGTTAAGAGATCTAACGCCCAATACATCAAAAACACTTCTAAGCTTTTCAGCTGGATACTCTTTTAGCTCAATTCCTGACTCATGTAATGAATCCTCTAGTAAATCTTTGCCAAGAACTCTTGCATCACTTATTTTCATCTTTTTTAATTCTTTTTTTATCTCTGTAATCGCTCTTGATGAAGCTACGAAATTTAACCAAGCTGGATTAACTGTTTTATTTTTGCTTTTTATTATTTCAATTGTCTGTCCACTCTGAAGGCTTGTTGATAAAGGAACCATTTTTTTATCTACCTCACAAGATAGGCAGTAGTTACCTAAAGAGCTATGTACTGCATAGGCATAATCGATCGGAGTAGACCCTCTTTTAAGTGAAAATATTCTTCCATTCGGGGAGAAAACATAAACTTCTTTGCCTTTTAAATCAGTTTTAAGACTCTCCATAAATTCTATTGAAGAAGAAGATCGATTATTTGTATCCACAAGTCTCTGCACTAACTGTCTCGACTTAGATTGAATTAAATTATCGCTAACTTTTGTTTTATATAGTCCATGAGAGGCTATTCCATAATTTGCAAATGTTTCCATTGCTGATGTTTGTATTTGAACTTCCATAGGCACACCATCAAAAGTCATTACCACTGTATGAAGAGCTTGATAGCCATTCATTTTTGGAACAGCTATATAGTCTTTGAATCTTCCCGTGAGTGGCGTGAAAATATTATGTATTAGCCCTAGTGCCTTATAACAATCTTCTCCATTATTTACTAGCACCCTAAATGCAAATACATCATATACATCAGCGAATGAGAATTTTTTCTTCTTAATTTTTTGATAAATGCTAAATACTCTCTTTTCTCTACCTGTAATCTTAGCCTCAATATCATTTTTCTTAAATTTTGTATTTAAGGATCTTTTTACCCTAGAAATTAATGTTTTTTTATCTAGATTATTTTTTTCTAATGCATCTTGGATTAATTTGTATCTAGTTGGATGTAAGGTCTTAAATGAACAATCTTCAAGTTCAGTAGCCATCTTATGCATACCGATTTGATGGGCTAAAGGTGCATATAGATCGAAAGTCTCTTTGCATTTTTTTATTTGTTTATGACGTGGTAAATGCTCTATTGTTTTTAAATTATGTAGTCGATCAGCTAACTTAATTATCACGACTCTGACATCTTCTGCGGTCGCTAAAGCCATTTTTTGAAAATGTTCAGCTTGACTTTGATCTTTCATTTTTTCATCTAATTGGAGTAATTTAGTTACTCCATCGACCAACTGGCCTACATTATTGCCAAATTTTTTCTTAACTTCTGATAAAGGAATATCGCAATCTTCAACAACATCATGTAATAAACCAGCAATTACAGTATCGACGTCCATTTTTAGCGAAACTAAAATTAAACCTACATTTATTGGATGGGTTATAAAAGGTTCTCCGCTTTTACGAAATTGACCATCATGAGCTTGATCTGCAAAGTTAACTGCTTTTTTTATTTTTTCACTAGCAGATGAGCTTAAATAGTCTTTTGACAACTTATCTAGACTTTCACTAAGTTGTGCGTTTTCTGGTTTTTTAAAAAAATTTAAAGAATCAAACAAAAATTACCTACCCTACATCTTCATTATCAAGAAAAACTTCTTCGGTGTCATCATCGTCATCACTAGGAGGAACATAGTCCTCATCGAGTACACCGTCAGCTATTTCTCGCAATGCGATTATAGTAGGTTTATCATTTTCAGTTTCAACCAAAGGCTCAGCACTAGTTGATATTAAATCACGTGCTCTATCTGCTGCTTTAAGGACAAGGTCAAATCTACTTTCGACCTTCTCAAGACAATCTTCTACTGTTATTCTAGCCATGCTTTTCTCTGAAGATGATATTTAAAAGGTTTTTGAACGCTGTTTCAAGTGAATTGTTAATAATTTGATATTTAAATTCAGAGGATTTTTCCATTTCTAGTTTTGCTCCATCTATTCTTTCTGCTATAACTTCTTCTGAATCAAGGCCTCGGTCATGTAATCTTTTATGCAATTCTTCAATTGATGGAGGAGAAATAAAAATACTTTGAGCATCAGGATAAGTTTTTAAGATCTCAACTGCACCTTGCCAATCAATCTCAAGAAGTACTTTAAATCCATCATGTAAGTGCTGCTCAATTGGTTGTTTTGGTGTTCCATATAGATTGCCATGCACTATTGCATGCTCTAAATAGACTTGATCATTTATTTTGGATTTAAATTCTTCTTCACTTATAAAAGAATAATCTGTCCCATCTAGTTCATTTGATCTAGGAGTGCGTGTTGTATGTGATACAGACATAAAAACTTTTTCATCATTTATTTGAGCAAATTCGATAACATTTTTTATCAAAGTTGTTTTTCCAGCGCCTGAAGGAGCAGTAATTATAAATAGATTTTCAGCTAAATCATTCGACATTTTGAGCATGCTCCTTAACCATTTCAATTAAACTTTTTAATTCTACCGATTCATTTTTAATCTCAGCAATCAAAGCTTTTGAACTAATTGTATTTGTTTCCCTTTGCATCTCTTGAGTGTAAAAATCTAATTTTTTACCAACTGTTTTGTTTGATCTAATAAGCTTTGCTACAAGATCAAGATGAGAATTAAACCTTACAATCTCTTCGTTTATATCTGTCTTATTAAGAGTAGCAAATGCCTCAGAAATATTTAATTCTTTTTGATCTACTTTAAGTGCAGCTTTAAATCTATTTAATTTTTTATGCGTTTGTTTTGAGTTCATTTTCTCCATTTTTTTGATTGATTTTATTGATTTTCGCATACTAGCGACTAGCCTTTCTAAATCGATCTTAGTTGTTTTACCTTCTGTTTCTCTTGTTCTTTTTAATCTAACAAGAGATCTTTTAACTAAATCTCTTAAGGATGAATCCTTCAGAACATAATCTTTTTGTATTGAGTCTCTTATTTTAAGTAGCTCAGAATATGTAGATGAAGCAATGTCAAATCCATACCTCTTTATTCTCAATTCATTTTCTTTAACAAGCTTGAGAAAATTATCTGAAATTCTTAATTGTTCTTTTGGAGGAGCAGTAAAAAAAACGTCCACATCAATTTTTCCTCTAGTAAAATTTTTTTGGATATATTCTCTCACCCAGCCTTCATGACTTTTCAAATTTACTGGAAGTTTAATATTAATCTCAAGAAACCTACTATTTAGTGATTTTGATATACATTTAAATTCAATATCATCCTTTAACAAGGTAGATTCGCTAAAACCTGTCATACTTCGCATAAAAAAACTCCGAACACATTCAAAATTAAAATGAGACATATATATAATAAATACATATGTCTTCAGATCAAAAGGTTGATGCCTCATCTTTGTTGGTGACTACAATAAAGGGTGTAGGAGAAAAACTCTCTCAATCCCTTTTAAGGTTAGGTATTAAGACTATAGAGGATCTATTGTTTCATTTTCCAATTGGCTATCAAGACAGAACAGAATTAAAAAACATTGCTGAGCTAGTGCCCGAGGAAGATTTTGTTGTTCGTGGAGTTGTTGAGAAAGTCTCTCAGACTTTCGTGCCTAGAAAAATGCTATTAGTTAAATTAAAAGACCATACCGGACATATCTATATAAGATTTTTTTATTACTTTCCTGGCCTAAGAAATATTTTTAAAGAAGGAGCTGAATTGCAAGTCTCTGGGACAGGAAGATTAGGTAGATATGGGTTAGAAACCATACATCCTGAATATGAGGTAATAAAAAATAATGAGTTTAAACCCCAGATACTGCCAAGGTATCCTCTTACTAAAGGAATAACACATCAAAAACTTAGAAAATTGATAATAGAAGCAATTAATTTAATTAAAGAAAATAAAATTGAGATTCCTGATCATCTGCCTAAGAATGAATTAAGTCAACTTGATCAATCTATCGTAGATATACATAGTCCCGATCCAGCAAGCAATATTGAAGATTATTTAACAGGTGGAGAGTCGCCTGCTAGAAAAAGATTAGGTTTAGAAGAAATTGTAGCTAATAAAATTAGCTATCTCTCAATAAAGGAACAAAATAAAAATAGAACTGCTAATAAGTTTGAAAATGATTCTCTAGCTAAAAAAATACTTAATAATCTTGTTTTTGAATTAACTGATGATCAAAAAAACGCATACACTGAAATCTGTAAAGATATAACTTTAGGTTCTCCAATGCTCAGACTTCTACAAGGAGATGTAGGTTCAGGAAAGACGATTGTAGCTGCTCTTATCGCTGCTCACATTGTTATTGAAGGTAAACAAGTGGTCATTCTTGCTCCAACTACTATCTTAGCAAACCAACACTTTCAAAATTTTGTTAGCTGGTTTGGAAATGATGGTCAAGTTGAATTGCTCACATCAAAAATTTCTGCAAAAGAACGTAGAGATAAGTATGAAAGAATTCAAAATGGCCAAGCAAAAATAATCATAGGGACTCATGCAGTTTTTCAAGAAGATGTATCTTATGAAAGTTTATCCTTAGTTATTTATGATGAGCAACACAGATTTGGCGTTAGTCAAAGATTAAAGCTAAAAGAGAAGGCTGATGATTATCCACATCAATTATTACTTTCAGCTACTCCTATACCTAGAACTATGGCTATGGGAGTTCTATCAGGCTTAGATATATCAACAATAAAGTCTTTACCGCCAAATAGAATACCAATAGTTACTACCACACTCCCAAATAACCGAAGAGATGCTCTTATCAATAGAATAAAAAGTGCAATAAGTGATAATTCGCAGGTTTATTGGGTTTGTCCTCTAATTGATGAAAGTGAAAGCGAACTTATAGGCATAGAAGATCTAGAAAAAATTCTCCGTAAAGAATTTAAGAAGGGCGATTACGAAATTATTCATGGAAAAATGAAAGATGATAATAAACAAACAATATTAGAAGACTTTAAAAACAAAAAAACAAAAATTTTATTAGCTACAACAGTAATTGAAGTTGGTATAGATGTGCCTGATGCAAATATCATGGTCATTGAGAATTCTGAAAGGTTTGGTCTTGCTCAATTACATCAATTAAGAGGAAGAGTGGGTCGTGGAACTAAAGATAGCTTCTGCATATTGATGCATAGTGAGACTTTAACTGATCTTGCAGATCAAAGATTGAAGATTATTACTGAAACATCTGATGGATTTGTTATTGCTGAAGAAGATTTGAAGCTTAGAGGTCCTGGCGATATTTTAGGCCTATCTCAAACTGGTTTACCAAGCTTTACTTTTTATGATTTACTTGCCAATCAAGAGCTACAGTTAGAAGCTGATAGATTAGCTAATGAAGTAATTAAAATGCCAGCTGAACAACAAAGAAAGATTGTTGAAAGATGGTTTCCAGCTCACCTTGAACTGTCAGATGTTTAAGTCAGTATAGAATTAATTTAACGGCTATAAAATGCAGTCATTTATTTTTTGAGCTTCTTGCACAGCCTCTAATTGTCCTTTAATGCTTGCAAGTTGTGCTGCTGATTCAGCATTACCATCTACCAATAATATTGCTGGTGTGAATAATACCCAAGCCACTAATTCTGTGTTTTTGTCTGAGCTATATTCTTGATCAACTAGTGCTCCAAGAATTTCAGCTTCTTTAACGAGGCTTGTTTGCTCGGTCGCAAGTGCTTTACAGTCCATTTTTAAGTATGGAGCAATCGAAATTCTTGTCGGATTAACTTCTGATGCTTTTTGCGCAGTAGAACAGCCTGCTATGATTAGCAAACTTAAAATAATTAACAAGTTTTTCATAAGATCTCTCACAATAAAGTATATATATAAACTTAATCTTTTGGTTCTTTAATCAGTGGAATTCCATCATCTGTCTGTCCAATGATATCTTTATCTGCTATCCAGCCTTCTTCATGGATCAGAATTTCTTCTTTTTCCTTAGACCATTCATTCTCAACTTTTACCAAATATGCATAATTTGTAAATTTCATCTTGTTAACTTTTTCATGTAATTGCCTTATTCGTTTTAGGTTTCTTCCCATACCAAAAAAAACGACTAGGACAGCTATTAAAAGAATTAAATCTAATAATGCAGCAATAACAAAAAGACTTGGATCCACTCCTATAATTGATATAAACATTTTTTTCTCCTAGATCTAAAATATAAAAAAAAGGCTGCCATCTCAAGCAGCCCTATTCGATCTTATTAATAGTTATAAAAGCGGTGCTATTACAAGACTTACAATCGCCATTACATTTATAAGAATATTCATGGAAGGTCCAGAAGTGTCTTTAAATGGATCTCCAACTGTGTCTCCAACTACTGTAGCAGCATGTGTATCTGTGCCCTTGCCACCAAAGTTGCCTTTTTCAACAAACTTTTTAGCATTGTCCCAAGCACCACCAGCATTTGCCATCATTAGTGCCATTAAGACACAACCTAATAGCGCTCCTGCAAGCATACCGCCTAAAACGACTGGGCCTAAAATAAAACCAATAGCAACTGGTGAACCAATCGCAATTGCTCCAGGCAATAACATCTTGTTTAAAGCTGCCTTAGTAGCAATATCTACACACTTAGCATTATCAGGTTCAGCCTTACCTTCTAGTAATCCTGGAATTTCTCTAAACTGTCTTCTAATTTCTTCAATCATTTCAAAAGCGGCATCGCCAACTGCAGTCATAGTTATTGATGAAACTAAAAATGGAATTGAACCCCCAATAAACATTCCCATTAAAACTCTAGGATCATCTAATGAAAGTGATTCTACTCCTGTTGCAAGCATATATGCAGCGATAATTGCTAATGCTGCAAGAGCTGCTGCTCCAATAGCAAAACCTTTTCCTATTGCTGCTGTTGTATTTCCTAATTCATCAAGTGAGTCTGTAATTTCTCTAACTTCACTCTTCATGCCACTCATTTCAGCAATTCCGCCAGCGTTATCTGCTACTGGACCATAAGCATCAATAGCCATAGTAATGCCAACTGTTGATAGCATACCAACTGCTGCAATGCCTACTCCATAAAGACCAGAGAAATGAGTCGATAAACCAACAATTCCTGCAATAACAAATAAAGGCAATACAACTGATTGCATCCCAACACTTAAACCAGCAATCATGACTGTAGCCGGTCCTGTTTCTCCAGATTTAGCTATTTTTCCTACTGGTGAGCTTTCTGTCTCCCCGCCTGTATAGTATTCAGTTATTAAGCCAATTAAGATTCCTCCTATTGCACCAGTAAGAACTGAATAAAAATATTTCATTTCTATGGCAGGTGAATAATAAATACTTAAACCGGCAAATAATAAGAATAGGACAGGAGATAAGAATGTTCCCCATCTGAGTGCAACTGCTGGTGATCTTGAGACTTGTGTTCTAACAATACCAATACCTAGTAATGAACAGAATAATCCCGAAGCTGCAAGCCATAATGGTAAAAACATTAAATCCGTACTTCCCATAGTTGCAGCAATAGCAATAGATGCAATCATTGCTCCACAATATGATTCGAATATATCTGATCCCATGCCTGCAATGTCGCCGACATTATCACCGACATTATCAGCAATAACGCCAGGATTTCTAGGATCATCTTCAGGGATGCCAGCTTCTATCTTTCCAACTAGATCAGCACCAACATCAGCACTTTTAGTAAAGATCCCTCCACCAACTCTTGAGAATAGTGCTACAGCAGAAGCTCCAACACCAAAACCTTCTAATGCTTTTGCAAGTTCATTTGGATCTTCTATAACTCCACTAAAGTAGAAATAAAGACCACCAAGACCAACTAGCCCCATAGATGCTACGCAGAGTCCCATGATTGATCCACCAAAGAAAGAAATTGATAAAGCTTGTTCTTGTCCAGAATTTTCTGCTGCTGTTGCAGTTCTCACATTTGCTTGTGTTGCTGAATACATTCCTATAAACCCTGCAATTGCTGAGGATAATGCACCAACAGCAATTGCTATTGCAGTATCCCAACCTAGTGGAGAAAAGCCACAAGCTACTACTAATGCTATAACCACTGGTGTCAAAATTTTATATTCAGTGAACATGAAGACTTTAGCTCCGAGATGGATCTGATCTCCAATTTTAACTACAGAATCTTTGCCTGCTGGATATTTCATGATTAATCCATACAAAACAAAAGCAAAAACTAGGCCTATTAAGCCAGTAACAACAGGACCCCAAGGAGTCATTGGGCCAATAATAAAACTTTCCATATTATTCCTATTTATTAAAAATTTGTTCGTCTAATTCGTTTTCAGATTTAGCTACTATACATGAGACAGCCGCATCACCGCAAACATTAACTGCTGTTCTCATCATGTCTAGAATTCTATCTACAGCCAATATCAAACCGATTGCATCTAAAGGCAATCCTAAAGAACCTAGTATTAAAGCGAGCGTAACTGTGCCTGCTGAAGGCACCGCAGCAGTGCCTATTGAAGTAACTATAGCTAAAAGAACAATTTGCACATATTGAATTAGCGTTAGATCAACTCCAACTGTACTGGCAATAAACATTGTAGCTAAACCTTGCATGATTGCTGTGCCATCCATATTTATGGTTGCTCCAACTGGCACCACAAAAGAAGATACATCTTTTTTTACACCAAGATCATCCGTTACTGTCTTCAAAGTAACTGGTATTGTCGCTGCACTTGAAGAAGTCGAGAAAGCAAACAAAGCAACATTTCTCATTTTTTTGAAGAAAGTTAATGGGTTTAAGTTAGCAAAAAGTTTGAGTATTAAAGAATATGTGAAAGTTAAATGGAAGGCTAAAACGAAGATTAGTAATAATACATACTGAGCTAGATCTCCGAAGATATTTAAACCTTTTGCCATGACATAGCTTCCCATTAAGCAAAAAACACCTATTGGAGCAAAACTCATAATCAGTAGAACAATTTTAAGAAAAACTATATTAAACCTCTCAAAAGCTTTAGAAAGCCCATTAGTTAGGTCATCAGTAAGATTCAATGCGATGCCAAATAATATGCTGATAAAAACAATTCCAAGCATATTGTTTTCAACAAATGCACCAAAAATATTATTAGGAAATATTCTAAGCACTGTTCCATAAAGGCTAGAATCTCCAGTTGCTGGATTAAATGAATCAACTTCCCCTTCATAGCCAGATAAATTAAATACCCAACCAAATAGTAAAGCTAAACTAACAGCTATCCCGGTAGTGAAAAGATAAAGAACTATTGTTTTTGTTGCAATAGAGCCAAGCTTTACCATATTTGATAAAGAAGATATTCCCGAAACTAAAGAGAAAAATACTAAAGGCACTACTACCAACATCAAGAGATTTTTAAATATCTGACCACCTAAATTAAAAATATATTTTTCTACGCCTGAAAAAATTGAGGAGGGAATTAAATGCTGCCCATAATAAAATGCAGAGGCAATTATCACACCTGCAGCCATACCTATTAGAACATTTCTTGTAAGATTTTTAGGGGCAGAAAGTGTACTCATATCTCAATCATATCAAAATCTTCTTTACCTACACCACATTCTGGGCAAACCCAATCATCTGGGATATCTTCCCATTTAGTGCCTGGTGCTATGCCGTCATCTGGATGACCTTGCTCTTCATCATAGGTCCATCCACAAACAACACATTCCCACTTTTTGTATTCCATTTTTTATGTCTTTCTTAAGGGAAGTATTATAATCAATTCCTCATTAATTTATGACACCACAAATAAAAACAAATTGGCAACTTTATAGCCCTGAATTAGATATAACTTTTCCTAAAATGAAAAGTTGGGTAGAAGAGAGTGCATCTTTAATGCATAGGTTAAAAAAAAGAGAATCAGAAATTTCTTTAGAAGTGATAGAAGAAAAGATTTGTGCTCATACAGATAAAGAGTTGAAGCTTGATAATGCAGAGGGCAATTTAAGAAAAATTTATCTTAGATCTCATAAAAATATTGTTTTTGCTGAGTCTTTCTTTAGTAATGAAGTAATTAAAAAAATTCCTAAGTTTGGTGAACTTAAACAAGATCCATTAGGTAAGTTTTTATTTAATGATGCCAATATTGAAAAGAAGGAAACTTATGTAGCAATATATAAGCAGAAAGATAAGGATTTTATAGGCAGAAAGTGCATATATGCTTATCAAGAAGAACTATTTTCTGTCATAGAAGTATTTTTGTTTCATGAGTAAAGTAATTGCTTACCTTAATCTGATTAGATTCTTTAATCCTATAGGTTTCTGGCTTTTATTATGGCCAGGTCTCTGGGGATTATTTTTATCTGGAAATATGAATATCAGTTATTTCACAATAATTGTTCTTGGCTCATTCTTAACAAGGTCTGTAGGCTGTGCAATAAATGACATTATAGATATCAAATATGATAGAAAAGTAGACAGAACTAAGAGTAGGCCTTTAGCTAATGGTGATTTGACTCTTAAAGAAGCCCTTATATTCACTTTGATATTAGCTAGTGCATGTCTTTACCTTCTTTCTTTAACTAATATGCAAACTATTTACTTGGTACTTGCTGTTGCCGTGCCAATGATCATAATCTATCCATTAATGAAAAGGGTTATTGCTGTCCCACAACTATTCTTGGGGGCAACTTTTGGTCTTTCTTTGCCTATTTCTTTTTCAATTGCTGAAGGATATGTAAGTTTAGAAATAATTTTTCTATATATTGGATGTATTTTTTGGATCTTAGCTTATGACAGCTATTATGCTTTGTGTGATATTAAAGATGATCAAAAGATTCACATAAATTCATCTGCAATATTTTTTGGAGCTGACATACAGAAGATTATTATGCTTTTCTATAGCATATTTGTTTTGATTGTCATGCTGGTTGCAATTGAAAATAATTTTAAATTAATGTTCATTGGAGCTCTGTTTTTACTATATCAAGGCTATTTTCAAAATCAGCTTTCTCAAGAAGGAAGGAATTTAGAAGCTTTTAAGTCTAATAGTCATGTTGGTTTAGTAATTGCTATTATTTTATTTATGGAGAATCAAAGTGGACTCTACAACTAAAAAAGATCTAATAATTTATATTCATGGTTGGAATTCGTCTGGCAACGCAAGAAAGGCAGGGCTTTTGAGAGATGAGTTAGCTAATAATGCTGAATATGAAGTTGTTTCTTATACTTTAAAATCTCACCCTAGAGAAGCTATTAAACAATTGACTGAAATTATTGAATCAGAGAAAGAATCTAGAAAAGTATATCTGATAGGAAGTTCATTGGGTGGCTATTACGCTGTGTATCTAGCGGAATC
>AACY020556798.1_pt1 | contig 28808 bp, 29 predicted proteins | sample 267378 | NCBI WGS metagenome assembly AACY02 (sample SAMN02954345, study PRJNA13694) | marine metagenome | biome: aquatic; feature: ocean; material: water; isolation source: isolated as part of a large dataset composed predominantly from surface... | reverse complement strand
TGGCGCGATCCAGCGCGGAGAGCGTGAGGCGGGCCATCACCCCGCTCCGTGGCTCCTGCGACTCCGGCATGAAGGCTCTGGCACTGCCCCATCCAAGCGAGAAATGGCACGCCGCACCAGCCCGTCTCCCGCGGGGGTTGCTGAAGGCTGTTGTGCTTGAAGCCTGTTGCTACTGTCATCAAGATCTGGATGCTGCATGGCTTACGCACGTGCCCTTCTCAAACTCAGCGGTGAAGCGCTGATGGGAGATCAGGGGTATGGAATCGACCCCGCCATCGTTCAATCCATCGCTGAAGACGTGGCCCGCGTGGTTGCCGGAGGCACCCAGCTCGCGATTGTTGTGGGTGGCGGCAATATTTTTCGCGGCCTCAAGGGATCGGCGGCGGGAATGGACCGAGCCACCGCCGACTATGTGGGCATGCTGGCCACAGTGATGAATGCGATCACCCTCCAGGACGGCCTGGAGCGGGCGGGGGTGGAAACCAGGGTGCAGACCGCCATCGCCATGCAGGAAATGGCTGAGCCTTACATCCGCCGCAAAGCGATCCGCCATCTCGAGAAGGGCCGGGTGGTGGTGTTCGGAGCGGGTTGCGGCAACCCCTTCTTCACCACCGACACCACCGCCGCTCTGCGTGCAGCCGAGATCAGCGCCGATGTGGTGTTCAAAGCCACCAAGGTGGATGGGGTCTACGACCGGGACCCGAACGTGCATGCCAACGCCGTGCGATACGACCACCTCACCTTCCAGCAGGTGCTGAGCGGGGAGCTGGCGGTGATGGACAGCACCGCCATCGCCCTTTGCAAGGACAACAACATTCCGATTGTGGTTTTCAATCTGTTCGAGCCCGGCAACATCGGCAGAGCCGTGGCCGGCGAATCCATTGGTTCCCGCATCAGCAACTGAAACCTCACCACTCCAACACCGTCGTCATGTCGCAGAACGATCTCGAAACCAGCATGCAGAAGTCGGTGGAATCCACCCAACGCATGTTCAACACGATCCGCACCGGTCGTGCCAATTCTTCACTTCTCGATCGCATCAGTGTCGAGTACTACGGCGCCGACACCCCCCTGAAGTCGCTCGCCACCCTGTCGACACCCGATTCACAGACGATTCAGATTCAGCCGTTCGATCTCAGCGCCCTGGCAGCGATTGAAAAAGCCATCGCCATGAGTGAACTGGGATTCACCCCCAATAATGACGGCAAGGTGATCCGCATCAATGTGCCGCCACTCACCGAGGAGCGACGCAAGGAATTCTGCAAGTTGGCCTCGAAATACGCCGAAGAGGGCAAAGTGGCTTTGCGCAACATCCGTCGCGATGCCATCGACAAAGTGAAGAAGCAGGAGAAAGAGGGTGAGATCTCTGAAGACCAGAGCCGCGATGAACAAGACAAGGTTCAAAAACTGACGGACCGCTTCATCGCGGCCATCGAGACCCATCTCGCCGAGAAAGAAGCCGACATCCTCAAGGTGTGAGATCCCCTGCATGACCCCGTCGGTGGCCGGTCTTGATCTTGATGCCGATGTTCTGATCCTCGGCGCCGGCGCCGCCGGGGGAGCCGCGGCCTTTCATCTCGCCGCTGCCGGCCATCGGGTGCTGGTGCTGGAGCGGGACGAGGACGAACGCATCAAACCCTGTGGTGGCGGCATGGCGGCCTCCGTGCAGCAGTGGTTTCCCTTTCCCCTCGCCCCGGCGGTGGAGGAGGTGATCCGACGCGTCGACTTCAGTTGGTGCCTCACGGATCCGGTGGTGGCCGAGCTGCCCGGCAGCGCACCGTTCTGGATTGTGCGCCGGGAACGGCTGGATCAGCTGTTGCTGGAGGAGGCCATGGCCAAGGGGGGCCGGATCGAGCGCGGCTTTGGCGTCGATGACGTCCAGCGGGACGGTGAGCAGTGGTCGGTGCGCTCCACGGACGGACGCACCGTGCGCGGCCGAGCGGTGGTGATCGCCGATGGCTCCAGCTCCCCTTGGCCGGAGCGGTTCGGGCTCGGTCCCTCAAGCCTGCACCTGGCCAGCACCACCTCGGTGCGCCTCCAGGGGCGGGGATCCCTGCAACCCGGAGTGGCCCGGTTTGAATTCGGCCTGGTGCATCACGGCTTCGCCTGGGCCTTTCCCATCGCCGATGGCGTCAATGTGGGGGTGGGAACCTTCATCGGCCGCCAGGCAGACACCAGCGACACGATCCTGCAGCAGCTCCTGCCCGATCTGGGATTTGCAGCCGACGCAGGCCTGCGCCAGACCGCTTCCCTGCGGGTCTGGAACGGCCATGAGCGCCTCGATGGCGATGGAATCCTGGCCGTGGGGGATGCCGCCTCGCTCTGCGATCCCTTTCTCGCTGAAGGGCTGCGACCAGCGCTGATGAGCGGCTGCGAAGCAGCCACCCACCTGAACCGCTGGTTGCGGGGAGAGTGCAGCGATCTGCGCGGCTACAGCAACGGCATGCGGCAGCGCTGGGGCGACTCGATGGCCTGGGGACGACGCATCGCCCAGGTGTTCTATCGCTTTCCGAAGGTGGGGTATCAGCTCGGGGTCAAACGACCCACCGCACCCCAACGGATCGCCCAGATCCTCTCGGGTGACATGGGCTATGGAGACATCGCCCAGCGGGTGATCCGGCGCCTGTTGTTGCAACGGCGTTAAGCCGGGTCGATCTCGACCTGGAGGCTGAGCTGACGCATCGACGCATCAGCAACGTCAGTCCGGCGCCGACGGCGACTGCCCCGGCCTCCCGTCGGCGTGAGCCCAGCCCGGCGGGAGCCATGGCGTTCCTGGATCGCATCGGCGATGCGATCAAAACCGGCGGCGCGACGGATCGCCCAGATCCTGTCCCGCGCCTCCCTCGCCGCCTGATCAGGATCCACGATCGGGGCGGGGTGATCACCGCCGCCCCGCCAGGGCTCATGCAGCCACACATCGGGCCGATGGGCGAGTTCCGGACACCAGCGCCGGATGAACACCCCCTTGGGATCGTGATCGAGGCCCTGCTTGATCGGGTTGTAGATGCGGATGGTGTTGATTGATGTGCTGCCGGACTGCATCTGACACTGACTCCAGTGAATTCCGGGCTCGTAATCCACAAACAACCGGGCCAGATGGAGGCCGGTTTCCCTCCAGGGGAGCCAGAGATGATAGGTGGCCACTGACATCAGCATCGCCCGCATGCGGAAGTTGATCCAGCCATGGGCCATCAGGGCGCGCATGCAGGCATCCACGAACGGCAAGCCCGTGCGCCCCTCTGCCCAGGCCTGATACCGCTCCGCATCCCAGGCACGGATGTCGCGCATGAAGGGATGGAAATCGCGATGCTCAATCGCCGGCTCACTCTCCAGCTTCTGGATGAAATGACAGTGCCAGTGGAGGCGGGAGCGAAAGTTGCGCACCCCTCGGCCAGCGAGTGAGGCACTGGCCTGCACCACTTCCCGCAGCGACAGGCAGCCCCAGGTGAGATAGGGCGACAGGCGGGAACAGCCGTCGAAGGCGGTGAGCGGACTCGAGATGCTGCCGCAGTAGCGCTGAACCCGACGCTGCAGAAACTCCTGCAACACCATCTCAGCCTGCGGGCGACCACCGCGCTGACGGCAGGGACAGGGGTCTGCGGCCAGACCCAGATCTGAAGCCGAGGGCAGACCACCGGGCTGAATCGCAGGCAGCGGCGGCAGCGCAAGCGGCTCTGGCGTGAGCGGCGTCGCCATCCGCTCCTGCCAGCGGGTCGCCCAGCCCTCGCGACGGCGCAGCCCACGAATCACGCCGAACTGGGGACACTCGCGCCAGGGGATGCCGTGACTGCGCGCCCAGGCCTTCACCCGGCGATCCCGGGCGTAGGTGAAGGCATTGCCTGTTTCTTCATGACTCCAGAGCGCCGCCACACCGAGCCGCAGGCGAGCCCGTTCCAGCACCTCCACCGCGTCGCCCACACGCACCACCAGGGGCTGACCCAGCGCAGACAGACGCTCCCGCAGAGCCTCCAGAGCCTCACGACAGAACGCCCACTGGCGTGCCGACGCATCAGGCTGCAACCAGAACTGCGGCTCAACGATGTAAAGCGGCAGCACTGGACCGCGCTCGAGCGCCAGGGCCAGCGGCCGATGATCCACGCAACGCAGATCCCGCTTGAACCAGACCAGCTGCAGGGGCTGATCGGTCACCGCCATCACCTGCCAAAGAGAACGCCGACCCTAGGCAGGGTCGGCCTGGATCGGCATGGAATGGATCCGCGGGAAACGCTGGTTGACGACTCAGGTGTGCGCTTTGAGCTTGAGGTCACGCAGGCGCTCATCCACCGACGCCAGCAGTTCGATCGCGAACATCGGTGCTTCCTGCACGGCAAACAGGAACTTCTCCCGGTTCATTTCGATCAGGCGACAGGAGGTCTCCGCCACGGCGGTGCCGAGACGGCGGTGATCCGGCGTGACCAGGGCGCCAGCACCGAACACGTGACCAGCCTCGATCACCTCATAGCCCTCAAGGCCTTCCTCGGTGAGCCAGTTCAGACGCACCGAACCCTCCAGCACCCCGAACATCGAGGTGCCGCCATCACCGGCGGAGAAGATCACATCACCGGCGTTGAAGGTGCGGGACTCGCCTTTGGCGGCGAGGGCACGCATGGTGTCGAGAGCGTTCACGGAGTGGAAACGAGGTCAAGACCTGATGCTGCTCACACCAGGTAAAGAAGCCGCTAACACGATCGCCCTCAAGCGGTCGTGAGCGAGAGGGCAGCCCCCAACCCCTGACGCACCTCATCGGGCGTGAGGCGGCCGTCATGGTCTTGATCGAGGGCATCGAACACGGCATCGCTGCCGAGCCATTCATCCCGCGTGATCGAGCCATCACCATTCATGTCGTTGAGCAGGAAGATCTCCTGCACGGCATGACGGAAGGCGGAACCGCCCTCCAGTTCGGCAAGGCGATGGGCGAGCTGCTGTTCGAGGGTTTCGATCGCCTTGCTGAAGCCCTTGATGCCCTCACCCAGTTTGTCGCTCGCCATCCGGTCCTCACGCATCAGGGCATCGAAACGCTCCCTGTCCACATGAATCTGCGGTTCGCTGCTGGAGGGGTTGGCGCCATCCAGCTTGCGAGACAGCACAGCGTCGCTCTGCCGCAGCTGATCGAGCAGTTTGGGGGAAATGGTGAGCAGATCACAGCCAGCCAGCTCCACGATCTCATCGGTGTTGCGGAAGCTGGCCCCCATCACCTCCGTCTTGTAGCCGTAGGTCTTGAAATAGTTGAAGATCCGCGTCACCGACAGCACACCGGGATCCTCCGGACCCGGATAGGACTCGCGCCCCGTCTCCGCCTTGTACCAATCGAGGATGCGGCCGACGAAGGGAGAGATCAGGGTGACGCCGGCTTCAGCGCAGGCCACCGCCTGACCGAAACCGAACAGCAAGGTGAGGTTGCAGTGGATGCCTTCCTTCTCCAGAACCTCGGCGGCCTTGATCCCTTCCCAGGTGGAGGCGATCTTGATCAGCACGCGGTCGTTGCTGATGCCGGCATCGTTGTAAAGCCGAATCAGTTTGCGCCCCTTGGCGATCGTGGCGTCGGTGTCGTAGCTGAGGCGCGCATCCACTTCCGTTGACACCCGGCCAGGAACGATCTTGAGGATCTGCTTTCCGAAGATCACACTGATCTCATCCAGCGCCTCGTGCACCACATCCTCCACAGGTGCGTTGTCACCGATGAGCTTGCGGGAGGAGCGCAGGGCCTCATCGATCAGGCTCTGATACGCGGGAATCTGGGCAGCAGCGAGAATCAGCGATGGATTCGTGGTGGCATCCCGGGGAGTGAATCGACGGATCGCCTCAAGGTCACCGGTGTCGGCCACGACAACGGTCATGGCGGACAACTGCTCGAGGAGGGTGGCCATGGGGTTGAGAAAGGCTCAGTGCCCGTAACGTAGCGGCGGTTTTCGAACTGACAGCCTCCTGAATCACCCGCGTTGGGCGGTGGCGGGCACCTGGGGTGGGATCTGTTCCAGCACCAGCAGACCATCGATGATCTGTTTGGCAACGGGCACGGCCACCGTGGAGCCGTAGGCATTGCCGCCCTGCGGTTCGTCCACCACCACCACCACCACGAAGCGAGGATCATTCACCGGCAGGGTGGCCACAAAACTGCAGATGCGGGCGCCGGGGATGTACACACCGTTGCGCGCTTTCTGCGCCGTGCCGGTCTTGCCGCCGATGCGATACCCCGGCGTTTTGGCCCCCTTGCCACTGCCCTGGTCGACCACCGACTCCATCCAGGCCATGACGGTGCGGGTGACCTCAGGCTTGAGCAGCTGCTGACCTTTCGGCGGACTCGAGCCGGCCAGACCATCGCCGGAGCGGAGACCGCGGGTGATGTGGGGGCTGACCAGGCGACCGCCATTGGCCAGCATGGCGTGCAGCTGGGTGAGTTTCAGGGGAGTCAGGGCGAAGCCCTGACCGAAAGCGGCGGTGGCCGGTTCGATCGGCTGACTGGTGAACTGCTCTTTCGTCTTCAGCTGACCGGCCTGGGCCCCGGGCAGATCCGTATCGGGTCGTGCTTCCAGCCCCAGCCGTTCCAACCAGTCCCAGTAAAGGGAAGGCTTGAGGTTGCGCATCGCCTGCACCATCCCCACGTTGCTCGACACCTGGAGCACGGTGGGGAAATCGATCACGCCATTGGCCTGGCGATCGTGGTTGAAAATCGGCCAACCGCCGATCTGCAACTGCCCAATATCATTCACCGTTCCTTTCGATTGAATCACCCCCTCCTGGAGGGCGATCGCCAGGTTGATCGGCTTGAACGTGGAACCTGGTTCATAGAGATCCTGCACCGACCACTCGCGGAAACGCCCCGGAGCGAACGCCCAGTAGCGGTTCGGGTCGTAGGTGGGGGTGGAGGCGAGCGCCAGCAGTTCGCCGTTGCGCACATCCATCACGATCGCCACACCTTTCTTGGCTTTCCACTGCTTCACCTGGGCAGCGAGAGCCTTGGCCGCCAGCTGCTGTAGGCGGGCATCGAGGGTGAGCTGCAGACGCAGATCATCACCGAAGAACACCCCGGGGCTGAGGTTGTCGGGCAGAGGCGTGCCATCGGCGCCCCGGCGCAGGCTGCGCGACTGCTCATGGCGCAGCAGGTCGTCATGCCGGCTCTGTTCCAGACCCGCCTGAGGCACACGCTCCTGATTGAGGAAGCCCACCACATTGGCGAACAGATTTCCCTGGGGATACACCCGATAGGGATAGGCCTCGAGATCGAGACCGCTGATGCCGAGACGCCGGATTTCCGCCGCCGTTTCCGGATCGATCCCCTCGGCCAGGCGGATGCCCGATGGGCGATCTCCCATACGCTTCACGAGCTCCGCCATCGGCACGGCCAGCAACCCCGAGAGGCGTCGGGCCACATCAAGCGGAGGGCGCACCAGCTGGGGATCGTCGCCGGGAAAATTGAAGTACCGGGGATGGGCCCAGATCCGAAAGCGTTCCTCATCCAGTGCCACCAAGCGACCGGAGCGATCGACGATCGGTCGACGCGTCCCCAGGGGGTCGGTCGTCTGGGTCTGGAGGGAACGGGCCCTGGCCTCCAGGGCCTCACTCTGCACCACCTGGAGCCAGGCCATCCTGCCGATCAAACCCACCAGCCCCACGCAGAGGAGGGCGTACACCAGGCGCATCCGGCCAGCGGGAACGGGTTCGAGGCGCACAACCCGCTGGCGGGGCCGCTGTTGCGGACGGGCCCGGCGCTCCGTCGAAACTGGCATCAGCTCAATACCCCTGATGGATGGGTTCCTCCATCCAGGCGCCGATCATGGCCAGATGGTCAACCTGGGGTTTCGAGGCCGGCTTCGGGCGTTCGAGATACACGAGATTCGACACCTTGGTGGGCACCAGGGTCTTGGGAAGACGCCCCTTCTCAAGCAGATGGCGCTCCAGCATGGCCGTGGATTCGGTGAGGCGGTGGGACAGGGAACGGGTGTCGTCCAGCTGTTGAAACGCCAGGGTCCAGCGGTGCTGCCAATGCAACGTCAAGCCGGTGAGCACCAGCACAGCTGCAAACACCCCCACCAGGCTGCCGTCAGCGGCACGGTGCAGCCCTGCCAGCAGGGGAGATCGCCGGGCCACTTTCTGGGCCGACAGCGACCCCTGAATCAACTCCAGGGCACCGTTCGTGCTGCTCCGCGCAGCAGGCGCAGATCGAGGCTGGGGAACGGCAGTCACGGCTCAGACCGACCAATGGGCCAGTGAACCATTCCCAACGCGCTGCCGCAAGCCCGAAACATCAGGTGCTCACAGGCCCGTTCCCCTTCAGGCCAACAGGATCAGATTGAGGAAGGTGGCGCCGTTCCAGAAGGCATGCATCACCACGCAGGGGAAGAGTCGGCCGCTGCTCAACCGGAGAAGCCCAAGCCCTAACCCGAGCACGAGCAGCGGCGGCAACTCACCGATGCTGAGATGGGCCACCGCAAAGATGAGCGCACTCAGAAACACGCTCCAACCACGACCGATGCTGCGCCCCAGCACCGGGAGCAGCACGCCGCGGAACACCATTTCCTCAAACAGGGGAGCCAGCAGCACCGCGGTGGTGGCCAGGAGGGCCAGGGCCCAGCCATCCCGACTGCGCAACACCAGCTCCAGCAGAGGGTTGCTCCCCCCCTGATCACCGAGCAGGCGCCCCATCAACCAACCGGTGAAGGCCACCGGAGGCATCACCATCAGCCAGGCCCTTCCTCCCTGCAACAGGCCCGGGCCCACCGGCCGCAGCCGCCACTGCAGCCAGCCTCCCTCCGGCGCTTCGCGGCGATCGAGACCGCCGAGCTGCTGCTTGATGATCAGCAGGGGCGGCAAGGCCAGTGCGGAGTAGCCCACGAGCACGGCGGCAGCCTGACTGAGGGGGCCGCGGAGATCGCGCGTGATCCAGCTCGTGAACGGACTGACCACAAGGGGCAGCAGCACTTCACCGAGCACCACGAACCCTCCGGCCACCAACAGCACCATGTCGATGAGACTGAGGGGCAGCCCCTGAAGCCGGGGCCAGCGCGGTAGGTCACCACGCCACAGCAACCAGAGATGGCGCAGGAGCAGACCGACTCCCAACAGCAGCGCGAGCAGGGGAAGCAGCTCCGCCAACACCAGGCGCCGGGCGGTGGAGCGGGCGACTGCGGGCTGCTGGCACTCCTGGGCCGTACCGCCCAAGGCCAGACAGCTCACCTGCCGGAGCAGCGGGTCCGCCGGAGCCACCTCCAGGAGCCGCCGTTCAGCCGCCGAGAGACTGGTCCGGTCTGAATCCTCCGCCAGGGCCCGCTGAAGCGGATTCCATGCCGCACCACCCAGGGGAGCGGCCAACAACCGACGTTGCTGCTCCGCATCGGTCTCGAGGGCGGCCAGCAGCAGACGCTGACGATCATCGAGGCGATCCAGCGGAATCTCCTGCAGAGACTCCAGGAGACCCTGGGCAGGATCAGCCCCCACCAGAAGAGGCCGGACCGGTTCCGGCAGGGCCGGGCCCGCCAGAAGGGCCATCTCCTGCTGCTGCAACGACAGGGCCGGGGCCACCGAAGGTCGACTGAGGCTGTCCATCAACCCCACAACCCAGACGGTCACCGCCAGCAGCAGGGACAGAACGGCCAGGAAACCTTTGAAGGAAGCGATGCGTCCGATCGGAGGGGAGGTCAACGGACCGGCGGCAACTGGGCTCGATTCTCCCCGGCGACCGGGACATGTGGGTGACACCGTGGCGGCAGAACGGGCCCATACGATGGCCGCGCCTACGCCTTGATGCGGTGACCTTGCGTCTTCTCCTGGTTCGCCATGGCCTGAGCAGCTTCAATGTGGAGCGGCGCATTCAGGGCCGCAACGACCTCTCGGTGCTGACGAGCGAAGGGGAGGAGCAGGCCCGTCGCACCGGCCAGGCCCTGATCGATCTCCCCCTCGACGCTGTCTACAGCTCGCCGCTTCAGCGGGCCGCAGCCACCACCGCCGCGATCCTGGGCGAGCGCAGCGACAACCTGCAACCGGTGCTGGATGAGGGACTGCTGGAAGTCGATCTGGAACCCTGGAGCGGCCTGACCGCCGATGAGCGCGCCCAACGCGATCCGGAGGCTTACCAGGCCTGGAGGCTCCGGCCGGAAGAGCTGGAGCTCACCCGGGCGGATGGCAGCCGCTATCGCCCGATCCCCGACCTGATGGAGCAGGCGCGCCGCTTCCTTCAGACCCTGCTGCAACGCCATCCAGTGGGTGGCGACAGCACTGTTCTGGTGGTGGGACACAACGCGATCCTGCGCTGCCTGATCCTGGTGCTGCTGGGAGAACCGGAGCGTGGCTTCCGACGCCTGCAACTCGACAACGCCTCCCTGTCGGTCTTCAACCTCCAGCCGAATGGCGAGGGGCACAGCGTTCAGATCGAGTGCCTCAACAACAGCAGCCATCTCGGTCAGCCCTTGCCGGCCAAGGGCAAGGGCGCCCGTCTGGTGCTCGTGCGCCACGGTGAAACGAACTGGAATCGGGATGGCCGCTTCCAGGGACAGATCGATATCCCCCTCAACGCCAACGGCCACGCCCAGGCGGAAGCGGCCCGCGCCTTCCTCGCACCCGTGCCGCTGCAACGGGCCTACAGCAGCTCCATGTCACGTCCCCGTCAGACGGCGGAGGGCATTCTTCGCTCCCACCCCGGGGTGCCCCTCACCGTGACCGGGGGGTTGGTGGAGATCGGCCACGGACTCTGGGAAGGCAAGTTAGAGGCGGAGATTCAGGCCCAGTGGGGCGACCTGCTGGCGGAATGGAAACGCTCGCCGCACACGGTGCAGATGCCGGAGGGGGAAACCATCCAACAGGTGTGGGAACGGTCGGTGCACACCTGGACCACGATCGCCGCGAGCCTGGATCCAGAGGAAACGGCCCTGGTGGTGGCCCACGACGCTGTGAACAAGACAATCCTCTGCCACCTGCTCGGCCTGTCCCCCGCCGACATCTGGGCGGTGAAACAGGGGAACGGCGGCGTCACCGTGATCGACATGCCCGTCGATCCTGGCCAGCCTGCGGTGGTGACCTGTCTGAATCTCACCTCCCACCTGGGAGGCGTGCTCGACCGCACGGCCGCCGGAGCCCTCTGAGCCCATGCCGCACACCATGCTGCTGGATCCGGTCCGCATCCTGATCGGCAGCGACCAGGATCCGATTGAGCAGGGCGCCGCCCTGATCCGCGACGGTGCGCTGGTGGGCTTCGGTGACGACGCCAGACAGTGGGCCCAGCAGGAGGGCCTCGAAGCCCAGGCCATGCCCAAGGCGCTCCTGGCACCTTTGCTGGTCGATCCCCACTCCGTTCTTGAGCAGCCCCTCAACGGCCAGGCGGAAACGCTGGAGAGCCTGTGCCGTGCCGCCGCTCGGGCGGGCTACGGCCAGGTGGCCCTGCTGCCTCGGGCCGAATCCTGGCGCGACAGGGTCGAGCGGCTCCAGGGGGTCCAACGCCCTGAGCTGGGAGTGCGGCTGCATCTCTGGGGCGGATTCAGTTGTGGCGGCCGCGGTGAGCAGTTCTCCGCCCATGGTGACCTGCTGGAGCATGGCGCCATCGGCCTCGCCGAGGATGACCACTGCCCGCCGATTCCCCTGCTGCAGCGGGCCCTGGTGCTGGGAGAGATGGGCACGGCCCCGCTGCTGCTGGCGCCCCGCGACCCCCAGATCCAGGGGGACGGCATGGTGCGCGAAGGCGTGGAGACCCTGCGGGCCGGCTGGCCCCCGGATCCGGTCGCCAGTGAAACCCTGCCCCTGGGCCAGCTGCTCGAACTGCAGCGCCAGCATCCGGAGCGCCGACTCTGCCTGATGAACCTGTCCACGGCCGCCGGTGTCCACCAGCTGGGGGCCGCAGCCGTGCCACCGCAAGCCAGCGTCTGCTGGTGGCACCTCGTGGCCGACAGCGGCAGCCTCCAGCCCACGGAGACGGGCTGGTGCATCACCCCCTCGCTGGGGGGGCCGGAGGACCGGCAGGCCCTGATCGACGCGCTGGAGCGGGGCAGCCTGACGGCCGTGGCGGTGCATGCGGTGCCGCTCGACGAGGAAGATTGCCTGCTGCCGCCGGGAGAACGCCGCCCAGGCCTGGCGGGACACCAACTGGTGCTGCCGGCTCTGTGGCAGGAGCTGGTCAACGTCCGTGGCTGGTCGGTGCGTCAACTCTGGAACGCACTCAGTTTCGGCCCCTCCCGCCTGCTCGGGCAGCCGGAGGAGCGACTGGAGATCGGCAGCAACCGCTGGCTGCTGTTCGACCCCCAGCAGCGCTGGCGCCAGTCGCGTCGGTCAACCGATGCGCCCCTGGCGGCCAATCAACCGTGGGAAGGGCGGGAGTTGGTGGGCCAGGTGACGGCCTGCGGTCTCACGACCCCAGAGATCCAGTGCGGTTGAGAGGCCAGAAACGCCAGACAGCGCGGCCGAGGATCTCGTTTTCAGGCAGAAAGGGGCCACCGGGCCAGTAGCGGCCATCCCAGCTGTTGCTCCGGTTATCGCCGAGCGCCAGCACATGACCCTTGGGCACAGTGACGTTGAGCGTGCGGCAACGGCTCATCCCCTGGGCATCCACAGGGCAGTAGTTGCTCACATAGGGCTCGGGCACGGCCTTGCCGTTCACACTCACCTCACCCCGAGGATTCACCACCACCTGATCGCCGGCCACCGCCACCACACGCTTGATGTAGGCGTCACAGGCCGGATCACCGAGACCGGGGATCAGACCCAGCAGGGGAAAGTTGGCCAGGGCGCATTGCAACGGCGAAGGTGACGTGGTGGATTTCAGTGCCGGATCGAAGGAATAGGGAGAATTGAACACAACGATTTCACCGCGACGGGGGGAACGCTGCCGGTAGGTGAGCTTCTCCACCAGCAGGCGATCCTGAATCTGCAGACCCGGCAGCATGGAACCGGACGGAATGAAACGGGCTTCAGCGATCCAGTGCCTGATACCCAGGTAGAGGGCGAGGGTGAACAGCACCGGCCCCCAGAAATCCCAGAACGGGTGGGAGCGCCGCGGGCTCGGATCCCTCTGCGCGTCGGACAACTCGCTACAACACGGATTGGAAACGGCAGGATAGGCGCGACCGGTGTCGGCTCCTAGGCTGCCCTTCGCCAGGATCGCCCATGGTTCGACCCCGCTGGCAAGCGTTGAAACCCTCCTCAAGCGGACGCTTCTGGCTGCGCTGGGATCGACTGCTGGCGTTGATCGCCAGCGCCAACCTGGCCTGGGTCGTGTTCGATGTGACCTATGTGCCTCTGCGCACCTTCTGGCTGCAGCGCAACCTCTACCCGCTGCCGTCGGTGCCGCTGGCCGTGCCGCTGCCCTGGATCCCCGACATCACCCCGGCCTATGACCGGGTGAAGGGCATCGAACCTCATCGCGACACCGCCGCCTACATCGCCCACTTCCGCCAACTCGAGCAGGTGGCCGACCGCCAGGGCATCAACAGCCCCGCCGCGCGGCAGCTGCGCCTGGAAATGGTGGTGCGCAACAGCCAGCTCATCGACGAGAACCCCTTCATCGGCTCTGGCCAGGCCGGCACTCTCGAAAAACTGAAGAATCGGCTGCGCGCCCGCGCCGGCCTGGATTCGGCCAAACAAGCGGCTGCCCGTCTCCTGAGCGACGACCAACTCGCTCAGGGCGGCTGGGAACAGGAGCGTGAATTCTGGAACCGCCAGATCCTGCCGCTGGCCGCCACCAATTACTGGCGTGGCATCGATGAAAACGGGCAGCCGATCGACCACGCCTGGCGCATCGACACCCCGTTTCAGGTGCTGTTCCTCCTCGACATCCTGATTCGAGCGATCCGACTCAAACGTCGCTTCCCGGCGATCGCCTGGCGGGATGCCCTGCTGCGGCGTTGGATCGACCTGCCGCTGCTGTTGCCGTTCTGGCGCCTGCTGCGGATCATCCCGGTCACCGAACGGCTGTCCAGCAGCCGTCTGATTCAGCTGGAACCGCTGCGAACGGTGGTGAGTCGCGGCGTGGTCGCCCTGCTCGCCCTGGAGCTGTTCGAAGTGCTCACCCTGCGGATCCTCGATGCGGTGCAAGGAGTGATCCGCTCGCCGCTGCTGCCCCAGAGAATCCGCGGATTGTGCAGTCACCAGTCGGTGGATGACAACGGCGAACGGGAGCTTGCCGAACTGATCAGGCTGTGGATTCCCCTCTTGCTCACCCAGGTGGGACCGGGCATGCGTCCCCAACTGGTGGCCCTGTTCAGCCACGCGCTGCAGCGCAGCATGAGCGATGCCATGGTGCCGGCTCCGTTGCGTGAACTGGCGGCGGTGCAACGGGCGGAAAACGGCATCAGTCGCCAGCTGGCAATCGGCATGGTTGATGCCTTTCTCGATCTGTCACGACAGACCGGTCAACGCCTGGAACGACGGGACGCCCAGATGGAGGATCTGGCCTTGGAGGCGCTCGACCGTTTCTGGGAGGAGTTGGCGCGCACCCTGGAGCAGGGTCCCGTGCTGGAGAGGAGCCAGGACCTGGTGGCAGCCTTTCTCGAGGAACTCAAACGCAACAGCGTGCAACAGCTGCGCGATCAGGGAGGCGTGGATCAGCTGATCACAGAACTCGATGGCCTCAGCTTCACCGAGGAATCGCCTCGCTCCACACCTCGGCGTTGAAGCCAACGAGACAACGGCCGTCCGGGAGTTCGACAAATGGCCGTTTGATCAGCTTGCCGTCGGCAGCAAGAGCGTCGAGGACCTGACCATCCGTCATCGCCTTGACGCTGGCCGCACCCAGAGCGCGATAACTCTGACCACTGGTGTTGAGGAGCGGTTGGCGCCGGCCAAACTGGGCAAGAGCACGGGCCAGCAGGTCCCGATCGGGCGGGCTCACGGTGATGTCGTGGGGGGTCACCTCAATCCCCCTGTCCTGAAGCCAGGCCAGAGCCTTGCGACAGGTGGAACAGCGGGAATAACTCCAGATCGTGAGGCCGGTCACCGACGATCAGCGGCCGATCAGGGATTTGAGAGCGCCCAGAAGGGAATTCGAACCCTTGCCGACACCGTCATCGGGCCGGGTGCGAACGGTGACATCACCATTGACGCTGGTGCGGCAGCTCAGGCGGTAGTTGGCAGGGCGATCCGCCAGGTACACCTCCTCAACATCGCTGCGCGGGGAGAGATTCTGAGCACCCTCGAGGACCTCCACCACGCAGGTGCCGCACTGACCGACGCCGCCACAGTTGTTGAGATTGTTCAGTCCCTTGTAGGGGTTGATGCCGGCATCCAGTGCCGCTTTGCGGAGATTGGCACCTTCAATGCAACCGACCTGCTGGCCTTCCTGCTCGAAACGGATGGTGGGCACGGGTCGTTCACATGCTGGGCGCGCACTAACTTACAAGCTTCCAGGCCCATCCCCGCGGGTCTGCAACGGAACTTGGCTCTTCACGCCTGAGCCGCCCGGATGCAGGACTCCAGCAGGGGCGCCACCGCATCGGCGTCTCGCCAGCCACCGATCACCGTCACCCGGCCCTCGAGGTTCTTATAAACGCGAAAAAACTCCGCCACATCCTCGAGCTGGTTCGGTGCGATCTGGCGGATGCTGGTGATGCTCCGCTGGCGGGGGTCCGCCACGGGCACGCAGAGAATCTTGCCGTCGTAGTGGCCGGTGTCGTGCATATCGAGAACACCGATCGGCCTGGCGCAGATCAGGCAGCCCGCAAAGGTGGGTTCCTCCATGATCACCATCGCGTCGAGAGGAGACCCGTCTTCGGCAAGGGTGTTGGGAATGAAGCCGTAATCGAAGGGATATTTCACCGACGAGTGCAAGACCCGATCGAGGGCCATCACGCCGGCATCGGCGAAATACTCGTATTTATTGCGGCTGCCCGCCGGGATTTCCACCAGCAGGTTCACCAAGCCGGGTGATGGCGAAGGGGGAAGGGAGCGCAGATCCATCGCGTTCCTGAACCATGGTGGGGTGGACGCCTCGGGCTGGCCGGTCGCTCAACACGGCCAACGTCGGAACGCCGATCGTGGCAACCGCAATGGCGAATCCGGTGAGAATGAATGCCGGGCCTGCGAGATCGAGGCTGTCCTGGACCGAAAGGTCGGGTTGGGAACCGTGAGGAGGTTCGGGGTCCATGCAGGTGGGAAAGGGAACATCCCGAGCGCTTCGAACCCCTCAAGGGGGATTCGGACTGAACGCGTCGAGAACCGCAACTCCCGCCCTGGAGCAGGAGAGGGTCTCTTTACTATGGCACCTCTTTTGTGGAGATGTCGGCCGCAACCGCCAGGGTCAGGCTGCGGCGCGGTCCTGACGCTCGCGCCGGGAGGCAAGGTCGGAAGGAGGCTCCTGCAGACCCTCCAGATGGGAGCGGATCATCCGCAGCTCTTCGAGAATCGCCCCGAGGCATTGCTGTGTGGCGGTCGAGGGTGAATTCAGCACCTCAACGGTGACTTCCTTGATCCGCAGCACATCTTTGGCAAAGCGAGCCACCTCGTTGGGGTGAAACAGAAGCGGATCTTTCTGATCGCTTCGGTATTCGGGATTGAGCTTGCGGGGATTGAAGGGAGGGTTGAGGTTTCTCGGATCGGTGTTGGTGTAGCGATACACCGAGGCACGGGACCGATTCAGTGATTTTTGAACGTCTTCGATACCGACAAGGGCATCGGAACGCGACATCACCGCATCCACATCAACGGAGGGGTCAACCGTGCCAGCGGTGGCGGAAAGGCTGGGGTCGACCGGCCGTGAAAACATGGAGCAAGCCTGATGGCGACTGAAGTCTCACGGACGTTAGCAGTTGAGACTCAGTCGTCACTCCCTCTCTCCCGGATCGGGTCCACTTCGCAGATCGACCCTCTCTGAGGCGGTGGTAATTTCCCGCTTCTTGCTGAATCACGATCATGCGCGTCTCCCGCCTGATGCTGGTGACGTTGCGGGATGTTCCCGCAGACGCGGAGATCGCTTCCCATCAGCTGCTGCTTCGCGGTGGATACATCCGACGAGTGGGATCGGGGATCTATGCCTACTTACCGCTGATGTGGCGCGTGCTTCAGCGCATCAATGCGATCGTGCGCGAGGAAATGAACGCGGTGGGGGCCCTCGAGACCCTGCTGCCCCAGCTCCAACCGGCTGAACTCTGGCAACGCAGCGGTCGCTGGCAGGGCTACACCGCCGGGGAGGGGATCATGTTTCATCTCGATGACCGGCAAGGACGCCAGCTCGGCCTGGGGCCGACCCATGAAGAGGTGATCACGTCGTTGGCGGCTGAACTGCTGCGGTCCTACCGGCAACTCCCCGTCACGCTCTATCAGATCCAGAGCAAGTTTCGCGATGAGATCCGCCCCCGGTTCGGGTTGATGCGCGGTCGTGAATTCATCATGAAGGATGCGTATTCCTTCCACGCCGACGCATCGGATCTGCAGGCCTGTTATCAGGCCATGGATGGGGCCTATCGCCGGATCTTCGACCGTTGCGGCCTCCAGACCGTGGCGGTGGAGGCTGATAGCGGCGCCATCGGTGGCGCCGCCTCGCAGGAGTTCATGGTCACGGCCGAAGCCGGTGAAGACCTGATCCTGATGAGTGAATCCGGCAGCTACGCCGCCAACCTCGAGAAGGCCGTTTCGATCGCGCCTGACGCCATTCCACTCCCCGAGGGCGACAGCCGGTCGATCGACACGCCCGGACAGCACACGATCGAGGCTCTCTGCCGTGCACAGCAACTCGAGCCCTCCCAGGTCGTGAAAGTTCTCGCACTGATTGCCCGCATGGACTCCGGCAGCGAGCGCCCCGTTCTGGCCTGCCTTCGGGGCGACCAGGAGCTGAACGAGGTGAAGCTGATCAACGCCCTCACCGCTGCGCTCGGTGAGGGGGTGCTGGATCTGGCCGCCGTGACTGCCGAAGAGCTGGAACGGCAGGGACTCAAGCCCTGGCCCTTCGGAGCCCTCGGCCCCGACCTGGAGGACAGCCGACTCGCGGGCGCGCGCACCTGGGCCCCCACGTTTCTGCGCTTCGCCGACCCCACCGCTCTGGCGCTCGAGCGATTCGTGTGCGGCGCGAACAGCCCCGACCAGCACCGTTGGGGGTGGCGTTGGCCTGACTGCCAGGTCTTGCCTGAGGCGGTGGATCTACGCAATGCCCAGGCCGGCGACCGCTGCCAGAGCGATCCGGAGCAGACCCTGGTGGCGCGGCGCGGCATCGAAGTGGGCCACATTTTTCAGCTGGGCCGGAAATATTCGCAAGCGATGGACGCCAGCTTCACCAACGCTGCTGGGGAGCAGGACGCGCTCTGGATGGGCTGCTACGGCATCGGTGTCTCCCGCCTGGCGCAGGCGGCCGTGGAACAACATCACGATGACGCCGGCATCTGCTGGCCGCTGGCGATCGCTCCCTTCCAGGTGATTGTGGTGGTGGCCAACCTGCAGGACGCAACCCAACGCAGCCTCGGCGACGATCTCTACGCCAGGTTGATGGCCCAAGGCGTGGATGCCCTGCTCGATGACCGTCAGGAGCGGGCTGGGGTGAAATTCAAGGATGCGGATCTGATCGGCATTCCCTGGCGGATCGTGGTCGGCCGCGCCGCCGCTGACGGACAGGTGGAACTGGTGGAACGGGCGACTCGCCAGGCCGACGTGCTGACGGTTGACGCGGCACTCGAGCGGGTGCTCGCGGCGGTTGCCGCCACCTGAACCCCGACCCATCCAGGCCGCTTCGCTGACACCTTTACAGTCCTGAGAGCTGATCCGTCGCCATGCTCACCGCCCTGCTTCGCCTGACGAACAAGTTGCTCAGGGCGGCCACGACGGCAGCATTGGCCGCCACCCTCTGCGTCGCCCTCCTGCTCACGGCCTGTTCAGGGGCCTCCGCCTCCGGCCTGAGCGGTGATTACGTCGAAGACACCGTGGCGGTGGCCCACAGACTGCAGGCCACCATCGCCCTTCCGCAGGATGATGCCGATCGGCCGGAAGCGGAGGCGGAAGCGCGCACGCTGATCAACGACTACATGTCGCGGTACCGGCCGCGCCCCCAGGTGAACGGACTCGCATCCTTCACCACCATGCAGACGGCCCTGAACTCCCTCGCCGGCCACTACAACACCTACGCCAATCGCCCCCTGCCTGAGGGTCTCAAAGAGCGGGTCGACAAAGAGCTCACCAAGGCGGAGCGGGCGGCCGTGCGCGGCAGCTGAGCGCAACGAACCACTGCTTTTCTTTTGACCGAAGGGTGGTGGATCTGTAAAGCTGTCGGATTGTGCAGATTGGCGGCTTCGGGCCGCAGTGTCTTTGGCCAACGTTGTCGTCATCGGTGCGCAGTGGGGTGACGAAGGAAAAGGGAAGATCACCGACCTTCTGAGTCGTTCCGCCGATGTGGTCGTCCGCTATCAGGGGGGCGTCAACGCTGGCCACACCATCGTGGTGGACGGACAGGTGCTCAAACTGCACCTCATTCCTTCCGGCATTCTTTATCCCGACACCATCTGTCTGATCGGTTCAGGAACGGTGGTGGATCCCAAGGTGATGCTTGGGGAACTCGACATGCTGATCGAGAACGGCATCGACATCTCCGGCCTGCAGCTGGCGTCGACGGCCCACGTCACCATGCCGTATCACCGCCTGCTGGATCAGGCGATGGAGATGCAGCGCGGTGATCGACGCATCGGCACCACCGGTCGAGGGATCGGCCCCACTTACGCCGACAAGTCGCAGCGCAGCGGCATTCGCGTGATTGACCTGCTGGATGAACAGCGGCTGCGGGATCGCCTCGAAGGCCCCCTCAAGGAGAAGAACCAGCTCCTGGAAACCATCTACGGCATGGAGCCCGTCGATGGGGAAGCGGTGATCGAGGAATATCTCGGCTACGGACGTCGCCTCGCTCCCCATGTGGTCGATTGCACCCGGGCGATTCACACAGCGGCACGGAATCGCAAGAACATCCTCTTCGAAGGAGCGCAGGGAACCCTGCTCGACCTCGACCATGGCACCTATCCCTACGTCACCTCCTCCAACCCGGTGTCGGGAGGTGCCTGCATCGGCGCCGGCGTCGGTCCGACCCTGATCGACCGGGTGATCGGTGTGGCCAAGGCCTACACAACCCGCGTTGGCGAAGGGCCTTTCCCCACCGAACTGAGCGGCAGTCTCAACGATCAGCTCACCGAACGCGGCGGTGAATTCGGCACCACCACCGGCCGCCGCCGCCGCTGTGGCTGGTTTGACGGGGTGATCGGTCGGTATGCGGTTGAGGTGAATGGGCTCGACTGTCTGGCGGTGACCAAGCTGGACGTGCTCGACGAGCTGGATGCCATCCAGGTGTGTGTGGCTTATGAGCTCGACGGGCAGACGATCGAATATTTCCCCAGCTGCGCCGAAGAATTTTCCCGTTGCAAGCCGATCTTCAAAACCCTGCCGGGCTGGCAGTGCTCCACCGCCGATTGCCGCCGACTGGAGGATCTGCCGGAAAAAGCGATGGCCTACCTGCGTTTCCTCGCCGATCTGATGGAAGTGCCCATCGCCATCGTCTCGCTGGGCGCCAGCCGGGATCAGACGATCGTGGTGGAGGATCCGATTCACGGACCGAAACGGGCCCTGCTCAGCGCCTGACCAACAGCCGCAGCGCCCGAAGGGCGATACTGCCGCTGTTCCGCGCCCTGATGGCCCCATGACGACACCCCGATTCAATAACCACGACTGCTCCCTGGATGTGGTGGGAATCGGAAACGCGATCGTGGACGTGCTCGTGCAGACCGATGACAGCTTTCTCGAGACGCACGGTCTGAACAAGGGCGCCATGGCTCTGGTGGATGAGAACCAGGCCCATGCGCTCTATGAAGCCAGCGGCAGCGGTCTGGAGACCTCGGGTGGCTCGGCGGCCAATACCCTGGCGGGTCTGGCGCAGCTGGGCAGTCGCGCCGGCTTCATCGGCAGGGTCCGCAACGACCAGCTGGGCGAGATCTTCAGCCACGACATCCGCGCTGTCGGCACACGCTTTGACACCCCTGCAGCGATCGATGGCCCCAGCACGGCCCGCTGCCTGATCCTGGTCACCCCCGATGCCCAGCGCACCATGTGCACCTATCTCGGGGCCTCGGTGCAGCTCGAGCCCGAAGACCTGGACCTTTCGATGGTGCGAGACACCAAGGTGCTCTATCTGGAGGGCTATCTCTGGGACAGCCCCGCCGCCAAACGGGCCTTCATCTCCGCTGCGGAAACCTGCCGGCAGAGTGGTGGCCAGGTGGCCCTGTCGCTCTCCGATGGCTTCTGCGTGGACCGGCACCGCGACAGCTTCCTGGAGCTGGTGAACGGTCATGTGGATGTGTTGTTCGCCAACGAGAGTGAGATCACATCGCTGTACGGCACGGAGGATTTCGATCACGCCATCGCCCAGGTGAAGGGCTGTTGCCACGTGGCGGCCCTCACCCGCAGCGAAAAGGGTTCGGTGGTGCTCAGCGGTGATCAACGCTGGGACGTTCCCGCTTACAAGCTGGGGGATCTGATCGACACCACCGGCGCCGGCGACCTCTATGCCGGCGGCTTCCTGCATGGCTACACCCAGGGACTCGATCTGGAGACCTGCGGCCGGATCGGCTCCCTCTGTGCCGGGCAGGTGGTCACCCAGCTCGGCCCCCGCTCCCAGGTGTCACTCCAGACGTTGGTGCGGGAGCACCTGGGGAGCTAACGCCTCCCGCAGCCAGCCGCCATAGGCGGCAGATGCTGATGCAGTCCAGTGCAGGCACTCGGGTGTGTCGTAACTGTGCAGCGTGTCGAGGGCCTGCCTGAGCGGGGCCAGGCCCTCAGGTGAGGTCTTGATCAGGAGCTGCACCTCCTCAGCCCGTTCAACGTCACCGTTCCAGCGGTAGCAGGAGCGGATCGGCATCAGGCTCACGCAGGCGGCCAGGCGGCGCTCCACCAGGGCTGAGGCCAGGGCTTCCGCCCGCTCAGGATCGGCTTCGGTGGTGAGCACCAGCGTGATCGGTGCGGCCTCGGATCGGGAGTCCATCAGCGGCAAGGAGGGTTAGGCCAGAGCAGCCAGCAGCGCCTCCACGCTATGCACAACGGACACTCCGGCGGGCGGCGCCGGCCGCCGCAGCAACCAGAGCCGCAGGCCCAGCGCCTCGGCAACCCGATGCCAGCAGCGTTCGCTCGCCCCACCAGACTGGCGGCAGAGCACATCCGTGATCTGCCAGCGGCGACAGAGAGCCAGCTCCAGAGCTCCGCTTGCCCGCGCCGGTGCGAGCGACTGAAGGGGCCGGAGCAGGGCGAGCTGCTCAGGCGGAATCCCTGCCGCCCGCGCTTGACGCAGGCCGGCGGGGGTGGGCAACACGCGGGCGAACAGCTGGGGTGGCGGTGGCGGCAAGGCCGCCACGACAGCCGAGAGATGGCGCGCCCCCAGGGCCAGCAGCAAGCGCTCCGCACGCAGAAACCGAACGTTGTCGATCAAGTGCAGCGGCGCTGCTGCTGGGGCGATCGGTTCCAGCCTCCGCTCGAAGCGCACCAGACACCCTGCGGAGGCGCCGCAGGCCTCCACCAACTGGCGGCTGATCACCGTGGCGAAAGGATGGGTGGCATCCACCACCCGATCGATCCTCTGGGTCGCCAGCCGGTGCCGGATCGCCGCCACATCAGCCAGCGGGCCCACCCAGACATGGCTGAGTGGCAGCTGGCGGTAGGCCGCTGCGGCGCCAGGCGTCACAACGCTGACGCTGACCTGCCAACCCTGCCGAAGCAGGGCGTGAGCCAGGCCTGGCCCCTCACCGGTGCCGGCCAGAAGCCACAGATGCCCCTGGCGATTGTGCGGGTCGTGCATCAGGATGGCGGCTCCATCAAGGCGTCAGACGGCGATGAACCACTGCGTGCTCGAAGTGGAGGTGCTGGAGGCCCCCACCCTTCGCTACACCCAGGACAACCAGACGCCGATCGCGGAGATGGAGGTGCGCTTCGACGCTCTGCGCGCCGACGATCCCGCCGGTCAGATCAAAGTGGTGGGATGGGGAAACCTGGCCCAGGATCTGCAGAACCGGGTCCAGCCAGGGCAGCGCCTTGTGATCGAGGGACGCCTGCGCATGAGCACCGTGCCACGGCCGGACGGCATGAAAGAGAAACGTGCCGAATTCACGCTTTCCCGCCTGCATCCGGTTGGAACCGCAGCCGCCGGTGCTCCGCCCGCCAAACGCACCCCAGCGCCCGCTGCGCCCCCAGCGCCTGCTGCACCTGTGCAGGACAACGCCGCCACCTGGAACAGCGCACCGCTGGTGCCCGATACCGACGACATCCCCTTCTGACGAACGATCCACTGCCAGCTTGACCACCCGATCGATCAGGTGGTCGGATCGAGTCGCTCCGAGGCCTTGGCGAGCAACTGACCCAGTTCCCGCTCCAGGGCCGCCAGATCAAGACGCAGATCCGACCAGCGACCGCGATCGATCTGTTCGAGCAGCCAGGCCCGGTCCTGATCGAGCTGGGCGATCAGCTCGGCCAGCTCCGGGGTCTCCGCTGCGGCTGAGCCGGGCATGTCTGACGCAGGACGGTCCATGGGCGGAGGCTTCGTGATCCCCATTCTCCTCATCGCACGAGGGGCATGCAGCAGAGTGCAGCCATGAACAACCTGCTTTCCCCAGGCAATCTGATCACCGTGGCCGGTGGCGTGCTCACCGTCGTGGGCGCCGTCGCTTACGGCAGCGGCAATGCCAACCTCAGTTTGCCGACGATCTTCTACGGGATCCCGATCCTGCTGGGAGGCCTGGCCTTGAAGTCCTCGGAGCTGCCTCCTGCCAGGCGGGTGACGCCGGCCGGTCAGCTCAAGAACGAACGCGCCGCGGCCGCCCCGGAACTGGCCAAGCTGCTCAGCGATGTGACCCGCTGGCGCTACGGCCAGAAAGCCCATCTCGAATCATCCCTGGAAGCCCTGAAGCTCTGGGATGAAGACGAACCGCCCCAGCTGCTCGAGATCGAAGAACTGCATGGCCCATCGGGCTATGGGCTCAGGCTGCGCTTCGAGTGTGGCAAGGTTCCCCTCGAGCAGTGGCAGGAGAAGCAGGAACGGCTCGGTCGCTTCTTCGCCAAGGGGTTGCAGGCCCAGATCACCGCGCTGGGATCCTCCCGGCTGGACCTCACCCTGCTGCCCGCCACAGGCGAGCATGGTCTGCAGTGACCGCGAGCGATGGCCAGCGACGACGCCCTGAGGGTTTCGGTTCTCAGTGAAGCCCTTCCCTACATCCAGCGCTTCGCAGGGCGCCGGATCGTGGTCAAATATGGCGGTGCCGCCATGGCCCATGCCTCGCTTCAGGAGGCCGTGTTCCGCGATCTGGCCCTGCTCACGAGCGTGGGGGTTCGCCCGGTCGTGGTGCACGGTGGTGGCCCGGAGATCAACCACTGGCTGAAAAAGCTGGAGATTCCCGCCGAATTCCGCGACGGGCTGCGAGTCACCGACCCCTCCACGATGGATGTGGTGGAAATGGTGCTGGTTGGGCGGGTCAACAAGCAGATCGTGAATGGGCTCAATCGACTGGGTGCCCGTGCCGTGGGCCTCAGCGGCAGCGATGGCGGCCTTGTGCAGGCCCGCCCCTGGGGGGACGGCAGCCACGGACTGGTGGGGGATGTGGCCCGGGTGGACCCCGACGTGCTCGAACCTCTCCTGGAGAAGGGCTATGTGCCGGTGATCTCCAGCGTGGCGGCCACCAGCGATGGCCGTGCGCACAACATCAACGCCGACACGGTGGCCGGCGAACTTGCCGCGGCCCTCGAAGCGGAAAAGCTGATCCTGCTGACCGACACCCCCGGCATCCTGCGGGATCGGCAGGATCCTGAGTCGCTGATCCGCCAACTGCGCCTGTCGGAGGCGCGTCAGCTGATCGCCGAAGGGGTGGTGGCCGGCGGCATGACCCCGAAAACCGAGTGCTGCATCCGCGCTCTGGCCCAGGGGGTGGCCGCGGCCCACATCATCGATGGCCGCGTCCCCCATGCCCTGTTGCTGGAGGTGTTCACCGATGCGGGAATCGGCACCATGGTGCTGGGTCGCGGTTGATCGATGAGCACGCCCACGGCAGCGGCGGAGGCCGCCCTCGAGCGGGGGGATTACGGCCAGTGCCTGCAGCTGTTGGAGCCGCTCGCCGCGGAGCACCCGATCACGGATCCCCTGGGCGCCCATCTGCGCATGCTGATGGTCACCGCCTGGATGGGCCAGGGCCAGGAGGAGAAAGCCCTGAGCACCTGCCGGCTGCTCACCCGCTGCAAAGACAGCGAGATGCGCCACCGCGCCCGCCAACTGCTCACGGTGCTGGAGGCGCCCAGCCTGCAGCGACCGGCCCGCTGGTCGATGCAACTGCCGACACTGGCGATCGATCCGCAGCTGGGGGCACCCCCCAAGTCAGCACGCCGCCGTCGTCGTCAGGTGCCGGCCCCTCCACCGCCGCCTCCCACAGGGCCAACCAAGGCGGCGGCTCCGGGTTTCGCTGTCGTGGTGCTGGCCGCGCTGCTGGGGCTCACCCTGCTGTTGGGAGGCTGCGGTCGCCTGACCGCCGACATTCACCTGCCCGGACCCGACCGGGTCCAACTGGGCTGGAGCAGCGCCAGTGAGAACGACCAGCTGCTTCCCTGGCAGGGGCGGCTGGCGGCCAGTCTCGAGGCCACAGGGGATGGCTGGACCCAGCACAACAGCGACCACGGGCAGCAGGAGTTTGCAAGCGCCGTCCTGCGCGCTCAGGACGCTGAAGTGCTCTGGCAGCGCAGCGTGGCGGTCGCGGCTGCAGCGGCCGGACTGCACCTCCCTCCACCGCAGCTGAGCCTGCAGGAGCGCAACTGGTTCCTCGGGGTGCAACAGCGGCTGGAGCTCAGCCTTGATCTGAGCCCGCTGCAGGACTTGCCCCTGCCTGCCCTGGACGTGCGCATCCAACCGGCGCCCTCACCCCGGGCCCAGCACGGTGCACCGAAGCGAGCGGAGCGCCAGGGCAACGCCCTGATCTGGCCCCTGGAGCCTGGCCGGGTCAACCAGCTGTCGATGCACCTCTGGCGCTGGAGTCCGCTGGGGATCGGCAGTGTGGCCGTGGTGCTGCTGCTGGCGATCAGCCTGCTGTTGCAGCGGCTGAGACTGACCATGGGGTTCGGCTATCCGGAACTCCCCTCGTGATTCAGAGGGCAAGCGGGTCAGGGTCGACCGCCAGGGCCACATCCGCGGGCAAGGCCTCCCAGAGAGCCGTGCCTGCTGGCAGGGGCAGGTCACTCCCCTGCGGACCGTGGAGCAGCAGCTGCCAGCGACTGCGCCCCGCCACGCGGGCCACCGGAGCCGGCGCAGGGCCGAGCAGCTGCCAATCGGCGGCGGCGCAAAGCGGGCGCAACCGTTCCGCCAGAACGCTGGCGGCGGTGGCGGTGCCTGAAGCCGAGGGCCCCGACAAGCGCAGCAGGCAGGCCCGACTGAAGGGCACCAGGCCCGCCTGCTGCCGCACGGTCCTCTCTTCTTCAAGAAAGCGCTCATAGCGTCCATCCACCAGATGGCGGATGACGGGATGGTCGGGGGAGTAGGTCTGCACCAGCACCTGACCGGGTTTTTCGCCGCGCCCGGCCCGGCCGGCCAGTTGGAGAAGCAACTGCAGGGCCTGCTCTCCGGCGCGCAGATCGGGGCGATGCAGCAAACCATCCGCGGCGAGCACCGCAGCAAGGGTGACGCGGGGCAGGTCCATCCCCTTCGCCAGCATCTGGGTTCCCACCAGCACATCCGCCTCCCCGGCGGCAAACTGCTCCAGCAGACGGCGATGGCCGTCGCGCCCACCGGTGGTGTCGCGGTCGAAGCGCAGCAGACGCAGCCCCTCCAGTTCCTGGGCCAGCTGCTCGAGAACCCGCTGGGTGCCGGCGCCGAAAGGCTTGAAGGCGAAGGACCCGCAATGGCGACAGGACGCTTCCACCTCGGCGCGATGGTCACACCAGTGACAACGCAGCCACTGCCGCCCGGGCTGGCTGCCATGCACCGTGAGAGCCACATCGCAGTGCGGACACTGCACCACCTCACCACAGCTGCGACAACTGAGAAAGCTGCTGTAGCCGCGCCGCGGCACCAGCACCACGGCCTGCTCCCCCCGCTCCGGCAGCACCGCCAGGCGATCCATCAGGGCACGACTGATCAAGCGTCGATGGCCGTCCTGCAGTTCTGCGCGCATGTCGATCACATGCACCGGAGGCAGGGGTTGGCTGGAGATGCGCCGGCTGAGGCGCGCCAGGGCCAATGGACCGGCGGGCGACAGCTGTAGCCAGGTTTCCAGGGAGGGGGTGGCGCTGCCGAGCAGCAGGCGGCCGCCCAGATGTCGCACCCGTTCCAGGGCCAGATCCCTCGCGTGGTAACAGGGCATGGGCGACTCCTGCTTGTAGGAACTGTCGTGCTCCTCATCCAGCACGAGCAGCCCGAGCGGTTCCAGGGGAAGAAACACCGCAGAGCGGGTTCCCACCACCACAAGCGGCGTCTCCGCCTCGAGGCTGCGGCGCCAGGTGAGCACCCGCTCCCGCTCCCTGCAGCCGCTGTGATATTCGAGCACCTGGCTCCCGAAGCGGCGCCGACAGCGATCCACGAGCTGGGGAATCAGGCCGATTTCTGGAGTGAGCAGAAGCACATGGCGGCCGGCGGCCAATTCACGGGCCGCCAGCTGCAGATACACCTCGGTCTTGCCGGAACCGGTCACCCCCCACAGCAGCATCCCCCCGCCAGATGGCTGCTGAGCAAAGACTTCGAGAACCCGCTGCTGTTCATCGGTGAGGGTGCGGCCGCCCATATCCGACGCCACTGGGGTATCCGACGCCAAGGAGGTGATCGCAAGCGCCGTGGCCGGACGCCGCTCGCGCCGCGCCAGGCCACGGCGCACCAGGGCCTGAATCAGATGGGGGCCGAATCCATCGGCCTGCAGCTGCCGCTGCCAGGTGCCACCGCACTGGATCAGGGCTGCATGCAGCTCCGCCTGGCGTGGAGGCAACGCCATCTCAGCCTGAGCATGCGTGTCGGCATCGACGGGCTGAAGCACGGGCTCCACCCACCAGAGCTCGCGGGCGGCGCTGGGCCGCGCCACGCGCTGGCCAAGCCAGCCAGGCGGCAGGGCCGCCTTGAGCATGCGAAACGAACTGGTGTGACAGCGCACCGCCATGGCATCCAGCCATTGGCGCCAGCGGGGCTCCACAGCCGCGCGCTGCAGCAAAGCCTCCACCGGCTGCAAGGCCGGAGGCGGCGGATCCCCAGGCGACAGCAGCGAGGAACCCGAGGGGCGGCAGGCGATCACCAGTCCCTGCAGGGGCCGACCCCTCAGGGATACCCGCACGAGATCACCGAGACCCACACCCAGCCCTCTGGCGTCGCTGTAGGTGAAACTGCGGCCGTCGCGTCCCGCTTCCAACCAGACATCAACCTCAGTCATCGTCGGTGTCTGGAGCACGCGCCGGCTGAATGGGGTTGCGGACGCTACAAGTATTTCTTAAGATAAGGATGTTGGACAGCCATGAGCTGTTGTCGGAACCGCGCAGAGTTCCGTCCAGAGGGAAGACACGAAGCTCGAGCCACAGGAGTTCACTCCAGCATGGCCGACCGGTCTGAGAAAGCCCCTGACAGCCCTGCACCGGTCCCCGGCCCACTCCCTCCTTGTTGATTCAGACACGTTTCGGCTGCCATCAGGTTCTGATCACAGCCTGATCGCTCTCCCGTCGATGGGTCATGTGCCTGCATGCCCGCTCGGCGATGCGATGTCTTGTCTTGATGCCCGCCCAATCCCTCCTCCTGCCATGAGCCCTGCTGCGACGACATCCGCTGCGGTCAAGCCCGCCATCGTGATGGTGGCCGATGCCAACGGAAAGCCCAAAACGGTGAAGGCAGCGGAGAAAAAGTCCGCAGCGACGAAGGAGAAGGCTGCCGCCAAATCGACAGCCAA
>AACY020303894.1_pt1 | contig 28840 bp, 32 predicted proteins | sample 267378 | NCBI WGS metagenome assembly AACY02 (sample SAMN02954345, study PRJNA13694) | marine metagenome | biome: aquatic; feature: ocean; material: water; isolation source: isolated as part of a large dataset composed predominantly from surface... | reverse complement strand
AGGCCGCCGAGCGCGGCGGCGCGCCGGTCGTGGCTGCGGCGCGTGGCGTCGTGTTCGTCGGTCGAACCCAGCACCGGGCAGGCGCCGCAGCGCGCCTCGTGCCGCGCGCAGCTGTTCGCGTAGTGGCAGCCGCCTGTGAAGGGCGCCATGTCGTGCAGCGTCCAGACGAAGGGCTTTCCCGCGGGGACCCGCGGGAAGAAGCGGCGGTAGTCGACCAGACCGGCGACCCAGTGCAGGTTCAGCACGTCGGCGGCGAACACGTCGGAGCCGAGCGGATCGGCGCCGGGCACGCGGTCGTCGGAGAAGGGGCCCGTAGGGCGGCGGCCCTCGCGCCACGCGCCGACGCGCAGGCGCTCGTGGTCGAGACGGCGCAGCGCCCGCGGCCAGAAGGCCTGGCCCGGGCCGACGACGGTCACGTCCGCGTCGTCGCTCGCCTTGTACAGCACCGCCACCTTCGACCCGACGCCGCTGCGCCGCAGGCCGTCATGCAGCCGGTACGCGGCGATGGCCGCGCCGCCGCCGATGTCGCTGGTGGAGAGGTGGAGGACGTTCATCTGATCACGCACGCGTCAAAGCTGATTTGAAAATCCGCGCCGCCCGGCGCGGCAGACCCAGGACGCGCGCGGCGAGATATCGGGCGAAGGCGCGCCGATCTCCGGCGAGCCACCAACGCCGCCAGTCGCCATGTCCGAGTTGGCCCACGCTCTTCCGAAAGGACCGGACGGCGAGCGCATCGAGGGGGTTCGTCACCACCCACGGGTGCGTCGCACGCATCATCGCAGCGACATCAACTGCTTCGCGCCTTGCGACGGCGTCGCCAAAGCGAGTCCGGGGAACGGCGACGACCGCCCTGTCGGAATCGAAGTAGTGCCACAGCATCGCATCGAACACCTGTTTAGGCGCCGAATTAATCTGAACGTTGAACGCGTCCGGCAGCAGCGACACCCTCGCCGCCGACTGGTCGAGCGCATGGTTGAAGGCCTGTTGGTCCTGCGGCCGCCCGGTGCGCTCCGCGGCATGGAGCCAACCCTCATGGTAGCGCCGCGCGAGCTCGTGGGCTGCGGGCGTGTCGCGCCAGAACTGTACGCCTGCATTGCAGAATGCCGTTGTCGGAACCGGCCAGCCGCAGCGAAGGAAGACCGCGCGCTCGTTTCCCGGCACGGCGCAGCGCGCCGCGTTGTGGTTCGACACTGCCGCAACGTCGAAATCCCAGTCGTAGGCGGCGGTCAGATCGTCGCGAACGATCGTGTCGCCGTCGAGATAGATGAACGGGCCGGAGAGACGGTCGCGCAGCGCGGACTTCACAAAGCGATTCCGCCACACCGGCGCGCCGGCCGGCGTCTCGATCACGAGAAACCCCGTGTCGGGCGGCATCGCGGCGCGGACGGCCTCGCCCGCGCGCCGTGCGGTCTCGCCATCCATCGCGACGACGACGCTGCATCCCTGCATTGCGGCGCGCGCCGAGCGGGCGGAAAGCACGGTCATCCGGAGATACGTGTCGTCGCCGTCCGACGTCAGCGCATAAGCGACGGTCACGTTTCTCTCGGCTGAACCGGGGGCAAGGACAGGGTCGATCACGCGAGGTCTCGCCGTCTCAACCGCGTGCGGCCCACTGCGTGCGCGCTTCCCGATACACCGCCTCCAGATGATCCAGATACGCCTCCCGCGAAAAGGCGGCCTCCACGTGCCGCCGGCCGTTCTCGCCATAACGCGCGAGCGCGGCAGGCTCCGCCGTGACGGCCAGCAGCGCCGCCAGCACGCTGTCTTCCTCGGGCTCGCACAGCACCCCGTTGTCGGCGAAGTAGCGCGCGCGCGTGCGCCCGCGGTCGGACAGCACCAGCGCGTTGCGGCACCACATCGCCTCCAGCACGCTCTGGTTGGAGTAGTTGTCCTCGCTCTCGATCGAGACGAAGACGCGGGCGCGGTGCAGCTCGTCCATCAGGTTCGCCTGGAACCCGAACAGCACGCGGCCCGACGCGATCTCATCGGCCACCGCGTCGCGCACCGCCTCGGCCATCGGCCCGACGCCGCGGATCGCGACGCGCCAGTCCGGCCGCGCCGCCAGAAACCGTTTCGCGGCGCGCGCGAAAATCAGCGGGTTCTTGCGCTCGACCATCCGGTGGCCGAACACCACCAGGTTCTCCTTCGGCGGCGGCGTGAAGCCCTCGGGCTCCGCGGGGTCGAAGAAGGCGTGAGGCGCCACGATGCGCCGGTTGCCGGGGGCGTAGTCGCCGAGAGCGGCGTCGACGCTCTCGCTGTTGGGGTGCAGCAGCGTCTCGCGGGGAAAGGCGTAGCGGCCGCCTATCAGGAGGCGCGCCATCTCGGGGCTCGTGATCTCGAACAGGTGGGGGACAGGCAGGTCCCGGCACAGCGGCCAGTTGAGATAGACATGGGCGAGCTCGACGCCGTGCCGGCGCATCAGCCGGCGCCACCAGCCGCGCCGCGCCCGCCGCTCGACCGCGTCGAGCCGCAACGCCCGCCGCAGCGGCGCGAGCCGGCGGCGGCCCCGCCCCAGCCAGCCCAGCCAGCGCGGCGTCGACCAGACGACGATGGGCGGCCAGTCGAAGCGGTAGTCCGACCCCGCCAGCGCGGCGTGGGTGCCCGGCCCCATGAACAGCGTCACGTCATGGCCGCGCGCTATCATCGCCCGCGCCACCTTGGCGGAGCGCTTCTCGGCGCCGCTGAGCGTGCCAGAGTCGAGGAAGACGGCGATGTTCATCGAACTTATATCGAGGTCAGGGCAGAGAGCAGCTCTGAACGATCAAACTCAATACGCTGACCCAATACTCGTTGCCCCTGTGTTTTGTAATTTCCATTCTTGGGATAAAAAGTCATTTCACCGAACCTTATTTCGCTTCCGACTGAATACAAATCTACTCGCACATATTTGAAAGAAGCCGACAGCAATTCAGCGACAATGATCAAATCCGACCACGATTCCGGCTTGATAAACCGATTCCCTTCCTGAAACTCGTGATCTATGCTCGGAAGAGACCCGATACCGTCATAATCGATCAACTGCTCACGAATAACTTCTTTGTTCCGATCATATATATATTGAAGGAAAAGAACCTTTCCTTCGGAACAATGAAATTTGAAGTCTGCTATGCCATCCGGCCCTGCGTCCATGTATTCTTCCGCAAACGCCTTCGGCTCGATGTGCTGGTAACACCACTCGCCCTTGTCGGCGCCGTAGTTCCGCCGCCGCAGGCTCGCCGCCACCTCCCGGCGGATCGCCTCGAGGTCCGCCGCCGCCTTTTCCGGCACCACCCAGACCGAGCCGGAGTCGTGGTTCGTCTTCAGCACGAAGCTGCGCGGCAGGCTGTCGAAGTCGATGTCCTCGGCGCGGTCCCAGACGCCGTAGAGGGCGTTGAGGTAGCGCTCGCCCACCGTCTCGCGCACATAGTCGCGCACCGCCAGCTTGTCGGAGCAGCGCACGATCTCGGGCCGCTGGTCGAACAGCATCAGCCACTTGATCTTGTTGTTGTAGTCCTCGCCGCGGAAGATGTCGGGGCTGCAGCCGAGCTGCTTCCACGTCCGGTCGAAGATCACCCGGTAATGATCGCGCTGCGCCTTCGGCACGCGCAGCCTGTCGGCGTGGAGCAGCCAGCGCAGCTCGTGGCGCGCTGCGCGCCAGGCGGAGGCCAGCCGGCGCCTGGCGCCGCGCAGCAGTCGATCGGCGTTCATCGTTGGAACCGTTCGGAGGGTGGGGGCGACGGAGGGGCCGCCTATGAGCGGCCGAGGCTGCACACGGTCAGCCGACCGCTGCGGGACACGGACGCGCCATCGCACAGGAAATCGAGCAACCCGAAGTCAGCCCTGTTATCTTACTATTCGAATTCGGCGAAATTCATGATTCAAAATTGCGTGAATATATTCGTTCATTGAGCAGTTTTCCAGTCGCAAGTTTTTTGAAAAATTAGAGCACCAGACGGTTCAATTTTAAAAAAATATGGCTTCCTTTGAACTGCACCAAAAAACTCGTCAACAGCCTTGCGAGCACCAAGCCAGCTTCCGTAGTCATCAATAATGACAAGCCCACCAATAGACACCCTTGAATAAAAATGCTTCAACTCACACAATGTTGATTCGTACCAATCTGTATCGAGCCGCAGTATAGCTATATCGAAATCACTATTATTCGGTATAGTGTTCAAAACATCTCCTTGAATAAATGTCATTTTTTTCTGGGGGTAACCAGAGGAGAATATATTTGCCTTTACCTCGTCAATCGATGCATTGCACCAATCGACGACGCCATTTTCTTTTTTCCTTGAACGAAAGGTTTCAATAGCACTGTTTCCATTTTTAAATATATCGAATTCCGTTGGCGCTGTCATTCCCTCAAAGGTGTCGAACAGATAAACATCTCGGTCGGAGATGCCGTGGTATTGCAACCTTCGTATCATGCTTAACATTGAGCCGCCCCGCCATACTCCACACTCAACTACGGCGCCGGGAATATTCTGACCAATTACATAGTCAATCGCCTCGATATTTTTTTTAATCCTATTTTCATCAATCATTGTGAAACCCTTTACCTCACGAATTATTTCTACCATATTTTGGTCAATCTGATTGAGTGAAGCTAACTTACTTGAATGCTGAACGGACGAATTGCCAAAAAACTTTCTGACAATGCGAGCAGCCGCCCTTCCTGCCAGAGTTTTCATTTCATACCTCCTCAGCGCACAGAGCATCATCCACGGCCCAAGCGAAAAAGTCGGGACACGTCAAGCCTTTCCAATCCTGATTGAATGTCAATAAATGTCCAGATGGTGTCACCTCGAAATGAAGTATCCTTTTATAATGCTCGTACCACTTTACCTTTCTCTTGTAAGTCTGAACCTCAATATAGTACTTGCCAGGACGCAGAATTTTTTTGGGGAAGTGACATTCACGTTGGCGATACACGCCCTCTTTAAAATCCATAAACTCATCAGATGTATGGATTGCGGTTTCACCAGTTGTCATGATTACCTTTATTGATGTGTTTACCGTTTCCTTTGATTGTATATTTAAGAAAAGACGAAGTGTAAACGGCTTTGCGCCATCAATTACGCTCTTAGCAACATCGTCTTGAAGCAGTGATGCAGCATAGACGCCTCCAACTGGCACGTCATCGGCCTCATATGTGCTGGCTTTTTCAACATTGTCTCCCACAAGGTAGTAGTCGACCACCTCATTTATCTCTCCATCCATCGTCACCAGGCCATCTCTTAACAAGACGCCACGAGGACAGAGCCCTTTCATGGCGCCCATGTTATGGCTCACGAACAGCACCGTCCGCCCCTGCCCCGACACGTCCTCCATCTTGCCGAGGCATTTTTTCTGGAACTCGGCGTCGCCGACGGCCAGCACCTCGTCGACGATCAGGATCTCGGGCTCCAGATGCGCCGCCACGGAAAAGCCGAGGCGCACCTTCATCCCCGAGGAATAGCGCTTCACCGGCGTGTCGATGAACTTCTCGACGCCCGCGAAATCGACGATCTCGTCGAACTTCCGGCGGATCTCGGCCCGCGTCATGCCGAGAATGGCGCCGTTGAGGAAGATGTTCTCCCGTCCCGTCAGCTCGGGGTGAAAGCCGGTGCCGACTTCGAGCAGGCTGGCCACGCGCCCCTCGATGGTCACCCGGCCCTCCGTCGGCTCGGTGATGCGCGACAGCACCTTCAGCAGGGTCGACTTGCCCGCGCCGTTGCGCCCGATGATGCCCACCACCTCGCCGCGGCGGATCTCGAAGTTCACGTCGCGCAGCGCCCAGAACTCCTCCCGCGTCTCGCCGACCACCAGCGCCCGCCCGCGCGCCATGTCGGCCGCCGAGCGCGCGAAGCGCCGCGCCTGCCGGGCGATCACGTCGCGCAGCGCGGTGTAGCGCTCGCCCGCGGCCTCGTGGCCGATCACGTATTTCTTGCCGAGCCCTTCGGCCCGGATCACCACATCGGACATCAGATCAGATCCGCGAATGTCTTCTCGGTGCGCCGGAACGTCCGCACGCCGAGCCACAGGAAGAAGGCCGTCACGCCGAGGCTGAGGGCGAAGCTGTCCCACCGCATGGCGCTCTCGCCGCCCAGCAGGCACCAGCGGAAGCCGTCGATCACCCCCACCATCGGGTTGAGGCCGTAGAGGAAGCGCCACCCCTCGGGGATGTTGGCGCTGGAGAAGCCGACCGGCGAGACGTAGAGGCCGAACTGGATGACGAACGGCACGATGTAGCGGAAGTCCCGGTACTTCACGTTCAGCGCCGTGAGGAACAGCGCCGGCCCCAGCGCGGTGAGGATCGCCACCAGAAGGAAGACGGGAAGCAGGAACAGCTTGAGGTCGGGCAGGAAGCCGTACCACAGCATCAGCCCGGCGAGGATCGTGAAGCTGACCGCGAAATCCACCAGCGCCACCACCGCCGCAGCCGTCGGGATGATCAGCCGCGGGAAGTAGACCTTGCCGACGAGGCTGCTGTTGCCGACGAGGCTGCCCGAGGCGTCGCCCAGCACCGAGGCGAAGAGGAACCACGGCAGCATGCCCGCGAACACCATCACAGCATAGGGCGCCTCCCCCTCCGACGGCAGCTGCGCGACGCGGCCGAAGATGACGGTGAACACGACCATGGTCAGGAACGGCCGGATCACTGCCCAGGCGAAGCCGATCACCGTCTGCTTGTAGCGCACCGACACGTCGCGCCAGGCGAGGATCGCGAACAGCTCGCGATACCGCCACAGGTCGCGCCAGTACTGCCGGTCGGCCCGGCCGGGTTCTAGGACTAGGGTGGTCAAAGGGTGGCTCCGGAAACTTCGGGAGGAGCTGCGTCAGGCGGTGTAGCTGGAGAGCGTGTCATTGAGCGCGTTCCCGCAAGCGCCCTCGCGAACATATCCGACCGTTCGGCGCTCCGAGTACGACGTCGGTGCCCCGGCGTTTTCAAAGCCGAACACCGAGCACGTCGATGCGGGGAGCGGAGGCCAGGCGAGCCTCAACGGCGCGGCCGTCGCGCACCCACAACACATTCGTCTCGCGCGGCTCGCCGCCGATCTCGCTCAGTTTGCGCGCCATCGGGTCGTAGCGGCGGCGCCGGAAACCCGATGCGCGCAGCCTTTGGGCGACGAGGGGATCATGACCTTCGGTCTGCACCCCGAGAAGGCTGTCGGACGCCAGTGTCGCCTCGGCGCCGGCCAGAACCGCCGCTTCGTGTCCCTCGACGTCGATCTTCATGAAGGTCGGCGAAAGACCGCCGGCGCTCGCGTCCAGCGTCTCTAGCCGCACACGGCGCGTCTTGGGGGCGTCCGCCGCAGCGATGCGGTTGGTGGTGTCGCATCCGATCGTGAAGGAAACCTCGCCCCGCTCGGCGCCGAGCGCCGCCTCGTGCACAGCCACCCGCGACACGATGCCGTTGAGGGAGACATTGCGACGAAGGGCCGCCGCCGTGCCCGGATCGGGCTCGAAGGCGAGGCTGGACGCGCCGCAGACGCGTCAGGCGAGCACGGTGTAGCTGCCGACATTCGCCCCGACATCGACGAAGACATCTCCGGGCCGCAGAAGGTGCAGCAGGAAGCCCATCTCGGCGAACTCGTGCAGACCGCAGTAGATGTTGCCGGTGGCGCCCGTCATCCCGCGCCGCACGGCGAGCTTGGCACCGCCGATCCAATCCACCACGATCTCTGTACGCATCCGGCTCGCCACTTGCCAGCCCGCAAACCGGACGATCGCCGCGACCGGCGCGTTGCGTGTCAGGGGATGGCGGCGGATGAACCGGGCAGTCTGCATGAGCCCCATCAGTCGCCCCGCGACGGCGCGAGGCGCGCAACCGCCAGTTCCGTGTCTGCGCCAATCATCGGCGATGAAGTCTCTTCACGCATCGGCGGCTGCGGCTCGGTCCCCAGCAGCACCGCCCGCCACGCCGCGAGTTGCCGTCGCGCACCGTGCCCCGCCTCCGCCCGTGCGCTCGCGCGCGCGCCTGCCGTCTCCCACTCATCGAGCAGCGCTTCGACCGCTGAGGCCCAGCCCTCCGGATGCGCGATGTCGAGCGCCAGGCCGCATCCCGCCGCGCGAACTTCCCGCGCCAAGGCCCCGTCCGGATCGCCGAGCGCAACCACCCCGCGCCCTGCGGCGAGCACGCCCATGAGCTTGGAGGGCATCACGAGCCCCTCGCAGGCGGGGTCGAGGCTGACGAGATGAAGGTCGGCCGCCGAAAGGCTTTCGCTGAGCCGCTCACGCGGCTGATAGGGCAGGAAGCGCACATCCGCACCACTGTCGGCCGCCGCTTCCCGCACAGCGGCGAGCCCTGCCCCGCCCCCGATGAACACCCACGTCAGTCGTTCGAGACGCGCCGTCCGCCGCACGAGATCGGCCACAGCCGCCGGCGCGTGCGCCCGGCCGAGATTGCCCGAATAGGCGATCACCCGGCGCCCCTCCAGCTTCCATGCGGCCCGCAGCTGGTTCCGTTCATGAGCCACGGGCCGGATGCCCTCGCAGCACCAGTTGGCGATCACTCGAACCCTGCCGTGCGGCGTCATCGTGGCCACGAGGGGGGTCGCCATGTCCTCGGCGATGACAACATTCGTCGCCGCGACCCTGACCGACCAATCGCGCAGGCGGCGCAACACGGCGCCGACCGGCCCGTTCGCCCAGCCCATGCCGAGCGCGCCGGCGAGCTCGGGAAACACGTCCTGCACCCAGTTCACCAGCCGAGCGCGCCGCAGGCGTGCAGCGAGGGCGGCGGCCACCGACAGCAGTGGCGGGTCCGTCTTGGCCAGCACCGTGTCCCCGCGGCGCAACTCACGCAGGAGCGCGATGAAGGCTGTGACGTAAAACGAGGCGTAGTCTATGGCGCGCAACGCCGGGACATCGCGCCCGAAACGCGTCGCAGGCACCCGGTGGACCCTCACGCCCGCCCGAACTTCTTCTCGCGCAAGCCGCGCACTGGGATCGTCGTAGCGCTTGCGGCTCGCGATCACGACGACCTCAGCGCCGGTTGCAGCAAGATCTTCGCACAAGTCGGTCAGAAGCTGACTCGTCGCGGCGTGATCCGGCCAGTAGAAGCGGTTGACCGCAACGATCCGCGGCACGACCCTCACGCCCGCCGGGCGGTGAAGGGAGCCCCCGCATAGACGCGGGCGATCCCCTCCTCAAGGCCGATGCGCGGGCGCCAGCCGAGTGCGGCGAGACGACTTGAATCCATCAGCTTGCGCGGCGTGCCGTCGGGTCGGGAGAGATCGGGCAACACCTCACCCTCCAGCCCAACCACGCGCATCACCATCTCCGCAAGCTCGCGGATCGAGACGTCGCTCCCGCAGCCGACATTTATCCAGATGTCTTCCGACCACGTCTTCATCAGGAAGACGCAGGCATCGGCGAGATCGTCGACATGCATGAACTCGCGGCGCGGCGCGCCGCTGCCCCAGATCGGCAGATTGCGTTCACCGCGCACCTTCGCGTCGTGCGCCTTGCGCAACAATGCCGGCAGCACATGGCTGGTCTCGAGATCGTAATTGTCGCCAGGCCCATAGAGATTGGTCGGCATCACCGATACAAAGTCGCAACCATGCTGGCGGCGGGCCGCCTGGACGAGCTTGAGCCCGGCGATCTTTGCGACGGCGTACCACTCGTTAGTCGGCTCGAGGGGCCCCGTCAGCAAGGCCTCCTCGGCGATCGGCTGAGCCGCGAGACGGGGATAGATGCAGCTCGAGCCAAGAAACATCAGCTTCGCTACGCCCTGTCGTTGCGCCGCGCCGATCACCGAGGACGCGATCGCCAGGTTGGCATGGAGGAAGTCCCACGGCATGGCGTGATTGGCCGCAATTCCGCCGACGCGCGCCGCCGCAACGAAGACCACCTCTGGCCGTGCGTTCAGCATCCACCACTCGACCGCTTCAGAGTCTCGAAGATCGAGCACCGATCGGTCGACCGACAGGATTTCGCAGCCTTCACTTTCCAACCGCCGCACAAGCGCGGCGCCAACCATGCCGCGATGGCCTGCGACCCACACGCGCCGACCGGCAAGTTCGAAGCGTGTACTCACGACGCGACCGCAATCCCCCGCGCCTCGGCGCGCCGCGAACGCGTAGGCCAACCTTCGGCTTCTGCAGCCACCACTGCAAGGTCGCTGGCGACCATCTCGCGCACCAGCCCGTCGAGATCGACGGCGTGCCGCCAACCGAGTTTCTCGCGCGCCTTGGTCGGGTCGCCGATCAGCAGATCGACTTCCGTCGGACGGAAGTACCGCGGGTCGACCCTTATCAAGACATCGCCCGTATCCGCACACCGGCCAACCTCCTCAACGCCGACGCCCTCCCAAGCAATCGGCCGGCCCGTCTCGGCAAAAGCCTTTTCAACGAAGCTGCGAACCGTGTGCGTCTCACCCGTGGCCAGGACGTAATCGTCACCCTCATCCTGCTGGAGGATGCGCCACATCCCTTCGACATAGTCGCGCGCATGGCCCCAGTCGCGCCGCGCGTCGAGGTTGCCGAGATAGAGGACGTCCTGGAGCCCGAGATGGATCGCTGCCACCGCCCGGGTGATCTTCCGTGTCACGAAAGTCTCTCCGCGGATCGGACTCTCGTGATTGAAAAGGATCCCGTTGGAAGCATGCATCCCGTAGGCTTCCCGGTAGTTCACCGTGATCCAATAGGCGTAAAGCTTCGCAGCCGCATACGGGCTGCGTGGATAGAACGGTGTCGTCTCGCTCTGCGGCACCGCCTGCACGAGACCATAGAGTTCGGAGGTCGAAGCTTGATAGAAGCGCGTCTCCCCTGAGAGACCCAGAATACGAATTGCTTCCAGTAGCCGCAGCGTGCCAACTCCGTCGGCATTCGCCGTGTATTCCGGCGTTTCGAAGCTCACCTGAACGTGGCTCTGCGCTGCGAGATTGTAAATCTCGTGCGGTCGTACTTCCTGCACAATCCGGATCAGGTTTGTGGCATCCGTCAAGTCACCATAGTGCAGATGAAACCGTGATTCACCGTTATGCGGATCAGTGTACAGGTAATCGATACGTCCGGTATTGAATGACGAGGACCGGCGCTTGACGCCGTGGACCTCGTACCCTTTCCCAAGCAGAAGATCGGCCAGATAGGCGCCATCCTGCCCGGTGACGCCCGTGATAAGTGCGCGTTTCGGCAATTGAGTACTCCCAACGATGGCCCCACGGCTACCGCACGCCGACTTGAAAAAGCCGGCGTGCGGTAGAGGACGTGGCAGCCGCCCAGGTTCCCGGGCGGCTTGCTTTCACGCAGTGCGATCCGCTTCAGGACCGCAGAGGCAAGAGATTGGCGGACGACGCGGCGACCTCGCGTTCAGCCCCGAGGATCTCGAGCAGCACCTTCACGCGCCCCCCGTCGTCAAGATCGACAAGCTTGCCGATCTGATCGGCGAAGGGGCCCGCCAGAAAGCGGACGCGGTCGCCTTCGCGCAAACGGTTGGCGAAATCGAGACCTGCCCGGGGTCGGGCCGCCTCGATCAGCGCCTCTACGAAGCCGCGAGGCACCGCGACGGGTCTCCGGCCCGCAGACAGCAGGGTTGTGACGCCGTAGGTCCCGAAGATCCGCCCCCATCCATGTTCCGCAGCATCGAACCGCACGAAAAGGTAGCGGGGGAACAACGCCTTCCGGTCCCACTTGACGCCTTTTTTCAGTTTCCGCTCGATGGGCACCCACGGCGCGAAAGTCTCGAAGCCCTGCCGCGCCAACATGTCTGTCGCAAAGGCCTCCTTCCGCGGATGGCTCATCACGACGTGCCAGCGCTTCTCTCCAGTCGAAGCGTCAAACATCGTTCGAAACCGCGCAATTCGAGCGATCGGACATCATCGGGCGCCCGCACCCGTGACGACCGTCACGATCGTGCGCCACCAGATCCACGCTTCGAGCCGCCAGCCCGCTGAACGAATGTATTCGAGATCGGCGCGCGCCTTGAGCGCGAACGCCTCATGTCCCGCGGCATAGCCGAGCGTCACCTGCGCGAGACCGGATATGCCAGGACGGACGACGTGCCGAAGCCGATAACCCGGAACTGTTTCGCAAAAATGCTCCGCGTGCGGCAGATAGTCGGGCCTGGGCCCGATCAGGCTCATGTCTCCGGAGAGGATATTGATGAGCTGCGGGGTCTCGTCGATCCGCGTCCTGCGCAACCACGCGCCGAGACGCGTGACGCGATCGCGCTCTACGTCGTCAAGAGCGCCCCGCGCGCGACTTGGAGCGCACCGCATGGTGCGAAACTTCCAGATCGTAAAGGGCGCGCCGCCGCGACCCATGCGAGGCTGGCGGTAGATAAGGGGGCCTGGATTGAAGAATGGATTAAGCACAGACAAGGCGAGCGCGATCGCACAGAGAGGAAGAACTCCCCCCAAACTCGCGACGACGTCCACGCCACGCTTTGCACGCCAGAAGAGCCCGCCTTCCGCTGCGCTCCCCTGAACTTTCGAGAGATGCGCATCGGCGAGAACAGCTCCTTCACTTGACCACTCATCCGACACGACAGACTGTCGGGAAAACATCTTCATCTTCATCTACGTCCACCACGTTCGTGACGGAGCCAGATACACGTACGTAAAAAAAAGCCGATATAAGAAGTATGTTTAGGGCGTTAGCGCGCTCGCTTATTTGAAATAAGCAGGCAAACTCCGTGAAGGTGCGGATTAATCCTTATAGATATATTTATAGCTTCTGTAGTATGCGTACCGGTTGCCGTAGCGTCCGTATCGGGAACGCGAGAAGTCGAACTGATTGATCACGATCCCGTCGATGGGGGCCTCGACCAGACGCAACTCAGCCTGCGTCGCGCGAATTTCGTCGATTGTCGTTTTGGTGTGCTGCGCCACAAGCAAAGTCAGGCCGACATGCTGGGCGACGATCCGCGCGTCCGCCACTGCGAGCACCGGCGGCGCGTCGAGGATCACCATGTCGAACACCTTCGTGAAGTGCGACACCATCGCGCCGAAACGCGGTCCCGCGAGCAACTCCACGGGGTTCGGCGCGTGCCACCCGCGGCCGATGAAGAACAGTTCGCCGGCGTCGCCGTGGCAGAGCACTTCGTCATGGCTCGCCTGCCCGCTGAGAAATTCGGCGAGCCCCTCCCGCGGTGCGCTCGAGAACTGACGCCGCAACCGGCCGCGACGCATGTCCGCATCGATCAGGAGCACGCGCTGGCCCGCCTGGGCGCTGACGAGGGCGAGGTTCAGCGCCACGAACGACTTGCCCACCGATGGCGCCGACGACGTGATCATCACCGCGCGAGACGCCGCCGGCGCGAGCCCGTACTGGAGCGCGGTCCTCAAGCCACGCAGCGACTCGGTCGCGACGTGACGCCCGTCTACTCTCGCGATCGCGTATTCCTCCGCGTCCGGTCCGCGGCGGCGCAGGACCGGAACGTTCTGGATCGTCGCGTAGACCGGAAAACCAGCGGCTTCGAGATCGCCGGCGTTATCGACGGCGCGCCGCAACGCGTTCCGCCCGAGCACGAGGAGCGCCGCCGCGGCGAAACCGCCAAGCGCCCCCAGAACGGCCGGTCGTCCGCGGTTCGGGCCGACCAGCGCCGCGCTCTCGGCTTCTTCCAGAACATGGACGTTGCTCACCGTGCTCGCGCGCGAGATGCGCAGCTGCTCGTTCCGGGTCACGAGCTGACGTTCGAGCGTCCGGTTCCACTCCACGCGCTCGGTCAGGCGGACGAGCTGCTGCTCCTCCTCGGGCAGACGGCCGATCTCCCTGCGGATCGAATCGCGCCGCTCTTCGAGCCGGCTTCGCCGCGCCACGAGCGCCCGGAAATCCGGGTGGCTTGGCGTCAGGCGCTGCGCGAGCTGCTCCTGCTCGAACAGCACCGCCTCGAGCTCCGTCTCGATCGCAACGATCTGGTCGAGAAGAGCGCGGCTGCCGAGCGTCAACTCCACGGTCTGGCTCTCGACGCGGAACGCCGCGAGCGCCCTCATCGCCTCGTCGAGGTTGGCGCGAATGATCGGCAACTGTTCGGCGATGAAGGCGATGCTCTGGTCGAGTTCGGCGGAGCGTCGAGAGAGGCTGTATTCGCGATGCACCTCGATGAGCGCGTTCACCACGGAGACCGCCACAGCCGGAGAGCCGTCGGTGAACGAAAAGTCCACGACCCCGGTCGAGCCGCGTTCGGAAAGGCCCACTCGTCCGCGGATTCGGTTGACGGCCCGCCTCGGTGGATCGCGCCATATCCGGAAAACCCGGCCCGACGGCGCGTCGAGGCTCGCGAGGGTGAAGGAAAATCCGTCGTCCAGCCTGACCGGCTCTCCGACACGCCCCGCCACAGGCTCGCCGTCGGGAAGCGCCGCAACGAAAGCCCCCTCTCCGGTGACGGTCAGCGTAGCCGACGTTCCGGCGAGGCCGTCATCCACGACGAGTTCTGAAAGGCTCGCCGACTCTCCTTCTCGCGCAAAACGATCGAAGACGTCATCGTCCAAGAAAGGCACGCCCCGCCGCAACGCGAGCTGTCCAATGTAAGGAAACAGCTCAGGCTCGATGCGCCAGTCGAGATTGAGCTGCTCGACCACGGGACCGAGCACGACCGGAGAACGGATCACGTGGAACTGCGCCCCGAGGCCAGGCCCTTGTCCGCTTGCTGGGCCAGGGGCGGCGCCGATCAGCTCGGCTGGCAGCCCCTGGACGCTGGTCCGCGTGTCGATCTGAGCCACCGCCGTCGCGCGGAACTCATCCGGCGGCAACTGGCCGACAAACGCGCCCGCGCCGAATGCCGCGGCGGTCACGCTCGCGACCAGCCATTTCCGCGCAAGAAGCTGTGACGCGACGTCGAGGAAGTCGAAGCCGCCCTCGTCGTCGCCACTCATCTCGGCGGCCAATTGCGACTCGGGCTTCATCGCGCTCCTTTCCGCTTCGCTGGAGCATCCAGCCGTGAACGCCACGACGCCGCCGCGGCGAGAATCCGTTCGACGCAGCGCGCATGGACGCCGAGCGAGCGACCACGCGGATCGGCGATCGCCTCGTTGCCCAGCCAGAGACCGAAAAGCAGCGTCCGATCCCTCAAATCGGGGCGGGCCACCGCGATCGCGTCGATCTGGAACGGCTCCATCACGAGCACGAGGTCGACGCCCTCGACCACGTCTTCATCGAGCGCCTGCGCGCGATGACGGGGCACCCCCAGACCTGCCGCCTCGGCTGCGGATAGCGTGAGCGGATCCACGTCCGAGCCCGTCATGGGCGCCAGGCCCGCCGACCGAACTTCGAGCCACGGCGCCTCGCGGGCGAGAGCCGCCGCCGCCACGGGTGAGCGACACACGTTGCCCACGCAGACCGTCAGGACGACCATGACCGCGCTCAGAAGGCGTCAATGATCGCACGACCCGTGAATACGGTCAGCACCGGCGAGAGCAGCTTGTTGACCGTATCGTTCCAGCGCGTGATCGGATCGTTGGTGACGAACACGATGTCGAGCGGCGCCATGCCGAACTCGTTGGCGAGGATAAGCGCGCCAGCCGAGGTGAGGTCGAACTGATAGACGTCGAACCCTTCGTCGACGTCGGGCTCGCGCCGGAACACGAATATGCCGCGCGCGTCGGCCCGGACCCGGTCGAAACCGCCCGACTGCGCCAGCACCTCGGTCAGGCTCATGCGGGTCGGCGGAAGACGCATCTTGCTGGCGGCGATTTCACCGAACACGAACACCCAGTTGTCCTCGATCTGCGGCACGATCACGAGGTCGTCCGGCAGCACGAGAGGGTTCTGGCTCAGGTCTTCGCCGCGGAGAAAAGCCGCGAGGTTGACGACATGGCGTTCGCCCCGGCGCCGCACAGTCACACGCGTCAGATCGGAGTCATCCGTGACGCCCGCAGAGATTACGAGATCCAGCAAACGCAACGGGACGTTGGTCAGCTGTCGCGCGCCAGGCGCGCCCACGACGCCGGTGATCGTCGCGGTGCGGGCGTTGAACGCGGCGACGTCGACCTCGACTTGCGGCTCGGTGATGAAGCGCGTCAGACCCTCCGAAAGGGCGTCGCGCACCTCTCCCGCGGATCTGCCGTCCACCGAGAGCGGCCCGACGAAGGGGTAAAAGACTTCCCCGGAACCGTCGACGACGAGCGGACGCTCGAGACCGATAGCGCCCGGCGTCTGAGACCGTTCCGGATCCGACCAGACCCGCACGTTCAGCACGTCACCCGGGCCGATGGCGTACTCGTAGCGCGCCGGATCGCGTGGCGGGTTAGAGCCGTTCTCCAACCGGTTGACGAAGCTAGGCGTGGCGTGCTCCGCGACGTTTTCGGGCGTGATCCGGATCACGCTCACCGACTGCTCGGAGAGCGGGGCCTGCTCGGCCTCGCTCACGGGAAAAGTCATGCCCACGCAGCCGGAGAGCGCCACCGCAAAGAAAGCGGCGGCGCCGAAGCGAAGGACGGACGCTCTACGCATCGTGGGAACTCCTTGACGACGCCCCAGGACGACCGGTCAATCGATCGTCGGGGTGGTTTCGATCAGGTCGGCGAGAGCGTTAAGCGTCTCGGCGGTGACGCCCGGAGGCAGGTCGCCCGCGGCGATCGCGCGAAGATCGGAGACGAGAGCCGCCTGGCCCGCCTGCGTCAGGTCGACGATCTCGATCGTCGCGCCAGCGGGCGCGCCGTCGCCCGTCGGCGCTCCCGCACCGGCATCACCACCATCTCCCGGCGCGACGGCGGCGGTCGCGTCGCCAAGACCGGCGTCGACGATGAACTGGACTTCAGATGCGAGGGCCGCCACCGTCGTGATCGTCTCACCGTTGACGACGGAGATCAGCGCGTCGGCGCCCGCAGGCGCGATCGGCGTGGATGCGGCGGCCACCGATTGCGACGCGCCGCCGGTCGAGACGCTCGACGAGACCCCACCGTCAGGCGCAACGGGCGTCACAGACCGCTCGCCCGCAATCGCCGGAGCCACGGCGAGCGCGAGCAACCCCGCGACGGCGCCCAGGAAAAATGCGAAACGGCTCATCGGAACGCTCCGAAGTTGAAGAGGTTTTCAAAGGTGTAGGACACGGTCAGCGTCACGCGCTGCCGCCCCTCGGAGTCGGTCGGGTCGTTCACCGCAATCGTCGCGACCGGTCCTTCGAGCCCTGTGCGGTTGAGCCAGAAAGTCGCGCCAAGCACCGCCTCGTCGCCGACATAGCCGGCGGCGACGCTGGCGCGCGGCGACAGGCCGAGGCCCAGACCGACGAAGGCGCCCGGATCATCACCCTCGTCGGACACCGACGTGCCGGCTCCGATCGTCAACGCCACCGGATAGCTTTCGTCGCCGGCGACGAAGGCGCGAACCGCCGTCAGCGCCACGCTCCCCTCGGGGCCGCCGTCCGCGTCGCCCCAGCCGAGCAGATCGGTGGCCCGCGCCGCAACCGACAAGGCGACGTCCCCAACCTCGAACGAGCGGGACGCGCCGACGAAGAAGGAACCGGAGTTGGCGAAATCCTCGGGGAAATCCTTGAGAGGCTTTTCGTTCGACCCGAGTGCGTTGATCGAGACGCCCGCGTCGACGCCGATCAGTTCTTTCGCGTCGCCGAACCCTGCAACGAAGGCGAGCGAGCCGTCCTCGTCGCCATCGACGGACTCAGCGCGGCGCGACGTCAGCGACGCCGAGACGCTGAGAGAACCCGGCGCGGCGGTGAAGCCGCTCGGCATGCCGACGCCGCCGGCGCGTTTCGCCGGAGCCGCCGCGCGGCCCAGTGCGTCGACGAAGCGGCGCAGGTCGTCTTCCGTCAGCGTCACAGTCTGAGCCGTCGCGCCGGCTGGAATGATCAGAGCGAGCGCTATGGCCGAGAAGCCGCGGCCGACGAAGCGTCGGCCACGGCCACGCGACGTCGGCCCGCAAGGGCCGCCTTCTAGAAGCGACTGAGGCATTGGAGCGCTCCTTCATTGTGAAGCAGATGCGACGAAGACGAGACCGGGCGCTCGAAAGGCGACCGGAGCGGTAGGAGGTCGATGATGGGAATGGCTACCGCACGCCGTGCCGCTCGGGGGGCACTGCGTTGCGGAACAGGCGTGTCACACACTTCGCTGATTGCGTCAACCGCGCCGGCGGTGTGCGTTTGGATGGGGTTCGCCGCCCGCCCAAAGGACGGTCCGGCGCCGCCAAAGCGCCGTCTTCCTGCGAGGGAGGGCAAACGCGCTGCACGCCATCTCGCCCGCGCCACCGCGGCTACCGGTCCGGCCGAGCCAGAATTGCGCGCATGATGCGGGCCGCAATACGGTTGCCGTGCAAATCGCCGGCCTCGAGACGACGTCGGCCTTCTTCGTGGGCCCATGCCGCCGCCAGACCGGCGTCGCCGCCGAAATGCTCCACCGCAGCGCCGGCCGCCGCGGCTATCACGGCCCCCGACGGCGAAGGCGGTCGCTTCCGCCCAAGCAAAGGGCGCAACGTGGACCGCAGGAAGTCATTCGCAGGGCGCCACTGCGCAAGCAGCGCAATGACAAAGAACGGCGCGAGACCCGGTGTCGCTACGGCCAGACCCACCGAGATCGACGCCGGAAAACCGATGAAACCTGCGACCACCACGACCAGAAAAGCCGTAAGGAAAACGCCGAGCGGCACTGCGACGACAAGAAGGAACGCAACCGCTGCGCCCGCAAATGTGACTCCACCGACCCGCTCTCCGGCCTCCGTTGCGTTGTCGCCTTCGGAGGTCATGCGGCGGCCGCCCGGGCTGTGCGCGCATCAAGCAGCGGCGTCACCAGAAGCCCGCAAACGTAGCCGCCCAGATGCGCCTCCCATGCGAGTTTCCCGTCCGAAAGGGCGAACATCGCGGCATTGAGAAGCGTGAGCGTGGCGCTCGGCAGGCCCAGCGCCATCCCGAACGCGGAGAGGCCCTCGCGGCGCTGGAGCGCGTCACGAACCCTCAACGAGACCCACGCCCCAGCGAGGCCAAACAAGGCTCCGGACGCACCGACCATAGGCGTCTCCATCGGGCCGAGCACAGCGAAGGCTGCGCCGCCACCCACGAGCGCAGTACAATAAAGAACAAGGAAGCGAGTCGGGCCGATTTCGCGAATAACGGGCGTACCGAGTGAAAGGAGAGTGAGTACGTTTGTGCCGAGGTGAATAATATTTCCATGAAGAAATCCATATGTAAAGAACATCAAGATTTCCTGATGAGAAAACAAAACTGACCACTCACGCGGAAAGTCGGGCCAGAAGGCGCCATGCCGGTAGGCTTCGCCACGCCAATCGGGAAATCCCCATAATCCCTGATCAGCGCCAGTCAGCACAAGCTCAGGGACGATAAGGCATACTGTGATGGCTGCTAGGACGCGTCGGCTTTTGTCGCGTCGTGTGAAAACCCGCCGTGAAACGCTCAACTGCCAACCCCTATTGATTGTGGTTCAAATGTTCAGAGGCTACAAATCTTACACAATAACAATATTGTTTATTTGAAATAAATTTATGATTTAGCTTCGAAGAAAAACTCTGATCCAAGTACGATCTGTCCGACTATGCCGGGGTGCAAAGCTCGATGGAACCAGAGATGCGCTGGATCGATGCCGCCCGACGTGATCGGGCGCGTGAGACGCCCCGCTACGCCAGCGATCTGCAGCACGAGGAGTTGGCGCTGGTCGCGCCGTTCATGCCGGCGGGGTGACAGGTTGGTAGCTCCCTGGAAGTGGATAGGCGTGCGCTGGTGAACGCGATCTTGCATCTCGCCTCCACCCGGTGCCAATGGCCCCCGCTGCCCAAGGACTCCCCGCCCCCAGGTCACGACGGTCCGGCGATACTTCTACGCTCGGCGCGACGGCGGCCTCTGGCGCGAGGTCAACAACACGCTGGTCATCCGCGCGCAGGAGCTGGCGGTGGGCTTCGCTGACCTCCGGGGTCATCGACAGAAAAAGGCCGACCGTCGCGATGCGAAGGAGATCGCCCATATGATGAGAAGCCCATTACGGAAGCCATGGGGCGAAAGCACCGAAAGCGGAGAGGCTTGCGGCTATGATGCCGGCAAGAAGGTCAAGAGCCGGAAAAACCGCATCGTGACCGGCATACTCGGGCTGACCGACGGCGCCTTGGTCTACGCCGTCGACATCCAAGACCGCGACGAAGCGTCGGACATGCTCAATGCGATCCACGCCCGATGGCCCTCGCTAAGCCACATCTTCGCCAACGGTGACTACGCCGGCGACAGACTTCAAGCTGCGCTCGCCGGCAGGGGACGATAACCGCTCGAAAACATCAAGCGCTTCGACACAGCGACGGATTTCAAGGTGCTGACCCATCGATTGGTTGTGGAGCGCACGTTCACATGGCGCGGTCGATGCCGCGGGATCGCCAAGGACTTGGAGAAATCGATCGCTTCAGCGATCGCCTTACTCCTCATCGCCGATATCCGACTCCACTACCGTCGCAGCGCAATGCAATGCCGTACTTGATGGAGTTCCAAGTCAGGCCAACGATACTCAGCCACTCGAATCAAGCGGAATTATAGCTTTGCGTCAAAACCCAGTTTCCGCAAAGCATTTTTTGAGTCCTGATTCACTATCTTTACGTTTAATTGGAGATTATCGCTGATTTCTTCTGGTGAAAGTCCAATCGCAGCCAATATTAAAACGTTGAACTCGCGGCCCCGCAACAAGCTTAATTTATCAATGCCAATACACAATGAGCGAGAAGATGACACCATCACAAAATAACCCTGAATAAGAAAATCAATTGCAGAAATGATGTCTTTTGTTGGTGAATTTTTCAAAATAAAACTTGCCTTTTCCCGCGAAATGAGATCACTTATTTCGCTGATCTGAGCCAATCCCGAAAATATTGCCACACGCCCGTCATTCGCACCAGTTATCGCACGGAAAGCTGAAGACCCGTCAGTATCAGGCATGTGAAAATCGAGCAAAACCGCTCCATATAGGCCGTTACTGCGAATAAGGGCCAACGCCTCGTCGACGCTACCCGCCGTGTCGGCACGGAGTCCGAGATCCGCACGCGCAAGCGCGCCAATCGTCTCAGCCACCAGTGGCTCGTCGTCCACCACTAGAACCGATGGCGAGGTTCGTTGAAGCGTGTCGTCGACAGGCATTCTGCTATGTACAAACCGCTGATCACTTCAAGACGCCGCACTCGTTTGCCACCAACCACAATCCGAGAGCCCGCGCACCGTGGGGTGACGCGGCAGCCTCGCTCAGCCTAAGCGTGCCATATCTTGGGTGGCGGCAACTCACCCGGCCAGCAGCGACTGCGACACACCAGACATGCGCTCCGATAACCGCGTCAACCCTACCGCGCAAACCCATCTGCGTCAAAGCAACCGCAGCGCCCCGCCGGTGCGCATCGGCCCCTCTCATCGGTGCGGCGCTGGCCGCGGAAGTCGACCTCGGTATTGCGACCGCGGCGTTCGCCGTCCGGCGGACGCCGCGCCCGACTATGCGGCGTTCCGCGCCGCGGTGGTCCGGTTCATGGCCGCGAACGCAGTTTCCGCGCCGTCGCAGGTGCGGGTTCTGATCCGCCCGGAAGTGTGGTCCGCGCTGGAGGACGCCGCGGCGTCGACGGCGGCTCCGATGTGGGAGTGGGATCGGCTGATCGCCGCGATGGGCTCCGGCAACATCAGCCTGACCACGAACGCGCTCGCCGCGCCGGCCGGCTCGCCGCTGGCGTCCAAGGGGCTGCTCACCACCACGGCCGGCGGCGTCGCGCCGATCATGGTCGGCATGTGGGGCGCGGTCGACCTGATCCGCGATCCGTATTCCGACGCGGCGTCGGGCGGGTTCCGGCTGACCGCGCTCGCCACGATGGACGTCACGACGCCGCGGGCGGCGCAGCTCGACGTCCTGACGGGGCTCCAGGCGTGAAGCTCGGCAATCTGGAAATAGGCGCGGCGACAGGTGCGGACTTCGTTCCCGTCACGCCCGACGACGCGGCGGACCTGAGCATCGAGCCGGCTGCGCTCTACATCGAGACCGGCGGGACGCTGGTTGTCGACACGCGCGGCGGGCAGTCTCGCACCATCGGCGTGAGCGACTTCCAGGTGCTTCCGCTGGCGGTCGTGCGCGTGCGGGCGACCGGCACGACGGCGACCGGCATTCACGCGATCACGGTCGGCTGATGCTGACCGCGCTCCTCTTCGGAGGGCTGGAGGTTCGGCGGGCCAGCGACGGCGCCGCCGAGCTGCGCGGCCGGTTCCCTTACGGCGAGCCGACCGAGCTTGCGACGGGACGACGCGAGGTGTTCGCGCCCGGCGCGCTCTGGTGGCGCGATGACGTCCACCTTCTGAGCGGTCACGACTTCGCGCGCCCGCTGGCGTCGCTCCGGCGGGGCTCTCTGGAGCTGCGCGCGGGCGACGACGCGCTGGAGCTCGAGGCGCGCATCTCTCCGCGCGTGGCGGCGACGCAGGCCGCGGCGGACGCGCTGGCGCTGATCGAGGAAGGGCTGGCGGCGGGCGTCTCGCCCGGCTTCCGCGTCGAGGCGGACGGGGCCGAGGTTCGCCGCGAGGGCGACGGGCTGCTCCGCGTCGTGAAGCGGGCCGAGCTGGTGGAATTGAGCATCGTCACGAGACCGGCTTACGAGGGCGCGTCCGTCCAGGCGCGCTCATGGGAGCTGGTGACCGCGCCCACGCCGCCATCACCCCGCCGCCACCGCCGAAGCGCCGCGGCCGACCCCCGAAAAACAGGAGCCTCGATCACCACCCCGGCTGATCACCGGAAACCGCCAACTGGGGAATTTTACCTCGGCACTTCTGGGGAGATTCCGTTCGGCCTTTACAGCTACACGGCAATGATCACGACGGCGCGGGCGGACTACATCAGCGGAACCGCGGGCGCGGCCGAGCTGACGGCGGCGGTGCAAGCCTGCGTTTCGCTGTGGGAGGGCGCGCTGGCGCTCGCGGACGTCGAGGGCACGGACGCGCTTTCGCCCGCGACGCTGGCGCTGGTGGCGCGCTCTCTGGCGCTGCGCGGCGAGTTCGTCGGGCTGATCGACGGCGGCGCGATCCTTCCGGCGAGCGAATGGGATCTGTCGACGTCGGGCGGGCGCCCGCGCGCCTATCGGCTCTCCCTGCCGGAGGTGGGCGGCGGGCGGACGGTGACGGCGCTCGCGCCCGAGGTGGTGCATATCGTGACCGGCGCGGACGCGCGGCAGCCGTGGGCGGGCGTCTCGCCGCTGCGCCGGGCGTCGCTCTCGGCGGACCTGCTGGCGGCGCTGGAGGCCGCGCTGGTGGACGTCTATCGCGACGCGCCGCTCGGATCGTCCATCGTCCCCATTTCGGAGATGGCCGAGGATGACCGGACGCGACTCGCGGGATCGTTCCGGGGCCAGCGCGGGCCCGTGCTGATCCGTGAGAGCGTCACGACCACGGCGGCGGGCGGACCCGCCCCGGCGACGGACTGGAGGCCGCAGCACGTCACCCCGAACATGCGCGACGCGATGGCCGTCGAGGGCGCACGGCGCGCGATCTGCTCGGCGTTCGGCGTCCTGCCGGCGATGCTGGAGGCGTCGACCACGGGACCGATGATCCGCGAGGGCCAGCGCCATATCGCGCAATGGTCGCTCATGCCGCTCTGCGCGCTGATCGGGGCCGAACTGTCCGACAAGCTGGGGGCCGCGGTGTCGCTCGACGTGATGCGCCCGCTCCAGGCTTACGACGCCGGAGGCCGGGCGCTGGCCGCGGCCGGGGGCCGGGATCGTCCAGGCGCTCGCAAGCGCGAAGGAAGCCGGCTTGGATCAAGCGACCGTGGCGAAGGCGTTCGCGGCGGTCGACTGGAACATGGAGAGCTAGGCGCTTTCGGCGGGCGCTTAGAGGGCAAGCGGCGAGTGCCCTTAACAACCGCTGCAGCCGGGGCCTTTCATCGGGTGACCCGGCAGGGCCGACCGGCGCGTTATGGTCGGGGGCGCGTCGGCTGGATTTCTGTGTTGAACGCAAAAACCCTTTACCAGGCGTTTCATCTGTGTTAGACGCAAATAACGTCGGCGGCGAGGGTTAGATGGCGCGGCTCACTGATCTCATTGCGACACTGGCGACGGAAACTGGCCAGCGCGAGCAGGGCTTGACCCAACTTGCGCGCCATCTCCGAGAAGGTGGCCTGATACGCCAAGGCGGTCGGGGCCGCGGCGCGGCGCAAATGGGTCCGACCGATGCAGCGAATCTGCTCCTAGGGCTGCTTGCGTCGGACCAGTGGCAGGACGCTCCCGACCGTGTGCGTCATGCGCGCGAAGCCACCTTCAACGGCTATGAACGTAACTATGACGGCAAGGTGCGCGATGACCCGCCGCCGCTTCCGTTCCTGCTCGACGCCTCTGGCGCTGTCCGCCCGCTCGGCGACGCGCTCGACGCGATGCTCGCCGAGATGATGAACGGCGACCTGCTCCGCCAAAACGGGTTCCCCGTCGAGAATATCGACATCGTTGTGACGCGGCCGGGGCTGCAATGCAGCATCGAGGTCCGCGGAGAGCCGACGTTGTTTGTTCATTTCAATCGGAGTGACCCGCGGTTCGATGGTGTCCCGCACGAGGAATGGGACGCGCTGGCGCGGAAGCTGTATCCGCTCTCGCCCAATCTAACGATCACGGCATCGGTCGGATACGGAGTGCTTGCGCCGCTCGCCGAGTGCATCGCAGAGGGGCCGCGATGACTTTCGACGATTTCCCCGACGTGATGACGCTAGAGGACGCCGCGGCGCGGCTCTCTGACGTTGGCGTCACCTTGTCCGGTCTGCGCCGTGCGCGGCGCGATGGCCGGCTTTCCTGCTCGCGGCCGGGGCGCTCCTACGTCGTGACCGCGGCCGAACTGAAGAGGTTCCTGCAATGCCCCGACGACCGGCCGGCGCGCGCCTCTACTGGCACGCCAAAGACGGACAGTGGATCATCCGCGACGGCTCAGTGTTCCGGCGGACAGGCTGCGGCGCTGGCAAGCGTCAACAGGCTGAAATCGCGCTCGCGGACTACATCGCGACTCGCCAAGCCCCGCGGCGAAGTGGTCCCTCTCACCCGCACGAGCTGACGGTAGGCGAGGTTCTGGCGCGGTATCTGGACGACAAGGGCGATACCGTGAAGGGCGCGGCGACGCTCGCGGCGAACGCTGCGGCGCTGGCGCGCTTCTGGGGCGACCTGACGTGCGATGCGGTGAAAGGCTCGACCTGCCGGTCCTATGAGAAGGCGCGCGCGAAGCCTCGCAAGGATGCGAACGGGCAGGTTCGCGTCGCGGGCTCGGCGACCGTTCGGCGGGAGTTGGGCGTGCTCCAGGCGGCGCTCCGGCACGCGAAGCGCGAGGGGCTTCTGATCTATGCGCCGGAGGTCACGCTGACCGAGGCGGGCGAGCCGCGCGACCGTTGGCTCACCCGGAGCGAGGTCGCGGCGCTGCTGAAGGCGGCGTCGCCGCACGCGCGCCGCTTCATCCTGCTGTCGATCTACACCGGGCGCCGCATGTCGGCGGTGCTGGAGCTGACATGGACCCGCGTCGATCTGGAGACGGGCCGCATCCGGTTCCGGGCCGAGGGCGAGCGGGAGACGAAGAAGCGGCGCGGCTCCGTCCGCATCCCGCGCCAACTCCTCGCGCATCTCCGGCGCTGGCGACGGCTGTCGCAAGCAGACGAGACGCATGTGGTCAGCTTCCGGGGGCGACCAGTCTCCGGCATCAAGACCGCTCTGCGCCGAGCGGTCGAAAGGGCGGGGCTCGACGCGGACGTGAACCGTCATGCGCTCAAGCATACCGCGATCACCTGGGCCGTCATGCGCGGTCTGAGCGTCGAGGCGGCGGCGGAATACTTCGACACGTCGCCCGCCATGATCCGCAAGCACTACTGGCACCACAGCCCCCATCATCAGGCCGAGGGGCTGGCAGCAATGGAGAGGCGAGCGTGAAACTGTGCGGGAAACTGTGCGCCGGAGGTTCTGATTTCCGGCTAACTACTGGAGCGGGCGATGAGATTCGAACTCACGACCCTTACCTTGGCAAGGTAATGCTCTACCCCTGAGCTACGCCCGCATCCAGTATGGCCGCGTTATAGAGATTCGCGGGATGAGCGCAAGAGGCGGCGGCGGCCGGCGGGCGCTGGACCTCCGCGCCGCGCCGGTTACGGTCGCGCGGGACGCGAATCGGCGGAGCGACGGGGTTCGATGGCGGCGACGGAGGAGGATCTGCTCGCGCTGCTCGACCGTAGCGGGGCGGCCTATGCGCGCCACGCGCATCCGCCCGTCTTCACCGTCGAGGAGGCCCAGGCGCTTCGGGGCGACCTGCCGGGGGCCCACACCAAGAACCTGTTCCTCAAGGCCAAGGACGGCGCGCTTTGGCTCGCCGTCTGTCTCGAGCACCGGAAGATCCGCATCCGCGACCTCGAAAAGGCGGTCGGCGCGAAGAAGACGAGCTTCGGCTCGGCGGATCTCCTGCGCAGAACGCTCGGCGTCGAACCGGGCTCGGTGACGCCCTTCGCGCTGATCAACGACCCGTCAGGCCTTGTGAACGTCGCGCTCGACGCGCAGATGATGACCGCCGGGACGCTGAACTTCCACCCGCTCAAGAATGACGCGACCCTCGCCCTGTCGGCCTCGGGTCTGCGCCGCTTCCTCGCGGAGACGGGGCATGCGCCCGTGGAGGTGGATTTCGACGCGCTCGAGGCGCAGGCCGCCGCGGCCGCGTCCTCGGCATGAGAATTCGGGCCCGCGCGCCCTACATAGTTCAGCGTGGGCGGCGCGGGCCCCGCGCAGAGGAGACGGAGCGATGCTCGAACTCGGAACCGGGCAGGCCGCGGACGCGGACGTGATCAAGGACGGCTCGGACGCCACCTTCATGGAGGACGTCGTCGAGGCGTCCAAGACGGCTGCGGTGATCGTCGATTTCTGGGCGCCCTGGTGCGGCCCCTGCAAGCAGCTCGGCCCGGCGCTCGAGGCGGCGGTCAAGGCCAAGAAGGGCGCCGCCAAGCTCGTGAAGATCGACGTCGACCAGCATCAGGCGATCGCCGGCCAGCTCCGCGTCCAGTCGATCCCCGCCGTCTTCGCCTTCGTGAACGGCCAGCCGGTCGACGGCTTCATGGGCGCGCTGCCGCCGGGCGAGATCCAGGCATTCGTCGACCGCGTGGTCGCCCAGGGCCCCGGCGGCGACCCCATCGCCGAGGCGCTCGACCAGGCCGAGGAGATGCTGGAGCAGGGCGCGGCGTCCGACGCGATGCAGGTCTTCGCCGCGGTTCTCGGCGAGAAGCCGGAGGAGCCGCGCGCCATCGGCGGCCTCGCCCGCGCCTATCTCGCCGCCGGCGACGTCGAGCGCGCCAAGCAGACCCTCGACGCGGCGCCGCCGATCAAGCAGCACGAGGCGCCGATCGCGGCCGCCCGCTCCGCCATCGAGCTCGCCGAGGCCACCGCCGACGTCGGCGAGACCGCGGACCTCCGCGCGAAGCTCGAACGCGACCCGAACGACCACCAGGCGCGGCTCGACCTCGCCCTCGCCCTGATCGCGAAAAAGGACAACGCCGCCGCCGTGGACGAGCTTCTCGAGCTCTTCCGCCGCGACCGCGAGTGGAGCGACGGCGCCGCGAAGGAGCAGCTCGTGAAGCTGTTCGACAGCCTCGGCCCGAAGGACCCGCTCGTCGCGAAGGGCCGCCGGCGCCTGTCCTCGATGATGTTCGCCTGACCGGAGGCCCTTGTTGTCCCGCCGTTTCTCCCCGAGCGACCTGCCCGAGATCATCCCGGTGTTCCCGCTGCCGGGCGCGCTGATGCTGCCGCGCGCGCGGCTGCCGCTGAACATCTTCGAGCCGCGCTACCTCGCGATGCTCGACGACGCCATGCGGTCGGACCACCGATTGATCGGCATGATCCAGCCGCTCGAGCGGACGGGCGACGAGCCGCCGCGTCTGCGCCGCATCGGCTGCGCCGGTCGGGTGACCTCGCTTTCGGAGACCGACGACGGGCGCTACCTGATCGCGCTCACCGGGGTCTGCCGTTTCCGCGTGTCGGAGGAGGTCGAGGGCTTCACCCCCTACCGCCGGGTGCAGGCCGACTGGAACGGCTTCGAGCGCGACCTCGCGCTCGAAGAGGACGCGGACCCGGAGTTCGACCGCCCCCGCTTCCTGACCCTGCTGCGGCGCTACTTCGAGGCCGCCCGCCTCTCCTCCGACTGGTCCACGCTCGAGGAGGCGGAGGAGGAGCTCCTGATCAACTCGCTCTCCATGCTGTGCCCCTTCGAGGTCGAGGAGAAGCAGGCGCTGCTCGAAGCCCCGAGGCTGCCGGAGCGGCGCGAGACGCTATGCGCCCTCATGGAGTTCGCCATCGCCTCGGGCGGCGAGGACGGGGGCTCGCTCCAGTGAGCGACCGGCCCGCGGCCCCGCCCGACGGGCCGCGCGCGCTGCCCGAGAGCGACCGTCGGATGCTCGAGTCGCTGGTCTGCCCGGTGACCCACGGCCCTCTGACCCTCGACGCCGCGGCGCGGGAGCTGATCTCGCGCCATGCGCGGCTCGCCTACCCGATCCGCGACGGGATCCCGATCATGCTGGAGGACGAGGCGCGGCGTCTGGAGGACTGAGCCGCGGGCGGCCAGTCGCGCTCGCGTCTCCGGGTCTTCGATAGGGGAGGCCGGCCTGCCCGGCCCCTCCGCCGGAGCGCGCCACCCGTCGCCATCGAGAGGCCTCCAGCGACGGCGCGCGCGTCGCCGATCCGCGCGCAGGTCTCCAGGGCGTCCGCCTCCGAGGCGCGCGGCGCCTCCCCTCTTTCCCCCGCCGGGGCGTTTGAGGGGCGACCGGGCGCAGCCCCGGCGCGGGCGAGCGCGGCCAGCGGCTGGTCTCCGCGGCCCACGGTCCGGCGGCGCGCCGCCGCAGACATCCGCATCGTCTCGCGATCGCGCCGCATGGCGCGCCTAGTGGATGGACCGAAACGGATGGCGCCCCCTCCCGGCCCCATCCGTTCGCTTCGCGGGACGGAGCGGTCGTTGGCTTTCCGCTCAGCGGCCCCGGCGGTTCGGG
>AACY020564190.1_pt1 | contig 29069 bp, 25 predicted proteins | sample 267378 | NCBI WGS metagenome assembly AACY02 (sample SAMN02954345, study PRJNA13694) | marine metagenome | biome: aquatic; feature: ocean; material: water; isolation source: isolated as part of a large dataset composed predominantly from surface... | reverse complement strand
AGTCACCCTGCGTGAGGATGAAAAATCCATCACCAGCCGCACCGCCCGCTGGTCGCAGTTGCAAGCGCGGCCGAAACCGCCCTAGTGCAAGCGATGGTCGATAGCCGCTTATTTGTGTCCCATCTGCAAAATGGTGAACCCTGTTTTAGCATCGCCCACGAAGCCCTGCTGCGCCGCTGGCCAAGGGCGACGGCGTGGATCAGCGAACATAACGACAGCCTCAGTATTAAGAGCCGACTACAGCATTTATCCCAGCGCTGGCTCAGCGAAGCCAAACACAGCGCCTATTTGCTGGCCGAGGGTAAACCCTTAAAAGAGGCCCAAAGCCTTAGGCAAAACCCCTTGTTTGACTTAGACGAGCGGGAAACCGACTTTATTGCCGCCTCCAGCAAACGCGCCACTATGCTGCGCTGGACGAGGCGCATCACAGTCGCCCTGCTGTGCGTACTCACCTTAACCTCGGTCATTATGAGCGTTCGCAGTATCGAAGCCGAAAAGCTTGCCCAGCAAAAACGCCTCGCCGCCGAAGATCTGCTCGGGTTTATGGTGGGTGACTTCGCCGATAAGATGCGCGGCATCGGCCGAATGGATTTACTCGACGGCATCAGTAATAAGGCCTTGGAATATTTCACGGATTTCTCCAGCCAAGACGATGAGAAGTACTTAAGCTTCGACGCCCGCTTCCAGCATGGGCAAACCTTAGAGGCCATGGGCGAAGTCGCCTATTCACGCAATAAAATCGATGAAGCCCGCAGCGCCCTGCTCGCCGCGCAGGAAAAAATGCTGCCGCTGCTCGAATTGCAGCCAGACAACTTAGCCCTGCTAAAAACCTTGGGCGCTAATGCCTTTTGGTTGGGTCAGCTTAAATATGATGTGAGTGATTGGGCCGCATCGCGCCCGTTCTTCGAGCAGTACTTAGCCTATAGCCAAACCATGTATGCCCTAGCGCCAGAGGATAAAGATGCGCTGATGGAGCTGTCCTATGCCCATAACTCGCTGGGTTCTGTTTCCATAAACCAACAGGAATTTGCTAACGCGCAGCAAGATTTTGAGGAGTCATTACGATTAAAGCTATTGGCACTGGCCAAAGCCCCCGAAGATAGCCAACTGATTGCCGATGTGGCCGATACTCGTTCTTGGTTAGCCAGCGCAGCTGTATCACAAGGAGATATAAATACGGCTATCCAAATCCATGAGGAAATACAAAAAACCTTGGCAACCAAAAATCTTGAAAAACAACCTTATTTGCTCGATAGGCTCACAGGAAGTTATCAAAACATCGCCACACTTTTAAGTTATCAAGGTCGCCTAACAGAAGCGTTGAATAAAGCCTCTTTGGGACTTGCTACTATTGAGTTTGCATTTAAACAAGACCCTGAAAATGAGCGTTGGAAAAGATTAAAATATTATTCTTATTCACAACTTCTTGAATTAAGCACAAGTAAAAGCCAATATTTGGAAATTGAAAAATCAACTAACATCAATTTTGATGAAAAATCTTTATTGGTCAAGTCCTCAACATATAAAGATATCTCTGCAAAAATCTTCTTATCCGAAGCAAAACTCATGCTAAATATTGGGAACTTAAATGAGAGTTTGCGACATGCAAAATTAGCAACCGAATCATATAGAGAATTAGTAAACGATTTTAATCAAGAAATCACCTACATAGCAAACCTTGCTATAAGTGAGTTACTACAAGCTAGCATCTATAAAAAACTTGGCCAATCACCTTACAGCATCGAGTTATGTAAAAAGGTAAAACAACAAATAAAGCCTTTTACTGAAAAAAACAAAGACCCAATATTTATGATTTCCTATGCAAAATCGCTAGATTGTTTAGGGGAACTTGATACACATAAAGAACTTATTCTTTTTTTAGAAAAAAAAGATATTAAAAATATTCGATTCTAACCACAGAAGGAAAATAAACATGACGGCACCACAAGGCTTTGCACAATTTATTAAAGTGAATGTCACCATAGAAAATGGAGAACCTGTATTTATCTATACCGATGCAAACGGGCAGCAGTGCCCAGGTGATGTGACCATTACTCAAGCGGGTACTGTAACTTACCTGCTCAATGACCAAACCGGTAAAGGGCTAAAATTTGTCGGTGTAGGTTTTGTGACCCCGTTTGATGAAATTGTTGATGCAGTCACCATCAGCAGCGATGGTATGTTAGTGCAACTTGTTGACCTAGATAGAACCCCAGGCACCACTAAATTCCAATTTGTGTTGAGTAATACAACAAATACCTTACTTGTGTTAAGCCCAGATCCGCAAGTTATCAATCATCCTAAAAACTGAGGTCTACAGCCTAATTCGCTAAGATAGCTTGGGACAGCTAACCCTGTCCCTTTTTTACTAACCTAAGAAAAGCGAGGACAGCCATGTCTTTTTGTGCTTTATCCCCTCTTATACTAGCCTTACATTATCTTGATTGCGTCTGTTTGAAGTGAAGTTAGGGGACAGCCATGTCTTTTTGTGCTTTGTCCCCTCTTCTACTAGTCTTTAAATTATCTTCACCTTGTCTGTTTGGAGCGAGTCATGACCTCGGCCAGAAGAATGCTTATCGATGCCAATACAACACCCTTCTATCATGTGATTAATCGCTGTGTCAGAAGGGCTTTTTTGTGTGGTGAAGATAAACTCACTGGCCGCAGTTATGAGCATAGACGTGGCTGGATTATCGATAAAATCAAAGCATTATCCACCATCTTTTGTATCGACATTTGCGCCTATGCAGTGATGAACAACCATTACCATTTAGTGCTTAAAATTGATGTAGAGAAGGCCAAATCGTTAACGCAAAAAGATATTATCAGCCGCTGGTGCCAAATCACTAAAGGCCATGCCATTGCCACTAAGTATATGAATGGTGATGCATTAATCGACGGCGAACGCATGTTACTCGATGGCTTAATTGCTGAATGGCATGAGCGTTTATCCAGCATATCTTGGTTTATGCGCTGCCTGAACGAAGAGATTGCCCGTAAAGCCAATCGAGAAGATGAGTGCAAAGGCGCCTTCTGGGAAGGTCGTTTTAAATCCCAAGCACTGTTAGATGAGCAAGCATTACTGGCGTGTATGATGTACGTTGATTTAAATCCTATTCGAGCAGGCATTGCCGATTCTTTGCAATCCTCTGATTTTACATCGATTCAAGAGCGCCTGAATGCACTTTCCCCTACCAGCGTCACACCACTGATAACCCAACCCCCTGTAGATAACACTCAACCATTACCACACAAATCCCTTGCAAAATTTGAGGGTGCAACGCATATCCATCAGCAAACGGGCATCCCCTTCCATTTTGCCGATTATCTTGAGCTTATCGATTGGACTGGCCGCGCCATCCGCCATGATAAAAAAGGCTTTATCGATAACCTACGACCTAAGTTGCTTAATGAGTTAGGGATTGCATCCGATGCCTGGTTACTTTCAGCCAAGGAGTTTCGTCGCCAGTACAGTGGTGTAAGCGGTCGATGGGATGCAATGTGTGCATTTAAACACAAGCAAGGTGGCAAATGGTGCCGAGGAAAATCCCATAGCCAAGCACTACATCCCGAGCAAATTAATGGACTTACACTGCGTTAAATTGCCCCAATAACAAATATTCGACTCAGTCTTAATGCTTAAGATTGGGGGCTATCTAGTCCCAATTTTGCGAGATGTAAACAAGCGCCTAGCTAACCATGATCCTAATTGCAGACAAAACGACTCAGAAGGCAAAATTTAAAACATTTAAAATCAAATAATTACACCAGAAGGTAAGCAGAAGGTATCTTTTCTTCCTCCAGAATAAAGTCATCCTCAGAAAAGCGCCTAGCGCAGATGATTAAAGTTCACAGGGAAAGATAACAATGACAAACTCACCGAAACTAGCTCGCCAACAACCCGCCTTATCTATTGTCGATGATGCTGCATTGCCCGCAACTCAGCATGCAAAGGCTGCCGAGTTACCGCTGAACTTTTTCGAGCATTCTTCCCTCGAGACCATTGAGCTCTTTATTCAACATTTAACTGAAGCCATGATCTTAGTGAATGCCAATGGCTTTATCCGTTCGTGCAATCAGCGCAGTGCCGAGCTGCTCGATTGCCCGCAGGCGAGTTTAAAGGGCCAAGACTGGCGCAATTTTTTGACTGAACATCATCAAGCGCGCTATGACAATCTCCTGAGCCACGATGTGCAATTAGGCACCAACTGTGGTCAACCCGTGCAGCACCCTGCGCAGGAAACCACACTGATCTGTGCCTCTGGTAAGGCCAAAGATGTGGAGTTATCCATCTCTTATATTCCCAGCCATGACCCCGTATTTGTGATGGTGATGCACGATTTAACTCACCATAAAGCAGAAAACCAAAAACTACGTAAGCTCGCCGCCACCGACTCCCTCACCCAACTGGCGAACCGTCGCTATTTTGATGAAATGCTGCAACAACACTGGGAAGAATGCACCGCCAAACTACGTCCTATCAGCGTAGTCATTATCGATGTGGATTATTTTAAGGTGTTTAATGATCAGTTTGGTCATATCCAAGGTGATGAATGCCTTAGAAAAATTGCCAAAGTGATCGCCACTATTGTGCCTATCGACATCGGTCTTGCGGCCCGTTACGGCGGCGAAGAGTTTGCGCTGATCCTACCTAATCACAATGCCAAAATGGCGCTGACCATAGCGCAAAAAATTCAGCAAGGGATTAATAATATTCGTTTTACTGACCAAGGGCTCAGGGATTATGTATCGGTAAGTGCCAGCCAAGGGATTGCCAGTGAAGTCAATGGCCAGTTCCGTACCTCACTCGCCATGGTATGCGCCGCCGATACCGCGCTTTACCGCGCCAAGGCCGATGGTCGCGATAGAATTAATACCTCGCTGTGATGATATTTGTCTGAAATAAAACCAAAGGTTTATGCATGACATAACCACAAGGATGTCACCCATGAAAACCTCAAAAAACATTTGTTTAAGCTCGAATAACTTAGTTCAAGACCTCGCTCAAGAAACATCAGAAAATACGGCTAAAGTCGTTTTATTAGGCTCGAAAACACTCGATATTTTCACTTGGCAAGCTTGGATAAAAAACCAACATGGAGGACTAGTATTTCAATATTGTTGTGAGTTTAATCATACGGGCTTTATTGTGAAGATAAATGCACTTGGCAATATTGAATCGGTTGTTAATAGCCGATTATTATCGATTGAAATGGCTTCGATGTCAGGTGGTTTAAATGATGATTATTGGCATTTATTTGAATTAGTCTCGACTTAATCTGACACATCTACTTGAAAAGATGAGAGTTACCAGTTTTGATATGGGTGTCGAATCCGTAATCAAAAACAAAAGGTAACTCTCATGCTGCATACTAACAATCCGATAATTAAACACAAGGCTGGGCTGCTGAATTTAGCTCAGGAGCTTAATAACGTATCAAAAGCCTGCAAGGTTATGGGCGTGTCACGTGACACGTTTTACCGCTATCAGGAGCTTGTCGCTGAAGGTGGTGTCGATGCTCTTATCGATAAAAGCCGTAGAGCACCAAACCTCAAAAACCGTGTGGATGAAACCATAGAAAAGGCGGTTATTGATTATGCTATCGAGTATCCTGCTCATGGCCAGCACCGCACCAGTAATGAGCTGCGTAAACAAGGCGTGTTTGTCTCTGGCAGCGGTGTTCGTTCTATCTGGCTACGACACGATCTGGAGAACTTTAAGAAGCGTTTGAAGGCGCTGGAAGCCAAGGTTGCCGATGAAGGTATACTCCTGACAGATGCGCAAATTGCCGCCCTTGAGAAGAAAAAACACGACGATGAAGCCTGTGGTGAGATTGAGACTGCCCATCCTGGCTACCTGGGGTCACAAGATACGTTTTACGTTGGCAACCTGAAGGGTGTTGGCCGGATTTACCAGCAAACTTACGTCGATACCTACTGTAAAGTCGCGCATTGTAAGCTGTATACCACCAAGACGCCGATCACTGCAGCAGACTTACTCAACGACAAAGTGCTGCCATTCTATGAGGCTCAGGGCTTGCCTGTGCTGCGCATTCTGACTGACCGGGGTACAGAATACTGCGGCAAAGTAGAACAGCACGATTATCAGCTATATCTGGCGATTAACGACATCGACCACACCAAAACCAAGGCCATGTCGCCGCAAACTAACGGGATCTGCGAACGGTTCCACAAGACGATATTGCAGGAGTTCTATCAGGTTACGTTCCGTAAAAAGCTCTATGGAGACCTAGCCGAGCTACAAAAAGATCTGGACGAATGGCTGGTTTATTACAACAATGAACGAACTCATCAAGGCAAGATGTGCAATGGCAGAACGCCAATGGATACTTTGCTGGATGGAAAGCAGGTTTGGGTGCAGAAAAATCTGACTCAAATCTAATCTGACAGACACCGTGAAAAACTGGTAACTGTCAGATCAAGTCTGAGCTAGTACAATTTATTATCCATCAGCTACCAATATCATAAGCTAAAATGTTATATCGATGGCGATGAAATCGAAGTTCAACAGCAAATTATCCCTTTAACAGATAACCGTGTATTAAAGGCTATGTCCAATAACGCATTATCTTTTGAAGGAGAAATGACTAACATCAGTTTAATTGAACACTACTTAACAGACTATCAAATCCTAAATTATTATCTGCAACCTGATAGTCAGTCATCTATCACCGAAAACAATATTTATACTGCACAAGATAAACATTCCCTAAAAAACATTCATTCAAACCAACTTAACTCAACAAGGCAAGATGTGATGCTAGTTATTTTTAATGACACTAAATATAAATTCATTAAAAACAATCTAACCACAAATAATTTCAAAAAACAGCTATCTAATATTATTCCAGCCAATGATCGTTGTGCTTATATAATTGAATCAAATAATCAAAATTGGCCACACTTTATTTATCATGCTAATTATTTTTACGAAGAGGATCCCGATATTGCGTTAAATTTTGATATATTAAAATCTCTCACACCTAATCGTTCCCGTGTTCATTTGCAGCTTACCAACGAACTGACATTTGATTGCTTTATCAGTCAATCTACTTCGAGTCGATTAATCGCCGAAATTCGTATCAGTGAAAATATCAATTTTACGCTAGCCAAACATGCTCTGCGCTTTATTAAGGATTATTAAAATCCTAGGATTGAGCGTTGCTCGCTCCGACAAGCGGATGAGCACTTAAAGACTGAAGCGAACCCCGTTATAGCGTGGATCATAAAAAGCCCCTTACCATTTGCAATACAGCGACCTTTTATCCTAAATACCTGCGTCTAAGTATGCGATATCAGGATCGTCTAATCCCAATAAAATGCTCCCCCTTCGAAACAGCTAGTTTGCACGATACCCAAAGCACAGTCGAATACCTCGCTAGCCTAGCTAGATATTTTAGGGCAAACTCAGCGTCCTTACCCGTTGGACTGTTTCTACAGTACTGGACTGTACGCTAAAGGTGACACATGAATCCACCTCCTACTTTGGCCTTGCTCTTTGCCCTATTGGCTGCCACCTTAATGGGCACGATTGGCGTATTCGCACGCTTTGCAACTCTGCCAGCCGAACATATTACCTTTTACCGCCTGCTACTCGGCGCGCTGTTTTTAATGGTCTATATGTTGTTAACGGGTAAAGGACAGCAAATTCGCCATAAACCGAGCAAACGCACCTTGATAAATGGCGCAATGCTCGCCGGATTTATGGCTTTTTATATCGAGGCTATTCAATACACTCAAATGGCAACCGTGATTATGATCATCTACCTCGCACCTGTGGTAGCGTCACTCTTTGCGCACTTTGTGTTTAATGAAAGACTCAACCGATTCAGTATGGCAAGTGTGGTACTCGCCTTAGCGGGCTTTATATTAATGCTCCCCGTGACATCGAGCCAATCACTATATAATTCTGAAATATTGGGATATTTTTATGCATTATTGTCGTTACTGACCTATAGTGGCTTTATCTTAATCAACCGCAAACCAAGTGCCGCCTCGCCCTATCAAAGTACGCTGGTACAGTTAGGTGTTGGCGCTTTATGCCTACTTCCCTTAGTGTTAATCACACCATTAGTACCCAGCCTGAATCAATTTGCTTGGCTGCTGGCAATTGGGTTCTTTCCGGGATTTTTAGCTATTCTGTTTGCAGTAAAAGCTCTAAATCAATTGCCATCAATCACCTACGGCGCACTCTCCTATGTGGAACCTGTGGTGGCGGTCACTCTGGCGTGGTGGTTATTTAATGAAACATTAACCGCACAGCAATTGATAGGTGTGGCGCTGATAATGCTGGCAGGTATAGCACAAGGTTGGTTAAGCCAATACAAAGCCCTAAAAAGCTCTGAAAATCCCTCTGTTTGCCACCATGAATAAATGAGTAAAATATAAACTAAATCTTTTTGATAGGAGCATCACTTGAAAAAACTACTCTTAATGATCAGTGCTTTGGTCCTGACAGGCTGTCTAGGAATGCCTAACTACGTCGAACCCGTTAAAGATTTTAAACTCGACCGCTATTTAGGCAAATGGTACGAGATTGCGAGGCTTGACCACTCCTTCGAGCGCGGATTAACCCAAGTTTCTGCCGAATACAGCCTTAAGCCCGATGGCGGCGTTAAAGTCATTAATCGGGGCTATTCTGCCGCCAAACAGGAATGGAAAGAAGCCGAAGGTAAAGCCTATTTTGTGAATGGAGAGAACGAAGCTTACTTAAAAGTCTCCTTTTTCGGGCCGTTTTATGGTTCGTATGTAGTCTTTGGGCTCGACCAACAAAATTATCAATACGCCTTTATCTCGGGGCCAGATACGGATTATTTATGGCTACTAGCCCGAACTCCAACAGTATCCCCTGAGGTGATTAAGCAATTTGTCGACATGGCCAAAGCCAGAGGCTTTGACACTGACAGCTTGATTTATGTCGAGCAACAAGCCGAGGCAAAATAATAACCGCTAAGCCGAGGCTAACACTCAAGGTAAACACCATAAACAAAAACGCCGCTCATTAAGCGGCGTTTTTTATCTGTGCATTTAAGGCTATTTAAAACAAGTAATTAGCCTTCGATGCCCTTGCTCGCGAGGAACTCATCATAGGTGCCCTTGAAGTCATTCACACCGTTAGGAGTAATTTCAAGGATACGGTTGGCCAGTGACGATACGAATGCACGGTCGTGACTCACAAACAACAGCGTGCCTTCGTATTTTTCCAGCGCGTTGTTTAAGGATTCGATCGATTCCATGTCCATGTGGTTAGTCGGTTCGTCGAGCATCAGGATATTTGGCTTTTGCATAATCAGCTTGCCAAATAACATACGGCCCTTTTCACCACCCGACAGCACCTTTACAGACTTTTTAATATCGTCGGCGCTAAACAGCATACGGCCTAAGATACCGCGTACCGCTTGGTCGTCATCTTCAGGTTTACGCCATTGGCTCATCCACTCGAAGAGGGTCATATCGTTTTCAAAATCAGACTCATGATCCTGCGCGTAGTAACCGATATTGCTGTTTTCAGACCATTGGATATGGCCTTCATCCTGTGGAATATCATGGATTAAAGTACGCAGTAGCGTGGTTTTACCTACACCGTTCTCACCGAGGATAGCGATACGCTCGCCCACTTCGACAATCAGGTTTAAGTCTTTAAACAGTGGCGTGTCATAACCTTTAGCCAAATTCTCAACCACTAACGCATTACGGAACAGTTTCTTTTCCTGCTCGAAACGAATGAATGGGTTAACACGGCTAGAGGCTTTAACCTCATCCAGCTTGATCTTATCGATTTGACGGGCACGAGAAGTCGCTTGTTTTGCCTTAGAAGCGTTAGCAGAGAAGCGAGCAACGAAGGTTTGTAGCTCAGAAATTTGCGCTTTCTTCTTGGCGTTGTCAGCTAGCAAACGCTCACGGGCCTGAGTCGCTGCTAGCATATATTCGTCGTAGTTACCTGGGTAAACACGCAGTTCACCGTAGTCTAAGTCTGCCATATGAGTACAGACTGAGTTTAAGAAGTAACGGTCGTGCGAAATGATGATCATGGTGCTATCGCGTTGGTTCAAGACGTCCTGTAACCAACGGATAGTGTCGATGTCCAAGTTGTTGGTAGGTTCGTCGAGCAGCAGCACATCAGGATCTGAGAAGAGGGCCTGCGCCAATAATACCCGCAGTTTTAAACCTGGGGCGATTTCAGACATTAGACCGAAATGGCTTTCGATACCGATACCTACGCCAAGTAACAGTTCACCAGCGCGAGATTCGGCGGTGTAACCGTCCATTTCGGCAAATTCCATCTCAAGGTTTGCCACGGCAATGCCGTCTTCTTCGCTCATTTCAGGTAAAGAATAGATACGGTCACGCTCTTGCTTGACCTTCCACAGTTCACGGTGGCCCATGATAACGGTGTCAATCAGCGTGTATTCCTCGTAACCGAATTGGTTCTGGCTGAGTTTACCCAGACGCTCATTGACGTCTAAAGATACGTTACCGCTGCTCGGCTCTAGATCACCGCAAAGGATCTTCATGAAGGTTGATTTACCGCAGCCGTTCGCACCGATAAGACCGTAACGGTTACCGCCGCCGAATTTAACTGAGATGTTTTCAAACAGTGGCTTAGCGCCAAACTGCATGGTGATATTCGCTGTTGTGATCAAAATGAACTTCCAAATCGAGTAATATTGGCCAGACTATTGGCAGTGCATATAAGCATAAACCAATTTCCACCAGCCTGAGGGGGTAAAAATAAACGTGGCACTATAGCAGTTTGGGTTAAATTATCAACTAAAAAGGCCCCGTTAGCCGCGAATGCTTAAGCGATTCTGAGCCATGTAACCCAAAGATAACTGTTTATTTAACCTGAATTTTTACAAATACAACCCAAGATAATCCTATTGGATGGCAACTGAATTAACATTGCATTTTTAGCCAGACAATCCAAATACCGCCCACTGAACTGGGCGGTATTTGTAAGCCCCCACTCACTCGCGGGCCGATAAACAATACCAATACGTTACAGTTTTTGCTGTCTTAAACGGTTCGCATTGGTGACCACAGTTAAAGAAGACAGCGCCATCGCAGCCCCTGCAATCACAGGGCTTAACAGCATACCCGTGAGCGGATACAAAACGCCCGCCGCCACTGGGATACCTAAACTGTTGTAGATAAAGGCCCCAAACAGGTTCTGTTTAATATTGCGAATGGTCGCGCGGGAAAGTGCCAATAAGTTAGCAATCACTATCAGCTGATGGGACAGTAGAGTCATATCCGCGCTTTCGATCGCCACCTCAGTGCCCGATCCCATGGCGATCCCCACATCGGCGCTCATTAAGGCAGGCGCATCGTTGATACCATCCCCCACCATGGCAACCACATGACCTTGCTGTTGTAAGGCTTTAATATGCTGTTGCTTTTGCTCGGGTAACACGCCCGCTATCACTTCATCTATCCCCACTTGAGCTGCCACCGCCTGCGCCGTTTGCAGATTATCTCCGGTCAGCAGTACTACGCGAATCCCCTGTGAACGTATCGCGCTTATCGCTTCTTTGGCGTCGTCCTTGATCGGATCGGCAATGGCGATAGTGGCCACTAACTTGCCCGCCCTAGCGACATAAATCGCCGTCTTGCCCTGTTTGGCAAATTGCGCGGCGGCTTCTATCGCAAAGCCTGAGTGGTTGCCTGTCACGCCCTCCCCTGACTGCACATCAAATGCCGCCATTAAGGCTTGATTACCCACTAAAAAGTCGGCGCCATCGACTCGCCCTTCAATGCCCTTACCCTGATGATTGGTAAAAATCTCGGTTGCGGGTAATGGAATCGAGGCTTGCTTAACATAGCTGACTATTGCGCTAGCTAGCGGATGCTCTGAATGCTGCTCAAGACTGGCGATCGCGCCAAGGAGTGCGCGCTTGTCTTCATCACTGAATTTTTGGTCATTAGGAGCTTGGTCATTACCTTCAATCCAATGGATATCAGTCACTTGGGGTTTACCCTGAGTCACTGTGCCTGTTTTATCCAACACTACACAATCGACCTTGCTGGCGCTTTGCAGTGCTTCACCATTTTTTACCAATACGCCCATTTGAGCGGCGCGGCCAACGGACACCATGATAGACATAGGTGTGGCTAAGCCTAAGGCACAGGGACAGGCGATGATCAGCACGCTGGTGAGCACCACAAGTGCATGACTGAGCGCGGGTTCTGGCCCAACAAAATACCAAATCGCCGCCGCGAGTAAGGCGATAACCACAACTGTTGGTACAAACACCGCCGAAATTTTATCGGCCAGACGACCAATCGGCATCTTAGAGGTTTGCGCCTCCTGCACCAGTGCGATGATTTTGGCAAGGCGCGTATCCTGCTGCCCAGCGGTCACTCGGTAGACTAAACTGCCGTTACCATTGACAGTTCCCGCGCTCAGATTATCCCCAACATGCTTTGGCACCGGAATAGGTTCGCCCGTTAGCATGGCCTCATCGAGTAATGACTGGCCGGACTCCACCACGCCATCGAGTGCGACCCTGTCGCCGGGGCGAAGTCTGAGTTTATCGCCTAATTTAAGCTGACTGATTTCAACCTCTTCATCGCCATTGTCGCCAATACGAATCGCGGTAGAAGATTGCAGGCCGAGTAAGCGCTGCACCGCTTCGCTAGTTTTGCCCCGAGCTTTGAGTTCGAGGGCATGGCCTAAGTTAATCAAGCCTAAGATCATCACGCTCGCCTCAAAGTAAACGTGGCGAGTATCCATTGGAAACGCACTCGGAATAAGCACCACCAGCATGGAATAAAGCCATGCCGTGCTGGTACCTAACACGATTAAGGTATCCATATTGGTGGTTTTGGCTTTAAGCGCGCGCCACATTCCCTGATAGAAATGGCGCCCGGTACCGACTAAAAGTGCTAAAGTGACTAGGCCCATAATGCCCCAGCCAAGCTGCATGCTAGGGCGATTAATCATCATTTCGCCGCCCAGCAATCCCCATAACATCATAGGGATACCGACAGCGAGCGCGGCGATGGCCTGACGCATCCGCAGGCAATACTCTGCCGCATCTTCGACCCGCTTTTCCTCTGCGGCCGCCTTTGCGTCCACGATCAATTGAGCGGGATAACCCGCCTTGTCCATAACAGCCAGCGCCGCATCACTGCTCATCTTGCCATCGACAGTCACTTGCTTATCGGCGAGATTGATACGGGCACTCACATTCGGTTCGGCCGCAAAGGCCTTTTCAATTTTGGCCACACATCCCGCACAATTCATGGTGGCGACATAGAGTTTTATCTGCGACATGGAAGATCCCTCACTTGAACTTAACCGCTATAGGGTTAAGATAAAGTCTCCCATCACGGGAGAGTCAAGGGTGTTTTTGTGGCAAGTATCACACTTGTCTGCACGAGTCTTTAGAACAGATAAGAACTGAGGTCAGTATGAAAATTGGTGAAGTCGCGAAGCACACAGGGTTAAGCGTCAAAAGCATACGCTATTACCACGATATCGGCCTTGTCTGTGGCGAGCGTAACGAGGCGGGATACAGGGTGTATCGCCATCGGGATATCGAATCGCTGAAATTTGTCCACCAGTGCCGCGACTTAGGTTTTAGCCTCGAGGATTGCAAACTCCTGCTTGGCCTTCGCAATAACGACAGCCGCAATGCCGAAGATGTGAAGCAACTCACCCGCAACCATTTGGCCTATGTTGAGGAGCAAATTGGTAAATTGCAGAATCTTCGTAGCCAGTTACAACAAATGGTCAGCGAGTGCCAAGGCGGCGAACAGCCCCACTGCGCCATTATTGATAGTCTTAACCATCAACCCTAAGCTCTTTTCACCTTTTAATGCTTAAGTGCCGCCACATTATCTAACTGCAACGCTGGCAATTTACCTGCTGGTGTAAATGAAAACACTTGCCCATAAAAGGCTAACTCGGTTTCTAATCCCGCCGCTTTATGCTCTGGCGTGCGTCCATCACTTGCGTCATCGCCATAATCGATATAGGCCGTCGGCACACCTTTGGCTTTAAGGGCATCATAGATTTGCCGCGACTGCGCCGTCGGTACAATCTTGTTTCTCAAGCCTTGGAAAATCAGCAAAGGTTCATTCAAACCATCTAAGTGATTGAGTGGCGATAACTCGCGGTAGCGTTCCTTCTTCTCTGGATAGGGGCCGATAAGTTGGTCTAAATAACCCGACTCAAACTTATGGGTTCCCTTAGCGAGCTGCTCAAAATCGCTGATACCCTCATAGCTCACACCCGCTTGAAACACATCATAAAACGCTAGCGAAGACATCACAGTTAAGCCACCGGCGCTGATGCCGCGAATTGCTAACTTATTGGCGTCTACCCAGCCCTTAGCCACTAAATACTTTGCGGCATTAACCGCATCCTCTACATCGCTTTCACCCCATTTGCCATAAAGGCTTTGGCGATAGGCGCGGCCAAAACCACTGCTGCCGCGAAAGTTTAAATCCAACACCGCAAACCCGCGGCTGGTCCAAAACTGGATTTCACTGCGATAGGCCAGTGAAGCCCGCGCCGTCGGCCCGCCATGTAGCATCACGATAAGCGGCGGCCTTGTGTCGTGGGGCGCCACGTAATTAGGGTTCACAGGGCTGTAAAAATAACCATAGGCCTGCTGATTTTTACCGGTAGCGAAGGCTATATTTTTCGCCCGCGAGACATAGTTGGGATCAAGATTCGCGAGCGCTGGGGCGTACACAAGCTCAGTGCCACGCCCAACAACGCGATAAATACCTTTCTCTGGTGTTGCCTTAGCGCCAACAAAATAAACACCATCTTCGCCCTTTACCACCTGAGTGATCTCAGCAAAATCAACGGCAAGAGATTCGGTCAATCCGGAATCTAAGTGCATACGCAGCAATGCGGCTCGATTGCCTTCAACGTAGCTCGCGATGAGAGTCGAAGCATTTTCAAAGGCATAATTATGGTTACCTAAACGCCAATCCGGCACCGCAAACTCGGCATTTTTACTCAACACAGGCTCTAGGGTTTCCCTAGGGGTGACGCGGTAAATGTTCCACCAGTTACTGAGATCGGACACCACATATAATTTACCGTCGAGGCCAAATAGTGGCTGAGTCACCGAAGAGTCCTCTGGCGTACTCACCTTGCGAATATTTTTTAATTGACCTTTGCGGTCAAGATCCCCAAGCCAGAGCACACTCTTATCCCAAGGCATATAAGGATGTTCCCAAGTGATCCACGCCAATTGGGTGTTATCGGGTGAAATAGTCGGGGAAGAAATAAAATCATGACCCGTAACAAAGGTATCGCCTTCACCGGCAAAGTTAAGATTGATAGTCACCAGGCTCGCTTTCGGTTCGCCGCCCTGACGGTGATCTTCACGCACGCAAATAATCCGTGAGCCCTTAGGATATGCCACACAATCGGCATGACGGGTACCATTGGGAGTTAACGGCAATGGTGGCTGATTAGGCGCAAAACGGTAAAACAGCTGATCCTGCAATTTAGTGGCAAATAGGCTCTGACCTATGCCCAAAAACGCCGCACCGCCATACTCATGCACAGTAGATTTAACATTAAAATCAGGAGGAACCACTTCAGTGACCTTGCCAAGATCATCGAGACGCTTGATACCAACTTTGCCTTGGGCACGTCCGCTCGATTCTGCAAAATAAATCGCATTACCTACACTTTGTAGTTCAGCAATATCATCGGTTCGTTGAAAAACCTCAGCAGCAGACAAAGGTGATTGCCAGCTGCCATAGGGTGCAACTTTAATGTCGCCGCTTTCCTTGGCAGATTGATCTTTTGTATCCGTACGCTCACACCCGCCGAGTAGCAGTAACACTGCACTTAGCAAGAATGGAAAATAGCGTCCTAACCCCATTGTGTTCCCCAAGTTTGCAAACTAAAACAAACCGTAAATATGCAAATCCCCTTAAGGGCTTATTTTTTGACTTTTTTAACAAACCATTTCAGTACGCTAGCTTGTTGTACTTGCGTCAGACCAAAGTAAATACAAATCCAAGGTGATAACAGAAAAAACCACGGGATCACGGCGACCGAACGACCACTGAAGAGAAGAAAAAAGAAGCCTCCGTAAATCACTATGACTCCTAAGGCACCGACAATCAGCATCATCCGCTTGGTAATTTTTTCCAGCCAAAGGGCTTTATCCTGCCATGACATTCAGATAATCAACTCCAATACGATAATGTCAACTCTATTTGTAAAGTTATGTAAAAAAGTAGCGTGCGATTGTTGAAGGATAGCCAGTAAATGTCAACCTCCGAACAACTCTTACCCAAGCTAACAGACTAAAAAAAGAGACCTAACTTTAGCCAACAAAAAACCGAGCAAACGCTCGGTCTTGTTTATTATCAATAAGATAATCTTTTATAAGCGGATACCGCCATCCACTTCAAAGACACGACCATTTACATAATCGTTTTCGATAATAAAGCGTACGGTAGAGGCTATCTCCTCCGCTTGGCCTAAACGGCCAACGGGCACAAGCTTCTCTAAACGCTCTAAGGCTTCAGGTTTCATTGCCGCCGTCATTTCGGTGGCAATCACCCCGGGTGCTACCGCCGCGCTACGAATATTGTAACGCGCCAGTTCTTTTGCCCAGCCCACAGACATCGCCGCGACACCCGCTTTAGAGGCCGCGTAATTAGATTGTCCTACGTTACCCGCTTTAGCTAGGCTAGAAATGTTCACAATCACCCCTGCTTGACCAGACTCGATCATCGCCGCAGCCGCCTCACGGCCACAGAGGAAGGTGCCAGTGAGGTTAACATTGATAACCGATTGGAATTGGTCAAATGACATACGGTCAGTCACTTTGCCGTCTTTGGCTTTGACTAACATACCATCACGCAGGATGCCGGCGTTATTCACTAATACGTTGATTTTGCCAAAATCTTCCAATATGTAAGCAAAGCCTGCGACCACATCTTCTTCGTCGGTAATATCTAACGCATAACCTTGGACTTCGGTGGCTGAGCCTAAATCAGCACAGGCGCGCTCGAGTTTTTCTTGATCCACATCGATCAGCGCCAACTTAGCGCCCGCCTGCGCAAAATTGTGCGCCATTGCTAAGCCTAAACCACCCGCGCCGCCAGTGATGACGACAACCTTATCTTTTAAATCCATCTGGTTATCCCTTGTTTATCTATTTTTTAAGTGGTGCAAATTGTTCAAAAATACTGGAGAAGTCTCGGCGACCATTGCCTTGTCTTGCATGATTCACATACAAGCTGCGCGCGAGTGAGCCCATGGGTGTACTCGAATTGCTCAATAATGCGGCTTCTTGGGAGAGGCCGAGATCTTTAACCATCAAATCTACCATAAAGCCGCCCTGATAGCCCTTAGAAGAAGGCACATTCTCCATCACACCCGGGCAAGGATTGTACTTTTCAAGCGTCCAGTTACCGCCACTGCTGACCTTCATAATGTCCGACAGCACTTTAGGGTCGAGACCATGGTCAATCCCCATTTGCAACGCCTCAGAAGTACCGACCATCAGCACAGATAACAGCATGTTATTACAGATTTTAGCGACCTGACCGGCACCGGCACCGCCCGCATGGAAGATATTCTTGCCCATGGCATTGAGTACGGGTTGCGCGCGCTCAAAGGCGATATCCGAACCGCCACAAATAAAGGTTAAGGTTCCCGCCGCAGCCCCCGCCGTGCCGCCCGATACTGGCGCATCGATAAATTCGATACCACTCTTAGCCGCTTCGGCCGCCACCAATTGAGCGCTTTGGGCATCAATGGTCGAGCAATCAATCAACAAGGTATCGCCAGCGACCACCTCGAGTAGGCCTTTATCTGTGCCATTACCAAGATATAAACTTTTTACATGCTTGCCTGCGGGCAACATAGTGATCACCACATTCGCGCCCGCTGCGGCGCCGCAGGCGGTGGTAGACACTAATGCGCCTTGCTCGGCCAAGGCTTGCATGGCGGCAGGCACTAGGTCGAAGACACGTACTGTCATGCCCGCTTTTAATAAATTGGCCGCCATTGGGCCGCCCATATTACCTAAACCGATAAATGCTACTGTACTCATGCCATCACTCCTGTGTTCTGGTGTGTTTATTATTCCAGATAGTTGTTATTCCAGATAAAAATGGCAGGCAAAGTGCTAGCTTTACCTGCCATCGATTGGCTTAGCTTAATTGGCTTAAGGGATGTTCCTCTCCCCAAGGTGAGGTCAACATGTCCTCGATAACGCTGTTTGGCACGGATTGCACATCGGCAAATTGCCATTTGGGCTGTCTGTCTTTATCAATCAGCAGTGCCCGTACGCCTTCACAGAAATCGCCCTTAGCGCAGGTGTTCACGCTGACGGTTAATTCCCATTTAAAACATTGTGCTAGGCTGAGTTTGGTGCCGAGTTGGGTTTGGATATACGCCAAATGCCAACTGATAGGACTGCCAGCAAGCATGGTCGAGCAGGCTTTATTTAACCATGCTTCATCGGTGCTTAAGGTCGACATACGGCTGACGATATCGGTTAAACTGCCCGCCATCAGTCGGTCGACTATCTCTTGGCTCTCGGCCAGTAAACTATCACCTTTAGGAATATCAACTTGGTTCGACAGTTCGTTAATCATCGAGTCGAGTCGTTGATGGTTCAGCGCTGGCGTATCGCTCCAGTCGAGGGTCGCCATGGCATCGAACATCAGCTCTTTGTCGTCACGATTCAGATAATGATCGGCAAGGCCAACGTAACAGGCATCGGCGGCGTTCATTTGATAGGCCGTTAAGCCTAAAAACAGCCCCATTTTGCCCGGCATGCGGTTGAGGAAATAACTGCCGCCCACATCGGGATAAAGCCCGATGGTGACTTCAGGCATAGCGATACGAGAGGTTTCGGTCACCACTCTATGACTCGCGCCCGCCATCAAGCCGAGACCACCGCCCATCACTATGCCATCACCCCATACCAACACAGGTTTGCCAAAGGTATGTAGTAGATAATCGAGACGATATTCTTCTTCAAAGAATACTTTAGCAACCTCAGTCACCTGTCCCTTAGCAGCAACTGAGGCGTGATATAACGCCCGCACATCGCCACCCGCACAAAACGCCTTTTCTCCGCTGCCATCGAGTACCACACAGGCGATTAACGGATCTTTTTTCCACAAATTGAGCTGCACCGTCATGGCTCGAACCATATCGAGATCCAAGGCGTTGAGGGCTTTTTCAACATTGAGCGTCACCACCCCAACTAATTTACCTGAGGCGGTGGCTAAAGTTTGAAAAACCACATTTGGTGTGGTGGACGTGTGTGCAGCCTTATCTACTAAATTTGTCATTAGCGGTTCTTCCAATCAGCTTTACGTTTTTCCAAAAACGCGTTCACGCCTTCGGCCTGATCTTCAGTATCGAACAAACCGACAAACAGTTCACGCTCTATCGGTAAGGCTTGGCTACGCGGCATTTGGCGCCCAGCTTGGATTAATGTCTTACAGGCGGTGACGCTGCTTGGGCTTTGATTCGCCACCTTCGCCGCAAGGGCAATGGCCGCATTTAAAGCTTCACCCGTTTCAACCACTTCCTCGACTAAACGCAAATTCAGCGCTTGGGCGGCACTCACCCGCTCACCGCAGAGGATCATGCGTTTTGCCCAACCTTCGCCCACTAAAGCAGTGAGGTTTTGGGTACCGCCCGCACAGGGCAGCAGGCCAACGGTCGCCTCAGGCAGTGCCATCACGGCTTGGGTTTCGGCGATACGAATATCACAGGCCAGCGCGACTTCTAAGCCGCCGCCCATGGCATAACCGTTAATGGCGGCAATCGACACGCCGCGGAACTGGCTTAAGGTTTCAAATGCTTCGCCAAAGTGTTTTGCCATGCTCGCCGCATTGCCCTTATCACCGTCGCTAAACAGTTTTAAATCGGCACCCGCGGAGAAAAACTTGTTGCCCTCGCCAGTTAACACCAGCGCGTAAATGTCCTTGTTGGCATTAAGCTCCAGCACTTTGGCCTTGAGCGCCTGTAAACTCTGGGCGGTCCAAGTATTGGCCGGCGGATTGTTCATGGTCAGAATGGCCGTGTGGCCTTCAATACGCTCAACTAAATAGTCCATCTGTTTCGGCTCCCTTATATTTCCAATCTGTTATCGCCAAATCCTACAGTCCAATTAGGGCAGCTTAAAGGATTTGTCCGGCATTTTCGTCGAGTAAACGACGGGCGATAATGAGGCGCATAATTTCGTTAGTGCCCTCTAAAATCTGGTGTACACGAACATCACGGAAGTGACGCTCTAACGGATACTCCCTGATATAACCATATCCGCCATGAATTTGCAGCGCCGCATCGCAAACTTGAAAACCCACATCAGTAGCAAAGCGCTTCGCCATCGCACAATAGGCGGTCGCTTCTGGATCGCCACTGTCGAGTTTAAAGGCGGCCAGACGCACCATTTGACGCGCGGCCACTAATTCGGTCGCCATATCGGCAAGCTTAAATTGCAGCGCTTGGAAGGCTGCCAGCGGCTTACCGAATTGCTGACGCTCGTTCATATACTGGGTTGCACGCTCTAGAGCCGCCTGCGCCGTACCGACAGAGCAAGTAGCGATATTGATACGGCCACCGTCTAAGCCTTTCATCGCAAAGGTAAAACCTTGGCCTTCTTCACCGAGTAGGTTTGCAACCGGCACGCGCACGTTATCAAAGGTGACTAAGCGCGTCGGCTGCGCGTTCCAGCCCATTTTATCTTCAGCTTTACCGTAGATAATGCCTTCACTGTCGGCAGGAATGGCAATAGCCGAAATCCCCTTTGGCCCGGCTTGACCCGTGCGGCACATCACCACCAGCAATTCAGTTGAACCTGCACCCGAGATAAACATCTTAGAGCCAGATACCACGTATTCATCACCCTCACGCACCGCTTTGGTTTGCAGTGAAGCCGCATCCGAGCCTGCGCCGGGTTCTGTTAAGCAGTAAGAGGCGAGCATTTGACCCGTGGTCAAAGGCTCAGACCAAGTTTGACGCAGAGTATCAGTACCCCAAGTGGTGACCATCCAAGTGGCCATATTGTGAATCGTCAGCATGGCCGTTGAGGCTGTACAGCCCTTTGCCAGCTCCTCAAAAATAATCGAGGCATCTAAGCGTGATAAGCCCATGCCACCTTCCGACTCGGGGGAATACAAGGAGCAGAAACCCAGCTCACCGGCTTTTTGGATCACATCCTTCGGGAAATGATGTTCTTCGTCCCATTTGGCGGCAAAGGGGGCGAGTTCATCCGCCGCGAACTGGCGGGCTAGATCGGCAAATTGGCGTTGGTCTTCGTTGAAATTAAAATCCATTTGGCTCTCCTATGACTCTTTGGCCATTTCTTTCGTCAATATCTTTTGTGTAATACACAGTGAATTTATCAGCAGGCTTATCATCAATGGACGCCAACTGCGCCACGTTTAGACTAAATAACCTGCCGTTTCACAATGCGTTGAAACTGTTTTTTAAACCGCTTAGCGCAAGTTAATGCTCATATTAGGGCCAGCTGCCACCGCAATGTCCGACTCGAACCAGCGGGAAGTAATGGTTTTAGTTTCAGTGTAGAAACGTACCGCTTGCTTACCGTAGGCGTGTTGGTCACCATAGAAACTGCCCTTCCAACCCGTGAACGAAAAGAAAGGTAATGGCACAGGGATAGGCACGTTGATACCGACTTGGCCGACTTCGATTTCGTGTTGATATTTACGGGCTGCGGCGCCGCTGGCGGTAAAGATAGAAGTACCATTGCCGTACGGGCTGGCGTTAACCAGTTCGATGGCATCTTCTAATGAATCAGACTCCATACAGCAGAGCACTGGGCCAAAGATTTCTTCTTTGTAGATGCTCATATCGGTCGTGACCTTAGTGAACATAGTCGGTCCGACCCAGTTACCTGACTCATAGCCCGCCACGCTAAAGTCGCTGCCATCGAGTAAACACTCAGCCCCTTCTTCCTTACCTTGGGCGATAAGTTTGAGCACGCGCGCTTTAGCAGCTGGGCTAATCAGCGGGCCGTAACCGGCTTCTTTATCGTCCCATAAACCTGGGCGAACCTTTGCCAGCGCTTCTTTGAGCTCAGGGATCCACTCTTTGGCCGCGCCGACAAATACCGCGACAGAAATCGCCATACAACGCTGCCCCGCAGCGCCAACCGATGCGCCCACTAGGTTGTTGATCACTTGCTGCTTATTCGCATCGGGCATGATCACGCAGTGGTTTTTCGCCCCAGCAAAGGCTTGCACGCGTTTTAAGTTATCGGTACCGGTTTTATAGATGTATTGACCTACAGCCACAGAGCCGACGAAGGAAATGGCTTTCACCGCAGGATCGGCCAGCAGGATATCGACCGCAGTTTTATCGCCATGCACCAGCTGTAATACGCCCTTTGGCGCACCCGCTTCGACAAATAGCTCAACTAAGCGCTGCGGCGTCATAGGGTCTTGCTCTGATGGCTTAAGGATAAATGTGTTACCGCAGGCAATCGCCAGTGGGAACATCCACAGTGGGATCATCGCAGGGAAGTTAAACGGCGTGATGCCCGCACACACACCCAGAGGCTGAGTGTAGCTGTAGGTATCGATTGAACGCGCGACGTTCTCAACGGTTTCGCCCATCAGTAATGAAGCAATGTTGCAGGCATGTTCCGCCACTTCAATTCCGCGCCACACATCGCCCTTGGCATCCTCAAAGGTTTTGCCGGTTTCTTTGGCAAGGATAGTCGCCAGTTCGTCGTGGTGTTCTTTTAACAAGTGTTGGTAGCACAACATGACACGGGCACGCTCAGACACAGGTACTTCTTTCCACGTCTTAAAAGCCGCCTTGGCACTGGCGATGGCCGCGTGGACTTCATCGGCCGTAGCGCTATTAATAACGGCAATCGGTACGTTATTGGCGGGATTGGTCACCACGATTTGTGATGTACCAGTGCCTGTGGTGAATTCGCCATCGATGTAATGCTTAACTTGTGTGGTCATGTTGCAATCCTTTTCCTTGTTTAGGGTCGAGCTGGCGGTGCGATATTATGTTTATCCTCAGCGGGATGTTTGCCCTTGCTAGCTCAGTCTTGGTCTTGTTGATTGTTTTGCCGTGATTCGCGATAAGCCTTTGATTAGACTTCGATAGCCATAGCTGTGGCTTCACCGCCACCGATACAGAGTGAGGCTACGCCGCGCTTAAGCCCACGGGCTTTAAGTGCATGAATTAAGGTCACCAGCAAACGTGCACCCGAGCAACCGATAGGATGACCTAAGGCACAGGCGCCACCGTTAACGTTCACTTTGGCCATATCTAAACCTAATTCAGAAACGGCCAGCATAGTCACCATGGCAAAGGCTTCGTTGATTTCGAACAGATCAACCTCATCCTTAGACCAACCCACATTGCTCAAAAGTTTTGCCATAGCGCCAACGGGCGCTGTGGTAAAGAGTGATGGCTCCTGGGCATGGGTTGTGTGGCCCTTGATGGTGGCCAGCACTGTTAAGCCTAACTGCTCGGCATTGGCGCGCGTGGTTAACATCAGCGCCGCTGCACCATCGGAAATCGAGCTTGAGTTTGCCGCCGTAATAGTGCCGTCTTTAGCAAAGGCGGGGCGCAGTGCGGGGATTTTTTCAGGACGGGCGTTACCTGGCTGCTCATCGGTATCGATAATTACATCACCACGGCGATCGCTTACCGTGACGGGCACAATCTCCGCCTTGAAGGCGCGAGATTGAATGGCCGCGTTGGCTTTTTCGAGCGAGCTTAAAGCAAACGCATCCATCTGCTCGCGGGTTAAACCATATTCGTCGGCAGTTTTCTGGGCAAATGTGCCCATAGCACCACCAGTGTAGGCATCTTCTAAACCATCGAGGAACATATGGTCTAATACCTTGCCATGACCCATACGCATGCCAGCGCGCGCTTTATCTAGCAAGTAAGGCGCTTGGCTCATGCTTTCCATACCACCCGCAACCACCAACTTAGCACTGCCCGCTTTGAGTAAATCGTGGGCAAGCATCACGGTTTTCATCCCAGAGCCACAGACTTTGTTTACGGTCGTAGCGCCAACAGACAGCGGTAAACCTGCACCTAAGGTTGCCTGACGCGCAGGTGCTTGACCCAGACCCGCTGGCAATACGCAGCCCATTAACACTTCATCAACCTTATCACCCGCAACTTGGGTATCAGCTAACAGGGCTTTGATGGCTGTGGCCGCTAAGCTCGGAGACGTTACGCCAGACAAACTGCCTTGAAAGCCACCCATTGGGGTGCGTTTAGCGGCAACAATAACGATCTCTTGGTTAAATTGTTCAGTACTCATGGGGACTCCAAGCTAAATGTGCCTTGGCGGTAACACACGCCAGCGGCGGATAAATAGTAACAATGAAACCACTCTGACGTTTACGCGAACGTAAAGCAAGTATTCCTTGGTCTAATGTATCGATTTTATCCACGTCAGATTGTCAGTCAGAATTTACAGTCGAGAGGCCTTAACGGCATTTGAAATGGTAACAAGGAGGAAGTGACTCAATAAAAGCGCTTGCCTTGCAGCAGGAACAAAACCTTACCAGCAGATGATGAACAGCGCTAAAGACAAATGAGGTTAACAGGCGAGCAAACAGTGGCTAAGCGAATGGTAAATTTATTAGTCAGTTCAAAAAATTCAAGCAAACAGAAACAGCATAGCGAGATAATTCGACAGGCATTGAGCTTAAGAAACCGTCAATGCCTGACAAACTAAAACAACGTCCCTACTGCGATTCCCATGGTGTCATCGCTGTCATATCACTCAGGTCGTAAGGCGTTAATTGGTAAACGTAATAGTTAAGCCAGTTGCTAACTAGCAGGCTACCATGGCTGTGCCAACGGGCAATGGCATCGGCCTTAGGATCATCGTTACGGTAATAGTTTTGTGGCACATTTGGGTTTAAGCCCTGCGCCAAATCCCGATGATATTCATCGTTTAGGGTGGATTTTTGATACTCAGGGTGACCCATGACAAACAGGTTGCGATTATTGCGACTGAGGACCAAATAGGCTCCTGCTTCCTCGGACTCTGCCAGCACTTGTAGTTCAGGATGTCGCTTAAGCTCCTCAATATCCATCTCGGCAAAGCGGGAATGCGGTGCAAAGAACTCATCATCAAATCCGCGCAGCAGCGGGAAATGCAGGCAGGTGCGGCGATGGACAAACACCCCTGAGCGCTTTTGCTCAAGGATTTTACGATTTAATCCATAGAGATGGTAAAGCCCAGCGTGCGCCGCCCAGCAGAGGAAGAGCACCGAGGTAACATGCTGCTGTGACCAATCGATAATTTCACGGATATGGTCCCAATAAGTCACATCTTCAAAATCAATTTGCCCTAACGGCGCGCCAGTGATGATTAGGCCGTCGTAGTTTTTATGGCGCACATCCTCAAAATCACGGTAGAAGGTGTTCATATGATCGATAGAAGTGTGCTTCGACTCTTTATCGTGAATACGCAGTAAATCCACATCCACCTGCAAGGGCGTGTTGCCTAAAAGGCGTAGAAGCTGGGTTTCGGTCTCAATTTTATTGGGCATCAAGTTCAGGATCAGTACCTTCATCGGTCTGATATCCTGATTGGCGGCCCGAGTTTCGGACATTACGAAAATATTTTCAGATTCTAAAATCCCTGCTGCTGGCAGATGATCTGGAATTTTAACTGGCATACCGCGCCTCTTCTGTTCAAACAATCAAGGGTTCCGGCGCGCGTATGCCACTCAGCAAAGAGCAAACAAATTAGCGGCCGACTTTCTCAAGCAGTATCGTCATAGGCTCAGTCGAATTGAGATCGACATGATAGGCTTGAGTATTAATAAACAATAACTTATCACCGAGCATAATCCTTGCACCAATGGCATAGGTATGCCCTGCTTCAAACTGATCGCGCCCTATAGTAAAACTAAATGGCGTAGGGGTTTTAGCGCCTTGACTCTCACGCTCTGCCATCACCACAGCAGGTACATCCATCTTAGAGACATCAAGCAACTGCACAATCAACTTGGCATCGGCAGGCAGTGCGATACGTTCGCGATACATGGCCTCACCTTTAATCTCAACAACCGCATTTGGTGTGGCACAACCTGTCATCATCGTCGTCACAGTGAGTAATACCATTGCCGCCCATTTTTGCCATGCAGATGTCAGTCCGCTAATCCTTAACCCATGTGTCATTTCATTTCTCCTAATCATACATAAAGACTTCTGGATGTCTATACGCCCAAGCTATAAATCTTGTCATGCTGGGCATATCTTCCTATGATAAGCCACCATTTCGTTGCCGAAAAATTTATGACCCAAGCAACTGCGATAATTGTGGGCGCTAGCTCACATTTAAGCCGCGAACTTGCCAAACAATTGGCCGAACAGCAAGTTGAATTAGCACTTTTTGCACAGGATGTTGAATCGCTGCGCGAGTTCGCCTCGACCTTACCTACCAAAGTACAAGTATTTTCACTGCAAATTGAACAGCCAAGCGCCATCATCGAACAGCTTGAAAACGTCTGGCAAAGTCTCGGCGGTGCTCATTTAGTCTTGGTGAATACCGGACTCAATAGCTACGACCCTGAGCTGCCATGGTTACCTGAGCAAGACATTATCGACGTCAATGTGCGGGGCTTTGCCGCTATCTGTAATACCGCTTTTAGATTATTTCGCGAACAGGGTTACGGCCAGCTTGCCACCATTAACTCGATTGCTGGTCTGCGCGGCGGCCCGAGTGTGGCTTATCATGCCTCTAAAGCCTTTGCGCAAAACTATTTGGAAGGCTTAAGCATGCATGCCCAGCGGCTTAAGTTGCCTATTACTATTACCGATATTCAACTTGGTTTACTGGATAAGGCCGCCATGCAGCAAAGCACCCTATGGCTTGCCCCGCTCCCGCAAGTGGCGGCGCAGATCATTAAGGCCATGCAGCAGGGTAAACGTCGTGTCTATGTGACCAAGCGTTGGCGCTTAGTGGCTTGGCTGACTAAATTACTGCCTGAGTTTATCTATAACACTCGCCACTGGAAGCCGAAAAAGGCTAAAAAGTAGTGTTGTTCCGCGTTTAGCTTTATTACACTGCGAAAACAAAAAAGGAGCCGCTGGCTCCTTTTTTTGTTACTTTAAAATCAGATGATTAGAAAGTGTAACCCACGCTGACCATATAAACCCATGGGTTAATGTCAGTATCAATTACTTTAGTATCACCCGCTAACTTAAACTTCACATCGGTGCTAATTTGCGCATACCACACAGAGGCGTTAACTAACCAGTTTTTATTGACTTGATAATCGATACCCGCTTGCGCCGCTAGGCCCCAGGAGGTGCTCATGCTTAAGTCAGTTAAAGCACCACCTAAATCGTTGGTGAATTCATTGTCGAAGAAGTTAGTGTAGTTCACACCCACGCCTATATATGGACGTAATGTAGATTGAGCATCACCAAAATAGTACTGTGCCACTAAAGTTGGTGGTAAATGCTTAGTTTCCGCAATCTTACCAACACCATTTAAAGACACATCGTGGCTAAATGGAGTCGCTGCTAATAGCTCAATACCAATGTTATCGGTCAACATATAACCAAAGTTCAAGCCCAACTGAGTGTTGTTACTAACTTGAAATTCACCTAAATTTTTTCCTGGAATGACAACATCATCACTCGATTCATTTGGCGCAACAACCACTGCACCAGCACGAACAATAATATCGCCCGCTTGATGGGCAGAAACAGAAGCAGAGAAACCAGCGGCTAACAGGGTGGCAGCGATCAGTGTAGAAACAGTAGTTTTATTCATCATCATACTCCATATGTACAACATAGGTTTTTGTTTTACATTACATCCTTAACAATTGACGCCTACACTGCCAGATAAAATTATTCACCTTATTGATCTAAATCAAGATTAAGCGGCGATACTTATTTCGAGGTATAAACCATGAGATGCAAGTCACGTTATCTAAACATTTATTGACAATGCCGGTTCATTTTTTGTGACCAACCGCATTAATTAGCTATCACTAATCACCTACAGAAGAGGTAATAGGAGGAAAATTGCCAATTTTGCCATTTACATTTAATCAACATAAATTGAAATTAAAATCCGATGAAATTCGACGATATTCAGTAGAAAAAACGCGAAAGAATCCAAAAGCAGGCAAAGATAGGAATTAAGAATCGACCTAGAAGGTGCTTATTTCGGTTTACACTCACTCATCTGCGAATAAAAGAATAAGCCTCTAAACTCATCTTAACCAAATGGCTCAATAGGCTATAGCTAGTCGCGGATATTGTTTACGCCAAGACTTTGCGGCTAACCGTTGCTGAAATAACGCTAAAGGACGCCGAGGATTGGGCGTTAGTTGTAAGGCAAATAATGAGGTTAAGCCAAAGGGGGCGATGATGTGTAAGCCTTCAATGGCTGGAGCAGAAGACTTAAGTGTCTGTTCAAGCGACACACCGACAGCAGTTTCGATTTCGGGCCAATAACACATTGCATCCTGTGTCGATTGATAGGGATTGTCGAGATGCTTAAGGTGCATTCGCGCCTGATTTTTTACTGACCAAGGTAAGTCTGGCGCCAGTGTTTGTAGGTAGGCTTCTATCGCCCTATCTCGCTCAGGAAGAGTATCCAAGGGACAATAGTAAATCAGATCGATATCGTTTAGTGGGCGCAGTTTAAAATCATGCAACTTATCCCAAACCAAGTTACGGACAAACCCCGCCGCCAAGCACCACTGCGGAATATCATACACTTGGGCACATTGCAGAGCTAATTCAAGTGCCCTTAACCGCTGTTTATCTTGGCTTAGCCATGCGCATAACAATGCATTTAATTCGGCTTCAGTCATAGCCAATATCCGCTTTAATAACTTAGAAACACAGAAGTGACATCGACTCACGCCACTTCATCATCGATTTCATCGCACTTAATGAGCTGTTAATGATAGGTTAAACTGCATCGGCTTGGCGCTCTGGCGCCGCATCAGCAAAGGCTGGCAATAAATTACATTCAGCCCATACTCGCATAATAAAGGGGTACGGCGTTAAATCCACATTAAAACGCTGCGCGTTGTACACCTGCGGC
>AACY020557324.1_pt1 | contig 29417 bp, 24 predicted proteins | sample 267378 | NCBI WGS metagenome assembly AACY02 (sample SAMN02954345, study PRJNA13694) | marine metagenome | biome: aquatic; feature: ocean; material: water; isolation source: isolated as part of a large dataset composed predominantly from surface... | reverse complement strand
GGAGCTTAATGGACGACTTGATTAGAATGTGTCGACTAACCACAAGGATATGTTCGCGTGTCAGAATCTGTTTTTCAGCTTGAATCCCAATTCGCCCCCGCCGGGGATCAGCCCACGGCCATCGCCAAGTTGGTCGATGGCCTTGAATCTGGCCTAGCTTGCCAAACCCTTTTGGGGGTGACGGGCTCGGGTAAGACATTCACCATCGCCAATGTGATCGCCCAGCTTGGGCGCCCGACGATTATTATGGCGCCAAACAAGACACTGGCGGCGCAACTTTATGGCGAGATGAAAGAGTTTTTCCCCAATAATGCGGTGGAATACTTTGTCTCCTATTACGACTATTATCAGCCAGAAGCTTACGTACCCGCATCGAACACCTTTATTGAAAAGGATGCGTCGGTCAACGCCCATATCGAGCAAATGCGTCTCTCGGCCACGAAAGCATTGCTGGAGCGTAAGGATGTGGTCTTGATTGCCTCTGTATCGGCAATTTACGGCCTGGGCGATCCCGATTCCTACATGAAGATGCTCTTGCACCTACGCCAGGGCGATACCATGGGGCAGCGGGATATTCTTAAGCGCTTGAGCGAGTTGCAATATACTCGCAACGATCTCGAGTTGCAGCGTGGTACCTTCCGCGCCCGTGGTGAAGTTATCGATATTTTTCCCGCCGACTCTGATCGCTACGGTATTCGAGTCGAACTCTTTGACGATGAAATTGAACGCTTAAGCGAGTTTGACCCGTTAACAGGGCAGATAGTTAAGCGTATTGCGCGCACCACTGTGTATCCGAAAACCCACTATGTGACGCCGCGGGAGAAAATCCTCGAAGCGACCGAATCAATTAAGGAAGAGCTACGTGAGCGCAAGCAGTATCTGCTCGACAACAATAAGTTGATTGAAGCGCAGCGGATCCACGAGCGGGTACAATACGATATCGAGATGATGGTTGAGCTGGGTTATTGCTCCGGTATTGAAAACTACTCCCGCTACTTGTCGGGTCGTGCACCGGGTGAAGGACCACCGACCTTGCTCGATTATTTACCCGCAGATGGTTTGCTGATTATCGACGAGTCCCACGTCACTGTGCCGCAAATTGGCGCCATGTATAAGGGGGACCGCTCCCGTAAAACCACACTTGTGGAATATGGCTTCCGTTTACCTTCGGCGCTCGATAACCGGCCGCTGAAGTTTGAAGAGTTTGAGCAACTGATGCCGCAGACCATTTATGTGTCGGCAACACCAAACCCTTACGAACTAGATAAGAGTGGCGGTGAGATTGTTGAGCAAGTGGTGCGGCCAACGGGCTTGCTCGATCCTGAACTTGAAGTGCGTCCGGTCAGTATCCAAGTGGACGATCTGCTCTCCGAGGTGGCCAAGCGCGTCGCCGTCAATGAGCGTGTGCTTGTCACCACCTTAACCAAACGCATGTCGGAGGATTTAACCGAATACCTCGATGAACACGGTGTCAAAGTCCGCTACTTGCACTCGGACATCGATACCGTAGAGCGGGTGGAGATCATCCGCGATCTGCGCCTCGGTAAGTTTGATGTGCTGGTCGGCATCAACTTGCTGCGTGAAGGTCTAGACATGCCCGAAGTTTCCTTGGTCTGTATTCTCGATGCCGATAAGGAAGGCTTTTTACGTTCGGAGCGCTCGCTTATTCAGACCATTGGTCGCGCCGCGCGTAACGTCAATGGCAAGGTTATCCTCTATGCGGATCGGATAACGAATTCGATGGCCAAGGCGATGGGTGAAACCGAGCGCCGCCGCGAGAAACAGCATGCCTATAACCTTGAGCATGGCATAGTGCCAAAGGGTGTAGTCAAGCGAATTACCGACGTGATGGATGTGGACGATGGCAGAGACACTGAAAAGGGTTATCGCCAAGAGTCATTGGGTAAAGTGGCTGAACCTAAAGCCAAACGTTATCAAGCCGATGCGGCGCAGCTGAGCCATGATATCGACAAGCTCGAGAAGCAAATGCATGAGCATGCGCGTAACTTGGAGTTTGAACAGGCGGCAGCCCTACGTGATGAGGTGAAACGTTTACGGGAGTTGCTGATCACCGCCTAACAAATTTGTGTCTTAGCTCGTTAGACGTAGGACAGCGATGTTAATCAGGCATATACCAAGCTTCACTACCTAATAAAAAGCCGCCAACATAACAATATGAGGCGGCTTTTTTAATGTAGGAATTAATCAAAACAGGAGAGATTAGCGCAAGGTTTCCTTGGCGAATCTGGTTCGTTGGAACACAAACACCATAAGCGCGCAGACTAAGCCACAGATCAGGCCGACTAAATGCGCCTCGGTGGCAACGCGTGCACCAATCATGGCGGTCACATCATCACTGGCACCATAAAACTGTTCATGGCCGACTTTAACTATCACGCCGAGCAACAGCAAATAACCCGAGCGCATTTTGCGGCGAATATCTTGCACCGCACCAAAGGTGAATAGGCCGTGTAACATGCCACTCAGCCCCACATAACCTAATAGCTGCGGATAACCTAGATACAGGCCAATGCCTTCAAACAGACAAAGCAGGATAAAAAGCGCGGTTAAGCCCTTGAGCCGGTAATGAAAGTGGTGCAAAAACAATATTACCCATAATCCCGCAAGGTTCATCAGCAGGTGCCAATGATTGGTATGCAGCAGATTACCTGTGATCAGGCGCCACCACTGACCGTCACTGATGGCGCTGCGGCGATAGGCGAGCAGGTTATCTATGCTCGGGGTAAAAAGCCCCGCAACATATAAGAGCGCGCAGAGCACACTGACAATAAGCGCCAGCCAATAGGGGCAGAGTTTTTTTAACGTCACCAGTCTCACGCCTGCGGTTTACCCGTTTCAGTTGCCTTGTCGAGCGAGGCCATTACCTCTGCTTTATTTTGCAGGTAATCCTCTAAGCCCCGTTTGCGAAGATGGCAGGCTGGGCAGTCACCGCAACCATCACCGACAATGCCGTTATAACAGGTCAGGGTATGGTGGCGAACTAAATCGAGCTGCTGGTATTTATCGGCCAGCGCCCAGGTTTGGGCCTTGTTGAGCCACATTAATGGGGTGATGATCTCAAGCTTTTTATCCATGCCTTGCACCAGTGCCGATTCCATCGCGCGCACAAAGTCGTGGCGGCAGTCGGGATAACCCGAAAAATCGGTTTCACACACGCCGGTAATAATCGCCTCGGCCCCTAATTGATAGGCGTAGATCCCCGCCAAAGTCAAAAACAGGATATTACGGCCCGGCACAAAGGTATTGGGTAAGCCATTTTCCATTAATTCGTGGGACACGGGGATGGCATCGCGGGTGAGGGCAGAAATCGCTAACTCATTGAGTAAGCACACATCCATAACCTTATGGCTAGTGATCTTTAAGCGCTTGGCGAGGGATTTGGCAACTTCAATTTCTTCACGGTGACGTTGACCATAATCGAAGGTGATCCCGTGGACTTCATCAAACTGAGTTAAGGCTTGAATAAGACAAGTCGTTGAGTCTTGTCCGCCACTGAAAACCACTACCACCTTTGAAACTGACGCTGCTGACATAGGATCCACTTAAATTGACACATAAAATAGGGCGTAAGTGTAACTCAGGCGCTAGGGCTTGCAAACTCTTTGCTGGCGCGTAGCGACGGGCATATCGCTCTTGGCATCACTCTGTCTGAGGCGGTAAAAACTTGCAGCTGCAGCTAAAATCCTCTATAAATGCCGCCCCAGAAAAACGGAACGCAAGCATGAATTACCCAGTCAACGAAGTCTTTGAAACCATTCAAGGTGAAGGTGTCTTTACCGGAGTGCCCGCCATTTTTGTGCGATTACAGGGCTGCCCTGTGGGATGCGCTTGGTGTGATACCAAACAGACTTGGGATCTGCTTGAGGAAAACAAGGTGTTACCCGAACAAGTGATCACCGTCGATGGTTCGGTAGGGCGCTGGGCTAACCATACGGCGCAGAGTCTTATCGAGGCGTTCAACGCTAAGGGATATACGGCGCGCCATGTGGTGATCACTGGCGGTGAGCCTTGCATGTACGATCTGAATGAATTAACTCACACACTCCACACTGCCGGCTTTGTCACTCAAATCGAGACCAGCGGCACCTTTGAAGTGAAGTGCGATGCTGATACCTGGGTGACTGTCTCGCCCAAGATCAATATGAAAGGTGGCTATAAGGTGTTAGCGCAGGCCTTGAGCCGCGCCAACGAGATAAAGCACCCGATAGCGACTGAAAATCATATCGACGAACTCGATGAGTTACTCAAAGGGATTGATGTGTCGGCGAAAACTATTTGTCTGCAACCGATTAGCCAAAAACCAAGGGCGACGGCATTAGCGATGAAGGTGTGTATTGCCCGCAACTGGCGTTTATCGATTCAAACCCACAAATATCTGAATATCGATTAATGGCCTCTTAAAGCGTGCACTTGTCTTTAACGCTCCGAATGGGGCGTTTTTTATCAGCAAAATCCATGGATTAAAAGCAATAGGGTTAAGCGATAGAATAAGTTTGAATAAGCAGAAGTGCTAGAGATAAAACTTGGGGAATAACGCGAGAAAAAGTGTGAGATAACAAAGAAGTGGTGGAGGGAGAAGGATTCGAACCTTCGAAGGCGGAGCCGTCAGATTTACAGTCTGATCCCTTTGGCCACTCGGGAACCCCTCCACATATTTTCTTCAACTTTTAACTCTGACTTATTAAGACGGATTTAAAAGTTATCTTAAATCTTGGCCGGATTTAAGGGTAAAGCAAGGTTACAGCAGACTAACGATTTCCGAACCACACAAGATAAAAGTGGTGGAGGGAGAAGGATTCGAACCTTCGAAGGCGGAGCCGTCAGATTTACAGTCTGATCCCTTTGGCCACTCGGGAACCCCTCCACGAGTATCTTTTATAGCATCGCTAATTGTTAGTGCAAATGGTGGAGGGAGAAGGATTCGAACCTTCGAAGGCGGAGCCGTCAGATTTACAGTCTGATCCCTTTGGCCACTCGGGAACCCCTCCTCAATTGCGGCCGCCATAGTAGTCAGAAACGTTTGGCATGTAAAGTCTAAATATGAAAATTTTCCTAAAGTTCTGGTTCAACTGGTCGATTAACTAACAACGAGTTGTTTTAATGATGTTTTTTTATGCAAATCGATGTTCCTTTAATCAACGAAGCCCAAATTGGCTCCCGCTTGAATGCGGCAATAGAACACAACAGGCGAGGAGAGTTCGCCCTGTTGCTATCGCTATTGTCTGCAGATGCGAGGGACATGGCGCAGTTTCAATGGCAAAAAGAGCTCGATAATGCAGAAAAATTGCAACGTCAGTTTGAGTTACCCCCAAAACAAGCGCTTGTGGCGGATTTATCGACGGATAACAATGTTACCGACAATAGTGCCGTTTTCGCCGAGCAAGGGGCGAGGGCGTTTCAACTGCAACAGGCATTGCGCCCTGAAGCCTTAGTGATCCGCGGTGGCGAGCCTATCGCCATGGCCGAAGCCTTAAGCAATTGCGATCTCACCACACGCCTGCGCCAACGTGGGCAATTGCCATCTCCTAAAATGGACATCATGCATTTTGCCGATCAACTGGCGATTCAACGTAACTTGGTGCCGTTATTAGCCAGCGCCTAGCCAATATGTCGTCTTACCTCCAAGTCGCTTTCGGGCTGTTGAGGAAGATTCAGTCTTTAAAAGTACATCTAGGCTTTAAGGGACTTGTTGACCAAATAGCCATCAACTGTGTCGATACACAATAATAAGCGTGAGCTAAAGCTGAGTCTCTGACGTCACAGTTATCTATAATAAGGCGTTAATGATGCAGCTTTAAGTTGATGCATCACCCTTAAATGCAGCGGTATAGCGATTGATGAGGAAAAACAGATGAAAGGTATCATTGCAGGACAAGCGGCTACCGTAAACGACACTTGCACCGATTGTGGCAGTTTTGTGGATATTGGCGCTGTGATTGATGAGCAGGATACAATGCTGGAGTTATCCTTTGCGGGTGCTCAGGCTGAGGTCGAAGCCAGCAAAATGCAGGAACGGGCTCAAGCACGCTTTAGCCAAACCCAAGGAAACATTGTGAAGAATGACGCAGGCGTTACCCTCAAGCTGGTCTTCGATGTGAGTGTCGAGAAGATGATTTTCCAATTAGAGAACGGGCTGTAAGCATAAAACCCTGCGGTAAATGTTGATTAATTTGTAATAAATTGTGCTCGATGTTGCTGTTTGAAATGCCAATGTGTAATCTGCATCGACAAAAATATTCAGGATTGGCGCAATTAGCACGCTTAAATGAGTCGTGCTACTCGCTGTAGTATCTGTGTTACCCAACACGATGTTTTGTAGGGATTAGAGTGAAGCGACGTCAACATCAGCACTTATTAGAGTCTTTAGTTCATTCTACGGCTAAGCAGCAGGGCGACTTTACGAAAACCGCAGAGCTAGCAACAGAGCTTCTCTGTGAGAATTTAGCCGTTTCTCTGGTGTCGGTTTGGATTTTTTCTGCCGATCAATCTAGCCAATCTCTCGTCGCGCAATTTGGCGCAATGGCCCTACAAGACACTTACCGTCCTTCGCAGTTGCAGGCGCTGCCTCGTTATTTAAATGAACTCAAAAATCATCGTCATATTGATGCGGGTAATACCCTTATCGATCCGCGTTTGACTGAGTTAGTCGATAACTACTTTATCCCTCGGCAAATTTTATCCAGTCTCGAGATTGGCATTCGCATTAATGGCCATCTCGAAGGGGTTCTTTGCCTCGAGCGAGCGCAAGTTACTCACCATTGGCACGATAGCGAAATCCATCTTGCCTGCCAAATGGCCGATCAGCTGGCCTTAACGCTGGCCACTAAACATACCTATGATAAAGAAGAACGCCTAAGCCTATTTCGCTGTGCCACTGAGCAGTCTCGCCAGATGAGCATGCTGATTAACCTGCACACCGAAAAAGTCGAATACGTGAATCAAGCCCATGAAGAAATCACCGGCTTAGCGCGCGAGAAAAGCATTGGCGCCAATTTACGTGAGCTAAGTTTTTTTAAGCAGCACAATCAATTAGCTGAGCAAACTCTCGCGCAGATCTTCAGGGGCGAGCAGGCCAAGGGCGAGGTACAATTCAATCGTGCCGATGGTAGTCGATACTGGCTCAAGTATGTGGTCAGTCAATTTATCACCGATCGCGGCAATCATTACGCCTTAGTGTCGGGCGAAGAAAGCACGGATGAACACAATTATAAGGCGGAGCTGGAGCGTTTAGCTTGGCGTTGCAGTCTCACTGGGCTGAATAATCGCAGTCACTTTAATCGGGTATTAGAGAAAACCACCAATGGATTGTTGCTGCTGGTCGATTTAGTCGCCTTTAAACGATTTAACGATACCTATGGCCATGAAAATGGCGACAGCTTGCTGATCGAAATTGGCCGCCGCTTAAAACATTTTTCGGAAATCAATAAGGCGACCGAAATCGCCCGTGTCGGTAGTGACGAATTTGCCGTGTTGCTCACCGATGATAACGCGGTTTACGATCTCGATTATTTCAGCACCCGTCTATACCAACATTTGGCCATGCCGATTTTAATCGGTCGTGAGCAAATCGAACCTAAACCCGCACTGGCGGTTGTCGATATTGCTTCGGTGGCGAATCTGTTCGCGCCGCTGACCTGCGCCGATATTGCAGTGCAATACGCGAAGAAGAAAAAGGGCACGGCCATTCAAGTGTTTAACAGCACTTTGCTCAGTGCCTTTAAGGAAGATGCGCAAATCGAGCGTGATTTGCATAGCGCCATTCGCGGCCGTCAATTTGAACTTTATTATCAGCCCTTACGGGACCTTGAACAGCAAACGTATATCGGTGCTGAAGCCTTGATCCGCTGGCATCACCCGAAAAAAGGCGTGTTGTATCCCGGCGCCTTTATCGATATTGCCGAGCAATCTGGGATGATCAACGCCATTGGCAGTTGGGTGCTTGAGGCCGCGTGTCGACAACTAAATATTTGGCAGCACCATAATGCCGATTTGAGCATGCATGTTAACGTGTCTGCGCGGCAGTTTTTTAGCGGGAACCTGTATGAGCAAGTCTGGCAACTGCTGACGCGTTATCGTTTAAAGCCCAAAACCCTGATCCTTGAGATCACCGAGACAGAATTGATGGGCGATATTCGCCATGCCACGCTCTTATGTCAGGAATTAGCGGAGCTGGGTGTGGGGCTGGCCATCGATGATTTTGGCACGGGCTATAGCTCGATGCGTTATCTTAAACAGTTCCCGATCAGTAAGTTAAAAATTGACCGCTCCTTTATCTCCGATCTCACCATTAGCCGCGAAAGCCAAGAAATCGTCTCGGCCATTATCGCGATGGCGAGCGCGCTCAATATTTCCTTGACAGCAGAAGGGGTTGAAACCGCCGAGCAGGAAGCATTTTTGGCTAAGAGTTTTTGCCATCAGGCGCAGGGATATTTATACAGTCCAGCTCTGCGAGAGCCCGAATTTGCGCAATTCTTATTGGCCGCAAAAGAACCTAGTCTTGCGACGCATTAACCATTCAGATTAGCGGTGTTGGTGATATAAAATAAAAGGTAATCAATAGATTGCCTTTTATTTTACAAATTACGCCTTGGTTAACCTTTTAAACAGCACTGCTTAAACTTCTTACCGCTGTGGCAGACGCAGGGATCATTGCGCCCCGGTAATTTGGCATGCATTTGATGGCCTTTAGTGTAAAACCAACGATCTTGCTCGAAGATAAACTCGGAGCGCTCGTAAATGGCATCAATCTCGCCACTCATTTTATACCACGCCTTAAAGGTTACAGTACCGTGCTTGCGGCCATCGGGGTGAATGGTTTCATCGGCGGATAATACATCAAGCCCTAACCATTGGGGATGGGGACCTTGTTGGAGCTGTTCAAGGGTTAAGCCATCGAGGTAATCTGCATGGTGCGTTTTGATAATGTAATCAAAATTTTTCAACGTAAAAGCACAGTAGCGAGAGCGCATTAATTGCTCAGGACTCGTCGCCAGTTGTGCACCAGAATCGAGACCTAGATGCAGTGTTTGGCAGCAGTCTTGGTAGGGTTTTTGGCTGCCGCAAGGGCAGTTTTTGTCGTGTGTCATAATGGTAACGCTTTAAAATATAATAGATTACTATTTTTTCTTTTGGCTGTCAGGTAACGGTGGGAATTGGCGGCCATAGTAAAGATTGGGTACAGGTTTGGCATTCAAATAGAAACTGGGTTCTGCACGGTTGTTCATATCCAGCGTAACGTTCCAGCGCTGCTGAGAGTCCTTTTGAGTGCCAATCACAAATTTGCCTGCAAACTCACTCACAGGTTCACCGGTCTCTTCAGCAGGGTAAAAACGCACTAGATAATAGCCAGTGTCAAATGCACTATTGCCCGATAACTTACGGTTAAGCACCCGAAAATCGATATCGATTCGAGCCTTTTTATTGCGGATTTTATCGAAAAATCGCTGGTAAATAGCAACGATACTCTCGCGGCCATAATAGATTTCTTTACTTTGACTTTCAGAGAGATAGCTTGCATCTTTCGAATAGATTTCTGCGGTAACTTCGGGGTCAAGCTCGGTAAATGCTTTAGTGAACAGCGGATAATTGGCATTGATCAGCTGATCGGTAGTCGTGGTAGTTTTGGCTTTTGTAGGAGTAGCAAAGCTTGGAAGCGACAATAGGCATATCAGGGCTAGCAGCAAAAATCTCATTACATTATTCTAATCAAGCATTCATGGCGCCACTATAATGGAGGTGCCCGCTGAACTAAAGGGTTGAATGTTTACAAAGTGTGTTTCTGTTCTAAAAGTGCACACTGAGCGTTAAGAGTGGAGGAGCTTGCCATGCTAGATGATGAATCGGCACTGTTTTTTGAAGAAATGGCGGGGGTTGTGCCACTTAAGGGCGATGTGAAGGCGGTGAATCTACAACCTAAGGCATTAACGGAGGAGCAGCTTCAACGTCGTGAAGCGCTGCAACGTGAAGCCTATTTGGCCTGTATGCCCTTGGATTTGAGTTTGATCCCGATTATTGCGCCCGATGATATTGCCAGTTTTAAGCGTGAAGGGGTGCAGGGGGCGGTATTTAAGCGCTTAAGGCTGGGGCAATACAGCATTAAGATGGAGTTAGATGTACATGCCTATCGTTTGAGTCAGGCCCGTGATGCCTTACTTAATTATTTGTTAGCGGCGCAGGCCCATGGCGAACGCTGCGTGATGCTTATCCATGGCAAGGGCCATAACAGTAAACCCGTGGCCGGACTGCTCAAATCTGCCGTCTGCCATTGGTTATCTCAGCTTGATATGGTGCTGGCCTATCATTCGGCGAAAACCGAGCAGGGCGGTTCGGGCGCCTTGTATGTGATGCTGACTAAATCCGAACAGCTTAAGATTGAGAATAAAGAGGCAAACCGTAAGGGGATGGGTTGGCGTTAATAGGTGTGTGAACGCATTGATTTTTCTGATAGTTATTCGCGTTCGTTATTAATGCCGAAGCTTAAAAAGAAAATGCCCAACATCGTTGGGCATTTTTATCGGTTTAGTTTAAGGCGTGGATATGACTAGCACCTGAGGCTTAATTACCAGCCACATTGACGATTCGCCGCCGTGTTTTGCTCATCGAGCCAGGTTTTAAGTGGCGCAAAATAATCGAGCACGGCTTTGGCATCCATCCCCTCGGTACCCGTTACTTCTTTTAAGGCAACAGGCCAAGGTTGGCTTGCACCCAGCTCTAACATTTTATTTAGTTTTTCCCCAGCGGCTTGGTTACCATAAATACTGCATCTGTGCACAGGCCCTTTATCGCCAGCGGTATCACACAGCGCTTTATGGAACTGGAATTGCAAAATATGCGCTAGGAAGTAGCGGGTATAAGGCACGTTACCTGGCACATGGTACTTGGCACCTGGGTCAAAATCGGCTTCGCTGCGGTCTGTCGGCGCCATAACGCCTTGGTATTTCTCCCTTAATTCCCACCAGGCTTGGTTATATTGCGCTGGAGTAATTTCACCGCTAAAGACTTTCCAACGCCACTGGTCAATCATCAAACCAAAGGGCAGGAAGGCGATTTTATCCAGAGCTTGTTTAAGCAATAAACCTATATCCTTGGAAGCATCGGGCACGTCTTCGAGCAAACCAATCTGTTTTAGATAGCTTGGGGTAATAGATAGCGCGATCGTGTCACCAATGGCCTCATGGAAACCATCATTGGCACTGTTTTTAAACAGGAAAGGTTGTTGTTTATAGGCACGTTGATAGAAGTTGTGTCCAAGTTCGTGGTGAATAACGGTAAAGTCTTCAGCGGTTTTTTGGATACACATCTTGATGCGAATATCGTCGAGATTGTCTAAATCCCACGCCGAGGCATGACAAACGACATCACGATCCTTAGGTTGTAAGAATAAAGAGCGGCTCCAAAAACTGTCTGGCAGCGGCGCAAACCCTAACGAGGTGAAAAAGCTTTCGGCCTGTTTGACCATCTTGTGTTCATCATAGCCTTTCTGCTCGAGCAATTCTGTCACGTCGTAGCCAGGATCGGCATCGTCTGGGGCGACGAGATCGTACACATTACCCCATTGTTGCGCCCACATATTTCCCAATAAGTGGGCAGGGATCGGGCCTGTTTTCGGCGCAATGGTGTCACCGTACTCGTTATTCAGCTCGCCGCGAACATAACAATGCAGGGATTCGTAGAGGGGCTTAACTTGTCCCCATAGACGGTCCAATTCCTGCGAAAATTCATCGGGTTTCATATCGTATTGGCTGCGCCATAACTCAGAAAGGTTAGCGTAACCAAGATCTTTTGCCCCTTCGTTGGCGAGTTCAACTTCACGTTGAAACAGCGGGCGCATCGGTTTTGCAATTTCACGCCAGCCTTTCCACGCCTCAAGCAGCTTGGCGGGGTCTCGCGATTCCGCCATTAGGCTCGACAGCTCTGGCTGGGTCATACACTTGCCATCGGCTAAACAGTATTTGCCTTTACCGTAGAGTCCATTGAGCTCGGAGCTGATTTGCGCGAGCTCAGCATTTTTTGCAGGGTCAAGCGGCGCCGGTAAAACGAGTGCACTGCGCAGAATATTCAGTTTGCGCGCATTGGCGGGGTCAAGTTCCACATTGGCGTACTTGGCGGCTTCGGTGGCGAATTTGACCGAAGCGGCACTAACTTTTTCACCCACTGCGGCTGAGAGTGCAGCGGTATCTTCGGTGATGAAGTTACTGTAAATCCATTCGGCGCGGTTTGCTTCGATAGAGAGCTGTGCCATCTGGGCTTCAGCATCTTGAATAAAGGCGATGGCTTGAGCTTTATCGGGCGCGGCCTGAGTTGCAGCAGGCGCCGCTGCAGTAGTTTCGGCCTTGCTTTGGGCATCATTACAGGCGGTTAAACCTAAGGTTAGCGCTATGGTGAGTGCGAGCGTGCTGGGACGATTCAATAGAATAGCCATGTATTGCAGTCCTTTGTTGTTTTTGTGTTAAGCATTCTACCTAAGCACAGTGTTTTTTGCACAGGACTTGATGACTTTTCATGGTTTTTTGCAACGGATGTGAGTGGGCTGTTAATCCATGTCAGCAAGGCGCAGCTTATTTGGCCATTTTTCGTTTGACAACTCCCATACCAATGTTTAATTTAAACGAGTGTTTTAAATTAATTCAAGGTCACGGAATGGCAAGTCGATCCGATACAAAAACTAGAATACTTGATGCCGCAGAAAAGCTATTTGCCGAAAGGGGGTTTTCTGAGACGTCATTGCGACTTATCACGAGCAAGGCGGAGGTTAACTTAGCCTCGGTGAATTATCACTTTGGCTCTAAAAAAGAGTTAATCCGCGCCGTGTTAGCCCGCTATTTAGACGTGTTTATGCCTGCCGCTTCGACGGCCATAAAGCGTTTGCATACCGCGCCAACACAGGCTTCGTTAGAGGAGATTTTCTCTGCGTTAGTCGATCCATTATTGGATTTGAACGAGCTGCGCACCGAAGGCACGACAATTTTCCTACAATTGTTGGGTCGCGGTTACATTGAAAGCCAAGGGCATCTGCGTTGGTTTATCACCACCCATTATGGGCAGCATTTAGACACCTTTGTAAAAGCTGTTTCGGCCAGTGCACCGCATATTCCTCCTGCTGAAATGTTCTGGCGCTTACACTTTACCCTAGGAACGATTGTTTTCACTATGGCCTCAGCCGATGCGCTCAATGATATTGCCGCGGCCGAATTTGGTGAGCATAACGACATCGAAGCCGTGATCCGTAAAGTGATCCCCTACATGGCTGCGGGCGTATCAGTCCCCGTGGCTTCTTAATAAAAGGTCTTGATTATGTTGACGATTATAATTATTGCCCTGATTGCGATTATTGCGCTATTTGCAGTAAAAAGCCTTCGGATGCAATTTATCACCCAGCCTGTTTTTCACTTCTTTAAAAAAGTATTACCGCCATTATCCGATACCGAGCGCGAAGCGATGGAAGCGGGCGATGTGTGGTGGGAAGGTGAGTTATTCCGCGGTAACCCAAACTGGAATACCCTGCACAGCTACGGTAAAGCAACCCTGACGGCTGAAGAGAAAGACTTTATCGATAATCAGGTGATGACCGCCCTGAAAATGATCGATGATTTCGACATCGTGCATAACCGCAAGGATTTGCCACCAGAACTGTGGGACTACTTTAAGAAAGAAGGCTTCTTTGCGCTGATCATCCCTAAAAAGTTTGGTGGTCGTGCGTTTTCCGCCTACGCCAACTCGACAATTGTGAGTAAATTAGCCAGCCGCAGCGTGAGTGCCGCGGTCACTGTGATGGTGCCAAACTCATTAGGCCCTGGCGAGCTTTTGACTCACTATGGCACTAAAGAGCAAAAGGAGCGCTGGTTACCTGCATTAGCTAAGGGTGATGAGATCCCATGCTTTGCATTAACGGGCCCAGAAGCGGGCAGTGATGCGGGCGCTATCCCCGATGTGGGTATTGTTTGCCGTGGTGAGTTTAACGGCGAAGAAGTTTTAGGCCTTAAATTAACCTGGGACAAGCGTTATATCACCCTCGCACCAGTGGCAACCGTATTAGGTTTAGCCTTCCAGATGCGCGACCCTGATGGTCTGCTGGGCGATAAAAAGAATTTAGGCATTACCTGCGCCCTGATCCCAACCGATCACCCTGGTGTGGTGATTGGCCGTCGTCATAATCCGCTGAACATGGCGTTTATGAACGGAACCACTAAGGGCGAAGAAGTCTTTATTCCGCTGGATTGGATCATCGGTGGTCCTGAGTTTGCGGGTAGAGGCTGGCGCATGCTGGTTGAATGTTTATCGGCGGGTCGCGGTATTTCTCTGCCAGCATTGGCGACGGCTTCTGGCCATATGGCGACCAAAACCACCACGGCTTACAGCTATGTGCGTCACCAATTTGGTATGGCGATTGGTAATTTTGAAGGTGTGCAGGAAGCGCTGGCGCGCATTATCGCCAATACCTATCAATTGGAAGCGGCGCGCCGTTTAACCACCACGGGTATCGATCTTAAAGTTAAACCTTCAGTAGTGACGGCGATTGCCAAATTCCACATGACTGAACTTGGCCGCGCTGTGATGAACGATGCGATGGATATTCAGTCGGGTAAGGGCATCCAATTAGGACCTAAAAACTACTTAGGCCACCCTTATATGTCGAATCCAATTTCGATTACCGTTGAAGGGGCGAACATTTTGACGCGTTCCTTGATGATCTTTGGTCAAGGTGCGACCCGTTGCCATCCTTATGTGTTGGCCGAAATGGAAGCCGCGGCGATGGAAAACGAGCATGATGCGCTCGAGCGTTTCGACTCGCTGTTAATGGGCCATATGGGTTACGCCACTCGTAACGCGTTTAGCGCGTTATTCAACGCCTTGACTGCCAGCCGTTTCGGCAGTGCGCCGGTGAGCGGCGAAACCAAGCAATATTATAAAGACATGTCCCGCATTTCATCGGCATTAGCCTTGATGACAGATATTTCGATGCTGATCATGGGCGGCGATTTGAAGCGCAAGGAAATGTTGTCGGCACGTATGGGGGATGTGCTAAGCCAGCTGTACTTAGGCTCAGCCACCTTAAAACTGTTCGAAGACAATGGCCGTCAACAGGACGATTTACCTGCAGTGCGTTATGTAATGGCCAATCGCTTGTACTTAGCGGCTAAAGCGCTCGAAGAAGTGATCCGTAACTTCCCGAACCGCCCATTTGCCTGGTTGCTACGTGCACTGATTTTCCCCATCGGCAACCATTTCAATGCGCCTAGCGATAAAATGGCCACCGAATTAGTCTCTGGCATGCTAAAACCGAGTCCTGCCCGTGAACGTATTACTTTCCTATGCCCTGAGTTCGAAGGCGATGTCGGTGGTATTGCTGAGGTTGAACAGGCCTTCGTGGCGCAATATGCCTGTAAAGAGATTTACAAGAAGCTCAAGAAAGCACAACGCGCCGGTGAGTTACCAGCCAAAGTGCCTAATTTGGTGTTATTTGCTAAAGCGTTGGAGCAGGGCACTGTGACTGAAGATGAGCATCAAAAGCTGTTACATGCCGATAAGCTACGTTTAGCGGCCATCAATGTGAATGATTTTGAAGCCTTATAATCGGGTCGGCTAGCACGACTGCAATCGTTTCTAGCCGTGATAAGTGATAAAAAAACCACCTCAATTGAGGTGGTTTTAGTTTTTAAGCTTGATGACTCTTAGCCTTTACGTCTAGCTAATGTCAATCAGCAAAGATTAAGCAACGATCAACACTTTACAAGTGTTAGTGCCGCCGATAGTTTCCATCGCATCGCCCTTGGTCATTAATACCAAGTCGCCACTCTGTAGATAACCCGCAGTTGTTAATGATTCCAGCGCTTTTTGCGCTAACTCATCGGCAGGATAAATGGTTGAATCGAAGTAAATCGGTAACACACCACGGTACAGTGCCATCTTCGCCAGAGTTGTCTCATGACGTGATAAACCTAGGATTGGTAAAGATGAACTGATACGAGACATCAGCTTAGGTGTTGCGCCAGACTCAGTTAAGGCGATAATTGCTTTAACGCCTTCTAAGTGGTTAGCGGCATACATAGTGGAGAGTGCAATCGTTTCTTCAACTGAAGTGAAACGTGCATCTAATCTGTGCTTAGACACTTTCACGCTAGGGTGAGATTCGGCACCGATACACACGTTCGCCATCGCCTTCACAGTTTCTTCTGGGAAGTCACCTGCTGCAGTTTCGGCAGACAGCATCACAGCGTCAGTACCATCGAGCACGGCGTTGGCCACGTCCATGACTTCTGCGCGAGTTGGCATTGGGCTCGAAATCATTGACTCCATCATTTGAGTCGCAGTGATTACGATTTTATTTAGTTGACGAGAGCGAGCGATTAGCTTCTTCTGCACTGCAACCAGTGCTGCGTCACCAATCTCAACCCCTAAGTCACCACGGGCAACCATGACGACGTCAGAGGCTAAAATCACATCATCCATCGCTTCTTCGCTAGCAACGGCTTCAGCACGTTCAACTTTCGCTACGATCAGTGCATTACTGCCAGCTTGTTGCGCTAAAGAACGGGCATATTCCAGATCGGCGCCGCTACGTGGGAAAGACACGGCTAAGTAATCCACTTGGATCATCGCCGCAGTCAGAATGTCTGCCTTGTCTTTTTCAGTCAGTGCCGCAGCCGATAGGCCACCACCTTGTTTGTTGATCCCCTTATTGTTTGATAGAGGGCCTGCAACGGTAACAGTCGTGTGTACTTTACGACCTTCAACGCGCTCAACACGCAGTTGCACACGGCCGTCGTCGAGCATCAGGATATCGCCAACATTCACATCGTCTGGCAATTGCTTGTAGTCGATACCGACTTGATTCTCGTCGCCTTCGCCTTTACCTAACTCGGCATCCAGAATGTAGGCTTGACCTAAGTTCAGTTGAACTTTTTTGTTGTCTTTAAAGGTAGATACACGGATCTTAGGACCTTGTAAGTCACCTAAAATAGCAACATGGACACCTAATTCTTTTGCAATTTCACGAGCTTGAGTCGCGCGTTTGAGATGATCTTCGGGGGAGCCGTGGGAGAAGTTTAGACGAACAACGTTTGCACCTGCCGCGATAATACGGCGTAAGTTATCGTCACGGTCAGTGGCGGGGCCCAGAGTGGTGACGATTTTGGTTCTGCGGAACATAAGATACTCCGTTAAAGTTAAAAAATCTTGGGACTATATTACCATGCAATTCCAAATTATGTAGTAAAGTTACAATCAAATTGATCTAAAGTTATGTTTCAAATTTGTGAGGTATCGCTGAAATTTGCTTTAAAAAAGGCTAGACGGACGATTTGTACTAGCCTTTTTTAAGATAGGAAGTGAATTACAGTATCGGATCTTTATTGATACGAGACTCTTTCAACACTTCTTTCACACGTTTTAAATTGTCACGGAAACGCGGGCCGCGGCGTAGGGTAAAACCCGTCGCCAATACATCTATAGTCACCAATTGCGCTAAACGCGAGGCCATTGGCAAATACATATCGGTATCTTCTGGCACTTCCATCGTCACGGGCAGTGTACATTCCATGGATAACGGTGAGTTACGAGCCGTAATACCAATCACAGCCGCGCCGTTTTCTCTCGCTAAACGCGCTATTTCAATCAATGACTTAGTGCGGCCAGTATGGGAAATCAGCACCACAACATCGCCTTCATTGCTGTTAATACAGCTCATGCGTTGCATCAGAACATCGTCAAAACAGATGACAGGCACATTAAAACGGAAAAATTTATTCTGGGCGTCATGGGCAACGGAGGCTGACGCGCCTAAGCCAAAGAAGGAGATAGTTTTGGCTTGGGTTAGAATATCCACGGCTTTATTGATGGCAGTGACGTCTAAGCTTTGACGTGCGGTATCTAAGGAAGCCATTGAAGATTCGAAAATTTTTGTCGTATACGACTCTGGAGAGTCATCTTCTTCCACATGGCGGCTCACATAAGGTGTACCGTTAGCGAGACTTTGCGCCAGATGTAACTTAAAATCAGGAAAGCCTTTAGTATCTAAGCGGCGACAGAAACGGTTCACAGTAGGTTCACTCACATCTGCCATCTTAGCTAGCGTGGCGATACTGGAGTGAATTGCTGTTTGCGGAGAGGCTAAGATCACCTCTGCAACCTTGCGTTCTGACTTACTAAAATGGGTGAGGCTTTTTTGAACCTTTTCTAGGGTATTCATACGCGTACGTCCGCTAAATTGAGAATGTAATTTTATTTATTTTTGTTTAGTGCTGTTGATCTGTTTCAGGATCTCACTAATCGACACTGCTTAAGTAAGTTTTAAGTACATTTTTGAAATAAGAATTTACTATCATCAGTAATTTAAGCACAAAAAGCATATCAGATTTATGCCCTAGGTGCCTAGTTAGCTAGAATGTTAATATTGATAAAAATAGATGCATTTAACAAATTCTGTTGTTATATTACAACAAAAGTGTGGATTTCTTCATTGGCTTGAAGGGACACGACATACAAAGGAGAGCGTAACGCAATGGGCAAAACAACATCAGGCGCCAAAGCTTGTGACTTCGTACTCTTTGGTACTAAAGGCGACTTGGCACGACGCAAGTTGTTACCTTCTTTATACCAGCTAGATAAAGCTGAACTTCTGGATAAAAACACCAAAGTCATTGGGGTTGCTAAAGATGAGTTCAGTCAGGATGAATTTAGAGAACTCGTCATCCTTGCGTTAAAAACCTTCGTAAAAGAAGCCCTCTGTGAAGAGACTGTCCAACGCTTCTTGTCCCGCTGCCATTATGTCGGCACGAATTTCACCGAATCTGCAGGCTACAGCGCCTTCCATGAATTGCTCAAACCAGAAGAGCGCGTCATGGTCAGTTACTTTGCCACCCCACCTGCGATTTTTGGCGATATCTGTCGCTGTTTACACGAACAAAATCTTATCCATAGTGATTCTCGCGTGGTACTCGAAAAGCCCATTGGCTCCGATCTCGCTTCTTCCCGCGTGATTAACGACCAAGTTTCTGCCTACTTCAAAGAAAACCAAGTTTATCGTATCGACCACTACTTAGGTAAAGAGACGGTACAAAATCTGATTGCACTGCGTTTCGCTAACTCGTTATTCGCGTCTAAGTGGGACAACCGGACCATTGACCATGTCCAGATCACCGTTGCTGAAGAAGTGGGGATCGAAGGCCGCTGGGGTTACTTCGATAAAGCCGGTCAGATGCGCGACATGATCCAAAACCACTTACTGCAAGTGTTGACACTGGTTGCCATGGATCCACCAGTTAACTTAGATGCCGACAGCATTCGCGATGAAAAAGTGAAAGTACTGAAGTCGCTGCGCCCAATCAATGCCGACAATGTGTATGAAAATACTGTCCGTGGTCAGTACAGTGCGGGCTTCCTCAAGGGCAGTCCAGTGCCAGGCTATTTAGAGGAAGAGGGCGCCAACCTTCAGTCCCACACCGAAACCTTTGTGGCGCTGCGTGTCGATATCGACAACTGGCGCTGGGCTGGCGTGCCATTTTATCTGCGTAGCGGTAAACGCATGCCGTTCAAGAGCTCTGAAATTGTGGTGTATTTTAAAAACCCACCACACAACTTGTATCGCTCAAGCTACCGTAACTTGCCACCTAACAAGTTAACCATCCGTCTGCAACCACACGAAGGGGTCGAGATCCAGATGATGAACAAGGTGCCGGGGCTAGAGCAGAAACAACGTTTACAAACAACTAAACTCGACTTGAGTTTCTCGGATACCTTTAAAAACGAGCGTATCGCCGATGCTTACGAGCGTCTGTTGCTCGAAGCCATGCTCGGTAACCAAGCCCTGTTCGTTCGCCGTGACGAAGTGGAACAAGCTTGGACTTGGGTGGATGGCATCATCCAATCATGGGAACAAAGTAACGAGAAACCGAAACCTTATCCTGCGGGCACCTGGGGACCTGTAGCGTCGGTCGCGCTGATCACTAAAGACGGCCGTTCGTGGGATGAATAGGGGGCTTCGATGATTAAAGAAACCGTATTTAAATCCTTTGATACACCCGCAGCGCTCGAGCAGCAGTTGGCGAACAAGATCGCCAGCCAGTTGCAAGAGGCTGTGGATGCCCGTGGTAAGGCAAGCTTAGTCGTTTCCGGCGGCTCAACACCGCTGAAACTGTTTGAGCTCCTGAGCATGAAATCCATCGATTGGAGTGATGTTTATGTCACGCTCGCCGATGAGCGCTGGGTAGATGTGGAAGACAGTGCATCGAATGAGCGTTTAGTGCGTGAACATTTACTGCAAAACCGCGCGGCCAATGCCAAGTTCCGTGGATTGAAGAATATGTTTTCCACCGCCGAAGCGGGCGCCGATATGACCGCCGAGTCGCTGTCTAATTTCCCGCGTCCCTTCGATGTGGTGGTGCTCGGTATGGGTAATGATGGTCACACTTGCTCATGGTTCCCTTGCAGCGCCGAACTAAATGATGCCTTGAGCACTCAAGCACTGTGTGTGGCAACCAATCCCACCACGGCTCCCCATGGCCGGATCACATTATCTAAGAATGCGATCCTCAATAGCAGACAGATTTATCTGCATTTGGTCGGGGAACAGAAATTATCCGTATATCGTCAAGCCTTAGAAAATGATGATGTTAATGCTATGCCCATCAGAGCCGTGTTAGCGCAGCGTAAAACGCCCGTTGACGTGTTCTGGAGCGCTTAAGGAGTCACTCTCATGCACTCAGTCGTTCAATCTGTTACCGACAGAATTATTGCCCGTAGCAAAGCATCTCGTGAAGCGTATTTAGCCGCGTTAAATGATGCTCGTAACCATGGCGTACACCGTAGCTCGTTAAGCTGCGGTAACTTAGCCCACGGTTTTGCTGCTTGTAATCCAGATGACAAAAATTCATTGCGTCAACTGACTAAAGCCAACATCGGGATTATTACCGCATTCAACGACATGTTGTCTGCGCACCAACCCTATGAAACCTATCCTGAATTGCTGAAAAAAGCCTGTCAGGAAGTGGGCAGCGTTGCACAGGTCGCCGGTGGTGTACCTGCAATGTGTGACGGTGTGACTCAAGGTCAACCCGGGATGGAATTGAGCTTACTGAGTCGTGAAGTGATTGCCATGGCGACGGCGGTGGGCTTATCCCACAACATGTTCGATGGCGCCTTATTACTAGGTATTTGCGACAAAATCGTGCCTGGGTTATTAATTGGCGCCTTAAGTTTTGGTCATTTACCCATGCTGTTTGTGCCTGCAGGCCCAATGAAGTCGGGTATTCCTAACAAGGAAAAGGCCCGCATTCGCCAGCAATTTGCCCAAGGTAAAGTCGATAGAGCGCAGCTGCTTGAGGCCGAAGCCCAGTCTTACCACAGCGCTGGCACTTGTACTTTCTACGGTACGGCGAACTCGAACCAGCTAATGCTCGAAGTCATGGGGCTGCAATTACCGGGTTCATCCTTCGTGAATCCTGACGACCCACTGCGCGAAGCCCTGAATAAAATGGCGGCCAAGCAGGTGTGTCGCTTAACCGAACTGGGCACTCAATACAGCCCAATCGGTGAAGTGGTTAATGAGAAATCCGTGGTAAACGGCATAGTGGCGCTGCTGGCAACCGGTGGTTCTACTAACTTGACCATGCACATTGTGGCGGCGGCGCGTGCAGCCGGCATTATCGTGAACTGGGATGATTTTTCTGAACTATCTGACGCGGTTCCTTTGCTGGCCCGTGTTTATCCAAACGGTCATGCGGACATCAACCACTTCCATGCCGCCGGTGGTATGGCTTTCCTTATCAAGGAATTACTCGATGCAGGCTTACTGCACGAGGATGTCAACACAGTTGCCGGTTTTGGTCTACGTCGCTACACCCAAGAGCCCAAATTACTCGATGGCGAGCTGCGTTGGGTCGATGGTCCAACGATCAGCTTAGATACCGAAGTGTTAACCTCTGTCGCTACGCCTTTCCAAAACAACGGTGGCTTAAAACTGCTTAAGGGCAACTTGGGTCGTGCTGTAATTAAAGTCTCAGCCGTGCAAGAAAAACACCGTGTAGTTGAAGCGCCAGCCGTGGTGATTGACGATCAAAACAAACTCGATGCGCTGTTTAAATCCGGCGCGTTAGACCGAGATTGCGTGGTGGTGGTAAAAGGCCAAGGGCCGAAAGCCAACGGTATGCCAGAGCTGCACAAGTTAACGCCACTGTTAGGCTCTTTGCAGGATAAAGGCTTTAAAGTGGCACTGATGACAGACGGCCGTATGTCGGGTGCATCGGGCAAAGTACCTGCAGCGATTCACTTAACGCCAGAGGCTATCGATGGCGGGCTGATTGCCAAAGTGCAAGATGGCGATCTTATTCGTGTCGACGCGCTGACTGGTGAGCTGAGTTTATTAGTCTCCGATGCTGAACTTGCCGCGAGAACCGCTGCTGAAATTGATTTACGCCACTCACGCTATGGAATGGGTCGTGAGTTGTTTGGGGCACTGCGTTCAAACTTAAGCAGTCCAGAAACCGGTGCGCGCAGTACCAGCGCCATTGACGAACTTTATTAATACAAAGGAAGAATACCGCAATGCTTGAGAATAACTGGTCATTACAACCACAAGATATTTTTAAACGCAGCCCTATTGTTCCTGTTATGGTCATTAACAAGATTGAACATGCGGTGCCGTTGGCTAAAGCCTTAGTCGCTGGCGGGATCAGCGTTTTGGAAGTGACATTACGTACTCCATGCGCCCTCGAAGCTATCACTAAGATCGCCCAAGAAGTGCCTGAGGCACTTGTTGGCGCGGGTACCATTTTAAATGAAGCCCAGCTCGATCAAGCGATTGCCGCCGGTGCGCAATTTATTATCACCCCAGGAGCGACGGTTGAGCTGCTTAAAGCCGGTATGCAAGGCCCTGTGCCTTTGATCCCAGGCGTTGCCAGCATCTCCGAAGTGATGACGGGCATGGCGCTCGGTTACACTCACTTTAAATTCTTCCCAGCGGAAGCTTCGGGCGGTGTGGATGCGCTAAAAGCATTCTCTGGCCCATTAGCGGATATCCGTTTCTGCCCAACGGGTGGTATTACGCCAAGCAGCTATAAAGATTACTTAGCGCTGAAAAATGTGGATTGTATCGGCGGCAGTTGGATTGCCCCAACCGATGCAATGGAGCAGGGCGATTGGGCGCGTATCACTCAATTGTGTAAAGATGCGATTGGCGGACTCTAAGCCGTTTACTTGCAGAACGCACTGATAATAAAAAACCACCTTGCGGTGGTTTTTTATTGCCTGTTCAGCGCTACATCTCTTTGCTGAGTTCCACGTTAGAGCCTGCTTTGGGGCTAAACAATTGCTGGTATAGTCGTCCGGCAAACTCGTCTGTCATGCCAGAAATATAATCTGCCAACACCCTGTGGCTGTTTTGACCTTGCTGCTCACTGGTGCGCCAACGTTCTTGGGTATTGAGTGGTAATAAGCGTTCAGGATCCGAGGCAAACGCCTCAAAGAGCCCCATTACAATTTGTTGGCCCTTGTATTCCAGCATCTGGATCTCGGGTTTACGGATAACGTATTTAAACACTAACTGCTTTAGCACATTGAGCGCATTAGCAAATTCGGGTTCGAGGCTCGCATTAAACCGCAGCAACGGTTCCTCGAAGGCCGGATCGTCGTTGATGATAATGGCGGTAACAAAGCCATTTACTAAGGTGCCGATGGCATCCTTTCGCAGATGATGTTCATGGGAGAAGAGCTTAGTGCCGATATCGGCAAGCTCCTGGCGGATCCAAGGATCGCCACTGTGCTTAAGTGTCGGCGCCACATCCTGTTGCCATTGCGAGGCGGTGACTATGCCCATGACAATCGCATCTTCAAGATCGTGCACCGCGTAGGCGATGTCGTCCGCCAGCTCCATAATCGAGCAATCGAAGGATTTAAACTGAGTGCGTAGATGGGGATAGTTTGGCTGCTGGCTCGGCTGAACAGACATAAAGAGTGTTCTGTCGGCAACGGATAACGGCTCCAGTACCCAATCGAAAATGTCGTTATCATCGTCGAATATGCCTTTAACAGGCGGCCATTGTGACGGTTTAAGCTGTCTATGATTGGTGATTTCAGGATGTGTTCCTGGCACAAACAACAGTGATTGCGGTGCGGGATATTTTAAAATGCCGAGCATAGTACGGCGGCACAGATTCATCCCAAAGGCCTCGGTATAGGGTTCGAGTTTCGAGAGAATGCGAAACGTCTGGCCATTACCTTCAAAGCCGCCGTGGTGGCGCATCATATAGTTGAGTGCGACTTCACCGCCGTGGCCAAAGGGCGGATGACCAATATCATGGGCAAGACAGAGGGATTCGAGTAGGCTCATCGAGCCTAATAAGGGCTTATGCTCGGGATACTTACGGCTCAGCTGTGCCGCGATGCCAGTGCCAATTTGTGACACTTCGAGTGAATGGGTTAAGCGCGTGCGATAAAAATCATTCATGCCCACCCCAAGCACTTGGGTTTTGGCCTGCAGGCGGCGAAAGGCGGCGGAGTGGAGGATCCTTGCCCTGTCCCTTTGGAAAGGGCTTCGATGATCATTACGTCTTTGTTTATCTTCGCCATGGCGGCGTTCTTGCCAAACACTTGAGCTCATATGCATTCCTAGCGAGAGTGATACATCACAACATCTTGTTAATTTCGTCTAAATTCAAGGTAAAACTTGGCACAAAGCAATCCATAAAATATTTCACCGCCGGATCGGGATTGGCCGCCAACATGGCTTCGAGGCGTTTACGCGCGGTATTAAATTCGGTGTTGCCGGCGCGATTTTCCTCTAGACACTTAAGGTAAGCGCACAGGGTATCGGCAGATTTAACTATGGCTTTGTAAATTGGATCGGCGTAATCGCTGATAAATAGGCTGCGATAATCCTCTTTAAATTCATCGGGCACCATATCGAGCATGCGCTGCTCGGCAATGGCCTCAATCTTCTTATACTCGGCTTCGATTTCTTTATTAAAGTACTTTACCGGGGTCGGCAAGTCGCCAGTCAAAATCTCACTGGCATCGTGGAAAATCGCTAAGCTGGTCGCCTGATGGGCATCGAGCGCGGTGCCAAATTTCTTATTACTGATAATGACGAGGGCATGTGCCACCATGGCAACTTGCAGTGAATGCTCTTGAACGTTTTCTGTGCGCACGTTGTACATTAAGGGCCAGCGCTGGATAAGTTTCATTCGGGCGAGGTGGGCAAATAAATGACTCATAATGCTCCTTTATATGAATGCCTGACCGCACAACAGTAACTCGAGATAAATCGGCGAAATGTGCGGCTTAAAAATACGGCTTAAAAAGTACGGCGATGAAGCTTTAGCCTAACACAGGCAAGGGGATAAGTGAGTGGCATGATTGAAGAGATTTTACGCACTGCAAAAAATAAAGCGACCCAGAGGATCGCTTTAGTCAATCGTTAACTTAATGCGCGATTTGGCTATGAGCCCACAGCATTATTGCTTGTAGGTCTCGAGGAAATTGCCAAACTCTGTCAATGCTTTGGTTAAATCTTCCTTATAGGGTAAAAACACTACTCTTAAGTGATCCGGCTCTGGCCAATTAAAGGCACTGCCGTGCACCAGAAGGATTTTCTTATCCCTGAGTAAATCGAGTACTAAGCGTTCATCGTCCCTGAGATTGAACTTCTTCATGTCCAATTTGGGGAAGGCGTACAGCGCACCCTTAGGCTTTTTCACGCTGACACCCGGGATTTGGTTCAATAACTCATAGCAGGTATCGCGCTGCACGGTTAAGCGGCCGCTAGGTAAAATCAGCTCATTAATGCTTTGGTAACCACCGAGCGCCGTTTGAATCGCATGTTGATTCGGCACGTTGGCACACAGACGCATCGAGGAGAGCATCTCTAACCCTTCGATATAGCTCTTGGCTGCTTTTAGATTGCCAGACAACATCATCCAACCGACACGAAAGCCCGCCGCGCGGTATGCTTTTGAGAGACCATTAAAGGTCACGGTTAAGATATCATCTGAGAGGCTCGCGGCCGGAATATGTTTAGCTTCGTCGTATAAAATCTTATCGTAGATTTCGTCGGCAAACAGGATCAGGTTGTGCTCGCGGCAGAGCTCAATCACTTCTAGTAATAATGCTTTACTGTAAACGGCGCCCGTTGGGTTGTTTGGGTTAATCAACACAATACCACGGGTACGGGACGAAATTTTGCTCTTAATATCATCAAGATCCGGGAACCAATCCGCGTCTTCATCACAGCGATAATGCACCGCTTTACCGCCGGCTAAATTGGCCGCCGCGGTCCACAGTGGATAATCGGGTGAGGGGATCAGCACTTCATCATCGGTGTTTAATAAGCCCTGCATGGCCATCATAATTAGCTCTGATACACCATTACCGATATAGATGTCTTCGATATCGACACCATGAATGCCCTGCGCTTGATAATGCTGCACAATCGCCTTGCGGGCAGAGAATAATCCTTTTGACTCACAGTAGCCTTGGGCGCTGGGGAGATTGAGGATCACATCGCGCACAATTTCTTCCGGCGCTTCAAAACCGAAGGGGGCGGGGTTACCAATGTTGAGTTTGAGGATACGGTGTCCCTCGTCCTCTAAACGTCTGGCTTCCTTGTGCACTGGGCCGCGGATGTCGTAGCAAACAGTATCCAACTTGTTGGACTTGATGATAGGGCGCATTTACACCTCGAAACATGCAGTTAATTTAGGCTTAAGTTTGTGCACCATAACGAAATTATCTGGCTTAAGGAAGGGGGCTTGAGCACAAATAACAAGTTTTTTTCATCAAACTCGCTAGTTAAATATGCTTTAACCAAGCTTTAAATAAATTAAAACAAGTTTTAAATGCTGAATATTTACGAATTGTCAAATTAATAGACTGTTGCTTTTGATGGGGTCAGCCTTTGCGACTATCAAGCGGCTTGCTTAAGCATAGGTTCACTTTTTAGAAACTTGAAAATCCACTCACGGGTTAAATGTTAATAAAATTGTTAATCAGTTTTTGCTTAACCGCTGATTTACTGGCCGTGATTTGAGTTAATGCGGTTTTATCGGGCGTTCAGCGATTTTTTGATATTTAGGCAGATTAACTGAATGCTTATTAAGCATTTAAGGTCAAATAAAGATTTCGTTGTACGTGTTTAAAATCATTTTAAATCAACTGCATATGTAGTTACTTATTTCAGTGTCAAAAATTATTTATGGTTAGCATAAATTTATGGTTGACTCGCTATTCGATGCGCTTTATTTTCTGCGCGATGTTTTTGGCAAGGCACCTAAGATAACAAGCTTTTAGCAGGTTTTATCAGCGGAGTTAGTCATCATGAAGCAGCAATATTGGCGTCCGTTATCGAGGTGATTTCAGGCGCTGTTCTAAAAACTTTTGCCTTTTAGGCGACTTATTTAGAGGACCTAAGTGCATGTCTGAACCGACAGCGTTAAGTCTTATTCCACCTTTGGTGGTATTGGTGTTGGCCATTTGGTTACGCCGCCCCATTCTTTCCTTGATCATTGGTGCGGTAACTGGGTTTCTGTTACTCGATCCGTCGCAAGTCTTAAATAATTTCGCTAGTACGTCATTAAAAGTCATGGCCGATGAAACCATAGGTTGGTTGATTTTAGTCTGTGGTTGTTTTGGTGCGTTAATTGCCCTGTTAGTGCGTACTGGTGGTGCACTGGCGTTTGGTCGAAATGCGCTCAAATTTGCTAAAGGCCCTAAATCCTCTCTGTTTATGACCTTTATTCTCGGGATTGTGATTTTTATCGATGACTATCTGAACGCGTTAACCGTGGGTGAAACCATGAAGCGTGTGACTGATAAGTTTAAAGTGTCCCGTGAGATGCTGGCCTATGTGGTTGACTCTACCGCAGCTCCTGTGTGCGTGCTCGTGCCATTATCGACCTGGGCGGTATTCTTTGGTGGCTTGCTGGTCGATAACGGTGTGGCGGCAGAAGGTCAGGGCATTAGCGTATATATGCAGGCGATTCCCTACATGCTTTACGCTTGGTTAGCCGTAGCCATGGTGTTACTGGTGGTGTTAGGTGTTGTGCCTGCCATTGGTCCGATGAAAAAAGCTCAGCTGCGCGCAGCACAGGGTGAACCAGCAGAAGCACAGGTCGATTTAGACCAAGTACAAACCTCTGACGAATACGCGATTGCTGCGATTGAAGAAGAGTTTAAGCATGCCGACAATCAGGGCAAGCTGCACAACTTCTTAGTGCCTATTCTGCTACTGGTTGCCTTTACCGTTTATTTTGATATCGACGTGTGGAAGGGCTTATTAGCGACATTAGTTATCACGTTGCCTTACTATGCAGTGCAACGTTTAATGCCACTGTCAGAGATGATGGACCAGATGATCGATGGTTTTAAGAGCATGTTGCCCGCCATTGGTACCGTGATCGCCGCATTCGTGTTTAAGGATGTATGTGATGCGCTGCTGCTGCCACAATATGTGATTGAATCATTGAGCCCATTCATGACGCCTAAGATGTTGCCTGCGGTAGTATTCCTCTCTATGGCGATCCTTGCTTTTGCGACGGGTTCAAGCTGGGGTATTTTTGCGGTGACCATTCCAATTGTGATGCCACTGGCGCAATCGGTTGGTGCGGATATTCCACTGGTGATTGGGGCGCTGCTGTCGGCATCATCATTTGGTAGCCAAGCGTGTTTCTACTCAGATTCAACCGTATTGGCCGCACAAGGCTCTGGTTGTAACTTAGTGAGCCATGCGGTGACTCAGTTACCCTATGCGTTAATTGCCGCTGTGATTGCGTTCTTTGGCTTTATCTTGATTGCCTAAGCCATAATGCCGTAAATAAAAAAACCAGCTACGGCTGGTTTTTTTATGGCTCGCGTATATTGCTTGCTTTAAATATTGCGCTTGTTGCTCGCGCTGATTGTCGAGCTGTTTGGCACGACGCTAAAACAAACGCTTACGCTGGTTAAGCGCAATACCACAATTCCATGTGATGAATATCCGCTGCAAGTCCTTAGCATCATCAAATTCGAGGCGATAAAAAAGCCAGTGCAGGCACTGGCTTTTTATCTGGGACTGTGAAGGGCGATTATACGCGCTTCTTGAATTCACCAGTACGAGTGTCGATTTCAATCTTGTCGCCAACTTTAACGAAGTCAGCCACGCTGATTGTACCGCCGCCAGTGATAGTTGCTGGCTTCATCACTTTACCTGAAGTATCGCCACGAGCAGATGGCTCAGTGTAAGTCACTTCACGTACGATAGTGGTTGGCATTTCAACAGAAATAGCTTTGCCTTCGTAGAAAGTCACTTGGCAAGTTTCTTCCATACCGTCAACGATGTAAGCCGCTGCGTCACCTAAGTTTTCAGCTTCTACGTCGTATTGGTTGTATTCTGCATCCATGAACACGTACATAGGATCAGCAAAGTAAGAATA